>JAABUP010000111.1_pt1 | contig 184199 bp, 131 predicted proteins | sample 5559201 | NCBI WGS metagenome assembly JAABUP01 (sample SAMN10711887, study PRJNA513373) | rock metagenome | isolation source: Antarctica rocks | place: Antarctica
TCGGGGCAGGGGATTGAGGAGAGCGGGGGGAGGGTTGTTGGTTACTTGGCGTAGGGGGTAAAAGGGTGAAGGGGTGATTGTAGAGGGTGTGTAGGGAGGGGGAAGAGGGTATGGTTTTTAGCTTGGGGAACATAGGACAGTTGGTTTCGGGGAGGGGGTGTTGGGTTGTTGGATCAGGGTTATGGCTGGTTGGAGGGGAGTGGGGATAGGGCATATTGTGGTATGGGGAAAGAGGGATTTATGGGTTTGGGGGTTTGCTTGTGAGGGAGGGGTGTTGGATCGTTGAATGGGTCTGTAAGGGTGATTGGTTGGTTGGAGGGGGAGATTGGAGGGGCAGGGGGGATTGTAGGGGGAAGGTAGACCTTAGGGAGAGGGTGGACCATAGGGGGAGGAGGGAGTTGCAGGCGATGGGAAGGGTGATCCAGGCTATAGCGATATGAGCTGACATCGAGTCGTGATGGTGTGGAGGGAGGTTGAATGGAAAGGTGAATTGGATTGGTGAATTGGATAATGCCTGATGCGCAGGATGATGCGAGAAGCAGGGTTGAAAGTGTAGGAGGCATTGGTTTGTTGTTCGATATCGTGAAAGTATGGGATTTAGTAAGGCTTTGAAGTTCGTGGTTATGAAATAGATTTCCTTCGCAACGTCGTTATTCCCAGTGCTTCTGGGCTCGTTGCTCATAGATAAAGCGAAGAAAAGAAGGCCTAGACCTGGTCTTGTATCTCCTCTGAAGCAGTCTGCTTGTATCCTGATTGGCCCGTAATGTATGGTGGCCTGTGCAACACGTCAGTGCCGACTCACGGAAAATTCGGCTCTGTACGACTTACCTACCTGGCGAGATTCTTCGCCCCAACGATACCGGCAGCTCCGACCGCATATGCAGCCAAGATATTCCTCCAGCTACCACTCTGACCGGCAGCTAACGCTACAAGATCATACACCATACACGCGCCAAAGATCCAATCGCCCGCCGCGCTAGCGAGACCGAAACCCAGTGCTGTCACTACCTTGACGGTCATGGACGGAGCCATGTCTTTGAAGTATGCGACGCTGCCGTTGTGGACGAGGTCGAGGACGCCGATGCCGGCGAAGGTTCTGGAGACGATGTTCGTGAGGACGTTGGAGGTGGAGCGCGTATCCATTGCCGGAAGCTTGGCGAAGACATAGTATAGCTGCGTCAAACTATTGATGATGACGAAGATGTTGGAGATCTTGAGCTGTTCCGCATTCCAGAAGAACATCCAGGTGCCGATGCACAGGTTCCCAATGGTATAGTATGGGACGAAATCAACGATCTGATCGAGCTCAGTGCGCTCGGTTGGGTTCTTGGGGTCGAGCTTGTAGAGGCGGTAGAGCCATGCTAGCTGGAAGAGCTGTTGGGGGAAGAAGAAGCCGCCGATGAAGTAGGGTTGCGGGGACCAGAAGGAGATGTTGCGGTCGTTGATTTCTTTCATGTTGGGGGTGGAGAGCATGCCATATTGCTGGAGTGCGAAGTCGAAGATGAAGGATGCTGGGGCCTTAAAGAGAAGTCAGTACGTACTGCATAGGCTTTGGAGAAGGGGAGCTCTATCGACTTACCAGCCACTTGGCTGTGGAATATGAGAGACTCATGCTGTTGGATGTCATTGTGTCAATGTGGGAGAGAATGAGAGGAAGGCTACATATTTATCAAGTGTGGTATTCCAGCAGCTGAAACAGCAGCATCGTGTCGTCACCATCGCGCGGGGCGGAGCGGGCAATCTTCAATTCCGATATTCGTATTCGTACACCGGATTCTGATACCTCTGCTTGAGTGTCTGTACGGCTCGATAAGATCTACTGTTGTATATAGTACACTTCTGGCTTTTCATTTGCCCTTGTCATGAGTGTAAGATGGTCTCGATGAATCGACGTCTGAAGGTTTTCATCTAACAAAATTAGCTTCTCTATGAGAGCATCTTGGCAAGGAGACGGGTGATAAATGAGAGCGTCGTAACGGACCATATTGTGGAATTCGCTCCCACAGACAAGCTCGATACTCGTTGCCTGTTGCGAGTATCAGGTGGTAATTAGGTAATTAAGTACAGTACTGTTCGAGGCGGGCCAAGGAGTGAGATCGCCAAGACTTGATGAGTCATCGACGCTAAGACAGTAGGATCCTAGTCCCGGAGCGGCTTCGGAGGTGCTCTTATCAACCTTATCTCCTTCCCCTCCACACCTCTCCACCACAGCTCCTCCCACGTTAACCCACTACCTCATGCAGCGCCATCTACACCAAGTAGACTACCTATCAGACATTGCATTGGCCAGCTATGCGCGTCAGCAACCTTATTCATATCGTCGAGATCCGCGCTATCACCAGATCTGAAAGCCAAATCTGGGGTCCCGTTCCCTCCATCAGGCTCCTGCCCCGGCTGACCAACATGGACAGCTGGGAAGGAAGTCCCGGTGGACGGTCGACCACTTCCCTTCTACAATGCCATACTTCTCTCATTCCACTCTATTCTGGTACAACAATCATTCGCATTGCGTCGTTATGGCATGGTCATAAGTATCTGTTCCTGTTCCACATCTGTTCTTGTTCGCTTTAAAGCGCCTCTCTTTCGCTCATGCACCAGCCCTTTCCGGCGAATTCTGTCGCTGCACGGTAGCTCACCTGAGAGCTACTAACATACATAGTCTGCCATCCTGTCTGCGGCAACCAGTCAGAAGGACTACCAACTGCGGCCAACTCAGCCTCAAAGTCCTCAATCTCGAAAGACCTTAGACTCTCCTATCCCGCAATCAGAGCTATATCTCAACCCTACGCCTGGAAGGAAAGGGCCTCATAATCATGCGTGGCTAGCTCTATGAGCTCTTCCCTCTGGAAAGCATATCAACGGCTCGTATGATCTTTGTGGCACCCAAATTCATGGCTGCGTACAAGCTACCCGATCATTGCACGCCGACAAGCTTACCTCTGGTACGACTATCCTCCGTATTCGGCTCCTGCGTACCTACCTCATTCGCCTTTCTTTCCACCCTGCTCGGCGGTCTCAGCATCGTATCATGGCTGTTTGCACAGGTACCGCAGATATGCAAGAACTACCAACTGCAGTCGGCATCAGGGCTGTCTATATACTTTCTGGCCGAGTGGCTGTTGGGAGACCTGACGAACCTGCTGGGCGCACTATTGACGAAACAAGCGACATGGCAGGTCGTTGTGGCATCGTATTATGTCACCGTGGATATTGTGCTGTGCTATCAATACTTCTGGTACACGCATGTGAAGCCGTGGAGAAATACGAGGCTCGTATCACACAAGCGCAATGATGATGGAGATGATGAATCCGGGGATATCCTCGTCGGCATTTCGCCCCCCAACGGCAGCAGTATTGTTGAAAATACAAAAGTTGGGAATGTGAGTGACGCCATCGAGGCGTTGGATATACCTGCGAAAGTTCTGGATGTGCAGAGGACGAAAACTTCCAGCCCATCATCCTCGAAAGAGAAAGGCACTCCGTTGTCTAAGCGGTCCATCACCAGTGTCAGACAGTCTCCTTTACTTATCGGGTCGCCAAAAGCCCTCTTAACTGTATCCTTGCTCTGTGTCGTGCTAACCAAGGCTTCACCACTACATGCACAAGCCACAAAGTCGTCTCCGCCTGTCTCGTCCTCCGAAGTTGCAGGCCGCATCCTCTCCTGGACATCGACCCTTCTCTACCTCGGCTCCCGCCTTCCTCAGATCTACAAGAACGCTGTTCGCCGCTCCACCTCCGGTCTGTCGCCTACTCTTTTCCTTGCTGCCTTTTGCGGAAACTTCTTTTACAGCACTTCTCTCCTCGCGAATCCACAGGCCTGGGAATCTTACCCGCCATTCGGTCATCATGGCTGGGTCGATTCTGAGGGTAGCGAGAGGACGAATTGGGTCGCGCTAGCGGCTCCGTTCTTCATTGGAGCTGCAGGGGTGCTGGTGATGGATGCAACGATAGGTTTCCAATTCCTGATGTACGGAGAACCTCTGAAGAACAGTATGGTTTTGGTCGATGATCGAGAAGGGAGAAGTAGATGGCGACGGGTAAGTGGGTGGATGAGAGGGTGGGTGCCTAGCCCTAGTCCAGAAGTTCGTGCGGAAGAGGAAGCTATTGATGATACGAGGCCGCTTTTAGGGAGGCGGGAAGGTAATGAGAGTGAGTACGGCACCACATAATTGGTGCTCGGACTCGATGAAGGTACTCACAAGCGACGTTTGATCCGTGGTTAAGCCATACGGATACTGCGCGAGGTCACTGCGATAATGAGATGCAAGACGTGGATCGAGGCTGAAGCTTTTGGCCAAATCCTTTGTTTATCTTACCAATAAAACTCAATGCATTTGACGAATTTTTCTGAGCTAGAAGTATCCAGTCGTTCTCATAGTTTCCCCTTGCTACCTTCCTGCCACCAGAATCTCAGCAAGTCATTGTTCACGACTAACTATGATAGAAATCCAGAATTATTCGTTCTAGAAAGTGTTATGGCAATCTTTTTATGATCTCAGGTCGGATGGGAGTATACAGCACGTTCTGACCGCACGTCCAAGACCCATATCAACAGCGGTTGATCTGCTACTGTCACAGCGCGAAGGATCTGCCAAGGTCGATGGCCGAGAAGAGTGAGAGGGGTGGGCACATGTACGTAAAGTAGGGTTGAAAAAAGGCGGCGAAAGATAAGCTGTGATCCGCGAGGTGGAGGCTGCAATTGGTGAGCACCGGCTTAATCGACGCTTGAGGAATCGAATGTGCGTGTGTTTTGACGTAAGCTGCGCGTGGAAGTTGGGTTGTTGTATGTACTTCGGGCCAGGGTTGATATAGCTGGCTTATTATGGCTTTTAGCCATGTACCTCGCGGCCTTGATGGGCGTTTGGCTTGTGCGTAGTGAGGCTTGATTGGGCACTCTGTGGATCTGAATGAGGCACACCGATCATTCTCACACCGCCGCAACCATTGACAGGCTGATTTGTCGGATGGGCATGTATTCTGAACGAGTGGCGAGCGAAATGTTTCTTCCTTTCATCGGAATGTAAATGGATACACTGCCGATCATAGCTTCAGCAATTACGATGGTTGCTGCCCTTCAACAACAGGCAGTTATCTAAATGCGCTGAAAGGCTTCGAGCAACTCGACAGGCTCACAAGGAGATCAGATCGAGTTGTTGCTACGTAGAAGAAGAAGTTGCAGATTTTGGTGAACTTTTGGATCAGTAAATGTCGAATGGCGAAGAGGTTTCCAGTTTATGGCGATGGGGGTTTAATGTCTATTGAGTTCCTGAAGGGCCTGCCACACCATGCCAGAAATATCGCACGCATCGACCCACTCGTCAACTCATCCGTCAATGTCAGCGCTCGCTGTAGCTTCTCTCGCACCCCCTCTCCATTCCGTTCGCTGTGCAGGGGTCCTAGCTCTCTGAGCCTTGCAAAAGCCGGCGTTGACATTGATGCTAGAGACCGGTACGGCGGAAATCGCGCTCGCTGATGCGATCTTTAACAGATATGTGGGCTGTGCGCTGTAGGTATGTGCTGGATCATGGCACTGATATATTTATTGGTAATGGGGCTTATGGGTTAAGATATGGACCCGTTCATAAGGCTGTGATGCAGAATGTGCACCAGATCCTTTGTGGATTGTTGGAATGGGGTGGAGAGTGGAATACACGAAGATGAATGCTGATGGCTCAGCTATTTTGTATATTGGGGTGCGAGTTGCGGATATTCTACTCAGAATATTGACTGCTCGAAGCGGTATGGGCTCAGGTCGATCGGTGTATCGCATCTCAACTAGAATACGATGGTGAATTCGCCAGAGGTTCACTGGAGGAGCGTCGTGAGAGGGATTGTCGGAATACGGACTTTAAGGCCGGGTTTGGGAAGGTGCGTCGGAGCATTAGACTGCGTAAGATTTGGAGACGGGAGATTGTTCCGAGCTTAAAGGGGTATTGTTTGGACGTGAGTGCTTGTCTGGCTGCATTTGATGTTTTGGAAGGGTGCTGTGAGGATTATCCTCATGCCTGTTTATCTTCATTGACGAGGGGGATGATTAGGTTTTAGAGGATAGGGATGAGCATGAAGGCATTGATCGTGTTCCGCTGTTGTTTTTATGGCAGGGTAGAAGTATGTGTTTGATGTTTCAGCGGCTGGTTGCTTTTGAGATATGTACGACATCGTAGGGTGGATGTGAGGAGTCTCCAACCGTGTCGGCTGTTCTATTAATAATAGTATGGACTTCATATATTACAATTATTCTGCATTGATTAAGGGCGAGTATTTTTTTGGAGGAGGATTTGGTATGTATGTGTGGGGTTTGCGATTGGGTTATGTTGTATGTATGGGATTGTTTGTGGATTATGTGAAGTGTGGCGGGTGTGTATATGTATGTATTTGTATTTGTGGTAGCGTTAGGGATGTGGTGTTGGGATTGTGCGCGGTGTTTTTATATCAATGGGATGTGGGAAATTTTTGATGTTCGGTAGTTGTTGGTATTGCTATTAGGCATCTCTCTAGTTTTTATGGTAAAGCCCGATCGGGGCGCTTCACGGTTTGCGTTTTTGGAACTTATGTTGATGTTGTTCGTGGTGGTGATCTTTACTGAGGCTGACTGGTTGGTGTACTGAAATGTAATCTTGACAGTGTTTGCTGCTTTGGATTTTGGTTTGAGGTTTAGATATCAGGTTCTCAGGACGAGCCTCTTTGAGACTTCGGATGTTTGCGTACTGGCTTATATCGATAGGTAGTAGTCCTTTATCTAGGTGTATATTTGTTCGGAGGTAACGTGATGAACTGGGCTGGGGGGTATTCTCTGAGAGGGGAAGTTTTTCTTTCGGGGGTGTGGGATTTTGGCAAGGTTGGCTTTGTTTCCTGTTAGAATAGAGGCTGTGGTGTTGGGAGGAAAGAGGGGGGGGAGGAGTGTGGGCAGGATTGGAGGGGGGATGGATTGGGTACTGTGCTATTCTATGAAACTTTCTTTGTCGGTCTCTTCGTTTGCTTTGTTTTGTTTCTTGGGTTAGGATTGGAGAAGGATGATGGATATGGATGTTTTGATGGTTTGTGCTCTCCTACAGTGTTTGCAACTGGTTCGTCGGTGTCGCTCGGCACTAGTGTTGCGTTCAGGCTGATCTTCATTGGATATTGCACCTTCATTGTCGGAAGACTAGTTTGGTGTAGGTGATTCGGTCATTGTTATTAAAACTTTAGTATTCTTGGATTGGGATTGTGATTTTCCTCCTATAGTGAAGAACGCTGGACGCGCATCAGAAAGGTTTGCACGCGAGCCATAAAGGCACGGTATGCATGCGTTCAGCGAGACACATCAGACATTATAAGTGACACGCGTTGATCACACCAAGCGAACAGATCACAATCATGAATAATTCCAGAACTACAAATTTACCCTCCTGCCGACGGCTACTGGAACATTCGCGGCTAAAAGCGAAGTTGGCAACGGTCGATTTTAATATTATCGACCATTAGGGAAACTTACAACATGTTTCGAGTGAGATATGTCACCTCGTCGTCAGTCTACACACGGGCTCGAGATCATCTTTTCAAGACGCCGACACGAGTCGAGAAGTAGCTTCATCTCCACTACCGTGTGCTGGCGAATATGATCACCAGTTATCCACCAGGGGGGATTTCAAAGACTCTAATTCAAAGCCGGTTGTTAGCCTCAATATCCTGTCTCCAGGTTCAGACCGTAGCTCTGGATCTGTTCATCGCTATCTCGTACATGATGCAGGATTCAGTTCTTCCTGATGATGTGATTGAAATGCTGCCAGGTACGCAATAGGTTCCAAATCAAGATGGCGATAGCCTTCGACGTCCTGCTCTGTGTCCCAGCCGAGGTCGCGTCAGGTATCAATCACATAACTGAGCCTTCACGCTCACGCAATATTCATGTAGCCGGCGATGTCGGAGCCTGTTGATGTAATGGGCCAGGGTACCGGTACTGTATACTGAAGTGGCTCTACATCAAGCCAATTATCTTCTGCCCCCATGCGATCTCTCCATGGCAGCTATAAATAAACATCCACGTATGTGTGCAGATGCATTGGTATGAGTTCAGAAGTGTTGAAGTCAGGACAGATATATCAAATGACAGTGTAGATAGGGGTGGAAGGAGACTGGCTGGTTGATATTGTGATTGAGAGGAAACAAGAGGAAGTTACATGGCTGCGATACGTCCCTGCTGATCAAAAAAGAATGATTCGCATTTGGAATACCGGTAGTGAAGACCAGGGATGCTGAGTTGAAGTACGAATCTCACCTCATCGTGGACTGACACTCCCCCGAACCCAAAGGGTCCCCGCATCTCTAATCCGTCTTTCCCTTGTCGAGCAGTGTCTGCTCGGTTGAGTCGGCGGTAGAGATGATATGAAAAGAGAAGTCAACTTCGCCCACCAGAGCTTTCACGTTCCTAGTGATATAAAATCAGCATAGACCATATATCATCCAACGATTCTCACTTACTCGATCAGTTTCCCCAGTTCGTCATCGACCAGACTGCTCGCGATCTGCATGACAGAAAACGCGCTATACCCTGGTTCAGCAATATGACTAAAGCTTAAGATATCTCCGTCGAGTTTTTCAAGCCTTTCACTGAGCTGGTACGGTTTCGGAGCCATCAGATAGGGCGGAAGAGGATTACCGTTCATCACAGAATTCGAGAGAAGAGCAAGGGTAGAAGTGATCTCCTGAGATGTAGCACTAAGAGAGCCCATGAGACGGGACAGATCCTTGAGCCAAGTAGAGCGATCTGAGGATATGGAGTTTTCATCAACGAGGCTTTTCGAGGCGTAAGATATAAGGGCGAGGTAGTCCAAAATGCTAGCATCATCGATCAACATATTGTTCGTGGAAAAGATTGGGGACGGGGACTACATCCTTACTTGTTCGTTCCTTTAATGATTTTGTCATATTGCTGTTTTGGGAACTTGCCGCCAACAGACGGCTCCCACGCAGTAAATGCCGAGTGCTGCCGCAAACCCGCTAAAAAGCCCAGCTGTTTGACGTAGACCTCAGATCGTGCTTTCGCCAGCTTTCGGCCTGGGCTTTCCTTTTTCGATAGGTCGCCTTCTCGTCCCCGGACGCGAAGGCCAACAGTAGTATGTACGATAGAGTAAAAGTTTGCCAGAAGGTAGAGTGATGCGCCAAGGTCTCTCCGGAGTTGGGATCGAGCTGTCAGAGGGTATGGAAAGAATGTCCATATGAAGGCAATAAGCATGCCTCCAGACACACAGGCAAGTCGATAAGGTGCGAGCAGTTCAATCTGATAATAAGGCTGCCCGTTACTTGTAGCCACCTGTAGATATCTAGCCTTAGGTTAAGAACCTTTGATATTGCGATTTCACTTACTTTGACTCCAACCTTCTTCACCTCAAGTTCGTATCCGATGATCATAACTACTCAGATATCAGTCGCCCTTAAATACACTGAAGTTTGTGATATCTACCTTGTGTGACAATTGATAGAAGGGCTATCACAATAAATCGAGGGTATGCCATGATGAAGTAGAATTCAATGAAGACGAAAATAAAGATAAAGACAATGATGCCAGCGGTATGACCATTGACAATGTACCATATTACCAGGCTAGTGCACATGGCAATGACTAAAGGTTGTGAGCAGATTTCACCGAATTTAGGGCGTGCCCACTCACAAGTGCCGGCGATCCTGCCAACAAACCCAAAGACGCCAGACCCTGCTGTGATAGTCATCCCAATTGATACCATTATCATTGCCCAAACCAGTCTTTGCTCCAAGAAAAATGTACGAGTGTCTGCCAAATACGCGACTATGCCAATGCTTAAGGTAGCGCAGGCAACCCGAAATCCAAAAGCCGACTCAATACTCCCTAGGACACCACCCACGCCTCTAAATCGATTACCAAGTCGTTGCCAGGCATTAGTTGGAGGGAGGTGCTCGGGATCTTTAGCAGCGTCAAAGGACTGTCCAGAGTATATTCCAGATCCACCACTCTCCGCGACATCTGGAGTGTGCTCTGTACCTCCATCTTCGCTTTTCAGAAGATTGAAAAACCACTTCTTGAAGCGCCGGTTCTTCGGGAAAATGAGTCTGCTCTTCTTCATAGTGCCGTCTTCAACCTTACGATCCGCGAATTTCACAAGTTCTAGGACGGCTCTACCAGTCGACCATAGCAGGAACTCCATCTAAGCACCATTAGCATGGTCTTGTCCTAGGCCTGTCTCCGCGTGAAGAGCCAACGGCTTGCACTGAGATAGAGGACAAGATAAAGTTGCCGCTTATTCCTCCGGCGAGTCTCATTATCAAGTATTCCATGATCAATGTGAATCTTCGTGGTGGCTTCTTTGTTGCTCTCGTAAAAATTTACATCCGATGTGATTCCTACATGCCGACAAAAAGCGGCAAGAGTCGATTTGCGCTGCTCGTGAAAGGCTTCTATCTTGTTTTCTAGGTGCTTAGCGTAACCGGCATCTCCTGGCTTTATTATTCCGGCCTCGGCTTCGATATCTTTGTGAGACTCCTTAATTTTGCCCTCACCTTTCTTCCTTTGCTTTTTGGGAGGTTTCGCAAGCTCAAGGGTGTACAGAGAATGCTGGAGGCCAGCATCCATTGCTTCTGTCATGGCCTCGAAGGGATCATGCAGAGACTTCACAATTCCGTTCCACAGGCTTCTAATCTCCTGGCCAGTCTGCTCCTTCGAAGATTGGAGAATGGCGGTAGGATCATCTGCGTCCGCCCAGCCCCATTTCGCGGCAATCCGCTGAAAGATGTCCACCACACTACTCATTCCAGTCAATGGCAGCACGATATTTTGCATCAGCTTGTACAATTCGGAAATGTCAGATACGTCCAGTTTGCCCCAAGCCATTTCTCGCTTTGCGAAGGCAATATCGGGATGCATTCTCCCGTGAAGTGCTCCGAGCCCCGCAATGGCGACTTTCAAATTAAGACTCGCGAGATGCTCAATGCTGCATGCTGCTTTGCACTTCTTGTCACCGCGTACTTCTCCCTCGTTGTCGAAGTCCGTCGTCTCTTTTGGCGTTGCCAACATGTCGACCTTCTCCAAGCTTTGCACATAGGCAATTTGAGCCTTCAGAGTGCCTTGCACCAAATGAATGAAGTTACCGGACTGTGTGAAAAATGCCATCCGTACTGTCATAGGGAAAATGAACAGCGACAATGCAGTCGCAATAGCAAAGCCCGTCAAGAATGCCTCCAGTAATCCTTCGGCGAAGGCGATACCGGCAGCCATGGTCGGAAATGACGGTGCGTAGACCGAACTTACATCTGCAAAGATGGAGTACATGATGACGGGAAATTGTAACTGCGGCCTCGATGCCCGGATCGTATTGGCGAGGTATATATTGAAGAAAAGCCAGACTGCACAGACGGTTGCAGCCGAGGAATTGTATCCAGAAATCGCAGCTCCAGGACTAGGCCCATTAGATGATGGCGAGGGCGCCGGGGCTGTGTGAATTCTTGCTTGTACGCTACAATATATTTGGAGCAGCGCGACTGCTGACCCAATACATACTCCAATGATATTTAGAAGCATGGTTTGTAAATACTTGCTTCTGGGAAGAATGGCAAAGCTCAGAACTGACATGATAGCAACCAGATATCCAAGCGTGGAGTATACCTTCGCCACCGGCGTACTTTGGTATATGGCAAGCGAGATCGTTGGGGGCAGAGCACCTTTGACCATCATCATGAGCATTCCAGCATTGATACCAGATCTCGCCCAAGCTCTCGAGAACATCGAGGCTTCCTTCGCGGCTGATGCATCATGAGCCTTTTCGTCTCTTATGGCATTATTATCGGAAGGGCTGTCCTGGCTCTGTGCCGGAGCTGAAGGTCGCTCTGTATTGATTGACTTCGCCATTGTCACATGCTCTTGCTGAAGTTGCGAGCTTGTCATACGACCAAGCTGAGAGGCATATCATGTCACATATACCACCATAGGATCGCCCCACGAGACATTAAGTAATGAGGCTGCACTAGGAAAGGCAGATCTTGTGTGAGGCTGCAGTGGAACTACACAACATCGGTTATCTATGCAAAAAGACATATGAGAGACAGTAGGACGAGGTGGAGCGGAGAAGATTGCATAGCCGGATCAAGCCGGTTGTTGATTCAGCGAGAGATGAATCTATGTAGGAATTAGCAGCTCTTCAGTTTAGTGTACCTTAGCCGTGGCGCTAGTAATAGAATACTGTTAGCGTCCCTATCCTGTCGGCTACCGTAATAAACCCTCAGAGACTAACACGAGATCGCTTTGTCTCTGTCCTACACAGCATCTACCCGCGACATCAAGTCACGAGCATGGAGAGCGCTGGGCTATACAGATCCACGAGGAAACTATTCGTTCAGATTCCTTCCGACCCTACAGCTTTGGCCTATGCTCTATTAGCTTTCTTTGGCCACCTGCCTTATTCAACATACTTTCCTAGGGGTTGGAAAAGATGGGCGTATCCATGAAAAACATCACACTTAACAAGCTCGAATCTGATGGGCATAGTACAATCTTCATCTACATTAGCTAATTGAGCAGTGGCCCACTTGGATTCTCCGTCTTGGTTCGTACAATATTCGACAAGCGATAGCCAACGTAAACTGCGATTTCAAACTCCTTGACCGTGCGGAGACTCAATGAGACCTGGACACTAACTTCTTCATGCTTGATTGAGCTTCTCGTTCTCTGTGTGTGGCTCTCAATTCAATAGGACTCCTGATGATTTCGAGCAAATTTGCGGAACGCGGCTGTTAGGACATGGATGTTTCTGGAATATGTTTCTGGAGAGAGGCACGATTTATGCGTTCACTAATGATCATATTGCTGTCTGATAGGTGCATTTTGCGTCAGCGGATGTCAGTGAATGACATAGATGAGGACCCGATATGATGTGGAGCTTCGCAGGATTTCCTGGGGATTTCCAAGAGGCAAATACCATCACAAATCACTCGATAAGCTGGAAGCCGGCGACACCTGCGTCGGATGCAAGATTATCTCCTCCTCCATCTCCACCGCCATAGGACGCTCTTGAATATGTCTCGTTCCATTGGATTCGACCTTGACCTCGACCATTCCATATCCAACGGATACAACGCGGACGTTATAAGCTTTCAAAGTCACATGATCCATGGGGTTGCTAATCTCTCCGGCCTCGCCAAAAGATTGCGGCTGCCGATCCTCTTTGTATATGTCGCATGATGTTACGGTACAGAAAATGCCGGGTCTCTGTCGTGCGCCACACAGGATTACCACCGTCTTTGCCCTGAGATCTAGGTGGGGTCTTGCTTGGTGAGTGTCTCTTGGTATTGACCAGACAATTGTTCCCCATGTCTCGAGGAACCTAAGCAGAGCCTGCGCCGAATGCAAGCAGGGCGAGTAGAGTATCTGTCCTATCGACTGGCTGTTATCAGCATTTAGGACACCGCAGGATAACAGAATGAGGGTTGTGCGATATTCGGAGGGGAAGCGGATCAGCTCTAGCTTTGTAAAGTATCCTCCCAATCTCTGATGAGCTGGCTTCCGCGGCGAGATAAGGAATCGGCCATTGAAAGTCCTGCATTGAGATACAATCCGCGATGGATGTATGAAGTCTTCCTGTCCACGTATCGTATGACTTAAGGTAAGTCCTGATGCACTGAGCTTCCACATTGTTTTGAACAGTCCATACAAGGACGGGCAAACAAAAGTCGTGGTGTTGTGCCATATGCTCCAACATGCTAAAGCTCGCCACAGTCCTCGAGACTGTAGCGCTCATCAGTTTCGCTTTTGGGCAGGAAAGTTGGTAAGATCCTCTTAGGAGATGCCATCCCCATCGTGGCGCTCTCTGACAAATAAATGCTGTCGTTTGGAGCACCGTACTGCGATCGGGCGGTAGCACCAACAATCGTAACAGGAACTGAGTTTGCGAGATGCGCTGGTAGTGATGGTCTGGTCCTTATGCCTTGTCGCGTTGATCTCGCTAGTTGAGAAGAACTTATTGCCACGGAGATTTCCAGTGCATGGACGTGATGGAATGTAATGCAATGAATTTGGAAAAGTTGATGCCGAACAGTTTTGGCTAGGCATCATTAGCGTCGATCCGTTGTCAACACAAGAGCCACTCCTGTGCACCCCCCATGCGGAGTACTCAAGACTAACACTACCCACTGAACTCGAGATGCGCAGTCATCGAGATAGAAACCAGTCGAAGACGAATCAAGAGTGACTTAGGTGTCACAGTAAATCCCATCCCATTCCCTTATATATTGGGATATCGCCATTCCTTCCAGAATCAAGACGACATGGTCAAGTGGCGTATAGGGGATGGCGTTAGGCAGCAATGCCATCAGGTCAAATCCCGCTTGCCACAAAGCCATGATCCAGTTCGACCCCGGGTCGTCAGTTTCCACACTGGAAGCGCACAAGCGGATTATTGCTCATTCGATTGACCTCACTATCCGTAACCACCAGTGTGGGACTGATGTCCTTAAAGAGTCAGTTCATTACTCGGTATCCGGTTCTGAACTGATCATTCTTTTGCCAATTTTGATGCCAATCTTGATTTTTGTAATTCGAATTTGAGTGAGGCTATCCTTGTTCGTTGCCTCGTTTCGACTTTACACCCCTTCACCACCTCAACACTGATGCCCCGCTATCTCCATTCTAAGTTCTGTCTCGTTGATGGGCTTATCGAACAATCCGTCCCGTACCACTTCCGAAGTAAATCTTCTCTCAAATCGAAGAACTTATCCCCACCAACTGCCTCGACCGCCGTCTGGGGTTGCCAAATGCAACATGCACATTCGACTCACCTCTTCAGAGAACTAGCATCTATATCGCCTTCGCCAGATCCAGCCGCGCACAAGCTGCCCTCCATGGAAATGTACGCGCCCTTCTGCACTACGAGCAAAATGGTTAGACACCTCACTGTGGCCACGTCAAAGGTGCAGAAGGTATCTTTGCCGCGGTTCACCATCCATGCCACCCATATCTTGCAAGCGGTGGAGCTGCTGCTGCCTTTGTTCCGGCCTCAGCTGCGCTACATGCGATACTGTGGTTTGTCACAGGTAGGTCTTCGTCAGGTCTTCTGAGAGGTTGGTCGGAGGGCTAAAGAGTAGGGAATGATTACCGAGAAGAAGGGTATTGGTCTTGAAGAGACTATGATGGTAAAGATTCGGCTGTTGTTTATCAGCTGGATGAATGGCGAAGGTGGCGATGGCTAAATCTTATGCGGGTCGGAAGGATTTGATAGCAGCTGCATGTGCTTCGATTTGTCGCCTGGAACATGTGGCAGGGTTACTGACAGCTATGTCAAGACGACGGGTTCAAGATAGGCGACTTGATCTCTCGATTTCGACTGTTAATAGCTGACTGGCTTTTAAGGAGTTAAAATGGGTGGAGCAAACATGGGGCAACGAGATACTGGCAGAGCCTCATGTCATAATATCAAGCTTCTCATCTTTTCCGAGGTAGGGAATTCTTCTCAGACACATATTACGACGTGCCCTCGACACTCCGATGCATCATACTTCTTCATAACCACTGACCCGAGACAAGACTTCTGCAGTTGGGAATAGTTATTGGGGGACGTTAAATCGTTGGCTGGTTTTTTGGTTTTCACATATGTGTATCTGGGGCAATCAATAGGGACTTGCTTCCTGCCAAGGCGGAGAAGTTGTGAGTTCAAGTAGGAGGATTGATGGTAGATAGGACACAAGGATAGCTGGGTTGCTCGCTTTTCCCCGAACATGGGCTTCTTTTTGAACGAAACCAAGAGCATCAAAGGGGGTTATGGTCGAGAAATACGCAGCTAGATTGAAGCCAAAATCAGGGAGGGCCCACCGTTAAGGTTTCTACATTCCCTCGTCATCCAATGGCATTGAAATTCTACCAATTGCCCACCCTGTGCGCCAGAAGATCCCATGTTGAAACCCAGGCCTGTACATCTCAAATGCAGTGTTGAAGTCTCCCCCACACACCCGCTCACTCCGCCGTAAACTGCCCATACTCAACATCACTCATCAACTCCCTAAGCTCCTCTCCATCCTTAATCTCTATCCTCGCAATCCACCCCTCGCTCTCCGGTCCTTTATTGATAGTGCCCGGCTTCACTTGCAGGACGTCATTCGCTTCTATGATCTTCCCCGTCACGGGCGTCATGATGTCTGAGGCCGATTTCACGGATTCCACGGCGCCGATGGAGTCGCCGGCGCTTACTTCGAGGTCGGGGGTGGGGAGTTCGACGAAGACGACATCGCCGAGGTTTTTGGCTGCGTAGACTGAGACGCCGATTGTGCCTTTATCGGAGATTGTAGGTGTCAGTTTCGAGGCTCAATTGGCTCATCGGAGGGAAGGGGGAAGGGGGAAGGGCGGTGTATTACCAGTCTTGCCGTCCTCACTGAGCTCAATCCATTCATGATCTTTGGTGTATTTTTTCTCTTGCACTGTCACCATAATATCAGTCACCGTAGCAGCACGATCCACCTCAGCAATCCTACGTACAAGCTGAAGAAGTCAGGAAAGTCCTCGTGCTGGAGCTCGGTGAATTTCTTGGCAGCCGTGATTGCAATTGAGCGGCCAACCTGGTGCGCTGGCATGACCGGAATACAGAGGTATTGATGGGCAGCCTCGCAGGTACTCTCATCTTCGTAACGGCTGCCATTGTGCTGGTGCAAGCCGTTGCGAAAATCAATGTAAGCGGGGAGCTTGAAGCACCACGCTAGCAGCCCGGCAAGGCAAGTGTGGCGGAGGAAAGTCCTCTAGATGCGAGGGTACTTTCATTTCTTTTCATCAATGATGGACCTGGACCGACAGCGCTATGCTGTATGAGATGATAGCAGTGGTAAGTGCTCTGCTAGGATCTTCAGAACGTGATGCTGACCACGTTCAGGTCCGCGTGGGCAGACCGCATAATACGAAGGAAGTCAAAGAGTACTTCCTGCCTCCTCATCATCTAACCTCCCTTACTCTTTGTCACTACTGCAGACACGCGGCCTCAACATAGACTGACATCCTTCGGTCCAGGATTGCCCGCACAGCTGGTGCCCTTGTCCTCGCACAAGGTGGCGTAGTCCGTGGCATAACCAATTGGGGCCCCTTCCTTCTTACCAAGCCCGTCAAGAAGAATCAAGCCCGCCATGACAGCGGCCACCATTTCATCATGCGCTTCGACGCGTCTCCAACCGCCCAGGAGCTCGTTAAGAAGACGATATCAATTGATCCGCGCATGGTACGGTGTGGGATTGTCAAGTTGGGAAGCAAATTAAGGGACATTGTGGACGCGAAGGGTACGGTTGAGTGGCAGCGAACGAAGAAGAATTTCTACTATGACTCTGCCTTGGGCAGTGGATCTGGAGTATAAGAGAGTGGATTGAAATGACTGCGGTCATATATGCATGGGCGCATGGTATGGCGTCCCTGCGTCTTGTACAGCGGCATCTAAGCATTCGTTGAAACACCTTGGGTTCATTTTCTGTGTTTTTTCTGTGTTACTTGGCCTGGCAAGCCATGTTTTCTTCTTGTATAGTTCGCCTCTAAGACCTCTTTGTCCTTCACGCGACCCCTTCCACGTTGAAATAACCCCTCAATTTCAATCTCCGCCTTTTCACCTTCCTTCGAGCCCGATTAGAAGAAAAAAAACACAGTTAATCATTGGGCATGTTCTGAATATCGACCATGATAGCTTTGTGGGTAGAAGAGCAAGATTTCCTGGTTGCCGTTAATGATAAACGTACCCTTCAAGGCTCACCGAACGCCGTTTTCAAGCTGTATGGGAGCCTTGGCGTCTTTAAGATGCAATTCACTCCTGCACTCTCGTCTAGGCGATCCGTGCACTACGGTTAGCGAACAGTACCATTACCTTGATGATGAAAATTGGATTGCAACCATGGCGTGGCGACGGATTAAACAATCGCAATATCGAGCACACCCAACAGGCAACTCGGCCCGAGGGTCTTCTTGCGATCTCGTACTCGGTCGCAACTGAACATAACAAGGCGTTAATCGGGGGACCCCAATGGCTAAAGCCCCTCCCAAGAATGGGGGGCCCGATCATGGAGGTTGCATCTATCTTGGACATGGCCCGACCCGAATACCCTAAGTCAAGGCGCAAGCTGACCTTACATCAGCTTCGACAAGCACAATAGGATAGAGTCACTGGAGTGTCGTAATCTACTTCGGCCCATTCTACTACAACGGGCCTATCCATCATTCACCAATAATACAGCTCGGTGTCCCCGTTTTTGAAGGGCCTCATCACCGATCCATATCCAGCTTGTGATACAGTCATCTTCTACTAGCGTTGCGCGAGGCCGCTCACTGCAGCAATCCCGTGCCAATCAAAGGGGCTGATTAGCAAGAAAAGGTCAGGTGGTATAATACAATAGATGTGGAAAAGACCGAGGGTGAAGCCACATGAAAAGTTTCATTCTCATCGAGAGAGTTCACAAAAGACAATCCAGAGTGAGAGACTTTCAATATCCCGCTCTAACGCACCGAATCGCTTACTCTCCTTTCTCTCTATACAATAATATATAAAAAGTGTACATGAAAATGGCTGTTCAAGGGACTCTACGTAAACTCCTTCTCACTAGCTTATTCCTTGCTCTCACAACAGCCCTCCCTTCTTCATCGATTGATGCATCCATCTACAGCTCCTCTTCCATCATCAAACGCGATGTCTGCGTGATTGGCGGAGGCTCGTCAGGCACATACGCCGCCATCGGTCTGCGCGATCGAGGTAAGAGTGTAGTGGTGGTCGAGGCAAAAAGCGTGCTGGGCGGCCACACAAACACCTACACTGACCCTACCACCAACGCGACTATTGACTATGGCGTAATCGAATATGACAATTCTCCGATCGTCACGTCCTACTTTAGCAGATTCAAGATCCCACTTACTACACTTTCAAATACCGCCACTGTCCCGTCTTTACAGGAATACTATGTCGATTTTCGCACGGGCAAGAACGTCACCGAATATATTCCCACAGATCCCACGGCCGCCTTCGGCACATACGCCGCTCAACTGGCCAAATATTCCTTCCTCAATACTCCCGGCTGGCACCTTCCCGACCCTGCACCTTCAGAGTTACTCATGCCTTTCGGAGACTTTGTAAAGAAACACAATCTTGACGGTGCCGTATTCACTATCAACGAATATGCACAAGGCTTTGGAGACATACTCTCCATCCCTACATTGTACGTCTTGAAAAACTTTGGCCAGGCAGTTTTGGCGGGAGCGCAGACAGGCTTCTTAACCACTGCCCGGCACGATAACAGTGAGCTCTATCGGGAAGCGCGTGCAGAATTAGGCGGTATGTTCACCGCAACGACTACCACTCTTCAAGAAGAAGAATTGCTAAGTCCTTGGCTTTCCTAGCGGACGTTTTTCTGAACAGCAAAGTGATAGCAACAGATCGAAACGGCGACGGCAACGTGAAAGTCCTGATCCAAAGCCCGCAGGGTGTGAAACTCATTTTGGCCAAAAAACTACTCATCTCAATCCCACCTTTGGTATCAAACCTCGCAGCCTTTGACCTGAGCACCACCGAGCGCAATCTTTTCGCTCAGTGGTCGAACGGAGCCTACTACACAGCGCTCCTACGCAATACAGGTATACCTGATAACGTAGACGTCGTAGGCGTTGGTGCCGGCACCGCATACAATCTTCCAACCTGTAAGCACTCCCACTTCCCTCCACCCTCCCTCTTTCATACATTCCACGAAAGCAGGAATACAGCTAACATAGGCTCTTTCTACACTCCCAACAGTACCAGCACTCTACGGCATAACCCCGACCGGCCTCACCGGCCTCAAAGACATAAAATACGGCGCTTCCTCCGCCCTTCCCTCAGACGCTGCCGTAAAAGCAGCCATCATCGCCGATATCGCCAAGTTCAAAACCGCAAACGGCATCGCCCCCTCCGAGTCAGAGTTCGTAGCCTACAACAGCCACATGCCCTACGAGCTCCGCGTCTCGGCCCAAGCTATCGAGGCGGGTTTCTATGGTTATTTGAACGCGCTGCAGGGGGTGAGGAATACGTATTGGACGGGGGTGGCGTTTGATAAGCATGATTCTGGGGATTTGTGGGCCTTCACGGAGGGGTTGTTGGGGGAAATTGTTAAGTAAGGTAGGGGGGAGATGGTGCTCGTGGTTTGGAGAATGGCCCATTGGGACGATTTCCATTGACCAGGAAAGAAGAGACTGGCGTTAAATACAAGAAATTAGGGAGCCAAATACCCTTATACTTCCTGCTCCTTCGCAACTCCCATCGATAGCTAGAGAATTTAGAAGACGACAAGACAAATCTCTCCTTTTCCGCCGAGAATCGCTGAGTCATCATTTGCCAAGATCTATGCCAAGCCCAAGCAGACTGACAAAAGATTCAGTCAGGAGCCAACTACTTTTTGTTATAGCCTCTCTCTCATTGTCATTGTCGGTGGCTACTGAACTTTGTATTCGCTCGTGCCGATGCATGGTTATATATGCTTGGATGTATTCTCGACGCAGTCATTAGGAGTCCCTCCACATGGCCGTTCGCCGCCGTATCCTGCTAGCGTTTACTGAAACCACCATACGGCCTCAATAAACTACGTGCGGCATGAGATTTTGGGTCCTTTCGTCTTTCCACATGTCACATGGCTTAGTTCCTAGTCTGAACGCGCCGTCAGATCTTGGATGAGCGCTACTATAAGGCTGTAAAGCAATCAAGCATCACCACCAACATACAGTGAAACCGCCCGCCGACCGAAGCGCTCACAGCCGAGCGTTGAGGGTGTGCCGGAGATCCTTCGCGCCAGACCCTGCATGTTTTACGGCACTCGGGTGCGGCACAATCAGTGGGTGTGTTGGCGTATCGCTGTTGATGGCAATACTGTCAACGACAATACTGCAGGTGCAAGGCATGGCTGCGGCACGGCAGCAGGATCTGGATACCTCACAATCTTTGATTGGAGAAGACCTGATGGTCTTGCAGGTGCATCGTACTTCATGGCTCGAAAGTACTGACATAGGACCTGGCAGGGCGCGTGGAGGGGGGCGAAGTCACCATAAGGAAGCAACGGGCTGAACATAGATCAGGACATAGCTGGCTGCGGTCACCTCGTTCAATTCCTCTCGACCATCATTCCTTATTCATTTACCAAGCTACAACCAGCCAACAAGTGCTAAGATCGCAAACATGGTCCACTTCACTTTCGGCATTGGGCGACATTTCTGCTTCAGCTTCCGCATTGGATCTCCAGTTTATACATGTAGCCATGAGGAATACATGCGAAGGCTTTTCAATGATCGCATGAAGAACATGAGAGATACGTGTGGAAAAGAGAGACCATCGGTCGGAACGCCAGCAGTACGTAGGTCCACTTTCGAAATTCCGCAGTACAAAATAGGACCTGCGGTTGAGCCTGTCAAGACCGTGGTTACGGTGTCTCGGATTCCGCCCAGCTGCCACTTTCTAATCATTCCTTCCGAGATCAGAGCCATGGTATATGATCTCCTTATGCTGAACAACGGATTCATTGTTGGGGCGCACAAACTTCTTGGTTCTGAGAGATCCGTCATGGTTGGAAATCGTCCTCAGATTAAAGACATGGACGCAATAATCCTCCGTACGTCTCGCCAAATCTACCGAGAAGCGCTTCCGACGCTCTATTGGAAGAACAACTTTAGCTTTGATTCGCCAGACGCAATTAAGGATTTCGCTTTCTGCGGATTACCCCGTGATCACAGCTTTGGCTTGAAACCTAGTCAATACGGCAGGCTTACTATGCTATCCAAGGTCAAGTTGACCTTCGGATTCGCGGATGCTCTTAATCTCCGAGTACCCGGACAACCTGTTGATCGTGAGAGACTCTGGATGGTCTGGCGCAGGCACTTTGAGCCATATCCTTCTAAGACGACGTTTCCCGCTCTACAGCTCCTTTGTTTGGATTTTATTGATTGGGAATTGGACGACGGAAAGGAATCAGAACTAGATGTGAGTTATCAGTACCAGCTTCCCCAATCACATCAATTCTGACTAGGGTCACGCTGCAGGTGAAACGATTCGCGACAAAGCTTCGTGGTGATCAAGGATTGAATGAATTAATCGTCAAGGGCGTGTTGCACCAGCGAAACTTGAACGACTTCAGGAGCCTGCTTGTTAAGCCTGAAGGCAGATTCGCGGCTCTAGATTCTCGCTATCGACCTATAATGCGCTCACGCCGAGGGGTCAACCTTCCTCTTTAACTTAGTCCCTACTTTCCAACTAGCGAGAAGGGGTATATCTCTCACATGACTAGAGACAGTGACTTGAGCATATTCATTAAACTCAAGGGCAAGACGCTAAATTAGTTCGGGATTCTCTAACTGCAACAGGTCACTAATTATATAAGTGTCTAGCTATCAGACGTTTTCTAAAATGTCTAGCCGATTACCAGCACAAAGGATGAGTGTCCCCTTATGCTTTTTCTCCTCAAAATTACATCTCCAACCGCTTCGCTCTGTGATAATGTACTCGCATACTTCATCATGGATCACTTAGTTTACACCTCACATATCCCCTCTACAAAGGGTTGTAGCGACACTCAAGACCTTTCTTGAAGCAAACGTTGCACTCCGGTCTCCCTATGTCACAATCTATATTCTCCTGGATACAGTTATCGCAAGCCTGTCGGAACACGGTCGACGCTGGTAGTGGTGGTGGCCGAGTATCGCGGTCCGGTATCCCAAGAGGTTGCGTATGATCGCTAGGGTTGTGCGTACGAGGCTGTTGACTTCTACTGCTGTTGAGGAAGGATGTGCCAGTTGCAATCACACCCTGTTGATCCCGGATGTGATGTCTTGATAGACTGCTGGAGCTTGTGACTGGCTGCCAACCCCTACTGCTGTTGACGAGATACGTGCTGAATGGATTCACACCTGGCTGATGACCCTCAGCACTGTTAGACGGCAGACCGGAGGGGTCTAAACTCTGTTGATTCCGAATGCTATGACCTGGAAAACCGCTTGGATTTGTGGCTGGCTGTTGACTCCCACCGTTGTATTTTACGAGAGCCGTGCCAGTAGGAATTGGGGCCTGCTGGCCCCAAACGTTATGTCTTGGTACACTCCTCTCACTCGCGACTGGTTGCTACTGACCCCTATTATTATTCACGAAGGAGCTGCCGGAGGTAGGGGTGCGCTGCTCATTCCAGATGTTACGTGTTGATGAACCACCCTGGCTCATCGTTGGCTGCTGAAGCACGTTATTGTGAGTATGTTGCGCTGCGCTTACGATCCGTCCTGGACCTTGGCCGCCAGGACGACGAGAAGGCCCTGGTGGTCCAGACACGGTGGATCGATTGCGCTGCAATTCGTCTTTTGCGTGTTGAACTTCGTCTAATTGCCTACTGAATGCATCCCCGGCATTGTTTTGTTGTCCACTCATCACTCCGCTAAGCTTGCTCGGTTGGTCTTCAACGTCTCGGTGGTTTGGTGTTGGCTTTCGCTTTCGTTTGGAGCTACCTTTCGTCGAGAGCTCACTTGTGGAAATTTACTATCAGAGGGTGGTATGGGTCTACAGCAAGAAACAAATTGCAGTACTGGCTTTATGTGCTGGGAAGATGGATCCTATGGTAGGATGCCAAAAGCTGAAGTACTTGCTCGAAGCGTTTGCTTCTCGTCGATTGTTCACATCACATGTTTGCATCTCTGCGGTATAATGACTTGCGTAGGAAGTCTTACTGAATGTCCTTTATGCTCTCAAAGAGGACATAAAGAAACTGCATGTTTATGCAAGTAAACAACAATCAACGAAACACAACCAAATTCTTCTAGTGCGCTTACCTCCTGTCCGTTATGGACTGACACCAAACCACCCATCCAAAGGCATCAATCATACACACAACAAGCAACAAAGAGCACAAGGGTGTCAAACAGAAAATCATAAAGAGAGAGATTGGCTCTAGGAATATTGGAATATGTGGTTCGATTCCACACTGTTCCACAGAAGACTCGTGGAATCCGCGTGGCCGACATATAGGCAGATGTCCACACAGTAGCTTACTATTGTTCATGAATTCGGTCCTCGGAGATGTTGATGGAAAACCGATGTTGCGGCATTGAATCTGGTGCTTGGTTGGCTATTCTATACCTACCAAATGTCGTGCGTAAAGGTGTGCGCGTGGCAAGGGTTGAAAAGTCTTAGAAAAGCGGTCCGCCATGATAACGTCGATGACGATTGCTGAGCAACTTGCTAATAAATGAAGATATTACGACTGCGGCCCTACCAATCCAGCCAAATAATTCAGGTGGCGACAGTGCATTACTCGTTATCCCGTTATTGACGTTGGCAGAAGAAAGAAAGGACAGGCAAAATGATGGAGCGCTGATTTCACAATGCGAGATCCCAGCATTGTACATTCTACCGCATCCCAAAACATCCCCTACACCCTTCCATCTCCGCACAGAATCAAAATCCCATCTCCACCAAATCCATCCCTATTCCCCGAGCATCTTTGACCCCCAAACCTCCCCATCACATCCTACATCCCACATCCCACCTCCCTATCACAAATCACAAACCCCCTACCAGCACCCTATCGCACACTCTCGCACTCTTCCACACCCCACCATCAACCCCAAGCGAACCATCAAAGCGCTATTCTGCGACTCCCATACAACTTGACATACTTCTAATCCCCAATCCCATCAAACACATTGAAACCTCCCTTACCATTCACGACTTGGGAGCCTTTACTCTTCAAAGCATCCGTCTCTGTCAAAATTTCAAACATCGCTCTACGATAGAACACCTCACCCTACATCCACGACAGCGACTTTAGAGCAAGTATCGACATCATCTCATGCCATCCCCTATCCGAAAGACATCGTTATTCTTCTCTCTCCCACCCTCTTCATGACGCTAGATAGGCTTGAAACTCTTATGTTCATAGGAGGATTCTGGATATATACCACCGCACCGCTGGCTTCAGCTCAGATCGATGGGGACTTGAATTTGAATCTGAATTTGGATGGGGAGGTTAGAAAGGAGACTGAGATAGCGCTTACTGATGGGATTGGGGTTTGTAGAAGAGACGCTCTACGTTGTTCTATGATATGATATGATAGTGGGTTTAGAGATGGGTCGCTGCCCACACGCTAGTTGCTTGTGATCGATGAATGAATATATGTATATGTAGTGGTGCAAGCTAGCTCTAGAATAGCTGGTGGTATTCTTGGAGGTAAAGAGAGGGAGCTTGAGTGGGTGGTAGGATTTCAGTTGATTCTCGGTCTAGTAATCTTCTTAGGGGTACAGAATTAGTAGGAAATAAGATTACTATAACTTAGATATAAACATCGCTTACACTGCATCGATTTATAACATGTAATAACAACCATAACCATAACCGATATCGATACTCGATCTACCTTACCTAATCTAATTCTAGTTGTTGGAATAGAAGCGTGTGGTTTGGGATAGGGGGATGGATATAGTATTTCAGATTTAGGATACAGGATGTAGGATATAGAATATAGGATATAGGATGTAAAAGGGTGAGGATGGTTGAATTTATGGAGAGGAGGAGAGGAGAGGAGAGGAGGATAGAGGAGAGGATATATATAGGTTGGGATTTAGAGGTATGAAGAGGATTGCTTCCGTTAAGGAATCGGGGTATGTATTGTGGAGTGTATTGGCATGATCCTTCTACCTACAGAGTACACCTTGGTTTTATAGCGAAAGGTTGCTTGGTGAAGCGTCGAGAGTTTGTTAAGTTGATTTTAGTTCTCAGCACTTGGATTAAGATTAATCCTCCATGAGAGAGGCGTTGATACGGACGAGAGTGGAAGCATGATTCTATCTTAGAAGGGTGTCCTTTAGTGAGTCTTGTACTTATTTTGTTGTACAACGTCGCTAGCCATGCTTCTACGCTCCTAAGCTTTTATTCTATGCGTGCACCGATCCCAGCTCTGAAGCCAATTCGGGCATGCGGATTGATATCAGCCAAGTCACGCTCTTCTTCTAGTATATCAACACTGAGCGACAAACCGTTCCTTGATCAAGGCTGTGTTCCATCCGAGACCTCCAACGGCGCGAGCCATACGTCCCCGAAATCAACCCCGAGCCTTCTTCTCGCGCCGAATTTCTTCCAGGCCACAGGACTTATGCCTATGTCTGCCACTGCAAGGTTCGGTCTAGTCTCTTCGTCCATGGTAGATAAGCTGGTCAGAAGTCCGGTTTTGGGAGCTCCGAGAGAGACGACGTGTTGTGCATTTATGACCAGGGGTGTGGAATCTTGAAAGGTCGATGCACCTGTCAGGAAGCTTTAGATGGGTGATTTGAAGATGCCGGCATGGGATTAGAACTTACCTGTCGAAGCATCAATACCTGAGGGCACATCCAACGCTAAAGTATCGGCAACGCAATCGTTTGCCCAGCATACGAGCTGGAAGTAGGCATCTTGATCATCCGTACGGAGATCGTCGAAAGATAGATGTACTCCAAGCAAGGCGTCGATGATCAGACTTGTCGGCAATTGCAATTTCCGTAGGGTTCCCATGAGAGCATCTTGTTTGATGGCTTTTGCCCCACAACGACGAAAGATGCTTAATTGCCGTCGGACACTATCCAGAAGGTCATCCTCGCGTTCCAGACCGAGTATGCAAAGGACAACACGAGTGCCGTGGTTGCGGAGATGCCGGGCTGCTGCTATAGCACGGGAGCCAGTCTTGTTGTTGCCTGCGAGGATGACGATTGGGGCGGAGATACTTTGGCGGTCATGGTCTGATGTTAGATGATATGCACTTTCTGCAATGCTTCGCGCCGCGTTCTCGGTCATCATATCTTTGGTCAATTCTAATTCTGAAGTGGCTAATTGCTCTAGCTCGAGCATCTGCAGTGGCGTAATGCAAGGACATAGCCGCCTGGAAGAGGTGATCACCAGGGAATATTTTGGTTGTTTCTGAGATGATTTGCGGAATGACATCGTAGGTTCAGGCCTGAGCTTTGGACTTGCTACTCGGTCTCCTGAAGCATTGACAAGGGTGCTTCCCTTGCGTGATGGAACGCTACGCCGAACAGACGCTCGTGATATGCTGCGGCTGCTGCTGATACGTGCCTCGCTGATTTGCACATCGCTGTCTCCACTGCTGTGGTCCACGAGCTGTTGGACTGGCGAGTTCAGCACGTTCTCCGTGTAGTGGAGGTTCTTTCCCCCTCCAGTCCCGGGTCTAATGGACGGCAACCGGTTGAAGCTCACCAACCTTGCCTCATCAGCGGTAGTATCATCTCGTCGGATCTGATCAAACACCTTCCGCTTGTCGAACTTCTTATGGTTTTCTTCAAAGTCGAAATCTCCCAAGTCTTGAATATCTGTAGCCTCGCCCGTAGCCCAACCATTCTGTTCCTCCTCTTCTTGCATACGTTGCCGTCTTCCGTTTGTAGATTCATGTTTCGGCTTGGTCTGACTATGTGTTCCCAGCGCCAACGCCGGGGTTGGGGGAGTCAAGGTCTGATGTGCACGGGGGAGGTGAATGTTGGCCAATGTGGGCTCTTCAAGGAGAGGCGTTTGGCGCCAACCCTTTTTGTTGTTATTGCTGCGACGGTGCTGAGCTGAGAGTGGACTCAAGGAGACTTTGGACTCCTGGGGTGTTGTTGATGTCGATATCATTTCTTCTCTCATCGCTTCCCTTTTGATCTTTTTCCTCGTAGCTCTAGACACAGGTGTGGGTACTGCGTCTGTTGGCTCTTGCTTCTGTGTCGTCACGTGAGTATCATAATCGTCAAGGTCTGGACCATATGCCTGGGATGCAGGTCCATTAAGTGAAAGGTCATTGAAAGGCTCTGATAACGTCGCAAATGCTGCAGTATTTTTGACGGCTTTAGGGGATGTGATCGGGTGAATTGTTCCAGATGGGTTCGAAGCCGTCCTATACATAGATTCCGCGGGCATGGTGGTCGTCAAGAGCACTGACTGAGCTTGGGGTGGTTTTGCCCCAATCGCTGCATCTGGCTCCTCTGGCCGTGGGCTAATCTGGGGATCACCCGGGAGTCCATCGCCCATTTCCCCTCTCTTGCCATAGCTGACAATTGCCGGGTCGACAAATGGCCGCTTCGGCTCTGGTCCAACGTCGACTGGTGGTGTAGGCGGAGGGATCAAGTCCGGCTCGATTTCGATCTCCAGTATATTTGATCCTGGTACGAGTAATTTTGCAGTCCGCGATCCATTGGAGAGCCAGGTGACTGTTCTTAGCAATTAGCAATGAAACAATTATCAGCCGTCAGAGTCCTGCATGCCTTTGCTGAGAGTCAATTGACCGGCAACCACATGTGTGACGAGACCTCGTACCTTGGTATTCGGTGGATCTTGGAGGGTGGCGAGCACAGAGAGACCAATGAAGCTGTCAGACATGATGGCGGACCTATTTCCATTGAGTGAAAGACAATTAGCAGAGAAAGAAAAGATTATTAGCCCTGGCAATCAAATGTAGGTATTCTATGCCAAGACATTAAAGCCTTTCCCTCCCGCATTACGTAGAACGAGGGTCGCACGTCGTTACAAAAATAGATTGCGTGGTAGGGAAGGCCAACCACTAAGAATAATGGCTTTTACATATAAATTTGGCCTATAAATCTATTCTAGCTATTTAAATAGCTATTAAAGTACCCTAAGAAATAAAGTTATATAGATTTTACTCCTTTAATATACTATTATCCGCCCTCTAAGGGCTTTTATATCCTTTAACTTCTAGGGTATAGTATCTATCTATTTATTAATAAATTCCTAATTAATAATATCCTACCCTTCTTAAAGAAGCTCCTTTAGCGACTTCTTATCCTAATATAATTATTTATTTATATATTATTTTAGTCCTTACTAGCAGTTTTTAATTAGGGCTAAATCAGGTAAATTGTAATAATTAAAGAAGACTTCTATCCTATTTTTCTTAAATTAAATAATAACTTAATTCCTACTCTTAGCTTATTAACTACCTACTTTATTATAACTTAATACCCCGTCTTATTTTAGAATAAACTTATCCCCTTACTTAATCTATTTCTTAACTTCTAGTACCTCTAGAATCTACTTAATATAGGCCTTACTAGTAATTACCCTATTAATATTTAAAGGGATAGTATACTAGATAATTTATAGTATCTTAAAATTATACCCTACTATTACCTAGTTATATACGCGATATTAGAGCCTTTTAGGTAGTAGATTATAATACTAGATATTATCTACTTAATATTATATACTATTACTATAGCGACGAATAATTATAAGCTACCCTTTAAGGTTATAATTAGTATAAAACTCGTTATTATAATAGATTTTATAGAAATCTTATAGCTCTAGCTATTTTAAGAGCTTTATAATAGCCTAATTAAAGCAGGTATCTTAAATTTATTAAGGGAGGAACTTCTTAAGGGAGGCTTTATATTTATTATAATTAAAGGCCTTATATATAATATTTTTAATTATTTAAAAGCTCTTAATATTAGCCCTAATTTCTTAAATAATAATATACTAACTTATTCCTTTTACTTCTATTCCTAATATTATATCTTCTAATAGCTTACTAGCTTAAGTAATTTAAGCCCCTAATATCTTATACTTTTAACCTTAAGTCTTATTTCCTTCCTAGTTATAAAATATATATAAGGGAGTATTAGGAATTAGACTAGAAGGCTAGTTCCTAAGGGCTGGAATAGATAGTATAAACTGCTAGCGAGTAGGTAGCGTTATAAAGGTAGACTTAATACTCTAGTAACTTTATAGTTATAGAAGAACTAATCTCTACCTTTTAAGGAGGTAGAGGGAGGACTATTTAAATACCTCTTAAGGAAGCTACCTAGCCTCTTAGATATCTAGATAAAAGGATATCTATTAGGATAATAAGAAGCTAAACTAATACTACTAGGATATTACTAGTAAGCCGTATTATATTAGCTAGATATATTAAGATATCCTAATAATTACCTCCCCTTTAAGGGTATTTATCCCTGAATACTAACTATTACTATCTATAATAGGACTCGTTAAAAACCTTTAAAACCCTAGTAGGGAAAATAAGGGAAAGAGTTCTAAGGATAGTAATAAGGTAGTAACGGCGATACGCCGCTAATATTATATACTACTAATATATAAAAGCCTTTATAGATTTATATTAGTAGTAAGATATAATTATTAATTAAGTTTATTATTATAATACTTTATAAACGCGTAATATAAATAAGTAATTATAGAAGTTAGGTAGTAATATTACGCTATTAAATCGCGTAGTTAATATATATAATATAGTATATAATAAAGTTATATTCTATTTACTTCTAACTTCTTTTATAACTACTACTATTAATATTAACCTATTATAAGTTACCTTAAGTTATATCTTAATATATTAATAATAGGAGCTAACGTATTTAGTATTAATACTATTAATACTTTATAAGATAACTACTATTAAAGTATAAGTATAATATAAAGGATTAATTACTAATATAATACTATATATTAAATAGTTAATAACTATAATAATAATTAAGGTAAGTCTTTATTAATACTCCCTTACTATTTTATATATATTATTACCTTATAATAGACTTTAGTTATCTTTAAGTATATTATAAATATATTACTTATAAATTACCTTCTTATATAAGTTTATTATATTAGTTATTTAAGGACCTTATTAATATCTTATTATATTATATTTCTTTTAAATTATTTTTAAATTATTTATACTTAAAGGTATTCCTATTAACTAACTCTTATAATAGATAGTTAAACCCTCTTATTATATTATACTACTCTATTATATTATTAAGGTAGTAGCCCTTTTATAATCCTATTATCTTTAGTATATTAAATACCTAGGTTTAAGTCCTAGGTTATTATATAACTATAAGATTAATAGGGCTTATAAGAGGTACTACTACCTTTATAAGCCTTATAAATTAATTTATAATAATAGGATTTTAATATACTTTACTTATAATATATTAATAAGTTATAAGTCCCCCTTACCTTTTATATCTATTTATCTAGCCTCTTTACTCGCGGCCTTATTATTATCCTTTAGGGTAGAAAGTTACTCTATTATACTACCTTTATAACGTAGGTTACTACCTTTAAAATTAAGGTAGAGGTAGTAATTTACTTAGGGAAGCGTAGTAAAATACTTTTATATAAGTTATAAACCTCTAAGGAATTATTATACCTTAATATAAAAGTAGGTAGTTAAGTAGCTATTACCTTAAAGGGTATTTTAAATATAATAAGATAGTAGGTAAGTCCTTTTATTATATATTTTTTATAATATATATTAATACTTTTATAAGAGGAGTTAACTACCCTTATTATAATAGAGGTTAATAAGGAGTTAAGAGAAGTAAATATATTATTAAAGTATTTTACTATCTTTATATAAGTTAATTATATATTAGGAGGAGGATAATAATAATTTTAATAAGGGGGAGATAAGGGAGATAGAAGAGGATATAAAGGAGGAGGAAGAGGTTATTATACCTCCTATTATTATATTACCTACCCCTACTCCTACTACCCCTAGCTACCCTTCTTATAATAGTAGTACCGCTAGTACTACCCCCTCTACCCGTAAGATTCGCGCCCCTTACGCGCCTTACGCCCCTTATATTCCTCTTACTCCTATTACTCCTACTCCTACGCCTACTCTACCTATCCCTATTAAGGATACTACCTTATCCTCTAGCTTATCTTTTATAGGCTCTAGCTCGCCTTAATATACTCCCCTTATAAGACCTTAATACTAGGCCTTTAAGTAAAGATTCTTTTTTTAAATTATAAGGATTTTCCCCTTAATTAATTCTTTTCTTATATATCTCTTTATTAAAATCTCTATTATATAAATATAACTTATAACTTACCTTATATAACTTAACTTTATAATTAAATAGTTCTATTATAATAGTTATATATTAGTATTTTACTTATAATACTTCTTTATTATATATATATTATTATATTCCCTTTATAAGTCTTTTATATTTATATCCTTAATAGATATTTATTAATTATATTCTCTTTTATAATTAGACTATTTAATTAAATAGTATTAAATACCTTTACTTCTTATTCTATCTAGGATTTATTCTACTTTATAATATTCTTTACTATTAATAAGTTTTAAAGGAGGTATAAATAGTTATTTACCTTTATTAAGATAGCTCTAATATAATTTTAATAAGAAAATATAAAATATAAGATAGATTCTTTATATTATTAAGAGACTTAAGTAGTACGCCTAGTATCTAATTATATCTACTACCTTAAAGGGACTAGTATATTTATATAATAGCTTTTAATTTAATCTTTTCTACTTTAAGTTCTTTATAACTAATACTACTAGTTCTTCTATTATATAAGACTTTAAGATATAAAGTTTATTATAAAACTTTATAACTTATACTTAAATAGTCTACTATTAATCTACTAGTATAACTCTTACTTTTAAAAGGTTTTCTATATAATCTTTAGTTATAAGTACTCCTCCTTTTAAAAAGTTATCCCTAACTTTATCTTTTATATATAGATTATATCTATATATTATATAAAATAGTAAATAACCTAGTATAATATAAATACTATTATAATACGCGAATTTAGCTATTAGGAGTAATATAACCTAATTATCTTATTCTTTATTTAAAAATACCTTAAGGTAATATTTTAATATTTAATTCTAGCGTTTAATTTACCTATCTATTTATAAATAAAAGGTAGTACTTAGTTATCTCTTTATCTTTATATAATAATAGACTTTTAATTAATAGGTACTTATAAATAAGGATCCTTAATCTAATATAATACCTATTAATAAATTATATTATAATACTATATTCTTAAATAAGATATTAGCTAATTTAATAATAATATAAGTACTCTTAATTAGAAGGTATTAAACTATCTTTATATACCTATTAATAATTATAAGAATAGAATTATATATAAAATTTCTATATTTACTAGGTAGTAAGCTTATAATAAAATCTATAAAAAGTTCTTCCTAAGGCCCTTTAAGTTATAATAAGGATATTATATTATCATAAGGTTTATATCTAGGAGCCTTTACACTTTAATATATTTTATAAGTTTAGATATATAACTTAATATCTATTAATATTCTACTCTAATAATACTTATATTAGAGTAACTCTAACGTTTTTTATAACCTAAAATAACCTACTAAGGTATTATTATAATACCTTATAATAATTTCTATATATAATATTAAATTATCTAATACGTAGAGTACTCCTTTAAATCTTAGTAATCCTATTAAATTAACCTTCTAAGGCTATTTAATAGTATTTTACTTAGAAGTTATATACTTTACTTTATCTTTCTATTTAGTAATAAATAGATTATTACTTTATAATAAAAGGATAAGTTCTTTTAAGGATTCTAATCTAGCTTTATAAGTTATTTTAAGTCTAGTAACTACTCTTATTAATACTTATAAGATATATTATTTATAATTAATAACCCTAGTAATAGGATTAAGTAGTAGTACTACTACGTTACTTTAATACTAGGAAGGTAGCTTTACACCCCTTCTATCTAAGTTTTTAAGCTTAATTAAGGGTTTCTTAAGCCCTCCTAAGCTAGATAAGTCTATATACTTAGTTATTTCTTCTAGCTACTTTTAACTAAAGATAATACTTCTTAAATTTACTAGCTTATTTTATAAGGTAGATAGGAGCTAGTTAAACGACGTCTTAATATTATTATAATTAGGTCTATATAATAGAGTATCTATAGATTCTTCTTACTAGGTTAATATTTAATATTAAAGTTATATATAGCTAAATAAATAGCCTATTAAGCTTAATAACTATTTAACTACTTTACTTATATAAATCCTCTAAGATTATTATAATCTGTAAGTACTTTAATAGCGTAATAACTACCTTTTATATAGTATTACTATTATTTAAAGGCTTTAATAATTACTAATAGCTCTTAATTATATATCTTATACCTAGTCTTAATAAGTATTAATTTATAAGACTAGAAAGCTACTAGATACTAAGCCCTATTATTATCCTATTAGAATAAGATAGTAGTTATAATAAAATTAGATATGTCTATTTTAATCTAAATTTTCTTATTAAGATTAAAATATATTAAGATAGGTATAGTTATAAAGGTATAATATAAGTTATAAAACGCCTTCTCTTTACTAGCGCCTTATATAAATAGTCTTAACTTCTTCCTATCCTTACTACCTTTTAAAAGGCTAGTTAAGGGGGATACTATTTATAAATAGTAGTATATAAAACGCTAGTAGAAGTTTATAAATCCTAAGAATACTTAGACTTCCTAATATATAGTTAGTATTAACTAGTCTTAGATAGTAAATACCTTATAACTATCTATTAATATACTATTAGTACTGATAATAAACTTAAGGAATTCTACTAAATTAGTATAAAATTTATATTTCTTTTAGTTTATATAAAGTTAAAACTTTTATAACTATTTAAGTACCTAGTAGATATATTACTTATAACTTAAGATATCTTTTAAATAAATTAAAATATTATTAAGGTATACTATATAAGTAATATCTACTAGGCCCGCTAAAGCTCTATTAATATAAGCTTAGAATATAATTAGGGTATTTATTAATCTAAATAGTATAATTATATATTTAAAATAGCTATACCGCGTATAAAACGCTGTCTTCTACTTATTACCCTTATAGATATAAATCTTATAATAAGTATCCTTAAGGTTTAACTTAATAAATATCTTTATACCTTATAAGTAATTAAGTATTTTACTAATTAAAGGGAGAGGATAATAGTTCTTTATTATTACCTTATTTAACTTATAATAGTTAATATATAATTATAAGCTACTATCCTTCTTTAATATAAATAAAATAGGAGCCCTTATAAGACTAATAGACTCTTATATCTAACCCTATAACTTAGTATTATCTAGGTAGATATATAAAGTTTCTAACTCCCTTTATAATAAATTATAAATAGGCTTATAAGGAGGCTTATAAATATCTATATTAATAGCGTAGTCCCTAGACTTAAATAGGGGTAGTCGTCCTACCTCCTTATTTAAAAAGATATTTAAAAAGTTATAAAGACTTTTAGGTAGCTCTAGTACTTTACTATTAGAGCTCTAGGTTTCCGCCTAGGATAACCTAATATAGATAATAGTATAAATTACTAATTCGCCTTTAAGGGTATCTATAAACGCTTATAACTTTAAGATAGATATACTAATAGAGTTTAATAGAAATTACTACTTTTAACTCCTTAAATCTACTTATACCCTAGCTTCTAATAAGGTAGGTATATTAAGAATAATTAGTAACTCCTTCTTCTTAATTATATAAAATATATTAGTATATTAACCTAGCTATTCCTAGCTATTAATAAGATAGTACTCTACCTAATATATATTATAATAATAGATTAACTAATTATTTATCTATTTAGGAATTAATAGCTAATAGCCCTCTAGGGGTTTTAGGTTATATTACTTAGCGAAACTTTAAGAGATAATATTAATCTCTACTCTTATATCTATTAAAAAGTCTATATAATCTTATATACCTTATATATTAATAGAACTATTAATATTAATATTATAAATTAATAATAAACCCCTTTTAGTAAGTAAGCGCCCTAATATTAAGGTCCTAATAGAGGCGCGCTTCCTTTTTTTAATTTAATAATCCCTTTTCTAATAGTATTAATAGGTATTATATTTAGATTCCTAGGTATCCTAGGCCTATAATAGTCCTTATTATAGTACCCCTTCTTCTTATAATTAAAATATATTAATCCTTCCTTAGCGTCTAATAACTTATTATAGCCGCTAGTAGGTTAAATACTTCCTACTTTTATAAAAGGATTAATACTTCTATCTTAACTTCCTTCCCTCTTCTAACCTTTATTCTACCTATTAGAATAATCCCCTTTTTTAGTAATATAACTATTACCCGCTATTATTTTAATATAATACTACTAGTTATTTTCTAATTAAGTAGTAAGGGTAATTAAGCTTTCTTTAATTATAAGGAGGTCTTAATAGTTTATAAGGGCCTTTTAAAAGTCTAGGCGTAACTTTATAAAGAAGTTAATCTATTAATATTCCTTTAAAAAAGGAGGGATTTATAATTTAATCTTACTTAAATATATATTAAAGCTTTATATTAACTAGTTAGGGTTTTATTATATATTTAAGTATAATTATATATTATAAAGCTAGTAGTTTACTAGGTCCTTAATAAGGTTTAATAAGTATTAAGTAAAGTACTTCTAGGTAATTACTCTCCCTAATAATAACTTTTTATAATAATCTTATAACTTAGTAGGCTCGCCTTCTAAGAATTATATAACTTAAATAACCTTTATAAACTTAATTAAGAATTTATTAAATATTAATTAGAATATAATATTTATAATATAATACTATTTCCTATACTTATATATATTCTTCCCCTTATAAAAGGGTAAGTCCTTAAGCTTTAAGCGGCTTCTAAGGTATTAACTACTAGGTTCTTCTAACTAGCCTCTAGTAGACTAACTTAGGGTAAAACTACTAAAGATAGATCCTACCCTAGGGTTTAACGTACCTTATATATTAGTACCCCGATTTAAAGGGTAGTCCTCTATTAGGCCTAATCTTAACCCTTATTATATCTCTTCTAATAATCTACTAGTAATTTAATATAGATCTAGTATAATTATATCTACTTCTACTTATAATTAGGCTATCCTTTCTTAGGTACCTTAAAGCTTTTTTTCTTTTATTAACTACTCTTCTTTAACTTTAGTAGTAGTAATAAGTTTATTAAGCGTAATTATACTAGTAAGGGTTTTATTAGAAATTCTATTATTAAGTATATTATTTATTACTTTAATATCCCTTATATTAGACTCTAATATTATATTAATTTTATTATACTAGACTTCTAATATATCTTTATCTTATTTAGCGTTAAATATCTTTATATTATTATATTATTATAATCTAGACTATCCCCCTTTAAAGATAGAGAGATTAAAACTATTAGGAATTAGACTAGAAGGCTAGTTCCTAAGGGCTAGAATAGATAGTATAAACTACTAATAAGTAGGTAGTATTATAAAGGTAGACTTAATACTCTAGTAACTTTATAATTATAAAAGAACTAATCTCTACCTTCTAAGGAGGTAGAAGGAGGACTATTTAAATACCCCTTAAGGAAGCTACCTAGCCTCTTAGATATCTAGATAAAAGGATATCTATTAGAATAATAAGAAGCCGAACTAATATTACTAGGATATTACTAGTAAGCCGTATTATACTAGCTAGATATATTAAGATATTCTAATAAATACTTCCTAAATTTACTAGCTTATTTTATAAGATAGATAGGAGCTAGTTAAATAACGTCTTAATATTATTATAGTTAGGTCTATATAATAGAGTATTTATAGGATTCTTCTTACTAGGTTAATATTTAATATTAAAGTTATATATAGCTAAATAAATAGCCTATTAAGCTTAATAACTATTTAACTACTTTACTTATATAAATCCCCTAAGATTATTATAGTCTATAAGTACTTTAATAGTATAATAACTACCTTCTATATAGTATTACTATTATTTAAAGGCTTTAATAATTACTAATAACTCTTAATTATATATCTTATACCTAGTCTTAATAGGTATTAATTTATAAGACTAGAAAGCTATTAGATATTAGGCCCTATTATTATCCTATTAGAATAAGATAGTAGTTATAATAAAATTAGATACGTCTATTTTAATCTAAATTTTCTTATTAGGATTAAAATATATTAAGATAGGTATAATTATAAAGGTATAATATAGGTTATAAAATACCTTCTCTTTACTAGTACCTTATATAAATAGTCTTAACTTCTTCCTATCCTTACTACCTTTTAAAAGGCTAGTTAAGGGGGATATTATTTATAGATAGTAGTATATAAAATGCTAGTAGAAGTTTATAAATCTTAAGAATACTTAGACTTCCTAATATATAATTAGTACTAGCTAGTCTTAGATAGTAAATACCTTATAGCTATTTATTAATATACTATTAGTACTTATAATAAATCTAAGGAATTCTATTAAATTAATATAGAATTTATATTTCTTTTAATTTATATAAAGCTAAAACTTTTATAACTACTTAAGTACCTAATAGATATATTACTTATAACTTAAGATATCTTTAAAATAAATTCAAATATTATTAAGGTATACTATATAAGTAATATCTATTAGGCCCGCTAAAGCTCTATTAATATAGGCTTAAAATATAGCTAGGGTATTTACTAATCTAAATAATATAACTATATATTTAAAATAGTTATACCGCGTATAAAACGCTGTCTTCTACTTATTACCCTTATAGATATAAATCTTATAATAAGTATCTTTAAGGTTTAACTTAATAAATATCTTTATACCTTATAAGCGATTAAGTATTTTATTAATTAGAGGGAGAGGATAATAGTTCTTTACTATTACCTTATTTAACTTATAATAGTTAACGTATAGTTATAAGCTACTATCCTTCTTTAATATAAATAAAATAGGAGCCCTTATAAGACTAATAGACTCTTATATCTAACCCTTTAACTTAATATTATCTAGGTAGATATATAGAGTTTCTAACTCCCTTTATAATAAATTATAAATAGGCTTATAAAGAGGCTTATAACTATTTATATTAATAGCGTAGTCCCTAGGCTTAAATAGGGGTAGTCGTCCTACCTCTATATTTAAAAAGATATCTAAAAAGTTATAAAGACTTTTAAGTAGCTCTAGTACTTTACTATTAAAGCTCTAGGTTTCCGCTTAAAATAACCTAATATAGATAATAGTATAAATTACTAATTTACCTTTAAGGGTATCTATAAACGCTTATAGCTCTAGGATAGATACGCTAGTAGAGTCTAATAGAAATTACTACTTTTAACTTATTAGATCTACTTATACCCTAGCTTCTAATAAGGTAGGTATATTAAGAATAATTAGTAACCCCTTCTTCTTAATTATATAGAATATACTAGTATATTAACCTAGCTATCCCTAGCTATTAACGAGATAGTACTCTATCTAGTATATCTTCTTACTATAATAGAATATCCCTAATTTCAAACCCTAAAGATCTCCTAGACCTCTTATCTAATAGATTTATCGCTTTATACCCCTATTTAACCGCTTTTAGTTTAGCCTACTTTTCTAAAGAATATTAAATTCCTAATATTCTTTATATTCTACCTATGTATATACTAACTATTAGGATATCTTAATATATCTAGCTAGTACGATACGGCTTACTAGTAATATCCTAGTAGTATTAGTTCGGCTTCTTATTATCCTAATAGATATCCTTTTATCTAGATATCTAAGAGGCTAGGTAGCTTCCTTAAGGGGTATTTAAATAGTCCTCCTTCTACCTCCTTAGAAGTAGAGATTAGTTCTTTTATAATTATAAAGTTACTAGAGTATTAAGTCTACCTTTATAATACTACCTACTTACTAGTAGTTTATACTATCTATTCTAGCCCTTAGGAACTAGCCTTCTAGTCTAATTCCTAATAGTTTTAATCTCTCTACCTTTAAAGGGGGATAGTCTAGATTATAATAGTATAATAACGCGAAGATATTTAATATTAAATAAGACGAAGATATATTAGAAGTTTAATATAATAAAATTAATATAATATTAAAGTTTAATATAAGAGATATTAAAGTAATAAATAATATACCTAGTAATAGAATTTCTAATAAAACCTTTATTAGTATAATTATACTTAATAAACTTATTACTACTACTAAAGTTAAAGAAGAGTAGTTAATAAAAGAAAGAAAGCTTTAAGGTATCTAAGAAAAGGTAGCCTAATTATAAGTAGAAGTAGATATAATTATATTAGATCTATATTAGATTACTAGTAGATTATTAGAAGGGATATAATAAGGGTTAAGACTAGGCCTAATAAAGGACTACCCTTTAAATCGGGGTACTAATATATAAGGTACGTTAAACCCTAGGGTAGGATCTATCTTTAGTAGTTTTACCCTAAGTTAGTCTACTAGAGGCTAGTTAGAAGAACCTAGTAGTTAATACCTTAGAAGCCGCTTAAAGCTTAAGGACTTACCCTTTTATAAGGGGAAGAATATATATAAGTATAAGAAATAGTATTATATTATAAACGTTATATTCTAACTAATACCTAATAAATTCCCTACTAAGTTTATAAAGGTTACTTAGGCTATATAATTCTTAGAAGGCGAGCCTACTAAGTTATAAGATTATTATAAAAAGTTATTATTAGGGAGAGTAGTTACCTAGGAGTACTTTACTTAATACTTACTAAACCTTATTAAGGACCTAATAAACCGCTAGCTTTATAATATATAATTATATTTAGATATATAATAGAACCCTAACTAGTTAGTATAAAGCTTTAATATATATCTAAGTAGGATTAAATTATAAATCCCTCCTTTTTTAAAGGAATATTAGTAGATTAACTTCTTTATAAAGTTACGCCTAGACCTCTAAAAGGCTATTATAAATTATTAGGACCTCCTTATAATTAAAGAAAGCCTAGTTACCCTTACTACTTAGTTAGAGAATAACTAGCGGTATTATACTAGAATAATAGCGGGTAATAGTTATATTACTAAAAAAGGGGATTATTCTAATAGGCGGAATAAAGGTTAAAAGAGGGAAGGAAGTTAAGATAGAGGTATTAATCCTTTTATAAAAATAGGAAGTATTTAACCCGCTAGTAGTTATAATAAGTTACTAGATACTAAGGAAGGGTTAATATATTTAACTTATAGAAAGAAGGGGTATTATAATAAGGACTATTATAGGCCTAAGATACCTAGGAACCTAAATATAATACCTATTAATACTATTAGAAAAGGGACTATTAAACTAAAAAAAGGAAGCGCGCCTCTATTAAAACCTTAATACTAGGGCGCTTACTTATTAAAAGGGGTTTATTATTAATTTATAATATTAATATTAGTAGTTCTATTAATATATAAGGTATATAGGACTATATAAACTTCTTAATAGATATAAGAGTAGAGATTAATATTATCTCTTAAAGCTTTACTAAGTAATATAACTTAAAACCCCTAGAGGGCTATTAGCTACTAATTCTTAAATAGATAAATAGTTAGTTAGTCTATTACTACGGCGTATATTAGGTAGAGTACCGTCTTATTAATAGCTAGGGATAGCTAGGTTAATATACTAGTATATTCTATATAATTAAGAAGAAGGGGTTACTAATTATTCTTAGTATACCTACCTTATTAGAAGCTAGGGTATAAGTAGATCTAGGGAGTTAAAAGTAGTAATTTCTACTAGACTCTACTAGTATATCTATCCTAGAGCTATAAGTATTTATAAATACCCTTAAAGGCGAATTAGTAATTTATACTATTATCTATATTAAGTTATTCTAGGCGGAAACCTAGAGCTTTAATAGTAAAGTATTAAAGCTACTTAAAAGTCTTTATAACTTTTTAGATATCTTTTTAAATATAGAGGTAGGACGACTACCCCTATTTAAGCCTAGGGACTATACTATTAATATAAACAGTTATAAGCCTCCTTATAAGCCTATTTATAATTTATTATAAAGGGAGTTAGAAACTCTATATATCTACCTAGATAATACTAATTAAAGGGTTAAATATAAGAGTCTACTAGTCTTATAAGGGCTCCTATTTTATTTATATTAAAGAAGGATAGTAGCTTATAACTATACGTTAACTATTATAAGTTAAATAAAGTAATAATAAAGAACTATTATCTTCTCCCTCTAATTAGTAAAATACTTAATCGCTTATAAGGTATAAAGATATTTATTAAGTTAAACCTTAAGGATACTTATTATAAGATTTATATCTATAAGGGTAATAAGTAGAAGACAGCGTTTTATACGCGGTATAACTATTTTAAATATATAGTTATATTATTTAGATTAGTAAATACCCTAGCTATATTTTAAGCCTATATTAATAGAGCTTTAGCGGGCCTAATAGATATTACTTATATAGTATACCTTAATAATATTTGAATTTATTTTAAAGATATCTTAAGTTATAAGTAATATATCTATTAGGTACTTAAGTAGTTATAAAAGTTTTAGCTTTATATAAATTAAAAGAAATATAAATTCTATATTAATTTAATAGAATTCCTTAGATTTATTATAAGTACTAATAGTATATTAATAAATAGCTATAAGGTATTTACTATCTAAGACTAGCTAGTACTAATTATATATTAGGAAGTCTAAGTATTCTTAAGATTTATAAACTTCTACTAGCATTTTATATACTACTATCTATAAATAATATCCCCCTTAACTAGCCTTTTAAAAGGTAGTAAGGATAGGAAGAAGTTAAGACTATTTATATAAGGCGCTAATAAAGAGAAGGTATTTTATAACTTATATTACACCTTTAATTAATTAATTATACTCCTATACTAGCTAAAAAGCTAATAAGGGTAGGCTATTCAGGGGTACGTATTACGTACATGTTATTCGGGGAGAAACCCTACTATAGGGATAAAAACTCCACCTGATAATTACGGTTCTCTTAACCATTTATAGCTCCTTCCCTCCCCCCCCTAGCAGGCCTACTACTAGGGAGGTAGTGGAGGGGTCGGGTTTACTACCTATTATACTAAAGTTTCGTCTGTAAGTAAAACTCCTTTTCCTTATCTAGGGCCTAGCCCCTTTCTCTTTTCTATCTCTACTAGCTATTCTTAATCTAATCCGTTTAGCGTAATAGATAAATCCTTATAACGGATAATTTCTTATAGTCCTAGTTATAACGTCTATAACGGGGAGCGTGTATACGTAAAGGGAGGTAATAGAACTAGTACTTACCTACTAGTCTATGGGTGCTAGGTACTACTAGGTGAGGAGGCTAGCGGCCCTAGCGTGCTTATAGACCATTAGGTAGGAAGGCTAATATCCACGTATCTCTATACGGGTTAGGCCTCCACTACCTACTATTATACCGTAGGGACTACCTAGGTACGGCTAAGCATCCCCCCGCCGTATAATAGTAAGGTAGCGGATACCCGGTGTATTTACCGCGGTTATATCGGCCGCTACTATTAAGGTATATACGTGTAGAAGATAATAGGTACTATTAGCTAACTAGACCGGCGGCTCTATCGCGCTTATAGGCTATTAGGTGAGGAGTCTAATACCTACGTCCTATTTTAGGTTAGGTGCCTACTACCTGTAGCCGTACCGTAAGGACTACCTAGGAAGGGGACTAGAGTATCCTCGCCGCCGTACGGTAGTAATAGCGGTAGTATATACCCGGTATACTATCTAGCTTGCGCTTAATTATTAAGAGGAAGGAAGGGCTAGCTCTATAGTATTACTATCTTTTTATTATACTATTATTATCTATGTGTACTATAACTACCCTAAGGTAGGTAGACTTAAGCTACCTAGACCGCGCGGAGCGGAATCGGCTAGAGTATAAAGACGTGGCCTCGTAAGAGACCTTATAGTAGGTATAGGTATAGAAGTACTATATATATCCTATAATACTATAGAGGTTTTATATTAGTAGTATTTCTATCGTCTTATACTAGTATATCGCGTTTATAACACGCGTAGGGAAGCGGAGGCTATATTAGGGAGAGATAGAAGGGTATTTATATAGTATATATTTTTCGTCTATATCTATATATTCTATCGCGTTACATCTTTTACCGTAATCTTCTAAGAGTTCTCCTTCTATCTTCTCTGTTTTTCTATCGCGTTAGCGTTCCTATTCTCGTTATTACTATACTCTACCTGCGTATCAATTCTGTAATAACTAGGTAACTCTAGACGGTACTTCTAAAATACCGTAAGATCTCTTAGCTCTCCTAGTACCGAGATACTAGAAGGTTCGTAGCCGGCACCACGTATAGGTAGATCTCGTCGCCGGCCTATATTACACCTTTATAACTATACCTATCTTAATATATTTTAATCCTAATAAGAAAATTTAGATTATAATAGATATATCTAATTTTATTATAACTACTATCTTATCTTAATAGGATAATAATAGGGCCGAGTATCTAATAGCTTTCTAGTCTTATAAATTAATACCTACTAAGACTAGGTATAAGATATATAATTAAGAGCTATTAATAATTATTAAAGCCTTTAAATAATAGTAATATTATATAGAAGGTAGTTATTATACTATTAAAGTACTTATAAATTATAATAATCTTAGGGGATTTATATAAGTAAAGTAGTTAAATAGTTATTAAGCTTAATAGGCTATTTATTTAACTATATATAACTTTAATATTAAATATTAACCTAGTAAGAAGAATCCTATAAATACTCTATTATATAGACCTAACTATAATAATATTAAGACGTTATTTAACTAGCTCCTACCTACCTTATAAAATAAGCTAGTAAATTTAGGAAGTATTATCTCTAGTTAAAAGTAGCTAGAAGAAATAACTAAGTATATAGACTTATCTAGCTTAGGAGGGCTTAGGAAACCCTTAACTAAGCCTAAAAACTTAGATAGAAGGGGCGTAAAGCTACCTTCCTAGTATTAAAGTAATATAATAGCGCTACTACTTAATCCTATTACTAGGGTTATTAGTTATAAATAATATATCTTATAAATACTAGTAAGAGTAGTTACTAGACTTAAAACGGCTTATAAAGTTAGATTAGAATCCCTAAAAGAACTTATCCTCTTATTATAAAGTAATAATCTATTTATTATTAAATAGAAAGATAAGGTAAAGCGTACGGCTTCTAAGTAAAATACTATTAAATAGCCTTAGAAGGTTAATTTAATAGGATTACTAAGATTTAAAGGAGTACTTTATATACTAGATTATTTAGTATTATATATAGAAATTATTATAAGGTATTATAATAATACCTTAGCAGGTTATTTTAGGTTATAAAAAACGTTAGAGTTACTCTAATATAAGTATTATTAGAGTAGAATATTAATAGATATTAAGTTATATATCTAAACTTATAAAATATATTAAAGAATAAAGGCTTTTAAATATAAACCTTATAATAATATAATATTCTTATTATAACTTAAAAGGCCTTAAGAAGAACTTTCTATAAATTTATTATAAGCTTACTACCTAATAAATATAGAAATTCTATATATAATTCTATTCTTATAATTATTAATAGGTATATTAAGATAGTCTAATACCTTCTAACTAAGAGTACTTATACTACTATTAAATTAGCTAAGATCTTATTTAAAAATATAATATTATAATATAGTTTATTAATAGGTATTATATTAAATTAAGGATCTTTATTTATAAGTACCTATTAGTTAGAAGTCTACTATTATATAAAGATAAAGAGATAACTAAGTACTACCTTCTATTTATAAATAGATAGGTAAATTAAATATTAGAATTAAATATTAGAATATTACCTTAAAGTATTTTCAAATAAAGAATAAGATAATTAGGTTATATTACTCCTAATAACTAAATTCGCGTATTATAATAGTATTTATATTATACTAGGTTATTTACTATTTTATATAATATATAGATATAATTTATATATAAAAGATAAAGTTAGAGATAACTTTTTAGAAGGAGGAGTACTTATAATTAAAGACCGCGTAGAAAACCTTTTAAAAGTAAGAGTTATACTAGTAGATTAATAGTAGACTATTTAAGTATAAGTTATAAAGTTTTATAATAAACTTTATATCTTAAAGTCTTATATAATAGGAGAATTAATAATATTAATTATAAAGAACTTAAAGTAGAAAAGATTAAATTAAAAGCTATTATATAAATATACTAGTCCCTTTAAGGTAGTAAATATAATTAGATACTAGGTATACTACTTAAGTCTTTTAATAATATAAAGAATCTATCTTATATTTTATATTTCCTTATTAGAATTATATTAGAGCTATCTTAATAAAGATAAATAATTATTATACCTCCTCTAGAACTTATTAATAGCGAAGAATATTATGAAGTAGAATAAATTCTAGATAGGATAAGAAGTAAAGGTATTTAATACTACTTAATTAAGTAGTCTAGTTATAAAATAGAATATAATTAATAGATATCTATTAAGGATATAAATATAAAAGACTTATAAAGGGAATATAATAATATATATATAATAAAGAGATATTATAAGTAAAATATTTATACCTAATTATTATAATAGAACTATTTAAGTATAAAGTTAAGTTATATAAAGTAAGTTATAAGTTATATTTATATAATAGAGATTTTAATAAAAAAGTATATAAGAAAAGAATTAAATAAGGGGAAAATCCTTATAATCTAAGAAAAGAATCTTTACTTAAAAGTATAATATTAAGGTCTTATAAGGGGAGTATATTAAGGTAAGCTAGAGCCTATAAAAGATAAGCTAGAGGATAAGGTAATATCCCTAATAAGGATAGGTAGAGTAGGCGTAGGAGTAGGAGTAATAGGGGTAGGAGGAGTGTAAGGAGTATAAAGGACGCGGATCTTATAAGTAAAGGGGGTAAAACTAATAATACTACTACCGCGAGAAGGGTAGCTAGAGATAGTAGAAGCGGGGGCGGGTAATATAATAGTAAGGGAGGTAATAGCCTTTTCCTCCTCCTTTATATCCTCTTCTATCTCCCTTATCTCCCCCTTATTAAAATTATTATTATCCTCCTCCTAATATATAATTAACTTATATAAAGATAGTAGAATACTTTAATAATATACTTACCTCCTTTAACTCCTTATTAACCTCTATTATAATAAGGGTAGTTAACCCCTCTTATAAAAGTATTAATATATATTATAAAAAGTATATAATAAAAGAATTTACCTACTATTTTATTATATTTAAAATATCCTTTAAGGTAATAACTACCTAACTACCTACCTTTATATTAAGGCGTAGTAATTCCTTAAAGATTTATAACTTATATAAAAGTATTTTACCGCGCTCCCCTAAATAAATTACTACTTCTACCTTAATTTTAAAGGTAGTAACTTATATTATAAAAGTAGTATAATAGGGTAACTTTTTACCTTAAAGGGTAATAATAGAGTTATAAGTAAGGAGGCTAGATAAATAGATATAAAAGATAAGGGGGACTTATAACCTATTAATATATTATAAGTAAAGTATATTAAAATCCTATTATTATAAATTAATTTATAAGGTTTATAAAGGTAATAATACCTCTTATAAGCCCTATTAATCTTATAATTATATAATAACCTAGGACTTAAACCTAGGTATTTAGTATACTAAAGATAATAGGGTTGTAAGAGGGCTACTACCTTAATAGTATAACGGGGTAGCGCGGCGTAGTAAGAAGGTTTAACTACTTATTATAAGAGTTAGCTAATAGGAATACCTTTAAGTATAAAGAGTATAAGAATAATTTAAAAGAAGTATAATATAATAGGATATTAATAAGGTCCTTAAATATATAATATAATAAATTTATATAAAAAAAGGTAATTTATAAGTAATATACTTATAATATACTTAAAGATAACTAAAGTCTATTATAAGGTAATAATATATATAGAGTAGTAAGGGAGTACTAGTAAAGACTTACCTTAATTATTATTATAGTTATTAACTATTTAATATATAGTATTATAATAGTAATTAATCCTTTATATTATACTTATACTCTAATAGTAGTTATCTTATAAAGTATTAATAATATTAATACTAAATACGTTAGCTCCTATTATTAATATATTAAGATATAACTTAAAGTAACTTATAATAAGTTAATATTAATAGTAATAGTTATAAAAGAAGTTAGAAGTAAATAAAATATAACTTTATTATATACTATATTATATATATTAACTACGCGATTTAATAATATAATATTACTACCTAACTTCTATAATTACTTATTTATATTACGCGTTTATAAAATATTATAATAATAAACTTAATTAATAATTATATCTTACTACTAATATAAATTATAACTATAAAGGCTTTTATATATTAGTAGTATATAATATTAGCGGCGTATTACTATTACTACCTTATTACTATCCTTAGAACTCTTTCCCTTATTTTCCCTACTAGGGTTTTAAAGGTTTTTAACAAGTCCTACTATAGATAGTAATAGTTAGTATTTAGGGATAAATACCCTTAAAAGAGAGGTAATTATTAGGATATCTTAATATATCTAGCTAGTATAATACGGCTTACTAGTAATATCCTAGTAGTATTAGTTTAGCTTCTTATTATCCTAATAGATATCCTTTTATCTAGATATCTAAGAGGCTAGGTAGCTTCCTTAAAGGGTATTTAGATAGTCCTCCTTCTACCTCCTTAGAAGGTAGAGATTATTTCTTTTATAACTATAAAGTTACTAGAGTATTAAGTCTACCTTCGTAATGCTACCTACTTACTAGTAGTTTATACTATCTATTCTAGCCCTTAGGAACTAGCCTTCCAGTCTAATTCCTAATACTAACGCATTATAAGATTTTCTATATAAACTATATTATTCAGTCTATTTTATACTACTTAGCTATATTAAAATTATTAAAATCAGTCTAGTAGTTTAAAAGATATATCGGAATAAATAGATTTACCTACTAAATTCTATACGCTAACGGCTAGAATATAGATTACGAATAATAAAAATCCTACTATTATTTACATTTTACCTATTCCATGATAACCCCTATTAATATAACTACTATCAGTTTAAATAGGGGGAAATATCCGTCTTATTACTAGGTATATAACGCTATTATAATAATCTATATCGCTATATTACTGTATTAGCTAATACTATCGCATTTATAGGCTAAAAACCCTACTATTTATATTACCTACTAAGGTATCTAATATCAGCCTGAATAGGGGGAAATATCCGTCTTATTACTAGGTATAAAACGCTATTAGAATGACCTATATCGCTGTATAGATCTATAGGCTAATACTATCGTATATATAAGCCGCCTACCTACGTATCTAATATACTCCCTACTATTCACGTTACCTACTAATATATCTAATATCTACCTACTAACGTATCTAATATTAGCCTGAATAGGGGGAAATATCTATCTTATTACTAGGTATAAAACGCTATTAGAATAGGTGTATATAATATAGCTAATACTATTATATATATAAGCTACCTACTAACGTATCTAATATACTCCCTACTATTTACCTTACCTACTAACATATCTAATATCAGTTTAAATAGATGGAAATATCCGTCTTATTACTAGGTATAAAACGCTATTAGAATAATCTATATCGCTATATAAGTCTATAAGCTAATACTATTGCATTTACAGGCTAAAAACCCTATTATTTACGTCACCTACTAACGTATCTAATATCGGCCTAAATAGGGGGAAATATCCGTCTTATTACTAGGTATGGAATACTATTAGAATAGGTGTATATAATATAGCTAATACTATCGTATATACAGGCTATCTACTAACGTGTCTAATATACTATCTACTATTTATCTTACCTACTAACGTGTCTAATATCAGTCTAAATAGGGGGAAATATCTATGTTATTAATAGCCTACTATATCTAATATACTCCCTACTATTTACTCTACCTACTAACGTGTCTAATATACTTCCTACTATCTATATCACCTATTAATATATCTAATATCAGTCTAAATAGGGGGAAATATCTATGTTATTAATAGCCTACTATATCTAATATACTCCCTACTATTTACCCTACCTACTAACATGTCTAATATACTCCCTACTATCTATATCACCTATTAATATATCTAATATCAGTCTAACTAGGGGGAAATATCCGTGTTATTAATAGTCTACTATATCTAATATACTTCCTACTATTTACCCTACCTACTAACGTGTCTAATATACTTCCTACTATCTACGTTACCTACTAACATATCTAATATTAGTCTAAATAGGGGGAAATATCCGTGTTATTAATAGCCTACTATATCTGATATACTCCCTACTATTTACCCTACCTACTAATATATCTAATATACTCCCTACTATTCACGTTACCTACTAAACGCCAGGTAGTAGGGGTGTTTTCCGACGTAAAAATCTTGAATTTTTACAGGTATTTTCTAGTATTATAATAATAGATTAACTAACTATTTATCTATTTAGGAATTAATAGCTAATAGCCCTCTAGAGGTTTTAAGTTATATTACTTAACGAAGCTTTAAGAGATAATATTAATCTCTACTCCTATATCTATTAGGAAGTTTATATAGTCCTATATACCTTATATATTAATAGAACTATTAATATTAATACTATAAATTAATAATAAACCCCTTTTAATAAGTAAGCGCCCTAGTATTAAGGTCCTAATAGAGGCGCGCTTCCTTTTTTTAGTTTAATAGTCCCTTTTTTAATAATATTAATAGGTATTATATTTAGGTTCCTAGGTATCCTAGGCCTATAATAGTCCTTATTATAGTACCCCTTCTTTTTATAATTAAAATATATTAACCCTTCCTTAGCGTCTAGTAACTTATTATAACTATTAATAGGCCGAATACTTCCTATTTTTATAAAAGGATTAATACCTCTATCTTAACTTCCTTCCCTCTTTTAACCTTTATTCCGCCTATTAGAATAATCCCCTTTTTTAGTAATATAACTATTACCTACTATTATTTTAATATAGTACTACTAGTTATTCTCTAATTAAGTAGTAAGGGTAATTAGGCTTTCTTTAGTTATAGGGAGGTCTTAATAGTTTATAAGAGCCTTTTAGAGGTCTAGGCGTAACTTTATAAAGAAGTTGATCTACTAATATTCCTCTAAAAAAGGAGGGATTTATAATTTAATCCTACTTAAATATATATTAAAGCATTATACTAACTAGTTAGGGTTCTATTATATATCTAAATATAACTATATATTATAAAGCTAGCGGTTTACTAGGTCCTTAATAAGGTTTAATAAGTATTAAGTAAAGTACTTCTAGGTAACTACTCTCCTTAATAATAACTTTTTATAATAATCTTATAACTTAATAGGCTCGCCTTCTAAGAATTATATAGCTTAAATAACCTTTATAAACTTAGTTAGGAATTTATTAGGTATTAATTAAAATATAATATTTATAATATAATACTATTTCTTATACTTATATATATTCTTCCCCTTATAAAAAGGTAAGTCCTTAGGCTTTAGGTAGCTCTTAAGGTATTAATTACTAGATTCTTCTAATTAGCCTCTAGTAGACTAACTTAAGGTAAAACTATTAAAGATAGATCCTATCCTAGGGTCTAATATACCTTATATATTAATACCCTAATTTAGAGGGTAGTCCTCTATTAAGCCTAATCCTAACCCTTATTATATCCCTCCTAATAATCTACTAGTAATTTAATATAGATCTAGTATAACTATATCTACTTCTACTTATAATTAAGCTACCTTTTCTTAGATACCTTAAAGCTTTCTTTCTTTTATTAACTACTCTTCTTTAACTTTAATAATAGTAATAAGTTTATTAAGTATAACTATACTAGTAAGGGTTTTATTAGAAATTATATTAATAGGTATATTATTTATTATTTTAATATCTCTTATATTAGACTCTAATATTATATTAATTTTATTACGCTAGACTTCTAATATATCTTTATCTTATTTAATATTAGATATCTTTATATTATTATACTATTATAATCTAGACTATCCCCCTTTAGAGGTAAAGAGATTAGAACTATTAGGAATTAGATTAGAAGGCTAGTTCCTAAGGGCTAGAATAGATAGTATAAACTACTAGTAAGTAGGTAGTATTATAAAGGTAGACTTAATACTTTAATAACTTTATAGTTATAAAAGAACTAATCTCTACCTTCTAAGGAGGTAAAGGGAGGACTATTTAAATACCCCTTAAGGAAGCTACCTAGCCTCTTAGATATCTAAATAAAAGGATATCCGTCGAGATAATAAGAAGCTAAATTAATACCGCTAGGATACTACTAGTAAGCTATATTATACTAGCTAGATATATTAAGATATCCTAATAGAGAGCTCCTTTTCTAGTAATATAGTAGCCTAATTATTCCTTAATATAAAAGTACTTAAAAATATCTTTAGGATTTATAAGGATTCCCTTATAATAATAATACTTAAGTACTCCCTAGTAGCGCGATTAACTTAATATATTATAGATAGTCTTTTTAAGACCTCTATACTATATAAGTATTATTAATAGTATCTAGGAGGAGTAGGAATCAATAGTTTGGTTATTTATTTGATGCGGCTAAATCAGCCCTACCACGCAATCTATTTTTATAATGACGTGGGTCGGTAAGAAAAGTCGTGTCCGGTGTCCTCTCCAAAATTGCGGCTAACATCCGACACGACTTTTTTTACCGACCCTCGGAACTATGTTGTACTCCCAAGACTCCGTACCTCGAAGGGAGGTGGGGAGCTACCACAACATATAGGCACAAGATGCACTTACAGACAGCTAGATTAACAGCCAAAAAGTCAAAACGACCCACGCAGGATAAACCTATGAGAAAGATCATGATAGTTTCTACCAGGAAGCATATGCTTGAGTCACACGCCATAACCACTCGGCCAACCTCCCTTTGTAATTTTTTAAAAAAAACTGCTAAAACTATAATTATTCTAATTTGGTATCGAGTACTCAAAATACATACACCACGCCCTGGCGATCCAGCTGGTCACTATCGTCTAAACCCCATATTCACCAACAAGTTTCTGCATCATGTATACATCAAAGAAAATTACCATAGCCATTACCGTCGCCCCCGACATCCACATACTAATCGCGATCGTACAACTTAATTTCCCTTCTTAGGCGCTAGTAGAACTCACTCGTCCTACCATTTACCTGCAGTCATCGCAGCCCCTTACGAAGTCAACAAAGGTCAACCAATGAAGTCTGCCCCAAGTTGGTTGTGAAGGTGCCACGGAGGTAATTCAGTCGAGAAGAGCGGAGAGGGGTACCCCAGTGCCAGAACGGGAAATTGTTTATCAGCATGGATGATGTGGAGGTTGAGCTACCAAATAGCGAACCCCGTCAGGGCCAATCGTGTGAACCTGTCCATCGGCCGTATCAATAGGTGTTGGTGCTGCCGATATCGGCAGAGAGAAAGTACCAATCTGCAATCCTGAAGACTGTAACGAAACTACCAAAGCCGAAGGAGTGGCTACTGATCCACTGAGTGAATGGCGATAGCTACCATTAGCAAAGCATGAAGACTTGCCCTCTCTCCAACTATCAGCAGCGCACGCTGGAGAAGCCAGGTCATCACTGATTGGTGCGGAGGTATTAGTTGTGGGGCGCTCGCTTTGACTTTGTTGGTCGAGTATAGTGCTCGGACTGAAGGTGTTCGTCGGGCGATGACCTGACTAATTCCCATCACTGAAAGGGGACATCAATACGGCGAAATGGATCTTCTTTCAGCTTTAGCTCATGCGGACCTTGTCTTTTCTTTCTTGCCATCCTTCCAAACCATTTTACTGTCTTGGTCGCTAAAGCTCGACTCGTCAGCTGTGCGGCCGCGCTCACTAATCACAAAGCCATGACCGGTGTGCATGCTCGCTTTGCTATACTCAAAATTCGGTATAAGCTGGGTACGCTACTGCTACTGAAAGCAAAAGGTTTCCTTCCATCACGGTCTAGCGACTTTATGCCAAGATGGTCGCTATATCAATATAACCCGACAACTGCATTGCTAACGCCGATGTTCCATATCCGTCTTTAATGTCCATACATCGCCTGCATCGCATCATTATCGTCTTCAGCGAAGCTTGTATCGATAAAATTGTTTCTGTAGCCTTTGGTGGGTATGTCCTGCTCAACGCCGTCATAGACGCCTTTGGAAGTCGATGCTTCGGTAATTGAATAGAGACTGTCGTAGAATGTCCGAACTCTATCATGGGCCATGACCTTCTTCGGGTCGAACCTTGTTATTTGCAAACCCTCCTGGCAGGTTGCACGACTCAACGCCACGTAGGCCTGGCCCTTTTCGAATATTTTGCCTAGATCCACCTTGACACGATCCAAGGTTTGTCCCTGTGCTTTGTGTATTGATAGTGCCCAGGCCAAGATCAGTGGTATCTGAGACCGAGAAGCTTGAACCTCGCCATTGGGAAGCTCAATCTTCCAAGACTCTCTCTGACATAGGAGGTCCCTCGAGCTGCCATCTGCAATGGCAAAACGGACCAAAGGCCATTTGTGGCTGGTATCACCAGCAAGGACCTTATTGATCAGTGCCTTGAGCTTCATTCGTGATTTGGTCATTTCTTCGTCAGCCAAATCCATTGTCTCCACGGCTTGAAATTCGTCCTCGTCTTCATGGTAGATATCGAACGTCTTCTCATCCATGAAAGCAATCACCTTGCCCACGGAGCCGTTGACAAGAGTTTCGTCAATATTCTTGATCAACATTACCTGGGCTCCTTTCTTCAGAGAGATGGATGGCGGAGCCATGCAGTTTGCCAGGAGTTTGGTCCGCTGCTCTTTGTCCAGAATCGATCCTCCGTCTTCTGCTTTGAACTCGAACTCCCTGCCAGCGAGATTCCTCATCCGGGTACTATTAGCGCTGTCCACCTCATTGCGTGTGGGGAATCTGTTTGCGTCAGCACACGTGCAGTAAAACCCGGTGAGAAAGCCTACAGTTCTGTGGCCTCAAAATCATCACCAAATGACAGCGGCCTGTTCAGTGCTTGAAATGCACCGATTGATTTCGGCGTCAGCCTTCCCAGCCTCATTTCGTTCAACATGTTCGCAAATACTAGCATCATTAGCATTGCCTTCAATTATGTGCGGTGGAGCGTACCGGGATCCTTCTGACGGAAAACCTGGGTTAAGCCAATGGTATGCTCTATAGACGTGTTCCAAGTTGCCGCATCAAAGGAGAACTTCGCAACTTTGCCGTAGTCAGGCACTGGTGGTAATTGAAAAAAATCTCCTGTGATGACCAGTTGAATGCCTCCGAACGGACGTCCGTTGTTTCGTATTGAACGTGCTATGCTTTCGAGCTTATCAAATAGATCTCCATCTACCATTGAGATTTCATCCACGATCAAGACCCTTGTGCGCATCCATCGATTTTTTGCTTTCTGGTTTCTCTTGATCTTCCTCACAAGTTCAGGTACGGCTTCCTTGCCTAGTCCTATTCCAGCGAAGCTGTGCAACGTGACGCCGCCAACGTTGCAGGCAGCAAGACCAGTAGACGCAGTTACAGCCACTCGGTCCGGTTCGTGCTTGTGTTTGTCGCGAACGACTTTGATGATCTCGCGAAGCAGTACCGACTTTCCAGTACCAGCAGAGCCTGTAAAGAACACGCTTTTCCCCCTCTCAGAGACCAAGTCCAAAACAGATCTCTGCTCCTCACTCAAGAAGACCTTGGCAACTGCCTCCTTCTTCTTCTTTTGACTCGACTTCGCAACTTCGTCCCCGTCAAGGTTCTTGACCTTCCGTTGCACCTGCCGCAATTCTTTCTGCTGCTGCTTGAAAGCACTGGCAGTGGTGGTCCACGGGTATTTGGAGTTTTCTCTGTACTTTGGGAGTGGTGTGTGTACTGTCTTGGTCTCTGCCCTCTCTTCTCGTGCCTTCTTGATCTTTTCCCGAACGAAGTCCGGCATACCCTGCCCATCCAACTCGCTCTCCCGTTCTCCAGAGTGTCTCTTCCTCGATCGTCCTGCAGCTATTGCATCTGCTCCTGCCGATTTCCCGTACAGGGGATTGCCTTCGCCCTTCCCTCTCTGCATATTTTTCTCAATTCGAGTTTTCTGTTGGGCCGAAGATCCACCTGTCAAATCCTCGATTTCAGGATTAGCTCCCCGTAATCTATCGCGTTCCCGGTGCTTAGCTTCCTCAATCCATGGCAAAGTCCTTCTCTTAGTGATATGTGATATCTGTGCTTCCTCAGATACAAAATTGGACGAGGCTTTGGGCGTTGGGACAAGGGGGGGAGACATGTGATGATGTGACAGTGGTGAAGATGACCAGTCTAGCGGTGTACTACTCGCGAGAGTATTGGAGAGAAGCGCACTCGAAGATTGCATAGGGAGAGCCTTCTCAATCACCGATGGGGCCCCATCCTCGTCCAAGTCGATGTTAGCGTCGTCGTCGAAGTCGTTCTCGTCGAAAAGAACGGTTTCGTGTAGCTTTCCCATCCTTCTCGCGGATGGCTGCGTCAAGTCCACCATTGTCTTCTTCGCAGTCGCTGTCTCTTGAGTGTAGTAGCCCGAGTCAACACCGTTTGCCTGTGACGCGGTTCGCTTCAGTGGATTGCTGGTCTGGGACCATACGGGCGGTGTGGTGTTCAAAGCTGCAGCAGAGACCGGCTTCAGTGGAGTGGCTTTAGCATTGGCATAATGTTGTGATAAGGTAGTGCTCTTGATCCCAGGAATACCAGGATGGTGGTCTTGGATAGCTCTGCCAAGCATTGCTTCTGGCTTTGAACGGGCGTTTGATGTCGTGAAAGTGTGGCTACGGGGAGGTCTTTGAGGGTAGGTGCGGACGGGGAGTGAGAAGTGTAGGGGTAGGGACGACTGTGGAGAGCCCGACTTCGCGACAGCCAGCCGGATCAGGGAAGCAGCCAGCGTGGTTGATAGCTATAGGTCATCTATCACGGTAGGGCATGACACTGTTGAGCGACTACGAGACGCTCCGAGGAATGCATCTTATGTTGAAGGTGAATGAATGATTCAAGATTCGCCTCGCGTCTCCGCTGTGAAGCTGCGTGGCTGCCAACTTAGATGTTCGCGCTAGCTGATGTAGAATAGCGTACTCAAAACTCTTGGGATTACTTGGCACTGGATACCGAAACTTCTTTGCCATCCTGCTTGTTTATCTGTATGATTTCCTAAAATAGTTCAAAGGCATTCTATCCGGTTCAATTAATAGAGCTCATACATCAAGACATCGTGAATTCTGTAGATTATGGTTGGGGGAAGTCTGAACGTTCAGTGCCAAGCAGTCGCATGAGTTTTGAATATTCTATGCTAAATTGCTTTCGCTGTGCTTAACCTGTCTGTATACTTAATATAACCCATTGCTTCTCCCAGCTTTCGACCTGACATCATGTTGGTTGAACCTTTCCGAAATGGAGTGCATACTTACGCAGGTCAATGTCCTATTCGATCCGGGTTCGATACCGACGATGAAGCTGCCCAATCTAGAGCCGTGATGCAGGAGTTGAGCAATCCATTGTTCCTCCTCAAGCTCTTTACCAGTCGAGCAGGGCCATGTGTGGAGCTGCTACTGCTACCGACCACTGCTATACTAGAGTATCATGACAGCACCTGCCACGACACACGCATGGTCTGTAGCGCTACTCATCCCTTACACGAAGGCTTCTTACACCCACAGTATTGGATCCTCTCAGCATTGATATATTACGGTAATGATATGTCTTTTCATAGACCCTCCATACTTAAGAATGGCCGAACATCGTCGCCTCTAGAGACCCACACACTGACCACCCCTGCTTCATGACCTCTTGCCTTGTGTGTGGCACTACGTGACTGTAGACTCCCTCAATCGTTGATGAAAGATAGTATCCATTCACATAGATGGTCAAACCAGTATGTGACTTCAATTTTGGTCTCATCAAGTTCAGGATGGAATTGACGTGTCATCTCATCTTACTTCACTTATCAACATCAACATCAATCTCAACACCAACTCCACAATCATACCCCTCATTCTTTGATGGCTCAAGCCAGACATCGCGCAACGAATTCGATCATAGATCTGGATCAGCTGACTGAAGCACTTTGGAACGGACTCAAGCCTTGCGCTCGAAGATTTCGAGACATCATCATGCAGCATAGTCCACCACTTCGTTATCCTCCAGGCCTTGAACCCCAGCCAACACAAACCAAAGTGCCATCACTCACCACTCGGCGGGCAGCATGTACGCATTTGACGATGGAGAGGCTGTATGGCGACTTCAGATGCAATGTGTGCCATCGTACTTCTGAGCTGGGCTGGGTTTATACATGTATACAGGACGACGAGGCCGACACCCTCCAAGCATTCAAAGCGAAGAATGAGAAGACCCAAGACAACGGCAGCCCACTGGACGATGTTCATCAGAATCCTCAATACGCAGGAAAGGAGTCCTCAATGCTGACAACTCAACTCAGTCCATGGATTGAGAAGGCCATTGCCGAAGGGCACTACACCGATGAACAGGTTGCCATTCTTCGAGCCCAGAAGCAAAAAGTCTTCGATATCGCCATCGCCGCCATCGAAGCGTTCGAGCAAAGCCAGGACGAGGTCTTCTCGCCGCCTCAGCCAAGCGCCACATCGCCATCTGTAGACGCAAGCCCTAATACAACCTTTCGAATGGCGCACGAAGCCCGCGAGGCGTCCAATGGGGATCGCTCCCCTCGCAAGAGATCATTCGAATTCCCACGGCGTCAGATGTTCCCTCACTGCACATACCGGGCCTGCCAGCTCTGTCGTCCCACCTACCGCGACCGCACGTGGCAATGCTTCAACGGAACTTTCGAGAAGACGGTGTCAGTTGGGATTTCAGACTTAAAAGATGAGAATCGACCGATGGCAAGCCTCTTGGTCATGCGCAATATTGGCTTGCGTAAGCCTGTGCGTCAACCACGAAGGCCACCGTTGCGAGGCTTCGGTAACAGAGCCATGTACGAGCTTGACGAGAGTGGTACAATTGACTCCAACAACGAAAGGTCATACCATCCTGCTTCTGACGCTGCCGTCCAATCATCCGACGTTGCAGACGTGACTGTTGAGCCTGAGAGTAGGGGCTTCAGGGATAGTATGAAGCGTGCATTCAAAGGCATGTTAGCCGCTCGTCAATCCAGCACACGCTCGGCAGGCCGCAGGAGGAGGATGAGGGAGAGCACCACTTCCGATGAAGATGCGGCAGAGTTTGACATGGGTCTGTGGCAGGAGATGAATGATGAGCTACTCGACGATGCTTCAAGCGTCCCACTACCCATGGGGGACAGCATCGATGGGCTCGCTGGCGGCGATATCGATAACGCCGAAGAGACTGACATTGGAGGTGTGGTTATCACAGAGGAAGCTGCGGACCTGAATACGGCGGATATTATCATGTCTGTCTAATGGAAGGAACGACCCAGGTGCTCAAAGCTCGATTAAGGTCCAGATATCAGTCCAAACAGCCTGCCGAACGATTGGAATTTGAGACTGCCAGGCACAAGATGTTCAGATGGCTGATAGCCAGGAACTTTAGCCAAGCAAGTGCTGCACAAGGCTAGGTCTTGCTTGAAAGAAGGGATTCGAATGAATGGAAGGCGGTGGTACGTAGCTGCAGGTGGCTTGAAATCTAACAAACCAAGTTCCTCTATGGAGAATCCAATCGTCATGGCATCATCATCATCGTCGTCGTCGTCGTCGTCGTCGTCTTTATCGTTATCGTCATCATCTCCATATCCCACCCCAACAGCTCGACTCTCAGCACCCTAAGCACTCTCCCTCCAAGCCTTCCCAAAAGTCAACCACCCCACAACCATGCCCAACGCCGCGAGACTTCCCTCCCCCAACGGCCCATTCTTCAGGCTATAATGAAGAGTCATAGGCGCACAGGCAGCATTGACGCCCAGCTCCCTCATCCACTTCTTCCTCCTCTCTTGTGCAACCTCATCCTCCTTTCCGCTCACCACCACCTCCATCTCCCCCTTCTCCCCCTTCTCCCCACTCACTTCCACCTCCCCATCAACAATCTCAGCCTTCTCCCCCTCCACCCCCAACCCCCCCTCCATCCCCTCCAACCCCAACCTCAAAAACTCACACCCAACAAAAACCATCCAAGCCCTCCCACTCAACCTCCACAACCCCCTCACCCTTCCCCCCCTTAACCCCAGCACCCCCCTCCCCCCCAAAACAGCCCCATTCTCCGCCGCCTGAAACACCGCCAACGCCAAAACCTGCGCCCACCTAATCCCCCTCTCCACCTTCCCCCTCGGCGGACAGGCATAGGTCCTAGCGGCCCACAGATAGATACGTAAGAGGCCTGTGAGGCGCAGTAGGAGGCGGTATTCGTCTAGCAAGGCGGTGAGGGGGGGGAGGGTGGTGTTTAGACGCGTTCTGCGGAGGGGGGGGGAGTGGGTGAGGAGGGCGTGGAGGAGGTGGAGGGTGTGGGTTGTTGTTAGGAGGGTTGTGTCTAGGGTTGCTGTGTTGGTTAGGTGGGTGTTTAGGTGGGTTAGGTGGTGGGTTGTGAGGTTGAGGAGGGTGGAGGGGGTGGGTTTGGAGGGGAGGGGCATTTTGGGCGGTGTTAGGTTGTGGGTAGAATTGAGGTGCTGGAGGGAGGGGCGTGGATGAAGGACTCTTGTTGTTGTTGTTGTTATTGTGGTTGTCGCTGTCGTTGTTGACCTTGTTTATTGCCGAGGCATGGTGATTGATATTCTGGCGGGAATTACGGAGATAGAATATGGATGGCTTGGCAGATATTTCCATCAACAATTTTTTTACTAAATTACCTAGGTACTGGATTCTGTTCGCGGTTAATAGTCCATAAGATAATGGGTTCGATTCCTATTGGCGCTGGTCTAATGGTAGAGCTTCTGGTCTTTTTTCTGATTCATTTCAATGGACCCATCACCCTCCCAATCTCCAATATGTCCCGGCTCTGTGCTGGAAACCGGCTGGATCCTGCCTTTGCGATGAGCCATCCTAGATGAATCAGTCAATCCTTCATGTTGCTTCCAGCCATGATATGGGTGTTTACCTTTCTTCGACGTGAGGGATTCCACTGAAGGAGTCGCGAAGCAGCATCAGAGATACTCCAATCGCGTTCTGCAGTCCGCAATCCGTCAAAGCACACGGCATGCCACATGCCACGTATCAACGCTTTACCAATCTTCATCACAAGCCTGACGGGAAGTTGCATATAGCGGAGCTTCAGTCATCGAAAGCATCCAAATAATGGTCTCAATTCTTGGTAAGCTACAGTTGGAATGACGGTAATCGAAGTTGCTTCATGCATTTTGAGGAAGCCTACGTTCAATTTACAATGATGTCTATTCTTTCACGCTCGATGTATCCATCGCTATCGTGCAAGGGTCTACTATATTTTGAAAACCTCCACGCAAGCCCTTTTTTCGCGAGTTTATTTCTGTCTTGGTCCCTCCAATGCACACTTTTCCTTATATCATGTGCCCCCTTATGCTGTCTTTACATTGCTTTCATTTTCTCTAGTCCTCGTCAAGCATGGGTGCGATTGTAGAGGTCGGGAGTATTGTGATCTCAGAATGCATACACGCTAGATAATCTTCATATTAAGATGATGCGGCATGGTGGGGTCAAGAGACAGGGTCGCCAATGGTCCATGGTCAGAGATGACTGACTATTGTCTATGTCAATCCTTCATTTGATATCCAAGTGGGTCATCTCTTGGACTAGCATGGAGCCTCTCTCTGCGTTGAGCCTTGCCTGTGGTATAATACAGATCGTCGAGTTCAGCACTAGAGTTGTAATCAATTGCCGACAGCTCTACAAGGTTGGTGCCCTATCTGAGAACAATGATGTTGAAGAAATGGCCACACATCTCGCAAGTCTGCGTGATCATCTGGACCTACCAGATCAGCGGAGTCCTGATGAGCTTCTGGAGCTTGGCAAGAAATGCTCAGATACCGCCGAGGATCTGATCAAAGTACTACAGAAGCTCAAACTTAAGGGACCTCGGAGGAAGCGAGAAGTGGCGCCCAAGGCATTCAAAACTCTGTGGAAGAAAGAAACCATCGATGAAATATGGAATAGGCTGTGCGAGTACAGGAAGATCCTGAACACTTATATGCTTCTTGATCTAAGGTGAGCGAGGACTGATATCACTTTCGACTTCTAAAAATCACATACGTAACCCGAATACTGCCTTCTGAAGGTTCTACCGTTATCTGAAGAGTCTGTATACATTTTCCAAGTACTTTGCGTCGTATACGGTACTATACCGGCGCTCCTGAACGGAACGCATTCTCCACCCCTGGTGCTGATCATGAGTGTACAGGAAGCGCTTCGATCTTTCCTCCGTTCAGCAGAGTGAGGGTTTTGAAAACTTAGACCATAAAGTCCAGACTATGGTCGCATTACTCGCAGCCGGCCCAAGTCAATTTGACGAGCTAGCTAGTGTGGTCCGCAGCGAAAGCCAGTCAATCAAGGACCATGTAGGCAATGAAATCCAGCAACAACAAAGAAACTTGGCGTACAATGACTACGTGAAGAGGTTTCTTGACAGCTTGTGGTTTTCTGATTACAAACGGCGACAAGAAACCATCAAAGAGGCTCACGAGAAGACTTTTCAATGGATATTCGAGACCAAGGAGACCTGCGTCGAAGTTAGCCGATGGGATGACTTTGTTCGATGGCTCGAAATTGGCCATCACACGTACTGGATAAATGGCAAAGCGGGATCTGGGAAGTCTACTTTGATGAACTATGTCTACCAGGACAATCGAACACATAATTCGCTAAAGGTTTGGGCAGGGACAAAAGAGCTCTGCACTCCTAGCTTTTTCTTTTGGAATGCTGGTAGCGACATGGAGAAAAGCTCCGGAGGATTACTACGATCATTGCTACATCAAGTCTTACAAGAACATCCTGAATTGACACCAATGCCCGATCAAATTACCTCGAAGTCTCCCTCGGCAGGATACGACCTACAAACATATGGGCCCATTGCAGCTTGGACAGAACGTCGTCTTCAGAAAGATCTACATAAGGTGATGGGTCAGTTACAACAGTCGTGCCGCATTTGTATTTTCATAGATGGATTGGACGAATTTATTGGAGATGGAGAGGCGTTAATTGAAATGCTCAAGATGCTGCAGAGTTCTGAACTCAAGCTTTGCTTGTCAAGTAGGCCACATCGATCATATAACGATGCTTTTGGCTCCTTTGCAAAGCTAAAGCTTCAAGACTTGACAGAAGCAGACATGCGGATCTTTGTCTCAGACAAGCTACAGGTTCCGCGGTTAGCAATCCGCAGCGAGAATGTCGCTGAGATTATCGATACTATCTTGGGGAAGGCAGAGGGGGTTTTCCTGTGGGTAGACTTGGTAGTCAAAGAGGTGCTCAAAGGTCTTAAGAATGGAGACAGTCTAAGTCAACTAGACGAACGACTTCGGCTATTGCCATCTGATATCGAAGGCTTCTATGCCCACATGCTCGGTAACATTGACAAGATTTACCAAAAGGAAGCTGCCGACCTCTTCCAAATGGCGCTTGTTGACCTGACAGGATCTCTTCTGAACGTCTCTCTCGTACTTTACAAAGCTTTCGAACAGGTACCCAGGATGTCAATTCAGGATGCGATCAAACATTGTGACTTGACTAACAAACGAATACCGACAATATGCGCAGGCCTTCTCGAGATTCACATAGATAAGGAACAGTCTGAAGCACACTGGGAGGGAAATCCCTCTTACTTATGTCCACCCATTCGATACGGGCTTTCGGATGAGCTGGCTGAGATGTCTCTGTATGAATCGTCTCATCATGTTCATTTCATCCATCGCACGTTTTTCGATTTCTTGCGAGAATGTGAGCAAGGTAAACGCTTCATGGAAGAACACTCTCCGTCGAGCTGGACTGCTTATGGTTTATATATAAGAGCACTCCTTGCAAAGGTGAGCCTACTTGGGTTCCCGGAGATACCCGCTGATATGGTCGGTCATTTTAAGTACTGCGGAACATTCTCAGCTGTAGAGGTTCTTCATAGGAAATTCGTGTATGAAATTATGGACAAAGTTTCCATTGTTGATATGTACACTGGTACTGCGCAAGTCTTGTTATGCGAGGACATAGATCGCACTCTGACGTTCGTCTATGAGCGGGGATCAGGCCACCTTATAAAGGTTCACTGGTGTGCGCGGTTGGGCCTGTGTTCCTTTCAGAAGGACAACCCTCCAAGTATCCCATGTCCTGGCAAGGCTGGCATCCGTCTCGGCTGTACCTCGGTAAAAACCCTTGAGACGGATGCCATGCCAGGACATGGGATAACTGGGCCGAGCTCTCTATCCATCTCGGCGCAATCAGACCATTCACCTATGAATGAACACCTGGACCACGATAGTCTAGGATGGTTGTCAACTAAGCCGGTGAATATGCTGGGCCTAGCATGTTCCTACGGCTTGTTTCACTACGTGCGCCACATCCTCAATTCGAGACGGGATTTTGATCATCACCATAGAATGACCAATCTGCTCTGCTGCTCCATGTGGGCATTGCGCTGTGATCGCCAGTTTGGCGAAACTCGAGACTTGAACATTTCGTCAAGTCGGATAATAGGATCACTGTGTATGATCCGCGAATGTCTGAATCGCGGTGCAAATCCGAACATCTACGTTGACGGGTTCGCGACAACGGTATGGGGAGCACTTCTTTTCACGATGACACTTTACTGGCCTGAGATGAAGTCAGCATTCGAAACAATACCTAAAGTCTTTCTCCACCATGGGGCCGACGTCCACAAAATCATATATACGGAAAGAACGTATGATCTAGAAAGCGTCGCATTGCAGAAGGGACATCCTTATTCGGACACTATAATCCTTGACTCTTCAATTCCTTTATCCCTTTCCACTATCCATGAAATGAGCACACTATACTTCCTTAAAGAGTTTCTGGGTGACACACCAGACTTCAAAGCCCTCGAAAATGCTTGTGTATCTAAAGGTGCTCACTCATTGTCGAGGTATACCTACGTTGGTTTTCCCGACGGGAATGGGTCCCATCAATCCTACGAAGTGACTGATCTTCAGCATAGCAGGTTTGTAGCTGCCGTCTACAATGATCATGGAATGCAATCCATTGACTTGCGCCTGAGATATGCGCGCAAAATTAACAAAATCTGGAGAGAGATAACCAACAATTCCGGGGGGGTAAATGGGCAGGATTACTCGGACGAAGAGATTACGTCCGACAGTACAGAATCCTACTACTCGACCAGCTCTCAAATTCCCTCCGCACCATGAGGCACTTGGGCTGTTACTCCATGAATGATTACTTGTCTTCAGTCTCGCTTGATGGATGTCCAATTTTCGATCCGCTACAAGCTTCATATCGCACGTGGAACGACTGTGGTACGTCTGACGATCTAGAAGTTGAAGGAATGGTGATGGGTTTGAGGACTGGACATTGAAGGATTTCAGCTCCTTTGACGCAGCATGCGAGAGCCTTTTGTGCACGATGACGATTTTGGATAGGCTGTTGAAATTGGTAGAATAATGAGTTTCTCAGTTAGCCTCTCTTATCGCGAATAGTCAATCTCATTATATACATTCCTCACTGAACAACCCCCGCATGCTTCTTCTCTCAGCTATAGTCCTTTAGGTCTCCTGTTCCAAAAATAGGGGCGCCAGACTTTCGAACTCAAGAGCGTACAAAATGATTGATCACAACCCCCACCCTTGCCACTATTGTGCTGTCAACCCCTGCAACGTCATACAAGCGATCACTCAGCTTCAAATGCCCCTATTAACGCACTGTTATCACAAAGGCGCCATCTCCTACCTCGGGCCGTATACTTTTGCGACTCGGCCCTCGTCACTCATACTAATCCAGTGTGCGCTCTGTGTCAGTTCTTCTACGTATATGAAATCCAGATACCTCGATCGAGGTCCCCTGGCCGTACGGAGCAAGTATCCACTACACATGCTAAGCTTCCCTGGAAAGCGTCAAAGACTTTTTCGAGGGCGGTGTGTCTGGTGGAGGGAGGTCATGGTACTGATGTAGAAAATTTATGCACCGTAGGAGTCAACGACTTCTTAGCCTCCATGATTAGGTTATCTTTAACGTAGGAAAAGAGCGCTTTCAGTCTTGATCATAAAGTAAAAGGAGTAGATGGAAGCGAGTGATCTGCTTTGGACAGTAGAGTAGAATATCTGAGCGAAGAGTATGCTGCATTCCTACCAACAGCTGGATTCAGCTCCGGGAATGACATGATTCAATGGAGCCCTAAGATGTGATATTTGCTAATTTTCAACAGAGATTGGAGACATTGGATTTAGTATCAAAGACAGCTGAACATATTCTTATGATTTGAATGAACTCGCCAATGAATTTTGTTTACTGGAGAGGATATGTACTAGAAACGTTCATTGATTACCTTACATGGTGTGCACATTGCTTTGGCAGCATGTAACGCTCCCTGTCGTGTTGGTGATGGTTTGACTAAAGGGGTCTAGCGTCAACGGTCCGGGGATCTCAATCTGCGAGACACCTTTGTACTCTACAGCAAACATCAACCATGGGCAAAGGTCAGCGCTCTGCCCAATACTATCAGCGGCATAGAGCTGACCTTTTGCTCGTTTCTAGGAACTGACAAACTCTACGTAAGTCCTTGCAAAGAATCCTTGAGGAGTTGACCTTCTCACGTACGTCCAGATTACGCATAGCGAGTGGGCCTCAGAAGATGCATACTCCGCCAGCGCTGGCTCCGGAATCGCGAAATCAAAAGCACCCGACTCTACATTCAAGCGCCTCCCTTTCAATTTCTGTGCCGTCTCCCTCCAACCCTTCAAAACGCCCGTCTGCAACTTCGATGGAACGATATTTGACATAGACAACATACTGTCATGGCTGTTGAAACATGGGACCAATCCTGTCGATGGAAAGCCTTTGAAGACGGAGGATTTGATACGGTTGCACTTCTCGAAAAATGAAGAGGGAGAGCTGGTGGATCCGGTCACGTACAAGGTCTTTACCGACAACACCCATATTGTTGCGCTCAAGAACACGGGCAACGTCTTTGCCTATGACACCGTGGAGAGGCTCAATGTTAAGGCTAGAATGTGGAGGGATCTGGTGAGCGACGATGAATTCACCAGGAAAGACATCATCACACTTCAGGATCCACAGAACGTCCAGTCGCGGAATCTGAGCTCGTTCAAATATCTCCAAGAAGGCATCAATCCCCTTACCGATGAGCAGCAGAAGAAGCGCAATGCGGGCGTTAACTCGTCCGCCTTAGGCAATGCAGCTTCGGTCCTCGCACCGAAAGAATTGTCTCCTACGCCGGCAAAATCCCCAGTCGGCAAATACCTCTACCAGGCTCCCTCCATCACTCCTTCGACCGACACCAGTAATGCCGCCACAAGTAAGAGCACCCCCAAGTCTGCACATACCTCGAAAATTACTCCCTACAACGCAGCCCAACACACCACAGGCCAGGCCGCCGCCTCCTTCACCTCCACAGGGCTAACCCCACACACATCCGGCGACCTCGCCCTCCTCTCCGACGAAGAATACATGCTCAAGCCACGGCGTGTCAAGACCTCCGGCTACGCACGCATCACCACAACCCACGGCCCGCTCAATCTCGAACTCCTCCCCGAATTTGCTCCCAAAGCCGTATGGAACTTCATCCAGCTGGCGAAGAAAGGATACTACAAAGACGTCATCTTCCACCGTAATATCAGAAACTTCATGCTGCAAGGTGGCGACCCGACGGGTACCGGCAGAGGAGGGACGAGCTGCTGGGGTAAAAACTTCGAAGATGAATTCGACGGACCATTGAGTCATGACGCGAGAGGCATGATCAGTATGGCCAATAAGGGCAAGGGAACGAATAGTAGCCAATTCTTCGTCACATATCGTGCCTGCAAGAATCTGGACAGGAAACATACGATATTTGCACGAGTGGTGGGGGGAATGGAAACGCTGAAAGTCATTGAGGATGTGGATGTTGATGAGGGGAAGAGACCGCTGGAAGAGGTGAAGATGGAGGAGGTGCTGATCTTTGTGGACCCGTTTGAGGAGTTCTTGAAGAGTAAGGCACAGATGGACGAGAAGGAGAAGCTTGAAGAGGCGATTAGGAAGGCTGGTGGGAGGGAGGACGATCGGACTACTTGGACTGGGAAGAGGATTCGGCCGGACGGTGGCGAGGGAGAGGATGGTACGATGTCGGGTGTGGGGAAGTATTTAAGTGCGTCCAAGGATGATAAGGTGGATGCTGGGGAGGTGATGGAGGAGTGGGAGAGGGAAGAACCTGTGAAGAAGAAAGTCAAGGGTGGAGGAGGGTTTGGGAATTTCGATAGTTGGTAATTTCCCATGTAGCTTCTTGTAATCAAAGAGCTATACATGTATCTTTCTTTCCGTGTTCCTATGACGCTGCTTGCGTATTACTGAAATTGGTGGGATAACAAGACATAGTGCGGCAGTGCAGTCATACAGCGGAGAGCAAGCGCCATATATCACATAGCTTGTCGGCCAACACTTCGCTGTAGTAGATTATGACCAAACTGAAGCAAAAACGCTTGTGGCGACAGAATGGGCATGGTCATCACCATCATTACCCTCCTGTCGTAACATGGCATGTTACGATAGAGGTCTTTTCAGATGATCTCATGGCCTGGTACGACAACGTACACATCAGGATTGACCTCTGAAAATGAATTTAGGCAACAATCAAGTGACCTGATAGTTCCCCCTGTTAGGAGAAATGCTTGTTCACTTAGTCAATTTTCCATTTATTTGTCTTTGAGGTAGATGAGAACATATCCTTGACGATGTATCTATCGGATGAAACGCAGAACGAGATGCAACTTTGTTGATATTCAATGAGCGGAGTATACCTTATAGTGGATCAACTGTTCGGACTTCTCGTCTAGAACAAGTCTGGTCTTTGATAGGAGAAATGGAGGATTTTAACTATGTCGCTATCTCTGCTCGTAGAGACCGTGTCCGCTCTTGAAACGTTCTCAATTCTTCATGGAATGCAATTTCGGCTGCACTGCGGTTCGACGCTACTTCATTCGAGTAATAGATAGGTTTTATAATCCCGATTTTAAGCGATTATTCAATATTATTTAATAGTTAATAGCTATATCAGGCTATAGTATTTACTAATTATATAGATTATTAAGTTAGTAATTTAATTATTAAATTACTAATTTAATATAAATAATAGTCTAATTAAGCTATTATTCTAATATCCTTTATAATTAATCTATTACTTAATAATATTTATATCTATTCTATCCCTCTTATAACCTTCTTCTACTATTATTAATAGTTATTATATACCTTCTAGGTGTACTCTAAAGTCTTCTAAGGATATCCTAGGTACTAGTACCTTCGCTATTATTATTACTAGTATACTAGATCCTCCTTTTATATCCTTATAAGTAAAGATCTTAATATAATATAATAAATATATATTTACTATATATTTATATAATTAATAGGAAGATATTATTACCGGCCTCTATATAAATATATCTCTTATATCCTAGGAACCTCTTAATAATAATAATATCCTTCCCTTATATTCCTCCTAACCTACCCCGTAGAAGTCCCCTTATAAAGAGAAAGGTTATAAGAAAGCTAGGCTATATAATATAAAGCTATTATAGTATTTAAGGAGGTATAAGAGAAGGGGGACTAGGAGCTTAGATATCTTATAATTAAATAGTTATAATAATAAGTATAAGAGAGGTAGGTAGAAGGGATAAAGTATATATAAAAGAATACTTCTTAATACTAAGGAGATAATAATATTTATTAATTATATACTTATTAAAGTAGGTATATATAGACTTTCTAGTATAAATTTATAATAGAAGGATATATAATAGGACTTTAAGATATATACCTACTATTCCTACTCTTAGAATAATTATTAATAAAAGGTAGTAGTACTACTTAAATAATATAAGTATACGAAGGAATATAATAGGAGATCTAGGTATATAATAACTAATAATAACCTTATATAAATACTAGATTAATAGTAATTAATAGTTAATAAAGTTTAGGCTAGAAAATATAAAAAGAAGTAAGATATAAAAGATAAAAAGGAGAAAATATGAGATTATAATACTAGATAAGATATACTCTCTACTTACTAAGGTAAAAAGGTTATAAAGGAAATAAAGAATACTAGTTTTAATAAAATTCCTTCCTATAAAGAAAATAATAAATAAGACTCCTCCTTAGAAGGCTTATATATCTTACTCTTATTTATAATAATATTATTATTACCCTCTAGTATAAGTATTATATTAAAAGGTTCCCCCTATTAGTAGTAAAGCCTAAGTCCTTACTACTAGAGTAATACTAGCTACTAGAGTAGTATTAATATTAGGAGTAATCTTAAGGATAAAGCTAACTCTATTAATAGTATTCTCTATTAATTATAATAACTATAATAGTAGAATAAAAAAAAGAATAGGGGGATAAGGTTATAAAAGGATAGGTAAAGACCTAAATAAGTATAAAGGTCTTATTTAACTTAGGATATAACTACTATTTTAGTTAATTTTATAAAGTAAAGTTTAAAATTCTTTAAATCTTATAATATAATAACTCTAGTAATAATACCTATAAGTATTAGTAGGCCTATATTAATAAGTAGTACTTAGGCCCCTCTACTTACTAATATTAATATATTTATAATAACTAGTACTTAGGACCTAGCCTTAATTAAGAAGCTAGAACTTATTTATAAATAGTAACTTAATATTAATATAGAACTTAAATATTTAATTAAAGGAATATAATAGACTTATAATATATTAAATATACTTTATAAGGAGTTATAAGCCTTTATAACTCTATTATAAAAATAAATAGGAGCTTAAGAAGACCTTATTTAAATACTTTATATAAACTAAGTCTTATATTAATAGTACCTAAGTAAAGAGATAGAATAAATATAAAAAATACTAGAAAATATTACTAGTAAGATTAGTCTTACTATCCTTATAAATAATATACTAAGCCGTCCCTAGATATCTAATAAAAAGGTTATAGGTATAGTATAATTATATATTAATAGGCTTAATAGTATTAAGGATATAGATTAAGTAAGTAATAGTAGAGACTTTAAAAGTAATAATAATAATAGTAAGTATAGACTAACCGTCGAGTCGGGATTCGGTACCAAGATTTGGTACCGACTAAATACTTAGGTTAGGGTCTTAGTACCGACCGAAATACTCGGTACTAGCTATTAGTACCGACTCGCCAAGGCCTCGATACCTTGGCGAATCAGGTTGACCCGACTTAAATCGCCAAGGTATCGCCAAGACGCCAAGCCCCTAATAAAATAGTAAGGAACCCCGAAATTTTTCTAGAATTACCCCTATACTAAAAATAGATTTTTTTTTAATTAGAATTTTAATACCCCCTTTAGTTCCCTAGTAATATGTATTACCTTTTTACATTACCTTAAAGAATTACCTAGGTTAGGCTAGGTAATAATAATAATAATACTTAGTAATATAGTAGTAAATTATAGATATAATAGTAAATACTATTATAAATAGTAAATACTATTATAAATAGAAAATATTATTAATATTATAGTTATTATTTCTATAGGAATAGCTATTATCTTTCTTAGTACCTTATTTACTATTAAGAATTACCTAGGTAATAATAATAATAATACTTAGTAATATAGTAATAAATCCTTTATATAATAGTAAATATTATTATAAGAAGAAAATATTAGTAATATTATAGTTATAGTTTTCCTAGGGATATGCATTACCTTTTTATATTACCTTATTTACTATTAAGAATTCTCTAGGTAATAATAATAATAATAATTAGAAAAAAAATGGAAAATATAGTAAGAAATACTACTAAAAATAGAAAATATTACTAGAAAAAATGTCTTGGCGATTCGAGTCAATACTTCGGTACTAATACTCGGTACCAGATTTTAGTATCGAATCGCCAAGACTCGAGTCGGGTACCCGACTCGAGTTCAAAGTACCGACTCGACGCGGTTAGTCTAAGTAAGTAAAGGAGAAATACTATAGAGGATTTTTATATAGAAGTTAATAAAGAGCTTAGTAAAGACGGGGTTAATAATACGTAGTAGGAATACTATAAGACTAGTAGATATAATACTTAGGTATATTTTATAACTCTAATATATAAAATAATATAAAATAATAGAATAACTATTAGTATAGACCCCTAATATTTAAGTGACTTAGAATTAGGATATTTTAGAATAAGAAGTAGAAAAACTAAATAGAATATAGAAGTAGAAACTTTAAGCGAGAATAAAGAAATAAGGCCTTATAAGATACCTACTATTTTATAGTAATTATATAGATAGGTTATATTACTTAATAAGGGCGGGTTTCCTATATTTCTTATATATATTATAGATTTAAGCTAATTTATAACTTATCTCTATAAGCTTCTCTATAACTTAAATTTAATAATAAGCTCTTAATTAATAATATAGTCTATAAACTAATAGTATTATAGTATTAGAGTTAGGTAATTATATATAGATTATAAGCTTATAATCCCTTTAGTTATACTATAAGGCTTAATATAAAGAAATATACCTAAGTAATTATTAGGTAGAGTTATTTACTAATAAATATTAGTAGATTATTAAAGGCCTTATTTTAAATTAACTAGATACTATATTTTAGCCTTATAAATAGGTAAAATAGTTTATTAATAGTACTACTACCTAATAGATATTATTAATAGGTATTAGCCCTAATTTTACTCTATACTTAAAGGTATTTATTACTTAAAGTATCTATATTATCTTAAAACTATACTTAATAGTAATTTATATACTAGCTATTCTTTTATTAAACTTTCTCTTTTATATATTTAAGTAGCCTATATATAGTAATATAATAAATTCTATATACTTATAAGCTTTATTACTAAATAGATCTAGAACTCGCCGCCCTTAGAATACTTAATATAGCTAGTCTTATATACTAGAAGTTTATAGTATTATTAGGTTATTTACCTTTCCCTTAAATAGGCTATATAATATACTAATTAGACTATTTAGGTATATTACCCCTAATTATACTATACTATATACCTTTTTATATATAAAGTAGAAGAACCTCTAGTCTTCCTTTAATTAATAGAAGTACTAAAATATTCTATTAATAAACCCTTAAATTATAAACCTCTTATATATTTTACTTATATATTTAATTACCTTTATATACCTCTAGATCTTATTATATTTAAGAATAGGATACTAGCGTAGGATAGGATTATAGTAATTATATAAGTACTTAAAGATATTATTAATTATAATAGAAATAAAGGAGGGAGACTAGTTAAATATTATTAATAACTTATATAAAGGATATAAGTATAAGAATTTTACTAGAATAAGATATAAAGTAAGTTTTAAGCTAGGCTAATAATTATATTACTAGTTAATACTTTTAAGGTTAAAATAAGTAAGTAATTAATATATCTTATCCTTAGTAAATCTAAATATCCGCCTTATTTACTTAAGTAGGAATTATTAAGACTCTACTCCTTACTTTAATACTTAACTAGTAGGATATAAGTATAGCGTAGGACTTAGCTAATATAGTATAAATTAAGGATAAGGAGGGCTAGAGTAGCTATATATAATAGTTCTTTATTAGAATTAATATTTATAGTATATTATTATTAATAATATAGATAAATAGATAATTACTAAAAGGGGTTTTATAGGTAAATCCTAGATAGGTAGGGCTAAGTAGCGATAGTTTATATTTAGGTAAATTTAGATTAGACTTAGCGTATAGCTAGACCCGTATAAATTATTAAATAAACGTTAAATAATCTTACTATAAAACCTGTCTAATGTAATTGTCAACGATTTGATTATGAAGCGTATTATCTTCAGGTCGAGTTTGAAGCCAAGCGGGGGAGGCCATACTTGTAGACGTAGAGAATGTACGGTTATGGAGTCATAGTAATCTCGATATAAAAGTCGAGGGGATTGATTATGTATCGCGGTCGTTTCATTAATTGTTCCGGTGACTTAGGTACATAAGTAGTTATGTCTCACGACAGAAGCTGCGTATTGTCGTAATTAGGGGGTTTCAGACTGTTCCGTAACTAGGAACAGATCACTTTCTGATTCAGTCTAAAAGCAGGACACTGATCTATTCCTAATAATCTGGAACACCTGACCCAAATAGGACTGGAACCCCGGAATTACCCGCAAAACTAGCTTACGTCAGCTAATCTATAATAAGTTTTGGACCAGTTCCAGCTCTTCGAGCTGGAACAATTTTTAGAAACAGATCACTGAATCAAAAGTTAATTCAGGTGGTAAAACAGTAATTACCTAAGCTGAATCACTGATCTGTTCCTAGTTACAGAACAGTCTGAATCCCACTATTTTGGAGTATTTTAAGCTATCTCAATCAGAGTTAGGCCGCCCCATAGCCAAGTTCTGCCTATTTCGAAGGCTCCCCATTCCAAATACTCCAACCTTCCTCTTCGCTTCGTTACATAGTGGTAGATGCGCTCAGTCCAACAGGAACATAATATGATATCAAATACGCATTGTGGTGAGCGTGGATCATGCCCAATTACTCCAAGAATCTTATGTTGCTACAGCCTGGCGATACAGCATCAGAATTTGTACTGTTCCGCACGGCGCACAGCATCTGAAGTCGATTAATCACATGAAGAGACTCCAAGTAGCAGATCCAGCTGCTCCCAGGCGTGAACAGCCATGGGTAATTGCGGCTCCAGCCTGAATTGCACGATCTCGGACTCGCCCGTAGCGAGTGACCCAGATGTTGCTGGCATTGGGGTTGGTTCCTCTACAACAGTAGGCGCAGAGCAAATGTAGGCGCTAACAAAGGCCACGCGTAGGTTTTGGCGTCGTTTCTTACCAGCGCGGTCCTTACCTTCATCACAATAGTGGGAGGCTACCTATCAGACTCGCTCCCGGACGCAGCTCTCACTGAGCTCGACCGAGCATTCCTTACAAAGATTTGGAAGACTGTATGGAGACCATGGCCCAGGAAGGGCTTGTTCAATGTCATGGTGCAGTGCTCAACGGGCATACTCGCTTGGGCTGGGATTACAATAGTCTCCAATGACCAAATTCGTGGCGCGGACAAGAAGAGAATAAGGGACAGAGAGCGCCGCAGCAGAGCATTGGAAAGGTTTGTGCTAGCATTGAGTGACCAGCAACTTGTCACTGGGCTGGCCGTCCTGATCGCCGGCTATATCAACCGATGTACCATGTCCGTCTATCACTTCAACATTGTCACGGCACTGGCATGGTTCTCTTCCACCACCCACTTGTCTACACTGGCAGTCCTCCGCGTATATTTGATCAATCATCAAGGGGTGCGGAATTGGCGAGTGGCTGCAATGCTTGGCATACTGGGCCTACTTGTGTTCGCCCAGTTTGGCAGCCTATGTGATACAAGCAACAATGGCTTACCCGTTCAGTGTATATTGGAGTCTTCCTGGCTAGGTTCAAGGGATCCGGCGCAGCTCGCACTGGTTTTGGTGATTGTCGCATTCCTGGTCAATTCTTATAGTAACAGAATTGGTCGCCTATATACCTTGGACCCAGACTGGTCCCTCCAGGAATGGGTGGTAAAGTTCCTTGTCTGGAAGATGCCGTGGAAATCGAGGAAGAAAACTCGCTTGCCCCATCTTGAAAGGATTATCATCGCAAGCTCGAAGAGACCCAAAGCAGAACAAAGCGCTATGTTTCGTATTCTAAGACAGCGGCAACGGCTCGAGCAAGCAAGACTCAGGAAGACGCGGGGTAGATATTTTCATATCGTGTTCTTGAGTCAACAGCTTTCAAACGCTTTCCTGAACGACCTTCTTACTTTGCTCTTTGGAGTCACATTCGGGATCACTCGAACTATAGTATATCGACGCAGTGTGCCTACTGCAGGGCTCTCAGGCAGCCAGAATACAATGGGATTCGGCCAGCTCGTGCCTCTCATACTCATGGTCTTGCCCGCACTTGCAGCGAGCGAGGCATACTTTGGTAAGGTTCTTGATAGGCCCCTCAACGGCAAATTGCTAACTAGTTGCGATGTCTAGAGCAACACGATCATGCCACATCTGAACCTCTCCACAAGCCAGCTTCACAAATAGCACCAATGCACCATACAGCGTCGATTACTGATGAAAATGTCTCTCTTGTTCTTGCTGATCGCGTTCGCCCAGTACAGGAGCCTGTAGGAATATGCTCGAATAACGCATTGAGTACGGATCTATCGCTGTCCAACATTTCAGATAATACCTGTGATATGACTAATGATCTACAAATGGATCGCTTGAGCTCGAATGATCAATCAATAGCCGGTGGTATCATAACAGCGAACACCATTCTATCGCCAATTGGAAGGGCAGACACGGAAAATGGTTTGAGGTTTACCCAAACCGGTCGGACTAGCTCAATACAACTAAGCAAAGCCTGTTCCGCGAATGGGAAGGATCGATTGACCGAAGCACAAGGAATGGCCGCAATGGCTCCGGATTGGTGGCCAGTTCTTGTCATGTTGTTGACCATGTATGCAATGTTCCATGTCTCCTTTGCCATCTGTCTTGCCGGTGTCAGTTCCTTTGGCTCGGTAGGTTTTCTATTACTCGGAGCAGCGATCAGCTTCGCGATGGTATTGGTATGCGCGTCAGCTTATGATCTTGCTTATCACGTTCTGAAGGGGGTTTGATGATCGATGGGTACTTTGGGAAATTGGTGATGTTGTTTCAAACTGATTTTTACGCTTGACTTGATCCCTTACATTTTGCCATATACTAGATGATATCTCTTTAAACCGCACTTTATCCTGAGCTACGCACACGAGGCTCTTGATTAGACGTAGACTATTCTTCCTAGTCCACCACATCCCCAGCGGTCTTACAGGCATGGCACGTCCAAGGGAGGGGTTTACCTCAGCTCGCACGGCCGTCATCTTCTATAGGTGATTCTTGATAGAGTGTTGGAATTACGCCATCAACATACCTACTATCTTAGAGTCACCATCAACCCTCGTTTATTCAAGGATGCATCACGTGACTGATGCGAAGCATCGATCCTATCACGTGATGAGCTAGTAAGGCTGACTACCTTGCTGCTCTCGTTTAGGGCTAGCGTGTTAGCAGGACGTCTTTCCGCTACGTCCTTTATTCCCGACTTCGCCGCACATCAGTTTGCGTCATAAAACTGCGAGGAGCAGCCTGTTGGCCAGATGATGACGATTGTCTCACGAATGGGCCGAGTATCTGGCCTATACCTCATAGAGGCCCCACAAATGACTGGATTAACCCCACTTCCACCCATGATTACTAAACGCCCACCATATCTGATCAATGTATATCCTTGGTCCACACACTGAAAAGACACCACTCACACTGGACAACTCTTTGAAGTTCATCATACAAACTCCCATTAACTTACACAATCGGAACAGCATTCAAAATGGCGCCCCAGATTCCCAAGACCCACAAGGCCGCCATGTTCAAGGAGAAAAGCGGACCTCTTGTCCTCGAAGAGATCGAAACAAAGATGCCTGAGGAGGGCGAGGTGCTGGTCAAGGTGTTGGCTTGCGGTGTCTGCCATTCCGAGGTCATGGCCCAAGAGGCGGCCTTTGGGATCCCATTGTAAAGCTTCACCTCTCCACTGGCCAACGACATGCTGATCCCCAGCAGTCCCATCATTCCAGGGCATGAGATTATTGGTAGTGTCGCCGCAGTCCCTTCGACGGAGAAGAATTGGAAGGTTGGAGACCGAGTTGGCGGCCCATGGCACGGAGGGCATGACGGTATGAGTCCTCACCAGGAGCTGGTCAGACGAATAAGCTGAGAATTCGGTTTAGGTACTTGCAAGCAGTGCAAACGAGGGTTTAATCAGGCATGTGTGAATGGAGCGGTCAATGGCATCACTCGTAACGGCGGCTGTATGACCCACTTCCTCGCTTTCCAGCCCGCTTGGCAATACTGACACTGGTTGGAAAAGTCGCGGAATACTGCCTTCTACGCACCGAGGCCGTCGTCCACATTCCCTCGGATGTCGACCCCGCCGCCTTCGCTCCCATCCTCTGCGCCGGCGTCACCGTGTTCAACGGCATGCGCCAAATGAAAGTCACCTCCGGCGAGCTCGTTGCAATTCACGGTCTCGGCGGTCTCGGCCACTTGGCCCTTCAATATGCGAACAAGATGGGCTACAAGGTCGTCGCACTATCCAGCTCGGGTTCTAAGGAGAAGTTTGCGAAAGATCTCGGAGCACATGTATACGTTGATGGTAGCAAGGAGAATCATGCAGAGGCTCTGCAGAAGATGGGTGGCGCTGCTATGATCGTGACCACGGCTCCAAATCCAGAAATCATGGGCGCTCTCGTCAACGGACTTGCTCCTCAGGGAAAGCTGGTCGTTCTGTCTCGTACGTCATCCCCTTCTATCTCTATCCTTACAAGGACACTGACGTTTTCTAGCCGCGGGCGAATTCAAACTCGACAGCATCGCCTTGATCACCAAAGGAGCTTCCGTCCACGGCTGGCCTTCCGGACACGCTCTCGACTGCGAAGAGGCTGTCGATTTTGCCCAACTCCATGGCGTCAACTGCATGATCGAGAAGTTTCCACTCGAGAAGGCTGCGGATGCTTACGAGCATATGATGAGTGGGAAGGTTAGGTTCAGAGCTGTGCTGGTGATGCCATAGATGCGGATTGCGTGCTTGGTGAGTATGTTCGGGAACCGGTCAGGGCTTATGGCAATGGAATGCACGAGCTATATGATGAAAAGGTAGTAAGTATACTCCACGACCGGTCACCAAGTAAGGTAATGTATGGCACGAGGTACGTGATGGTTTTATGTTGGTGCAGTGAAGTCTATAATAATATCTCTTTCCCAGTGGTCCTTACAACCTCTGATCTGCTCGGTGTTACAAGCCACGACCGGGACTTCGACATTGCTTTTACAGATACTGCATATATCTCCACCAGTGAAGTGAGCTTCAATACTCCATCCCGTGAAGCCATCCCCTGAATCCATTCCCTAAACCCATTTCCACCCCCTCCCACTCATCCAACCCTCCTCCACCCACCCCCCAAACCCCCTTCACCCTCCACCCCATCTCATCTCAACCCATCCCCCCTCCCATAACCCATAACCCATAACCCAGCGCCCACTAAACCTCCACAACATAAACCCCACAACAAAAACCACCCCTATTATCTCTATACCATAACTCAAACAGGCACTATACTCTAAAACCCTAAAGGAAAAGCCGAGGGAGGGAGCACTAGGGCTAGGCGGCGGTTAGTGAAGGCGTGGCGAGATGGTATAAAGGTGTGGTGTGGTATGATGGTTTTTATAGGGGATGGTATTGGGTGGTATTAGATGGGTGGGTGAGTCTTTGGGATGGGTTGGGAGGGTGAGAGGGTGGTAAGGTGGGAAAGGAGGGGGGGGATGTGGGGTTTGTGTTGGTGTTGGTGTTGAGTTAGTGTTGGTGTTGAGTTGACTTGAGTGGAGTGAAGGAGCCTGTGCATGTCGAAGATGTTTGGCTAGATGTATAAGGGCGCAGTGTGATGCCCTATGGAGTGAGATGGTATGGTATTTTCTTAATCTCAATCTTAATCGTGGTAGATCGAAGATTGTCAGGAGTGATCCTAATGCTAAATTACTGACGTACTTGCGATTTATTTCGATCTCTGTATTTTAATAGCCTTTATGCTCATTTCCTCCGTGAACTCAAGGACTCGCCTTCATGTCCAGCTTGTGCTTCGAGATCCGAACAGTTATCCGCCATCGACGCCGGCCTCTTAGGGGGTAGGGGCTAGTATGGAGCGTCGTTTGGTAATAGTGTCGGTGTATACTCCATCCGTTCTCCTTCAACCGCTCTTCTTCAACCACAACTCATAGCTTTTACCTCCCCTCCGCTAGCTCGGATATATCCCGGACACTGCCTAGTACCCTCGTCCCCAAGACCCCTTCTTGCCTTGGCCTCTTTTTTCCCGTCACCGACAGAAAGCACGGCACCCTCTAAAAATCCCCTACAGTCCCCGTCCTGTCGCACACCCCTTCTTTCAGCATTCGTAAATAATATGGCTTATTCTCCTTGCTTCCTTCACTCCCAAAATCCCTTCCCTTTCCCCTTCTCCCTCTCATCCACAAAAACAACTCCTCCCTCCAAAACCTCCTTGACGATCCTCGTTCCCTCTCTTATCCCCTCCTCTGGTACCCTAACACCCATCCCCTTTGCCCCCTCTAAGCCTTTGCTCCTCTCTACCCCCTTTCCCTCTACCCCTTTTCCCTCCACCCGCTTACTTCCCTCACCCCTCGCCTCCCCAACAATCTTTACCACAAGCTCCTCTCGACTCCTCACCTCCCCTTCTCGCAGTATCTCCATCACACGTGCTCGTAGTGCGTTTTCCCAGTTGTGATCTGCGCATGCGGATTCGAGTGTTGTGAGGATTTTGGAAATGGTGGAGGATGTGGTTTCGAGGTGGGTTAGGAGGAGGGCGAGGAGATGGGGGGGAAGGGGCGTGGGGAGAGGTGTGGGGATTTGAATGCGGTTGGGTGCGGCGGCGGGCGAAGGGGGGGTCATGGTTGGTGTGGTTGGTGTGGTAGTTCTGGGGGGGTGGGTTGATGAGATGGGCGGAGGGTGGCTGATGGTGGTGGATGGTCCAAGAGCTGAGGTGGAGAGTAACGGGTGAGCTATCAGTGCTTAGGGAGAAGCCGTATGGCAGCAGTCAGATTATGTGAAACTGCATTATGAAGTAGGAGAGCTGTTGAATAAAGCCGCATTTGGTAGAGGATGGTTGTCTTGGCGTTCTGCTAAGCTAGAACTAGAATAACTCTTGGCGCTTCAGACCAACTAAAACAAATTCTCCATAAGTATCAATGATCGCTGCCGTTTGCCTCTGTTCATTCGTGGCCCTACTTATGGCTTAGAGCTTCTAGGAACATAGATTATTCCTCAAGGCTGAGAGATCGTGAAGATGGAAGCTAAACTCTCATAATTTCTCATATAGCGGGCTCTTCGGGCCATTCGGGAGTGCCTATCCTTCCATTCTTCCCATTCTTCGTTGGCACTTGCTCTCCTGATTTGTTGGCGGGAAAGAAAGTTCCCATAAGAGAGATGCGTACAGCAAGTCAGCTTTGGATGTCCCAGAAATCCTCTACACATTGGCAGATCTGCCCTTCCTTTACTTCTTTTCTCTTCGTTCAAGACGACAGACGCATCACGTTTCACGAAATTGTCGTTTATCAATTCTTCTCTGTCCTGGTATTGTACAATGATTCCAATGAGATCACATCAAGATCTACCGAACATGCGGCGATGGACGATATGCCGCAGGCTCACCGGTCAAGAATCTTTGACAATTGGCCGCATAAGGCTTTCATCAGGAAATGGCAGGCAGCGAACATCATGCCTCTTGCGCTGGAAACATCGCGCTTATATCCCTCCAGTAAAGGCACAGAGCCTTACCACGTGTTGCGGATCAGATACCTCGATCGAAGCGACAGCCATCAACGAAGACGCTGATACCGCCGTGCAAAACCCCCCGTCAAACCTTAGCACCAGAAAAACGACAACCCCAGAACTCACGATGAAAGTCTGTACCTATGCTTTCGCCTTCTGCCTGATAATCGTCTTTGGTTTGGTCAGCGCCATGCGTACGGATCTCGTCTGCGCCGAAAGTCCCATGATATACAGCAAAGGCCGACTAGCCGACGCCCGCAACTGCGCCCACGCCATGATCAGAGGATTCCCCTTCCACTCCGACCTCGGCATCTTCCACAGATATGGCAAAGAGGACCTCTTTTCCCTGCCCAAATCATCGACGTATGATGACTGTACCGTCACGATCGATATCCAATCCGATGTCCTCTTTCAGAGCTCATGGACCGCTGTCTTCGGGTTGGCCTCTACGATGAATGTGGCGTGTGGGAGGTATTTGAACACGGCTGGCATGCTCTATACGGGAGGTTCCTTGGTTGCGGGGGTGGTGATTACGATGGGGAAGACGCCGAGGGTGGGGGGTGCGGTGAACGGAACAGAGCTGGTTGCAGAGTTGGCGAATGCTACCGGCCTGGCTACGGAGTAGCTGACGAGTCGTTGGGTATCGAAAATTTCGGCCGTCCGCTTTTTTGGGAGGGAGTGGGAGACCTGAGGTTTTGGGACGAGATTTAGTCCAATTGGGCTTTGTTCGGGGACTAGGATAATGGCTTAAAAGGGGAATCATCTCTGATCCCTTCGTATCCAAGACGTGATAACATTGATGAGCTATGACAAATCCCACTATTCACTGTCTCAAAGACGAGGAATAATACCATTAAAATCGACCCATGCCTTAATCTCGATACGTCACACCAGCCAAGGTCAGATACATAAGAAGACGGAGTCAGACTCGAACTCGGCTTTGATAGATTGGCAGGGTATGATGGGGTAGTTGAGAAAGATTATAGGGTGACATGTCAGATGTTGATGATGGAGATGGAGATAGTGGGAGTAGGGATGATGATATGGATCGGGATGGGCATGTGAATGTCTGGTTCAACGTTATCTCAGGAACCTATTCATTGAAACGGGTTTTGTTATGGAATATGTAGTTCGCCTGCGGTTTCTAGGGTACATGTGAATGAACTGGAATGAACCCTCTATTGATTATTCGTCTGCCAAATTATCCGATGATAGCACAAACGCCTCAAATGCACGATTATAATGCATTTCGAACTCACTCTCCGCCAACGTCAAACCAATTTCAACATCTAATCGTAGAGGCTGTCGTCGTTCCCTGCCTCGCCAAAGCCATTGGCATTACCTGCAGCATCCGCTGCCGCGTCGGCATCTGGGAACCGGAAGAAATTGCTTCCACTCGAGTTCTTCATGCTCTGGGCAAAGGCCTCGTACCTCCGGACCTCCACATCGCTGACCGATCTCCTAGCAGACTGCATTGCTTCCTCAAAGTGAGCCTTAGTGAGCTCCGGTACAGGGTCTTCCGCATCGATATCTTCCTCCATCTTTACATCCTCACCAGCAGCCTCGCGTTCCTTCGTACGGTCGATGTCGATAGAGATAGCCTGCTTGATGGCAAGCTTGACCGCGCGCTGCGTGACGAAACCAAGATCGGCACCGGAGAAGCCGTGTGTGCGGCTGGCAATATAATCAATGTCGATATCGTCCGCGATAGGTGTTTTCCGCAGTTGAGCCTTGAGGATGCCTGCACGTGAGGCCTCATCGGGAAGTGGGACGTAGACCAAGGTATCGAGACGACCTGGACGACAAAGGGCGTTGTCAAGCTGCTCTGGACGATTCGTAGCTCCGATGACGAAAACGTTCTTCTTTGAGGTCATGCCATCCATTTCTACATATGTCAGTAAATGTACGAAAAAGTATGGATCCTAGGAGACTGGCTTACCTGTCAGAAGTTGATTGACAACACGATCCGAAGCTCCACCAGCATCGCCATTTGATCCACCTCGCGACTTCGCTATGGAGTCCAATTCATCGAGGAAGACAACACAAGGAGCAGCCGCTCGGGCCTTGTCGAAAATATCTCGGATGTTGCTCTCCGACTCACCGAACCACATGCTCAGCAGCTCAGGACCCTTGATGGAGATGAAATTGGCAGCACACTCGTTCGCAACGGCCTTGGCGAGTAGCGTTTTACCGGTACCAGGAGGCCCATAGAAGAGAACACCACGGGAAGGCGATAGACCAAACTTGAGAAATTTCTCAGGGTGATCGACCGGGTATTGCACGCTCTCGATGAGCTCCCGCTTGACGTTTTCGAGGCCACCAATGTCGTCCCAGCGGACGTTGGGAACTTCCACAACAGCTACTTCGCGAAGAGCAGATGGGTTCGAGACACCCAGTGCGAAGCGGAAGTTTTCCATGGTGACCCCCAATGAGTCCAAAACTTCCGCATCAATCGTATCCTCGTCTAAATCAATCAAGTCCATCTTTTCACGGATCTGCTGCATCGCTGCCTCAGAGCAAAGGGAGGCAACATCAGAACCAACGTATCCATGTGTCTCCGCAGCGATCGACTCAAGGTCGACGTCTTCGCCCAGCTTCATGTTCTTTGTGTGAATCTGGAGAATCTCAAGGCGGCCGGTAGGATCTGGGATACCGATATCGACTTCACGGTCGAAACGTCCGAAACGACGAAGAGCCGGGTCGATCGAGTTGGGTCGATTTGTTGCGGCCATGACAACAACATTCGAGCGGGCCTTCATACCGTCCATGAGGGTCAAGAGCTGTGAGACGACACGACGCTCAACCTCTCCGTTGGTCTTGTCCCGCTTAGGAGCAATAGAGTCAATCTCGTCGATGAAGATGATTGCCGGCGAGTTCTTCTCCGCCTCTTCGAAAGCTTTGCGGAGATTGGACTCTGATTCTCCAGCCATCTTTGACATGATCTCGGGACCATTGATCAGAAAGAAAAAGGCACCAGTTTCATTGGCCACGGCTCGTGCCATCAACGTTTTCCCAGTACCTGGAGGCCCGAACATGAGTATACCACGGGGAGGCTTGATACCGATCGACTTGAAGAGCTGAGGATGTCTCAGAGGCAATTCCACCAACTCTCGAATCTGTGCCATTTGTTTTCGACATCCACCGATATCATCGTAGCCGACCTCGTTGAGGTTGCCCTCCTCATCTTCACGCTGGATAGGTTCGCCTTCGCAGTGAATGACTGTGTCCTGTGCAACGATGCCAAAGTCGACTTCAGGTGGGTCGACTTCTACGACCTTGAACTCGACTTGCCTCATCCCGCCTCGTACTGTGAAGAGATCGCCCTGACGAACGGGTCGGTAGGCTTCGCGGAAATATGGGGCGAGGAACACATCGAACAGCGAGCCCGTAAGACCTTCGACGGTATCTGCAATAGGAAGCACAGCAATACGCTTGGCCTGTGGAGTTGTCAGCTGCAGCCCATTTCACGTTCAGTAGAGACTTACGTATTTGATATCGGGGCACGCATGCACTGTGACAATATCGCCATGCTTGACTCGAAGATTGTGCCGAACCACACGGTTCATCCGGGCGCTTCCATCATCAAGGTCATCGTCCGCCAGCACGATCAGAACTGTGTCCTTTCTCTTCTTGCCTTTCACCAAGACGGTATCTCCTCGAAAGAGCTGCAGCGTTTCCATAGTATTATTCGAGAGAGCGATGATCGAGTTATCATCATTGACTGCATCTGTCACGCTGTTGCCATCAAGTCAGTGAAAAGTAGACGGGGGAGAAGAGTAAAAACGTAAACATACATTAGGGAATTTGGCTTCTTCTTTTTCTTTAGGATGGCAGTCGCTGTGTCATCGACCTGGCCAGTGGTGTCAGCGGAGGATCTCGGCGTGTAATTATCCAAGCTGTTCGAGCTTACCTCTTTCTTTTCGGCACCAGAGGCATCACTGTCGCCGGGTCAGTATCGGCGTATATAGAAGCTGGGGCTTTGGATGATCTTACTTGAGGTTTGCCTTGACTTTGGGTTTGGACTCGACATGCTCCGGCGCTGCAGACATGTTGGGCGTCTGATGAGAAAGCTTTGGCTTGAAGGTGTCTTCTACTTTCCAGGACGACAGGGGTTGATGTATGTCAAGTCCTGTGAGTTATTGTTGGGTATAGTAGAGTGTAGCAGAGAGAGAGGATTTGACCAAGTAAGAAGACGATGGTGTCAAATGAAATGAGTGAACAGAATCTGTTGAAGCTGTGAAGAGCAGGCCAGAAAGAATGATGATTTATTGCGATCTACGCTAAGCCCTCTCCGGTTAGTGCCGGCTCATGGAATGACCGACCTGCCAAGCACAAAGAAGGAGATCGAACAGACTGGAAGCTGGCGCTGACAATATTTTACTACAGTAAAGCACACAGTACGTTGTACTTGACACAGCGATGGTGTGGGAAGAAGTGTCGTCGACTTTGTGGCACGGAGAAGATTCGAGATGTCAAAAAGCCTGGCTTGCTTGGGGACAGATCTCTGATTAAGAGGTCTTGATCCAATAACATTGCATTACGCAAGTACAGCTGCCTGCTGCTGTTCAACTAACACAATCCTTGGTCAGCCTACATGGAACGTGGCGCTGTCTAACACCTCAAGATGGCAACAGAGGCGGTGTCAAGAGATATCGATCCACCCCAACCCTTGTGTGTCCAGAGCCTTGGCCGCTGCTCAACAGAGAATTTGGGTTTCGTACTTTATTCACTTCGTCCAAACTATCATGAGCAAGCTTCAAATACTCACCACCAAGTTCCATGGTAACAGTAACACCTGAAACAGAGAGGCCGATCACAGAGAACATATCTTGGATAGCACAGACTCTACAACATACGCATGGGGGATCGGGCAATATTGAAGTCTGTGGCTATACGCAATGGATCAAGATAGCCGACCTTTCCAGGTAACAGAATGCAACATGTTGACATCCATCATGGAACGCTCGATTGTGGTGATGAACTCGCTGTCGCTTTGGTGACTTACAAAGCTCTACCTTCATCATCTTGGTTGTCACACAGATGCTAATGTCGCATCCCATCGTCTCGAAACCAAGAATAAGGCCGAGGCCAAGGCCAAGCAAGCAAGACGTTTCGAAGTCTAAAGCTTCCTAGAATGCCCACCAACAGAGTGCATCTCCGTTCGCCGTCTCCCAGAATACTGATATCTCCCATCCCAAACACGATGTGCCACATCGCCATGTCGACTACAACGCCTTGACTCCATGAATAAATAGCTTGTCGACGTGTCTAAAGGTAGATGACGGGATTCAGCACGATAAAAGGAGCAAATGATGTCAGGATGAGCTGCTGAAGTGCTTCTCGAAGCATGTATTTGCTATCCTAAGCTGAATCTGCTGTATGCTAGGAATGTGGACAAATCTGCAGCAGCTGCTTCAAACTCGCCAATGTCGTCTCCGCTGTTGCGCCAGATTGAACATGACGCTAATTCACTGTGATTTCTTAATTTGATTTCGCAAGCTTATAGGCATAGGTACCATCTCAACGCAACGTTCCTTGCCTCATTCTTTGCGTTCCGTAGAGTGTTTACACGAAGCCCACTCAATCCCCGAAGCTACCCCACCCAGTCTCTTCAGCAGTGGCCTGTTTATCTTGAGCTGGAGCATCTCCAAAGCTACCCCAGCCTTCATCTGCCCCGGCATCGGTTTTGGTTTTCCCTTCGTCGTTGACATTCATCTTTCCAAGTCCAGCCTCAAGGGATGTTTCTTCCTCAGGCTTGGGTGGGTCAGCCACGGTGACCATACAGGCTTGGAACCCTCTCCCACTACGGGCGGGCTGCACGATGAACGACACGCCAGTGCCAGGCTCTATGCCGCCATTATCGTCCGGGTCCTCAATCTCGGACATGTGGAAGTAGTACTTCTTGGGTTGTCCATAGCCTGGTGGGTCGAGAAGCTCAATGAAGCCGTAGCCGTTGGTGGATTCCGCATTAGGAGGGTCCGAATAGCGCTCAACTTTGCCATAGTGACGCTTCGCCGTCACGCGTGCGACGCGCACGGGATCTTCCTCACGAACGTCTTTAGCCAGAGGTCCTTTAGGGCCCTCCTCAAACACAAAGGAGACAGTCATATCTTTCACCAGCGTGAGTCCATTGCAGTGCTTCTCGAAAGCGATAGCACTATTTTATCCTACATCAGATCATGGAAAGAACTTATGTTAGGTACCACTTACGGTTGCTCCCCTTTCCAATTGATGAAACCGAACCCTTTCTCAGCCATGTAGTTCTGTATATTCATCAGCATACACCCTCTATGATGCTTGACTTGAGTGGGATGACTCCATGAGAACAGAGCTATACAAAGAAAACTGTCGATTAAAAGACGGCGCTGTTGTTCTTCAGGGTGTTGGTGATTGTAAGGAAAAGGGAAATATCCTTCTAAGCCAGTGCTCCTGCGCTCGCATATTGTGTTGACCAAGGGACGATATCGCATACCTTGACTTTGCCGAAATCACGACCCTCGTCGGTCAACTCAGGCTCGGGGACGCTCTCCTCCTCGCGAACTTTGGTAGCCGCATCGCCTTTGTCGGTGGTTGTGCGGATGAAGGAGACGGGTTGCCCTGCGCGTGGCTCGATCCCTCCAAATTCTCTCTTGTGGCTGAACAGGCTGTTGAGTCTTTATTAGCATGCTGACAGGTTCGTGGTGCAAGGATCGATCGTACTCGTCACCTCCCTGGCATGGAGCTATAAAAGCGAAGCCTTTCTCTTCGTTGTATTGCTGGACTGTGTCAGCTGGTCCATGTAAGGGCCTGCAATAGCGCGTGCATATTATCGACCACACGTGATTGGACGGAGCATACCTTGACTTTACCAAGCTCGCGCTCGCCCTCCTCTGCCTCAGATGCTGCTTCCTCAACATGCTCGACACCACCTTCCTCCTTGCGGACCTTTTTAGCCGCTGCGCCCTTGGCACCTTCTGCGTAGACAAATGAGACGTATTGGCCGACTGGCAGGTCTGAATCTCCGCAGTCTTTGCGATGAACGAAGGCGCTATAGCAATCTTGTGAGCTCACATTCTCCTTGGGCTGCAACTGAGATTACTCACTCGTCGCCACCCAAAGCGCGACCGATGAACCCGAAACCTTTGTCGGCATTCCAGCGCTGTATAAGAGAGGCATCTTAGCACAATTCAACAACGAGGAGTATGATTCATTTCTATGGAAGGTGATGGGGAGGGACAGTACCTTGATTGTACCATACTCTCGCGTCTCCTCAGCCTCAACGGCAGCCTCCTCCACATGGACGTTCTTTGCGCTAGTGCCTTTCTGCCCCATCTCATAGTCAAACGAGATCCTTGATCCTGCGACTAGGCCAGTCCTCCCTGGCGTGTCGCGGTTGTGACAGAACACGCTTCAGATCTGGTTTAGTGACTCAAAGAGTAGATAGCATGGGGCGAGGAGTTCACCTGTCCGAGGGGTTGTTATCTCGCGCGATGAAGCCAAACCCCTTTTCAGTCCAGCGCTGCCAATATGTCAGGCCGGGGCAAAGTTGAGATTGAAGCTCTGAAGGACGGATTGAATTACCTTCACAGTACCATACTGTCGGCCAACCACTTCTTCGTTGGCAACCTCATCCACAGCAGCTCCTCCTGCATTCCAGTCTGTGGACTGCCCACCTGCAGGCTCATCCCAATTGGACGACTGGCGTCCGGCGGGCTCGTCCCAATTCGAGGACTGCTCCCCGGCTGGTTCATTCCAGTTGGTGGTCATGACGATCTTTGGATTTTGCTGACAGAATCTGAGAACCTTGGATCTGGGTGGAGTCGTCGGGCTCGGTTATGATTAGGAACTTGCAAAACGTGAGGTACAATTGAACACAATGGGGTCGTCGATGTCAACGTGAATGTCTGAGTGTGACAGGTGATGGTGGGGCTTTTGTGAAAGAACGTGTTGATTGAGATCCCTCACTTTCCAGAAAGCTTCGTGAGCACCATCGGTCTCAGCGCATTCCGACGAGCTTCTCAGCAGGGCCGAACAGGAAAGATGAAGACACGTTGACCCACAAGAAGAGTCCAAGTACTTTAGGCGTGGAGGAGGGTGTCAAAGTGAGTGATGTTTGATGAAGGAAGAAGTTTGCTAATGATGTAGGGGGCCAAGCCACAGCATGTCTTGGCACGACTCTGTCATTCCAAACACTTCTACTTTGTCTTGACCATCATGAAGTAAGGTAAATTGACCACTCGTATGGCTGATTGCCTTTTGGTAGGTAAGAAAATAACGCTACAGAAGACTTGATTCTGATTCTTTATGATTCAAACCCCTGACTGGCTGGAAGACATCCATTGTATATGCGAGACCTCTCAAGCCTGATGGACTCACTCTATGGGCGTGATATTGAGTGTAGATGAGCCAGCAACTTGGGAGCGCTTCAGCGGCCACACGGAACGAGCGGACAGACACACCTTACACGTTTCATGTTATCGGTACGGTCTGCGCACGCGGTACTAGACAATGGTGGCTAATGAGCAAGTGGAGAGGCATGATGCAGCCATCATATTGCTGCTTTCCGGCCAGCTATGCTTTGCATACAGCCCAAGAGTGACACCAGGTCTGTAGATAGTGGGGAGGAGATGGCTTATACCGCTCGGGAAGGATGAAATCAGGAGTATTATGAGATCAGCCTTCGCACTTGTCACACATGATGTCTACCAGTGATGCCGGTTCACTGCTAATGGAGTGGTATGCTCTGTCAGTACGAGAAGCACCGAGCGAGCAGGCCATGGCAGTGCAACAACATGATTGGTCATACAATAGCACCTTAGTGCAGTGAAAAGGAGAGGATAGGACATAGAATTCCACATGGTGTACTCGTAGGAAATACTTCATCGTGAATGGAATCAAGGACAGTCCAGAGGCAAACAAGGGTGGCGGCAAGCGCGCTTGCGGATATAAAAATGCTCTAACCGAATATAGCTAGCTCCATCCTTGGAAAGGTTGGTTCGTAGGTCCTACCTACTTTATGACTATTCTACCTTGTAGACGACTATGCTGACCTTATCGTTCTCGCGTAGATCATCCTCTCCTCGACCACCGTCTCTCCTCACCCTGCTTCGCTCATCCGAACGAACCCAGCCCCTCTCCTGGTAATCCGATTAGTCGAGCATGGCCATGGCCTGCGTTCAGTTCCCTTTGGATGATCTCATCGTTGTGATTTCTATGACACTTGTTGTGTGAAAAGTCCACACCGCATCGGAAATCTGCGAATGAGGAACATATACTCGAGCCCTTTGGGCACTGAGATGCGCAACCAACGTGTTGGAGGATAAGCCTACAATTTCGCCAATGTGATCTCCGAGGATTGACGCAATCTGTGTTGAGTAGGGATAGGATACTGCGGACGGAATGAACCAAGCTGAACACGCGCCTGCGGACATGGTGCTGTACTATTGCGAAGTCGAAGTTCTACCTCTGTACCAGGCTGTTGAATGAATACCTAGATCACCCACATTTGAAGTATTGAGGGAGCAAGGGTCGTCGTGATGCTTAGCCTACTGTGCAAACTGCGGTCTTTGAATTTGGCTGAGGATATTGAAAAGGAAGCAGCGAAATGAGACAGATCGTTGCAGACAATTCCGAAGACCACTCCACCAAAGGCGCTCAACTTCACGACTTCGAACCTTTCCTGATAAAGACAATATAGTGGCATATCCGCGGCGCCCTCCTCAACAAATACAAATCTTAGCAGGCCTTATAAGCACCTACGACCATTTGGGCAATTGACAGCTGATCAAACCTCAGAAAGTATATAATACTTCTGCTTAGTGACGACACATTGTCAGGGGCCTCCTTCTCGAATGTACCAATCACCATCTTGTGTTGCCTGACATGGCTTTGAGGGACCTCAGTTGCCGGTGCGTCTGATAGGCTTGGCTTGAGCGTCTCCTAAACTCCAGAAATTTATCTTCCATTATGTCGAGCTTGTGAACACACAGATACTGGGAAGGTGGTGGAAAAGCTTCGCGGTGGTGCCATAGGAATCGTATGTTGGTGGGGAAGATAGCTAATTCGAGCGGGATTCTCGACGCTGGCCAACACTCACACCAAGATCATGACAAGTTTCCCGTCCATCTAGAGATCATCCAGAGTCCTCCAATCTAAACCTCTAAATACAATGCTATCAACCTCGCAATATTCACTAACTGATCCGAACGGGACCCCTCCAGTATTGCGCGAGAGGACAAATTCCATATAATCCGATATCGACGCATAAATGAGGATTCCGCGCGGCGATGAGAACAACATGTTGGCCTAGCGCTATGCCCTGATTGGAAACGATATGTCTTACTGTTTCTACAATTTTCTAGGCTTGAGCCCGAACGAGACCCTCGACCTATCCGAGCATACAATGAGTTGGCAATAAGGATCTAAGATTTCCATATGTATTCCGCGTATATCTAAGTCGACCTCGCTCCAAGACTTGCTCTCCTCTGCTTGCTGATGATGATCTACTGAGTGCTATGCCCAAGACGGCATACTTTTGATGAACAAAGAACTAGTCATCGAGCACTGTTCGATGCTTCATTGAGTTCGGACGAGCACCGCTTTTCCAAAACCATACACTTGCCCAGCGCTTGGCTTTATTATATTGCTTTGTCCCTCGATACCCAACTACTACGCCCCTCCCGTTCTAGACCGCCACATTTTGCTTCGATTCTTTCAGGATCTATGGCGAATTTGTCCTGTGCTTTCTTTGTTCCGCCACTAACCACCAAAACCTATCCTGGATTGCATAGATATACACTGCCTTCATCTTCATGTCTCAACCTTCTTCTCTCGATTTGGGCTTCGGACTTCCACTACCAAGCACGCTTGTTGCAAGCTGCGCATTCTATCCGGGGTTTATCTGTAGTGTTAATTCATCTCGCCACCGCTATCACCCCTGATGTTCCTCTCTAGGATTTCTGCTGTTGGCGTCAATGCCCTTGCTCTGGTTCAGGTTGCTATTGCCCAAGTGTCCACAGTTTGTCAGCCACTGACTGGTGAGCCGAAGTACATGCATCTTGTGATCATAAAGCTAATACTGCTCAGAGACCTGTCCTAACGATGAGGGCCTCGCAACCAGCTCCTATTACATTGATTTCACCACAGTGAAATCTCAACCAAGCGACTGGCAACTTGCGGATTATGAATACGTCAACTACGGTCCCAATGGAGCAGAATTCACATTTGCGAAAAGATATGACGCGCCCACGATGCATTCGAAATGGAAATTCTTCTTTGGGCGTATTGAATACGTCATGAAAGCAGCACCGGGGAAAGGTCTTGTCAGCAGCGTGGTTCTCCTTTCCGATGACCTGGACGAGATCGATTGGGAATGTACAGGAACCATGTCAAATAACAGCCAGATCGAGACAAATTACTATGGCAAAGGCATAGCGGACTATAGCGTTGCCCAATATGTGAAGGTGCATAGTCCAGCTACACAATTCCACACCTACGCGCTCGACTGGTCGCCTACCACTCTGATTTGGTCTATCGATGGCGTCACTGTCCGTACGCTGAAGAACGGTCCCGGCATCAATTTTCCTCAGACTCCTTCGGAAGTCAGCATCAGTCTCTGGGATGGAGGCGACCCAAGTTCTCCCATAGGAACTCAGGGTTGGGCCGGTGGTACAACTCCCATTCCGCCACCAGAGCCCTATACCATGTATGTCAAGAGTGTGAGAGTTCACAATATGTTCCCTGGCCAGCAGTACCATTACTCGGATCACAGTGGAAGTTGGCAGAGCATCAAGGTTCTCAATGATACCGTCAGCTCTAGTCTCAGCTCTGTTTCCAAGGGTAGCAGCACTGCTACCATACCAAAGATGACGATTCCTTCTACTGGAATTTCAGTTCACAGCGGCACGACCAGCAGCAGGACTTCAACTACCGTCATTTCAAGATCCCTCACATCCACAAGCAAGGCAGCGTCTACGTTTTCGAGCAGCGGAACCTCCAAGTCGACCCCGTCCGTGTCATCCACCAGCATACCAATCTCAGTTATGTCAAGCACTGGAATTGCCAAATCGAGTTCATCCACATCGTCCACAAAACAGATGACTTCTACGCCATCTATCAGCGGGACTACTAAGCCTAGCCCACCCTCGTCGTCCACCAGCGAGCCAGTCTTTATGTCGTCCAGTATCAGTACTGCCAAATCAAGCTGGTCGACTTCGTCTACTAGTGAGTCGGCTTCTCAGCTGTCTAGTAGCGGTACTGCAAAGTCGGACCTACCCACTTTGTCCACTAGCCAGTCAGCTTTCATGGCGTCTAGTAGCGGCACTGCCAAGTATAGCCTGTCTATGTCGTCCACCAGCAAGCCGACTCTAATGCTGTCCAGTAGCAGCAGTACCCAGTCAAGCCTATTCACGTCGCCTACAAGCAAGCTAGATTCCTCGTTGTCTAGTGGTGGCGCTATCAAAGCAGTCTCCCCTACTCTTCTGTCAACAGCGACTGCCGCCAGTCTGACTAGCCCTATGTCATCTCTGTCCCCTCTTAGCACAGGACGCACCACCAGTTGCACAAAATCGTCTAGTTCTAAGAACTCGGTCACTGATACACAGCATGGTACTTCAGCTGTACTCTCTGGCACATCCTTTGCCGCCTCTGCGCCAACCAGCACCAGTTCTAGCCATCTCTCCAGTACCGTGCAGAGCTTTATGACTTTCAGTTCGTCGGGTGTTTCCACTGATATGGCCTCGTCAAGGTCCGCTATGGAGAATGTCTCGTTACCATCTACGTCGTCTAGTGGTTCTATGGATCAATCCGTGTCCATATCAGCTACATCCAAGATGCCTTCCAGTTGGTTGAGTCTTTCGTCGGTTAAGACATCATCGGTGTTAGCTCAGGAGAAGATACCGTTACCATCCATGTCGCTTACTGCTTCAGTATCAACTACGTCCGGGTCTTTGTCGGGATCTTCGAATGCTTTGACGGAAAGGACCTTATCAGCGTCCGCTATCTCGACTACAAGCCGCAAGCCCACATCATCATCTGGCATATCGCGTGTCTCTTCAACGAATGAGATGGCGCCAGGCAACTCAGTGACGAGCTCGAGGATGCCCAATGCGACAGCTGCATGGATCGCCCCCGTATCCCAGACGACCCAGGAAGTCGTCACTACGGATATGTTAGTTCCTCGTTAATCAAGTTTACTGCAAGTTTAGCTAACATGACTGGAAAACAGTGTGCATACAACTATCACATCCTGCCCAGTCACCACTACCGTTACACCCGTGGGAGGCAAGCCGACCCAGATGGTTACGACAGTGCGCTCAACTGTCCTCAGCACTTCGACGTCAACAATCTGTACGAAGTGTGTTGCACCAGTTTCTAGCGCAACTACCCATGTAGCAATCTCAGGTACAGCTATGCATGCTGGGACATCTGTCTCAAGCACAAATCTAGCAATCTCAGGTACAACGGCACCTCCGGATGAGCATATATCCCCAACGACCCAAGCAGTGGTGACCACAGAAATGTCAGTCACCATCCTACTAAAGTTCGAAAGTCTGCTAACCATGATCGTAGTGTTCACACCACGACCAAGCCCTGCCCCATCACTAGCATTACTACACCCCCGGGTGGTAAGCCTACTACACAGGTCACGACAGTCATGTCAACAGTCCTTAGTACTTCGACATCGACGATCTGTACGAAATGTATCGCACCGAGTTCCAATGCAACGGCAGTCGCACCCATCTCAACACCTCGGACAACCCAAGCAGTGGTGACTACAGAAATGTAAGTCATACATCCACGGACATGCGAATATAGCTACGCTAACTCCATATACAGCGTCCATACCACCATTACAAGCTGCCCTGTCACCAGTACTATTAGTGCTTCTGGTAGAAAGCCTACCACTCACGTCACGACAGTCCTCTCAACGATACTCAGCACCTCAACATCTACGGTATGCACCAACTGTCTTGCCCCAGTATCGAATTCAACAGTCCATGGAGCCGTACGGCAGACCACCCAGGCTGTTGTTACCACAGAGATGTGAGTTTCCAACCCTTGTCTACTCTAGTTGAGCTGCTCTAACATCGTCAACAGCGTACACACCACAACAAATTTGCACACGATCACCAGCACCCTGACCCCTTTGACAGGCCCGCCCAAAGTTGTGGTGACGACAATGAATTCAACGATACTCAGAACATCGAAGTCTACAATATGCACGCAATGCATCGCCCCAGTAGCATCTGCTCATTCGATCATGCAATCTGCATCATCCATCGCTCCCCCAGCTAGCATGGAGAACACGTCTTCGACCACCACACTGGCCAGTTTAGTGGTTCCACCCTCTTCTATACCAATGATGAAAGCTATTTCTGTAGCAGAGGGAAAGTGGAATCATCCGCCGCCATCTCGAACCACTCAAGAAATTGTTACGACGGCAGTGTAAGTCTCATGGCTCAATAATGGTCATGTTTCCCCATTGACATTGATCTAGCATTCACACCACTGTAACCACGTGCCCAATCACCAAAACCGTCACTCCCCCTCATGGAACTCCGACTATGCAAGTTACAACTACCATCTCGACCATCACCAGTACCTCGATTTCTACCATCTGTACCAAATGTCTTGCACCACTTGCATCTCATTCTGCTTCTGCTCAAAGCAGCCAAGATGTTGTGACAACGGCAGTGTAAGCTTTCGTCTCAACATATGGCATCTTGCGGGTACTCACTCTACACTAGTATTTTCACGGCTCTATCTACCAGCCCATTCACTACAATGATCACCCCTTTCTTCGGAACTCCGACCAAGCATGTAACGACTACCATCTCGACAATCACCCGAACCTCGATCTCTACTATCTGTACTAAATGTGTGGCACCATTTGCATCTGCTCCTGCCGCACCCCAGCCGTCCTCGGCAGCAGAGGATCTCAAGATCATACCAATGGGGAGCATGCATTCTGCCATTGTTAGCACCGTTTCCACCACCAATGCAAAAGGTATCAAGACCACCTCTGTCGTAACGATTCCCGCTTCCGGCGTTTCCACGCCTCTACCCATTGTCAGTACTATCTCCACTACTAATGCTCATGGCGCCACCATCACTTCTGTCACTACTATCACTCCAAGCCCTGTCAGCGCGCTAAGAAATATCAACCCCGGTCCTCCAATACCTGCACCGAGTGTTAGTACTATATCGACAAGGAATGCAGCCGGCGCTTTGGTCACTTCCATCGCCACAATAAGCGCACCGATGAATGCTGCCGCCAGCGCACCAGCCATGAGCACCCTCACCACCACCAATGCTGCCGGCACCCCAATTGTTATCATTACGCCTGTCGGTGCACCAAGAAATGCTGTAGCAAACTCTCCAGTCACAAGTACGGTTACTACTAGCGACGCGGCTGGCGCCGTCGTTACATCGGTCACGACTATCAGCGCACCATTGAATGCTGCTGCCAACGCACCAATGTTGAGTACGTTCACTACTACAAACGCTGCAGGTTCCACGATCAGCTCCGTTACAACTGTGAATGCACCCTTGAATGGGGGTGTCAACGCGCCGATCTTAAGCACGATGTCTACTACCAATGCGGCAGGTGACACAATCAATTCGGTCATAACCGTGAGCGCTCCTATGAATGCAGCCGCCAGCACACCGATCTTGAGTACATTGACTACGACCAACGCGGCAGGAGCCATCGTCAGTTCTGTCGTGACCATGAGCGCTCCCCTGAACGCTGCCGCCAGCGCACCGATCTTAAGCACGTTGACCACCACGAACGCAGCTGGTGCCCCAGTCACGATCGTCAGCACGATCAACCCACCATTGGACTCGGCTATTGCGATGGCTTCTGCACCTTCACCCTATGTCACCACAGCCTCTACGACCAACTCCGTCGGTACCCCTGTGGTTTCCGTCATGACCGTAACGCCTACATTGACCATGACGATTGGTGGTCCCAATGCTGATGTGTCCATTACATCGCCATTCACATCGACGTTGTCGAATACACATACGAACTATATGGTGAGCCCGAGTGGTGTGGCTGATGGGACGGCAAATGGGGCAGGAGATTGGGCGGCAAAGGGTGCAACGGACGGTGTTGCGTCTGGTGCCGTGAATGGAACGGGGAACGGGACGGTGATGGCGCCGTTGGCGGGTCCTTCACAATTCATGGGCGCCGGATCGGCTTTGGTCTCGAGTGGGTCTATGTTGGTGCTTGTGGCGTTTATGGCGATTGTGCTGTTTTGAGAGTGTCGTTGGAGGGATCAAGGTGTAGCATTGCAGCTTCGAGGCGTTATGTCTTCATGCAACTACATTTGAGCTGCGTTTGCATTTCCTAGATTAATTTTTCGTCTCACCAAGATTAAGAGCGATCTTCAACCCTCAGCATTTTCTTCACTCTCATGACAATGTGTACTATATGAACCCGAATCATAAACGGTGCACCTTCTTATCGTGGGAACCACCCCCTGAAGACTTTTCCCTGTCTCTTTGACTCACTTTGAGCATCATGATGGATATTGTGAAATTGGACAAGCGGAGATATCCGATTTCCTCGAATTATCACGCTAAGGGTTCAACTCTAGATAGTCACCCTCCCGCAGTCACCTTCTTACTAAGCATCATGCTATAAGTTAATTTTCTCGCTTAGTAGCTTTATTTTACTTTTTATTTAAACTATTATTTACTTACTTATTTATATTCTTAACTATTCTATATTATAACTACCTTATTTAAGAAGATCCTATTAGTTAAAGAGAAGAAAAGACTCGCTATTCTAGCTATTCTTAATACTTACTAATATACTTCCTAGACTAGTAAAGTAGTTAATAGTAATAAAGCTAGGAGGCTCTACTATTAAGATTATACTTTTATATAAGGCTTTACTATAATAGTAGTTAATTATAAGATTAAGAAGTAAGAATATATAATCTTAAAATATTAATATTATAATAAAGGTACTTATAATATATAAGGTCTATTAAAATAGACTTATTAATATTATCATATAAAGATAAGCTTCCTTAAGTATTTATATAAGATTAAGATTATATATTATAAGTATAAGTAGTTATAAAGATTTATTATAATAAATCCTAAGTATAATTATAAGATACTTAATAACCTATTTAAGCTTAAAGAGTACTATTTAAGGGATCCTATTTATAATTAAGCTTAAATATATATATAAGGTCTTTAAGAGGCTAGCTAGCTATATCTTTAAGTAAAGAAAGTACTTAAAGTATAAAGCCTATATTTAATATAGATAGAATATAATAACTTAAAGTAAAGTAGTTATAAATAAATAAAAGAAGAAAAAGTCTAATTTATACTTAATTCTCTAGAAGAGATAGGCTATTATATATATATAAAAGAGAAGTATATTATTAAGAATAATACTTAGTAAGTATAATAAATTAAATACTTCTTCTTCTATAACCTAGCTTAGGTCTAAATAGTAAGGTAATTTACTAGTAATTTTATTATTATTATAGATATAATATTTAATATTAATAAGAATAAATTACCTCTATTAGTACTAATATATATAATAAATACTCTTTAGATATTCCTAATTACCTACTACTTTATTACTTTTAAAGTAGCTAAAGCTTTTACTTTTATAAATACTTTTATAAAGATACTATTCTTTTATAGGTATTACTAAGGTATAGGAGTCTTATTAAGAGACTTTACTATAGGATTAACTATAATAATAGTAAAGAAGAAGAAAATTTCGTCTTTAAAAGTAGGCCTAGAAATAGTATAAGAGTTAATAGTATAGATTAATAATTAGGGTAGTAATTATTTCCTCTAGCTATATAATTAGTACGTAGCTAAAGCTATTAAGGTAAGACTTATTTATAAAGGCTACCTAGCTAATAATAGGAAGGCGCTTTATAATAAAGTATAAGTATAGATTAAGTCCCTTATAATTAAGGATATATCTATTAACTATTAATCTCTCTTAGATACTTTATACTCTAAGGATTAGAATTATATATAGGAATTTTATAAGCCTTAGATATATTAATTTATTACTATATTTACTAGGAAGTAACTAAACTATAGATATTCTTCTACCTAATAAGGTAAAGGTATATATCTAGTAATTAAGGGATTTATTAATAGATATACTCTTATAAGAATATTAGTTACCTTAATTACTAAGGAAGTTAGTAACTTTATAAATACCTATCTTAAAGAGATAAATTACTAGAAGAAAAACCTCCCTTACTATATTAATTATTCTAGAGAGGTATTTAAATAGATTAAGTTATTACTTACTTATTAAGCTATTAATCTAATAGTATATAAGTAGAATAAGGCTTGAAAGTAGTAATTTAAAGTAGAAGATAAATATTCTTTAAATTATAAGATTCTAATAAGATATAGTCTCCCTTATAAATACTAGCTATATTACTATATCTTTATTAGGGAGCTTATACTATTATTATTAGTCTATCCCCGCTAGCTTTTTAATCCGCTTAAGGTAGTAGTAAGTTAGTAAATATAATTTAATTTAACTATTACTTAGGCTTAGTATATAAATCTAGATAGATCTAATAGTAGCTCTAGCTAATAAAGTAATAGTTTAAGTAATAAGGATATTTATTTACCCCTTATAAAGCCTACTACTCTAAGTAATAAGTTTAATAGATAAGGTCTTACCCTACTAGAATTTATAACTATTAAGGTAAAAGACTTTTACTAGGCTATTCCTAATACTTATAAATAGGAAGAATATACTTATAATTATACTAAGCTTATTAATTTACTTAATATTAAGTATAAATAATAGGTTAAAAGTATATTACCTATTATCTTTTTAGAAGTATTAACCTCTAAGTATATTTAATTTCTTATAAGTAGTTAGTAATAGTAAGGCTATATAAGCTAAGAGGTTATAAAGGCTATAAAAAATAATAAAAGAAGATAATAATATACTTAAGAGGTAGAGTTATAAAAATAGATATAATATTTAAAGTAAATAAGATAAGATATTATATAATAAAGTAAATTTTCTTAAAGAAATTTTAATATATAAGTAACTTCTTATATAGAGAAGCTAGACTAGTCTCTAGTCTTAATAGTTAATAATAATAATAAGCTAATATTTTTATATTTAATTCCTTATACTTAACTAGTTAAAGGGAAGATAACTCTAGGCTCTCTAGTATCTTTACTATATAGTAATAATTTTAAGGATATTAATAAAATCCTTAAAACCTAGACCCTAGATTCAATTAAAGATCCTCTACCCCTTATCTTAACTATTATATAATAAAATTAATAGCTTACTACTTCTTAACTACCTAATTCTATCTTATATATAATAATAAGGTTATCTAGGGGTATTATTAAAGTAAAGCCTAGGAAGCTACTAAAAGTAAAGTAAGATCTAGAGTCTTAAGAAGGCTATAAGGCTAGAGTTAAAGTAAAAAGGTAGGTAAAAAAGGAGGTAGTAATAAAGAAGAAAAAAGTAAAGATATTAAAATTAAAGAAGGAAGATATAAGCTAATTAATTAAGTAGCTACTTAACTTATTAATTTAATCTCTACTAATAGGAAGGGAGTTAAGATAAGGGTATATAACTAAATAGCCCTCTATTAATAGTATTTAAACTACCTCTAAGTTAATTATAAGGGTTATAATCTATCTTATTATTATTATAAACCTATTAGTAGTAATATATAAAACGGAGAATAATAACCTTCTCTATTAGAGTCTTATTAGGTTATCTAGTAGGCTTAAATTAATATATTAGAATAAATATTAATACTTCCTTATTATAATATTAATCCTTCTAAGATTTTATAAGGAGGATATAAAAGGATTTCCTTATTAATAGGTATTCTAACTTTAGTAATTACTTTAATCTTATTATTATAATACTTTACTATTAACTCCTACTTTACTAAAAAAAAACTACTAAAAATAAATTATTTTACTACTTATAAGAATCAACCTATTAGCTAATACTTTTCTAAGATTAATAAGGTATATCTTTAGGAATTTAAGTGTAAAATTAATAACTTTAAAGGTTATCCTCCTAGTTATAAGCTTAGGGAAAGTTAGGGGAAGAGGGTTATTATTATATTATAATAATAATTCTAAAAAGGGAATTCTACTTATATTAATTAGACTACTTAACTAGTAAGGCTTCTAATTAATAAGTTATATCTTATTTAATTACTTATTCCTTATAATTAAAGAAATTAGCTAACTTACTATAAAATAGAAATTATACTTATATAAAATAAATAGATAGTAATAATAAATAGTATAATATAATAAGTATAATAGATATATTATATAAGCCTAAATTACTACGTAGATCTATATATATTATATATAATAAGTATCTATTCTATTATATTAATTAGTATACTTAGTAAGAAGGTAACTGCGGGAAGGTAACTGTCTAGAGTTAAACCCTCACGCTAATAGGGAATCCTGGAGAGGTCGCTGGAGATAGATGCTCGGAGCGTAAGGAGGCGGAAGGAGGAAACGGAGCTGGTCATAACATGGACGTCGTAATAGTTGAACAAGCTCATAGCAGAGAAGTGGCTTGGATCTGTTGTAGATAAATAAGGAATCAATACCCGCAGATATCTTTTCAACAACGCTGTTATTTCCCCGAAGAAGCGATTTGTTCGTGTTGAAATGTCGGTATCTGTACAGATGAAGACCAAGATGATTTGATGGATGATAGAAACCACAAGCCTCCCAATGGATCTCCTAGTTGTTTGAAGATTTTCGAGAACATTGTACGGCATATTCTTGTTGAACTACCGTGACTACCCATAGAATAGGCTGATGTGTAGGACTAATATTTGACCATGACCATGTCCTTTGCCGAAGACGCTGACACGCTGAATAGAATAAGGCTCTAGGCTTCCATTTTGCCTCTCGTCTACAACAGTACAACATACTTACCCTCTATCCCTGACTCTCTTCTATGATTTCAAGCACAAAGGTTGACTGTTCTCCCAACCGCACAGCTCGAGGAGATCTCAATCTGGATAGAATACCCGAAATCATCATAGGCTTTGTATGCGAGCTGATCGGATTCACCGCCAGCAGGTTACAGGCATTGCGAGCACACCCTGCGACTAAGAGGTGTACTGATCTCCGCCACTGACACAATCTGGTCATGGGCAGCCTTCCTCCTCCGCCGGCATACTCACCCCGTGATCCGCATCCACGCAATGCACACCGATCCCCTTTCCCTACGCTGCTCTCGATCCAAGCTGGCTCTCGTGCACCAGTACCCTATCTCGAGGAAAGCATATCCGCATTTGCGCGCAATCAGCCGCTGCAAGGGGAAAGCTGCAGCCTCAAGAGCAACAGGAACAACTCCAGTATAAACGTCAGTCTTGGCCAGCCGCTTTACGAAGCCGTCTACCAGAGAGACCCTGAGACGGTGGGAATCCTATTGCAAAACTACGCTGACACCAATTACTGTCCTTCCGGGTCTAAGCCTGCCCTGACGAAGGCAGTCTCGAACCATGACACAGGGATCGTGAGAATGCTATTGGAGGAAGGGAACCCAAACCTGGAAGCACACCCTTCAGGTGGAAAGACGGCACTCTACACGGCGGTCGTAGATGGGTCTGCAGATCTGGTTCAACTGCTGCTTCGGTACGGAGCCAGCCCCAATTTCCAGCCAAGTGGAGGTCAGCCCGCCATATACAAAGCGTACTCGAATGGGAGTAGGGAGATCTTGTGGATGTTGCTCAAATGCGAGAGCATCAGTATAGATGCGACGCCTCCTGGCGGCTCTACTACACTGTACCAAGCGGCGGAGAAAGAAGACGGGGAGGCTGTCCGAGCAATTCTTAGCGCCGGAGCTACAGTAGATACAAAGCCTCCGGGAGGCGTATCGCCAATGCATCGCGCCGCTGTCCGAGGAGACCTGGCAACTACGGATATGCTTCTCCAACGTGGCGCGAAAGTGGATGTCACACCACCCGAAGGTACTACTGCATTGTGGCATGCTACAAAGAAATGCAATGCGGAGATGGTCCGATTGTTGTTAAAGTATGGAGCAGACGTCAATGCAAAGCCACCCGGCGGACAGACTGTGCTGACGCGGGCCGTCAAGAGTGATAAAAGCAAAGATCGTGCCATCTTAAACATGCTGCTTGAGGCCCAGAGAATTAGGGGACTTGTGTGAGCTTCATGGACGCTTGACCAGGTAGCCGAACTATCAGTGCAGAAAGATGGTACAAGTGGCAGCCGCCTGGATCATAAGCTCAGGTAGTGCTGCTCAGTGGAGGATACAAAGCAATATAACCCACATCTAGGTGGATACCTTGTGTTCGCCTTCTACTTTCTTTGGGGAAATCTGATCACCTCTGGAAGAGTCATGGTAGACGAGGCTTATGGGTAACCATTTCCTCGGTACTAAGGATTCAAGCGTACATTACGATACATATCGTTCCGGTCATGAAGTCATCTTTCCGAGATCCTCGCAATAAGTGTACTTAGGCTTGTTCCCGCCTGTGATCTCGAGAACGCATTTCTTGTCAGTCGCTTCATAGTATCCCGCATACCCAATGGCAATTTCGCCCCATCGACCGTCGTTGACTTCGAAGACCATCGGAGCGCAACCTCCATTGCAGCCATTGTTGTACCGTGTGTTCAATATAGCGAGACCAGACAATGCGGATTTGACAATACCCCAGGTCAACTCACCTTTATTGGCATTCTCCATATGGATCTGTACATTGGTACCCGCCGGGTTCACGGAAAAGCTGCCGCCTGGCACTGTCATGTCTTCTTGCTTTGAATAGGAGTCGCTGGTCATATTGAAAGCTTGCGCAATACCCATGTACGGGACTGGCGGCGGATCCATGTTTGGCAGCCAGAAGTAGACGTAGGTCGAGGTACCCGGTGTACAATACATGTACCAAAAGGCTTCTTTGTTGGATCCCGTCGTCGGATACGTAGCCGGCAATGTCACTTGGTCTGCTGGCAAGGGGCTAGAGGGCAAAATCAGCTCTTGTTGGGCATCATGCACCACAGCTGTACATGAGCTTTCTCGAAGGCCTGACTCACGTTCCACCGACGTAGTCCGGCGCGTTCCCGCACTTTAGGTTATACTTGTTGTTTCGTCGTGTAAGTCTATCTGAGCTTTCAGGCGAACTTGCGGGGCTGGGAAAGGCAAAGATACTGGTACACAACGAGGCAAGTGCAAGGAAAGAAAGTGGAGGCGCCATAAAAAAATTCTGAAGAGTCTGAAGGATCGATGGACAAGAAACGACCAGAAGTGTTCGTAGGGTCGCGGAACAGAATCCAAGAACTTTCTGAGTGGAAATCTCCCAGATCTATCTAATATGACACGCATGCACAGCGAGGTGTTCAACAAGCGCGGTCCAATATCGCGCACGGTATGTCGCCTGTAGTGAGAAACATGGAATCAAACACCCAATCAGTTTCAAGTGTCGGGTCGCGAAATTGTCAAACGAGAAATTTAGAAGCGCCGTTTCTTACTGCACTAGGTACTAAGATGATTATATAGATGGTCGGAATATAGCGAGCCATGTTTCTGACTAGCTGAGCCTCGATATGCTCTTCGTGTAAAACTTCCGGGCTGAGTCTGCACTCGCCTCGGTTGATTCTAGATCCTGTATATCGCTTTGGTCTACACAAGGCATTGGGGGTGGTAGACAACAGATGGTTGTCCCTGCCTCACGAACTATCCTGGAGTCGATGGAATTCCCGGAATTGGCATCATCCAGTGTACCTAGTATACGGCGATGAGAGGACATACTGAGTCCGCTATGGGTACTTGAAGCCGTGTCGCATTTGAAAATTAAATCATGCCTACCTCTCCCTATCACAATAGGTGACAACGATGTTGGCTATTGCCAGAGATTATTCAAAGCACAACTTCACCTCGACGACTCCTGCTCCTCTCGAAGTATGGACTCGCTCCAACTCATTGAAAGAGCGAACAAGTGCAGAAACGCCACCATGGTGTCTGTAATGACTACAGCAGTATTTTGGATATCGGAAGGGTCGCTGTAGGTTCAGCGGTTGTGCCGAACGGGGTCATTGGAGTGGTTTTGCAGGAAGTACGCATTCTCTCGATACTACAATGGAGATTTTCATCTATATATTCGAATACAATGTGGTCGCTGGGCTTATTTCTCTTCAGAAATGGTGAGTCCAAGGCAGCCGTATCAGCTGGGGAAAAAGAGATCGTTGAAGGCGGGCGTAGGAGCTAAAGGAATGCCATTCATCGTGGAAGCACCAAGCGAGTGGAGGGACGCCGGCGATGATACAATTCCAATTTCAGCTTCAGGACGTACAAAACCGTGGATCGCGAATGATCCAATCTACCGGGTTTCCGGGTGAGGCCAAATCGATTTCTTCGCTTGTATAAGAGATACATCGTGATTTGCTTGCGCATGCGACATGCGATGCCGCAAGTACTTAGCGAACAACGTCGGCTACCCGCGAATGAATCATGCGATCGTGAGACAGGCAGTGCCGGGATTCAGGTATATGAGGTGTTGTCTTCATTGCACACAGCTTTCAGATGCGAGAGTGGAGATGTAACTGAAAACTCTCCCTTGTCATATTATTCGTGGACTTGGTTATTGGGATTCTATAATCATTCAGCGAATGGGTAATCAATCACATTGCTCGCATCGACTTCACATTGAGACAAGAGAAACTCGGGAGTATAAACATACAATCTACGAAAATAACCCTCTTCGTTGAACATCTCCTCAACACTATTCTATCTTCAGAGGCCCGAAAGAAGCGTGCGCACCACTGGTCCAGTCGTTGGGTGAGAACTTGTTACGTATTCAGGCTCTTAGTAGTACAGCCGTCGAGAATTCATTGCGAACGTCACCGGATTTATAGAGAATAATATGGAATTGGTATCCTTATTGTATAAAAACATCTATTTACTACGATGAAGACGTATCCCTTCTATTACCTCCTTGATCGGATTGCGAAACTCCATCCTAAATTTTTGAAAGAGAACGATACAAGGCTTGATGGGTTCGATGCGAGTCTAGTCATGTGGAAGTAGTATTTAGTAATATTAGCAGACTCTATACACTACCACTGTTCTTACAGCTCTTGCGGATCATTTACCTCAATGAAGCGACTGACCATTTCCAAGACTGCAGCAAGCTTACCGAGATATACAAATCTCTCATCAATTCATACCAGACTCCTATCCCATCCTTACACGAGACTTTGAATCTTCTTCGCCCTCCAGCCAGCTTTGCATATCCGTACACGTTAGTATCTGCCCTTAATATAAATATACCTCTTCGTCATAATATACGCATCCACACTCCCCCATACAGGAACCCACTGTCTACACTCTCACAAGCGGCTGATAATCTGCGGTCTACAACAGTAGTGGAGCGTGATGAGAGCATGATCCAGAAAGCGTTTATAGATGAAAGCTTGCAAGTGTGGAATTTCTCCGGGTTCTGAATTTCTTTACATAGCCAGTCGGGAGCATGGGCGGAATTGCATCAAGGGAGGAGCTTGGGTTGTGGCAAGGATGACCTGACCGTCTGGAAAGAATCGATGGCCCGTTCAAGTATGGTAGTCAGATCCTTTGCGATGGTACCACACCTAGCTGAACGAGGTTTCCTTGCATGAGACCGCTTCGATGAGAATCCAAGCATATCATCTGCGATGATGGTTTACAAGACTGAAACCAACCCTGGATATTTGCCATGCAATGCTATACAAGGCATACCAACGGGGGAATTTCCTATTACATAACGCAACCCTCGGGCTCGGTGATTCTCCCCATGAAATGGATGGATAGTGAGATTGATAAGGCATGGGGATGGAGAAGTCACGGAGAGTGACGTGCGCGCTTACATTTACTGCTTAGAGTACTGATGATGATCAGACTTTGGGATCAAATCTATCAGAGAACGGTGGAAGGCGATATCTCTTAGATTAGCTTAGGCAAGGGAGCTGCTGGTGGGAAGTCAAGCGGAGATAGTTTTGGATCGCCTTGTCATTATTTCTGGTTCATTGATGCTTGTAGGTTCTGAGTCTACTAATTCACTCAAGTGAGAATCTAGGTTGTTGACCATTTCCCTCATTTGATTTTACCTCTCCTCCTTCTCCTATAGCGGACTCCTGATCTTCCTTCTCCTCGCTCTCATCCCCTAGCGCGAATTGACTACTCCTTCTTAGACGCCGTCCATACTTTATGAACACCACAGGCGTGATGCAAAAGATTGTCGCAACAGCAGCAAAGATACTTGTCGAGATGTTCGCACCCAAATGTGTGTATATGGTGTGAGTGAAGAGCGGAAAGGCAGCCGCCATAAGGGTTCTTGCCAGACTGAGCGCAGAACAAGCGGATGCGGCATTCGGACCGTACGAGTCAGTCAGGTATCCGAATAGGATGTAAGATAGGTCGTTCGTAGCGTAGCCGACCAGGACCAGGCCGATCATGGAGACGCTCCAATGGACATGCTGAATCCGAGGTGGCACCGTCCATGCAAAGAGCCAGAGACCGATGGCGAGAGCTGGGCAGGCTGTGACAAGCGAACCAACTTTTGTCTCGGGACGAAGGGGACGATGCTCCTGACGGTAGCGCGTGAATATCCTTTGGTCATAGATTCGAGGAAGAACGTTGATTAGTAGACCGATGAGAAGGGGTATGAACGAAAGGGAAGATGTCGGTGATTCCAAGAAACCAAAGTTGGTGTATACGACAGTGAGGCCCACTGTAAGTCCGTAGATCAGGCTGAAGGAGATGGCCATCAAAACAGCGCAGCAGATTACAATGGGTTCGGTGACTAGAAATCTTAGTGGGCGAAATAGGCTATCCTGTACAAATCGCCATACTGTAAAACTCTTCTTCTCCGGACACCGAAGGGACCGGAGGCACTGGTGGCTGGTCTGCTTCTGTATCGCTTTGATCTTGCACTCCAAGAGGTAGCCGGTGCGGCTCTCATTGAGGAAACATGATGCAAGGATCCCCAAACCGGACACTATTGTTGAGATGTAGAACACCCATCGCCAGCCTGCATATGTTGTCACGTACTCTGAGTAGATCGGTCCAAGTACCAAGCCTGTGTTCCCAATTAGAGTAAAGACGTATACAATCCAGATCCGCGTTTCGCTCATGTACATGTCTTCAAAGCTGCCGAATGCGACAGTGGCAGGGGTTGCGGAAGCAAAACCGGTTACAAATCGCCCAAAGCAGACGGCAATCGGAGATGGTACCGATGCAATTATGGCGTTGAAGACACAATACACTGTAATTGATACGATGTAGATTGGGCGTCTGCCGAATGTCTCGGATATGGGTGAACAGAAAATGCTTCCTGTAGCCTGGCCGATGAGATATCTTGGAGTATAAGCTCTGGTGAGCTTTGTCTGCCAAGGAAGCTTGTGCTCTTACAAAGATGTGAACACGAAGTAACCAAGCGTCCTCGATATTCCGTACTCAATACGGCCTTCATCAGACGCGGCGCTCTGTTCGAAATGAGTTTGTCAGGTGTGTTGATCGTGGGTGCTAGACAATACGCACCCCAGAGGAGCTTATTGCAGTCATCCAAAATTCGAAAAAGCAGAGCAGAGCAACATTATATGTTTTCTTCCCGGCTCCCCAATTTCGCGGGTGCAATTTCGCATCAGGTGTCCATTGGACGAAGCCTTCTTTGTCTATATCTAAGTCATGTTGAGATAGTCTGTTACGGATATTCAGCTCTGTTTGGCTGGAGGAGACAGACGACATCACAACGTGTTAAGAGAACAGCACAATCATGAGTTCTGGTAGAGTCAGAAGAAGACCGCCCTGTGCTTGCGGTCGATCACGGCTTAGCAGTCGCGGTATGTCTTCTCAGTGATTGTACAGTATGCGAGATGGATGTCCGCCGCGAACGGCTAGACGGGCTGTGGCGTTCGGAGATGGCGTCCCAGTGAGCGCAGCGAAAACGGTAGGAAACAGTATATGTGTAGGAGGAACCATGAAAGGATATTACTGCGGCGAGGACGCCAATGGAAGACGTAGGTGGAACTAAGTGGTGTATATAGCTACCATTTTCGACAAAGTGACAGATACAAAGTGATAGATGTGGCTGGCTGGGCGGGAGCGCCTTTCATGGATGAACCCGGCCGTACCTTAAATCTTGAGATCATGATGGCGTGTTTTGAAGATCAATCAATCTGCCTTGCATGACTCTTGAAAGGCTCGATTATTCGATGCGGAAATGTATAGGCTTGAAGCTTCCACCATTCGACTGCAAAGCCGAACAGGCAGTCAATCCAATCGTCAGATCCATATCGGCTTCGAACGTGATGTGATCTCCAGCTTTGCTCAATGGCGGTTCAACCCTGAATTCACCCGTCTCTCCATCGATTGGCACGTTCATGAAGCAATTGAATGCAACGGGAATTTGGTCGGGCGTGATGCCGTGAGGTTCCAACGCAGCCGACAGGTTACCAAAGCAGCCTTGGTGAGGATCCTTGTCGCCGTAGATGATGCGAAAGGTGTCTTTGCTGCAAGGCGTGAGAAGAAAGTCATGTCGGCCCACGGTGTCTTCAATGATACGGAGCATGATATTGCTCCGATTGGAGTATAGTGGATCGCCTACAGTCAGGTAGATGCGGCTGGCGTAGTCGAGGGTCCGCCCGGAAGATATTACTTCTCCGTGGTCGTGGGAGTTGAAGGCAAGAAGATCAGAGACTTGTCCTCCACGTGGATCGATGACTGTCAATCGTTGGCCCTTGTTCAATGTGAAGGCTTTGCCTGATCGAATGGGTATCTCGACAGGCTGGGCAGGTTCTATCTGAGAAGTGCCGCTGTATTTGGTCATTGTACTGATAGAGAGAGGGTAACAGCTGCTGTGTATATTGTGATGTCGAGGCTTGAGCAGGAAGGGCGTGCAATTTGAGATCTGACGGCTACTGCGTAACTAGGTAGCAAAGATGCGTTGCTATATTCGGACCAACCAGAAGTTCGTGTGGGAGAAGCCACCGATCGATCAACCGAGCTTTGGCCTCTCTTGGCAAAGGCCCATAAAGCTAGATTCTTAGCCTCGGGTATCATATTTGGTTGGTACGACTAAAGTATACATTGAGATGTTGCAAGTTGAGGCACATAAATAAGGCATCCGTACCTACCAAATCACAACAACTTCTGTACACTATGGCGTGCAAGTACTTGCTGTTTGGTACGGCGTGCGAGACTTTGCGCCATTAAGCCATTGTCCTACTTTGCCCCACGATATCGTGGGAGAAGGTAAGGTACGGCACGGAGGGAATATGTCGCTTCCATCTCGCTCCCTTGAGATGAGTGTTTGGCCGAGAAATTCAATACTGACGTCATACTTCCTATTTCCGAAGTTTTCTACCAACAACTTCGTTTTCATATATCCACTCTCGGCTGTGAGACCCTCAGCTTGGTACGGATAGCTTTGATCTATTGGGGACGACATCGCTTGCTGTCGCGATGCAATTTACGATCGACATACTCATATTCTTCCTTGGCTTTTCCATAGCTTTCATTGTAGAGTCGAAGCCGAAGCACGTCTGGCACATTTTGGAGCAGCTCTTAAGAAAACTTTGCCTATTCAACAACGTCGTCGGAACACGAGCTCCTCTAGGGGACAAGATAGTCGAAGAACAAGAGTGGCTCGTATCGCGCGATGACGTGGAGCTCTTGACAAAGTAATTGTGATGCTCCAGCTCCAGACTTGGCCCGCTGCTGATATCGATATCAGAGCCCAGTGTGAGAAACTTGCAGACGACAGTTGGCAGCGGCAAGCATATGAAGAGGTGAAGTCAATTCTTCTCGCCCGCCATCCCGGCGCGAAGAAGTTCCCCTGCATCTACGCCACCGCCGGCTATAGACACAACGAACATCGCTACATTTTCATGCATTCCGAAAATTCGACCGAGCCCCGGAACATTCGCCGACTTGCAAGTGCAATGCGCGCCTATCTCCCGCAATCACATTCTATGGGGCCGAATACCAGCCTCATGATAATCCATCCGACGTCGCCAGACGCGAAATTCTCCGTTGAATCCTACCGGAAGAAGTTCTGGGATACACTCCGAGGTTTGCGTATCTGTGACTCGGAAGCGTGGCCATCCGATATTCCCACCGAAACGAATTCACCCAAGTGGGCATTCTGCTTTGATGGCGTGCCGTGGTTTCCTGCTGCAATGACCCCTGCACATGAGCAGCGGCTTTCTCGTCACGCACCAAATTTCACTATTGCTATGCAACCAAAGCGGGTCTTCGACAACCTATTCCGAACCCCAGAGAAACGTCGAGCCGCGGTTGAAGCGGTCAGGAAGCTGATGCCCGCATTTGATGAGATCGAGCCAAGTCCGGATCTGTCAGCGTATGGAACCGAGGGTACGACCGAGGCACATCAATACTACCTACTGGATGAGAACAAGACGTCATACTGTCCATTCGTCGATTTGGACAGATGATTGCAAAGGGAGATTGGATCCTCACGATCCTGCTCGGTAGCCTTAGCGTAGCCCCATCAGCATTTTGAGCATTCTGTTTGTAAAGTCGGTCCTTGCCGATCAAAAGTAACATTTGTGGTTATAGTGATTAAGAGGCCTGAAATGTGTGCGGATGTCCAAGCTGCTAGCTGATATAGCTCAACAGAGGATTCTGTACTCGTACCTTATGTCGTAGTCAATCTCGGAGCCGAGGGTATCAGGGAAGCTATCCTCACTAACTTTTTCCGGGCACACCTCCAAGTCCGTGTGGCCGGAGATGTCTTCTCGGGATTGAACAGTCCCTGGCAACGATTCGAAGCCTGTCGTCAATTTGCTTCAACTTGGTGCCTGGATCCTGCCTCAACAAAATCTCTCAACTCCCCATTCCATTGCCCAAATCTGTTCACCAGAGCCTTTCCCACAAACACTTTCACGAACCACGACAAAGGTCCACTGAATGTCTCATACACATCATACACAGTCTCGCCCTCAGCATCTCCCTGGTATATCTCATGCACCCTCTCAGACCTCAGCGCCCAGTCGGGGTATCCCTTCCCAAGCCATACAACTTTATGCCCGCGGCGCCCTGGCTCCGTGAGATCATCGAGGGTGGTAATCAGAAGCCTCATCTTGACAATCGTTGAACGACCGCGGCCGGCCATGTCGACATGTTCGGTGAAGATGGTGCCAGGCTGTAGTCGCGTAGAGCCTCTAGACCCTTCAGGTGAATTTGATAGTGAGGCTCGAGGTACAAAGTTGTTCCATTGGGGCCAGGTAGAGGTGTCGAGGAGAGCGTCGAGGATTGGCGGAGCTGGGGCTTTGACGGTGACTGTCGCGCGTACGGTGAAAGCGGCGCCCGATTGAGAACCCCAGTGTGGGGTGGGGAGTGGCGCAATGAGGACTGATTTCACCTCGTTCGCATGCGAAGAAGAAGGCATCGTAGCAATCTATTACATATTCAAAGATGATTACCTGGAGGGTTCATGATGTCAAACAATCTGAAAGTAAAGCCAAGGCGTGCCAAGCTAGTAGATGGAGCTAGCATTATCTAAACCAGAAAAGGTAGGATAGTCTTGTCGTCTTCTGATATTGTTGCTACTATGGGTTGCTAAGGAGTAGGAATAATAGGGGCATCTGGCTCCCTAAATACATGGTTCCAACGCTAGTCCAATTACGCCTTATCAAAACCGTACAACTATACGCAGTATCACTCTACCAATACGGTGTAAAACTATATAGCTGTAGATAGAATTTTGGCACCATGAGACTTGTCCCCTAGTTGGCTCTGGTATTTTGGTTGTAACCAAGCTCAAGTCCTTCGATATCCCTTGGTGTCTCAATTCACATAACCAGTCGCACCATCAAACGCACCGTCCAGAGTTTCTTTCGTTGAAGCCCCACGTTTTACATATTCGTAGTAATTATATGAACATGGAGGCTAAGAATTTGCCGTCCTGAGCCATCGCCAAGGGAAACTAGATCATGATTCAGTGACTGGTGACTTCTCCCGAAGGTATTGGGCCAACGAACTCACTTCCGGGTGGAATGAGTAGGGTTCGTGTCTTGAGACCAGACAGTCGGTTGTGGTATGCTCCTTATACTCAGTGTACGGGATCAATCGCAACCGCAACCTCTGATCATAAATTGACTTGTGCTTGGCTCTCCGAGCCACTTCTAAAGTGCGGCGGCACTCATGATTTCGCCAGTGCTCGATCAAACACTTCCTGGGTATGCTGCCAGATCTTCTTGCCCATGCCTCTCTGATCATATTCATCCAGCAACTTCTTGTCCCCAATGGTCTCTCCATTGTTGCCCAACAGATAGCACCCGCTCCCATCCTTCCAATCTGCGCCTCTTGCTATGTCCACCCCCGTTGGTCTAGCCACTCCAGCACCTGGTGGAGCCTTCACTCCCGCTGGTGGGTATCGAGCAGAGGTTGCATGGAAGAGATGACGCTGGCCGCTCTCGGGTAGGCTAATGGTGACAAGCTTCATGAGTGGCAGGGCCACACGACGGAAGGAGACCCGCAGTGGCAGAGCCCAGTCCTCCGAGAACGTGTCGAAGGCGGGTGTAACAACGATTCCAGGGAAAACGTGGACACAGCTTATAGTAGGATGTGTAGCAGCAATCTCTTTAAGAGCGAGAGTGTTCATGGTGGAGGTGTGCATAGCTGCGTTTTGCATCGTGAACGTATGTTTGAGCTCAAGGTCGTCTTCGTTGAGGCGACCCTCTTTTCCAGCCCCGTGAATGCTCACAATCCGGGAAGAAGCTGATGTTGTAAGGAGAGGGAGGAGGTTCTGGATAAAACGCGCTCGGACGTAGTAGCGAAGTGAGATCGTGTCTTCAATGCCATCTTCGTTGTCTGCAATCCACCAGGTCAGTATGCTAGCCTGATAACCACAAGGGGCGACCAAACCTGGTACCCTTCCTGCCTTAAGATAGCCAGGACACATGAGCAGTAGATCCAGGCTCTTTTCCCGTGCTTTCAATTCCTCGCAAGCGGCGTCCACATTCATGAACAGTGAGAGTTCCGACTGGATGGGTATGTAGGTGCCTTGCGCATTAATCTTCTCCAGTTCCAGGATAACACTTGAGAGCTTGCTCGGGTTCCTCCCCACGATGTATATCTTAGGGCGGGTAGATTGTCTGGCGTACTCGGTCATTGTTGCTAAAGCCAGGCCACTGGTGGCCCCGACAAAGAGCGAGACCTGGCCTGAGGTGGTGGAAGAGAGTGCATCATTGGACTGCTGGACAAGCTTGAGGCTTACCATGTTGACGTCTGGTGTGTTGATATGATTAGCCTTTTGACTGGAGCTGGTGGGAATCGTGAAGACAAAGACCCGTTTTGAGGAATTTCTGGGGAGCTCTTGTCTCTTGACTCTGATCTTAGCGCCAGGCGGGGAGTTTCTGTGAGGCCGCTGGGTCAACTATTAGCCCGTGTCAGGTATGCAAATCTAGCGGCGGGCTGAGGTATGTTGAAATGTATGATGTCAATGAGTCATCTGCACGTGATTTGGGTGTAGTGCAATAGTATTATGATAACTAATGGATGGATGTAGCTATATAGAATGGAATAACCATCACGAGAAATCTCTATTAGTCTGCCAAGGCCCCCTGACTAGTCCTGATTAGTGACTACCGAGGTTGACCCGGTCTGAATTCTAACACTCCCTTTCATATCGGTGGCAACGAGGTAGGCTCCCTGTCGCCAACTACTACATCTGAATGCCCTTATACTTCGCTCGGAGCTAGTCCTAATTATTGTCTAGCTAGGCCGAAGTTAATAGGGCCGATGGGTTTTATTAGTGGATCGGCACATTGGCCTTTGGTGTTAACCCATTGGAGACGGATTTCTTTAGTTTTAGAAACGAGTTGACGTACTAAATGATATCTCATTCGGATATATTTTATAGCAGTATAATTGATCGGGTTAGTAGCCAATTTCATAGCTGCCTGGTTGTCGATGCTTAGGAGCACTGGTGCTGCTCCCTCATTATACCCTAGCTCTTCGAGCATAGGGCCTAGATACAGAGCTTCTTTACATGCCTCTGCTGTAGTAATGTATTCAGACTCGCATGTGGATGTCGCTACCAGCTTTTGTAATTTGGATTGCCAGGCGACAGGGCCATTAAATAGTTTATAGACGTACGCCCTAGTGGAACGAGACGTCTTATAGTCGTCACAGTATAACGCGTCGGTAAAACCCTCCAGGCTATTATTTTTACCTAGTTGATAGATAAGACCGTCGTCGACTGTTCCTGATAGATAACGTAGTACCCTTTTCGCCGCATTTATATGTTACGGAGTAGGGTTGTTAAGTGAACGACTCAGGTTGCTAACAGCGTATATAATATCTGGCCTAGTCATGACACTCAGCCAATTAAGTGCTCCTATAAGGGACTGATAAGCCTCCCTTTCAGATGAGGAGGCTGTATAGCCGTTAGGGGCGACAGCGATGTTTGCTTGTTCCATAGGCGATTTTACTGGCGAACATTTTTCTATACCTAGCTATTTCAATAATTAGTTGATATATTTTATTTGGTTGACCTGAATGGAATAGTTGTCTAGATTTCTGATAATATTTATTCCTAAATAGTCTTTCAGGTCTCCTATATATTTGAAGTTAAACCTCTTATCAAGTTCCTTCTTTATCTGGGTAATCAGGTCCCGGTTACGTGCTATAAATAGTAAGTCATCCACGTAAGCCGTAATAATAACTTTTATAATAGTATTAATAAACACGTAATAATCATACTTAAGGCGCTTAAAACCTAGAGACTTGAGTGCCTTATAAAGGGTTTCGTACCATTTATAGGACGCTTGTTTAAGGCCATATAGAGCTTTGTTTAGTCTACAGGCGTGTCCTTATTATTTATTAGTAAAGCGGTGGGGTTGCTCTACCCAGATTTCTTCCTGAATAAGTGATTCCAAGAAGGCCGCGATAACGTCTAAATACTCGACGACTAGCCTATATTTAGCTATTAGGGCTAGGAGGAGTCGCTATAACGATACCTTCAGGGTTAATAAGAATGTCTTATTAAAATCAATCCCCTTAATTTAGTAGAAGCCTTTAACTACCCACCGTGCTTTATATCGGCTGATTTCGCCCATTGGCCCATATTTATAGGACAAGACCCACCTCCCTAGCAAGACATATGCTTTACGAGGTGGTCGATATAGTTCTTGCCATATTATCTACTTATCGTAATTAGCCAGTTCTTCTTCGGTGGCAGCGAGCCATTTATCTTTATTAGGTCTACTAAGAGCCTCGTCTATTAACGTTAGGCAGGGACGCTCTTTAGTACCGGCGACGACGCGGGTGAGCATAGCTCTAAACCTATTAGGGTTATTAGAAGACTTTATACCCCTCTTATTCGTCTAGCTATAGTCGATCCGTGGTTTATTATAAACGGAACGACGTGATATATTAGGAATAATTCTCTAAGATTTATTATTTCGAGTCGATTATTTGTTAACGACAGCTGATAGTGTCACAGTAGTAATTTGGCGTGTCGAACTATCCTGACTATTCTAATATTAATTAGTTAGTAATTCCGACTCCGCTCAGCTATTATTAGCAGTCTGATTATTTGACTTATTCTAATTTGATTCGGGTGGATTATCCTGATTACATCTATTTAGACTAGTTGGCCTACTTATATTATCAGTCAGGCCTGATATTAATTAGCCAGATAGAAAATTTATTGCTAATCCATTACTAGTATTATTAGTATTATTAGTATTTTCAGTGTTATCTAATACTCCCTCGACACCCTGTCGATTAGAGGTAGTTGCTCCCTCTAAGGCCTGATTGCCGCCATCTGATTAGTCAGCTTGGAGCTAGCCTAGGAGGTCTGCTATATTGTCGTCGCCAGAGTCTCCCTCTATTAGGAGCTCATTATTATCTATTAATAACATGGCGGCCCTCTTATTAAACACTATATGTACTAATCGAGTGATATATTATCCCTTAATATCCTATACGCGGTAGATACTCTTACCGTTATAGCTAAGGAAGCGGCATTTAATAGCCTTATTATCTAGTTTTTTCTTATTCGGCGATGTGTTAAACGAATAGCACTAACATCCGAATAGCTTTAGGTATATTAATTGAGGTTTATAGCCGTACCATTTCTCGAAGGGGGACTTCCCATCCTTACTAGGTATGAGGTTCTTAATATAATTAACATAGTAGATAGCCTCACCCTAGAACTCTTATAGTAGTCCAGCGTTAATGAGAACCGCTCTGACTTTACTGAATAGTATCCGGTTCTTCCTTTCAGCGATCCTATTTTAATAAGGATTATACGGTGCTAATAGGGTAATAAATATCCTATGTTCCTAGAAGATTTATTGATATTTACGGCCCTAGACTAGTTTATTATCGCTTTAAATGAAGGCCGTTTTATACCCCTGGTTTTTCTAATGTTTTATTCGGAACTCGAGTTTTTATAGTAACTCGGCCCTACTAGTTATATGGTCTATTTAGGTAAACCCTGTTGCTTCGCATATAGATACCATTACATTAGTATACCCCCTAAGGGTGGTCATATGGCTTGCTGACGCCAAGTCGATATGCTAGTATTAGCTAGGGATAGTAACTCTAGGCATTGGTGTGCGTGAGGGCATTCGGGTAATTTTCCCTGATACGCAACTCTTATATAGTTCCTGCTTTTCGTATTTTTATAGACGATTAGCGGCCTTATAGTCGACGTTAGTAGCACGTGCTATAGCCTTTATAGCCTCCATACTGACGTGTCCATATCTCTTATACTATTAGGTCTAAGACGCATTATTCTTGGCTAGGACTGTTGATTTAAGGCGGAATACCCTCATCTAGTTGATCTATATAGTGTCTAGCCAGTAGGTACGGTCATATAGGAAGGCTTATAGCACCTCCTCGCCGTGTTTATTATAGAATGTATTCTTCCCTCCGCTACCGGTGTACGTGTAGCCTTATAGGTCTAGCTACGTAACAGATAGGAGGTTATATTCGATATTTAGTACGTGACGAACATCGGTTAGTAAGAATTCGCTGACCTTATTATCAATAATTACCGGGATTTATACTATTCCGATCCCTTTAACTTTTATTAGTTTACCCCTAGTTAGTCCTAATACCGTGTGGTTCTAGACTAGTAAATAGTCGGTAAACTTGGATCGGTCCTAGAAGGCATGCTCCTAGTCCCCTGAGTCGATAATAATTTCATGGGATTTATTATTTTATTATAGGCTGTACTCGAAGCGAGCGGTATAGAGTTTGTCCTGCTTTTATTCGTCCAGGTTTTATTTGCTTTGTTAGCGACTAGGATATCTATCTTAATACCATTATTTATTCCGTGCCTCCAGCTCTTTCTTTATTTTAGGAACAAATCCTTCTAGTCCTAGCTTTGGATTGACATGCCAGCAGTCTTTTATATTATATTGGCAGCCACAGAAAGTATATTTGTCGTTGTTATTACCCTAGCTTTTATTACTAGGCTTATTTTAATATTGACCTTGCTTTAGCTATTTACTAAAATTGCCAGCGAATGCCTTGGATTCTTTAGTCTTTAAAGGCATAAACCTATTAACTAATAATGTAGTAATATACTTAAAATCCTGTGGCTCCTTCCTAGATCTTGCGATCTTAGTAAGGGTATAGACCGCTTCCTTTATATTATCTGGTAGGCCCCTCTCGAAGACTGCTATCTGGAAATCCATTTCTAGCGGACTCCCTATTTATAGAAGCTTGTTTATATACTCCTTAAATTTAGCGAGGTAGGTATAAAGGTCTTTAAATTAATCTGAACGAAGCTTATATAAGGCGAAGTACGTTGTTTTCTTAGTGGCGTAGGAGTCCGTCCTATATAATAACTTCAATTTAGCCTATACTTCTTTTACTATCTTCAGAGTTTTAATTATATTATAGGCTGACGGCGATATAGTAATATAAATAGCGGCGAGTACTCGCTCTTCTAGATTAATATGCTTTTCCTATTTATCCTTATCCACCTCCTTAATAGGGAGTTTTACTCCTCCGGTAGTAGGTGAGTTAGGGTTAGTTAGCGGTTTATATTCCGGTCTAATAACCTTAAACACGCCGTTAACCACGAGTAATACTCTTATAACGATCTCCTATAGCTTATAGTTCTTAATACCCTTAAGCTTCTAAATTTTATAATAGTCAGACATAATAGTACCTGTTATAAATAGTTCTAGGAATGTTTCTTCTAGAGCAATACCAAGTCTTAGTAAAAAGCTTGCTGTGCGATTTATACGGTTCCCAGGTTACGCAGAACCTAGGCTTATAACCTGTTGAAATATATAATGTCAATAAGTCATCTGCATGTAATTTAGGTGTAGTGTAATAGTATTATAATAACTAATGGATGGATGTAGCTATATAGAATGGAATAACCATTACGAGAAATCTCTATTAGTCTGCCAAGGCCCCCTGACTAGTCCTGATTAGTAACTACCGAGGTTAACCCGGTCTAAATTCTAACAAGGTATTCTAGGGACGCGATTAGCTGCACTAGTAGGCTCCGGAGTATATATCTATCCTAAAATAAGCGACTAATTAAACTCACTCGCTAGCTAATCTAAAAGTTATAAAATTAGGAAGTTATTAGAAATTAAATAATTACTTATATAAGAACTAAGCCGGATGAATTGATACAGAAATATCCTAAAGAAGACGGAGCGGTCGGGATTCCTGTCGTGAGCTGATTTAGCTGAGACGGGAACGGGTAGGCTAGAGGGTTCCCTAGAATTCAGTCCAATAAGACCCCCTACTAAACCGACCTAGCGTTGTAGGGGTTAGAGTTCGGCCTTGGTAAAATTATGAGGGGTAAATGGACTAGCGTTGGAATCATGTATTTCGGGAGGCGAATGCCCCTGCAACCCCCATAGTAGTAAGACAATATTAGACGACAAGACAAATCCAACCTTTTCTAGAATACTATAACAACAGTATTCCTTAATTATATGTAACTTCTATCAATTAATGAATTAGTAAAGGCAACGGCTACGCGGCGATCAGCCTCCGCACATTGTACGTGAGCCTGTGCTGCAGCTTCTAATAGCCTGGCTAAAGCTTGTGTTTGAGGACTTATCACTCTTTGTTGTTCGCTGGCTGGCTCGCACTCGTGCACAATCTCCTGCTGGTCTTGAGGAATTATCACTCTTTGTTGTTCCTTAGCTGGCTCGCGCTCGTGTACAATCTCTTGTATGTTAGACGAAAGCTGCAGTGTTGTTCTGGATGTCTTCTCTAGCGAGGCCTCTCCTGCTGCCTGCAGAGTCTCTCGTGCCGTATCGAACATATGCTGTGGAGACGATTCGTCAAGCCTCGAGGACCGCGAACGTATCGTGCTCTCAATTTCCTTTGCGGAGAACGTCATCAGGAAAAATACAGTACACAATCCAGTCCCCACCATAAGAGCAATGAAGCTGTCTCTACTATCGCCTGGCGCTGTGTTGTTGTCTAAATTCTTCGTGAAAATAAAACCTTGGTATATAGCAAGTCCAACCAGGAAAGAAAAGATAGAGACCTTGACCATGGCAAACGGGGCAGATAGAATAAAGATTGCGGCTAGAGACCCATCCTGCATCCCACGAGTGCCTTCTTCGGTGCCTGATTCGGGACCCGGTACCATGAGCCATTCTTTGACTTGCTCGGCGTTGTAGAGCTTTCCGACTATGCGTTGCAATACACATGCATAATACACGGAAAGACAGCCCGACGTGACTGCAATAAGAAAGCACGCACGCGCTATCCAATGCGTATTACTAAGGAATGGTAGACTGAGTCCAGTGATTGCGACTTGAGCGATAATAGCTCCCTTCGGCCTTTGTCAGAAGCATTCTTCACGTACATCAGAGGATTTTTTGCCGCTTGCGGAAAGAGACTTACAGCAACGGCAGTCATATTACATTCGTTTGTGATAGCCTGTCGGAAACTCATCGCCTCCTCCTTGCTGCCTCGTAAGATGTAATAATCGATTGATTCATACTGGCGAGCAGTCTCAGGCGAGAGCCAAGCAACCACAGAAGCATAGAACGCTCCGTAGTTACGCGCTAAGAGCTCATGCTGCTGTTGACTTGCTAGTAGCCGTGTCGCGCGATAGATTCTGGAGGTTGCGGCGAAGAGAGCAATGGTATAGACTGTGACGCTGAGAGGGTCCATCCCGTCGAGAATCGCTATTCCTAGCGCGAGGCTCACCGGCGATGGGCCAAGTACAGGATACTTGATAGCCTTCTTTGTGTGGTAAGAGATACCTTTGTAGTGTTGGAGTGATATCGACTTTGATAAGGCGGTAGAAAAGGTGTAGTTTGTCTCGTCGTCTTCTAATATTATTGCTACTATAGGGGTTACTAAGAAGTAGGAATAGTAGGGGCATTTCCCTCCCTAAATACATGCTTCTAACGCTAGTCTAATTACCCCTTATCAGCTCTAGAAAATATATACGTAGCGTCTCTATAAAGTACTAATTATAGTCTTCCTAATTTAAACCTTTTACATTATCTAAATAATATTATATCTTAACTACTACTTAGTATCTTTATTATAAAAACCCTACTATAAAGCTTTATAACTCTTAAAAGTAGATAATCTACTCTATTAAAGTATACTAGGCTAAGTCTTAATCTTAAGCTTTAACTCTTTATAACTATATTATAGTATAAGTATTCTTTTATACTTATAATATAAGGCTTTTAAAGGTAATTATAGAAGGTATATTAGTAAACTAGGAACTAGTATAGAAAATTTAAAGCTGGAAAATCTACTAAAAGCGTATTTTCTAGGGTAAATACTAGTAATAAATAGGAAAAATTTAGGTTTTTTTTATTCTAGCCTAAAAATCCTATATATAGAAAATCTGGATTTAAGGCCTTAAATCCGTAATTTTCCTCTAGTACTAGGAAGAAATAGGAAGCTTACTAGAGTTATAATAGCTATATTATTAATACTAGCGTAATATAGGTTTTAAATACAGTTAATTCACGTAATTTATATACGCGTAGAGTACCTCCCTCTAGCCTAGCCCTGTTTCTTATACCTATATTACGCCTGCGATTAATTCTCCTACTAAGTATTAGTACTATTAGTTATTAATAAGATTTAGTACCTTATTATAATTACCTAGTTAGTACTAGCCTAATATAGTTATATTATAGCTAATTAGTAGGACTTATCTCCTGTTAGTCCTATTACTTAGTATTTTCTAAAAGTTACTAAATATATTAAATACGCTTTTAGTAACTTATAGTATTATTCCTAGTCCTAGGGCTAATATATAAGCGCGCCTATTATATATAGAAAATACGTATTTTTCTATAATTTACAGGCTTCCTAGTTTATTAATATATTATTACTAGTAATTATAATTACTAAGGTATATCTTCTTACTATAATAGAATATACTAGAATTAAAACCCTAAGCTTATCGCGGCTTATTAGTTAATTAATAAGTCCCCTAGATTCCTTTCCTAGACTAGCGCGAATATTAAAAGTCTAATATTTCTTCGTATTCTACCTACTTATATACTAACGCTTTATAATATTTTCTATTTAAATTAAGTTATATAACTTATTTTAGCTATCTAATACTTTAAAAATAATAAAAATTAATATAATAGTTTAAAAGATATATTAGAATAAGTAGATTTACCTACTAAATTCTATATACTAATAGCTAGAATATAGATTACAAATAATGAAAATCCTAGGATTATTTATATTTTACCTATTTTATAATAACGCCTACTAATATATCTACTATTAGTTTAAATAGAGGGAAATATCCGTCTTATTACTAGTTATATAATACTATTAGAATAGTCTATATTAGTCTATTAGTATATATATATAATATAGCTAATACTACTATATTTATAAGCTAAAAACCCTACTATTTATATTACCTACTAACGTATCTAATATCAGCTTAAATAGGGGGAAATATCCGTCTTCTTACTAGATAGGTAATACTATTAAGATAGTCTAAATTAGTATATTAGTATATTAGCTAATACTATCGTATTTATAAGCTAAAAACCCTACTATTTTTATTACCTACTAATATATCTAATATCTACCTACTAATATATCTAATATTAGCTTAAATAGGAGGAAATATCTATCTTATTACTAGGTAGGTAATGCTATTAGGATAGTCTAAATTAGTATATTAGTATATTAGCTAATACTATTACATTTCTAAGCTAAAAACCCTACTATTTATATTACCTACTAACGTATCTAGTATTAGCTTAAATAGGGGGAAATATCCGTCTTACTACTAGGTAGGTAATACTATTAGGATAGTTTAAATTAGTATATTAGTATATTAGCTAATACTATTACATTTATAGGCTAAAAACCCTACTATTTATATTACCTACTAACGTGTCTAATATCAGCCTAAATAGGGGGAAATATCCGTCTTATTACTAGGTAGGTAATACTATTAGGATAGTCTAAATTAGTATATTAGTATATTAGCTAATACTATTACATTTATAGGCTACCTACCTACTAATATATCTAATATACTCCCTACTATTTACCTCCCCTACTAACGTATCTAATATTAGCCTAAATAAGGGGAAATATCTATATTATTAATAGCCTAGTATATCTAATAGTAATATACTTCCTACTATTTACCCTACCTACTAATATATCTAATATACTCCCCGCTATTTATATTACCTACTAAACGCTAGGTAGTAGGGGTAATATTCCAACGTAAAAATCTTGAATTTTTACAGGTATTTTCTAGTAATTATATAATATAACTATAAGTTATAAAGAAGTAACTCCTCTAAATTATATAATAACTAAGTACTTAAAAGACTATAACTATATTATTATATTATAATTACTAGAAAAGATATAATTTATCTTATTATCCTCTAATATTATTACTACTATAAGAGCTATTAAGAAGTAGAAATAATAGAAGTATTTCCCTCCTTAAATATATACTTCTAATACTAGTCTTATTACCTCTTAATAGTACTATTTAATTTTATTATAACTAGTGCTAAGTTATTTCTAGTTATATATATATAGTATAAGTATATAAAGAGCTTATATTATTTATATTTATATTTTATACTCTACTACCTAGCTACTTAGAGCTAATAAGGGCGGTTTATATCTAGTTTACTAGAAGAAACTATAATTTATAAAAGAAAACTTTATCTCCTATCCTATTTACTATTATATTTCTAGAACTTTGAATATTATATACTACCCTATCTTATACTCTTTATACTATCTTATCTCTTCTTTTATTAGGGTTACCTACCCCTTTATCCTCTAATTAGAGCTTATCCGCCCTTATATAACCCCCCTAAGTTATTCCCTTATTAGTATAAACAAGCTAAATATACCTTATTAAATAACTTACTTAATTACTACCTTTAACTTTAACGGTTAATATTATCTAGTAGAAGTTACTTAATCCTACCTTTTAAAGTATCTACCTCCTCCCCTTTATATAATTAGGGTAGAATATAAGTATATATTTAGTATCTTAATACCTCTATCTATATTTATAATTAGTACTATTAACCCCTAATACCCTTCTCTTATATAAGAAGGCGCGTAGTCCTATCTTCTCTATATATAATTAAATACTTATAAAGCTCTTAGCCTTAAAAAGCCTTATATAAAGATTAACTCTTATCTCTTAAATCTTACTCCTTTATACTACTATTTTAGTATAGCTAGGGATACCCTCTTAATATCCTAGCTACCTCTCTTTCTACTTCTCCTTTACTTACCTCTTAATTTCTTTAGGAGTAGGCTAGGCTATTACCCTAATATCCCCTCCCTCTATTATTACTTAGAGGGCTCCCCTTACCTAAGACTATTTCTCCTTTATTAGAGTCTTTATAACCCTTTTCTCTCTTCCCCTTTTCCCTTTTAATTTATAGTAGATCCTCCCGTTCCTTTCTTTAATTAGTAGGTAAATCCTTTATACTACTAGTATATATAATATTAGTTAGTTAAGGCCTATCTTTATTAATAGGAACCTATAATTCTACCTTTAATATTTATATATTAATTACCTTAAAGGCGTTAAGTACTATCCTTAAGTACTTATTTTATATAATTTCTAGTATTATAATATTAACCTTCTTTACCTCTAGTATCCCTTTTAAGTTATATTATATCTCCGCCGCGTAGGTTATTACTAGCTAGACTATTATATTATAAATATATCTTATCCTATTAAGTATAATACCTTATATTAAGTTAGTAATAATTAGCTAGTAACGAGATCTACTTATATATAGTACTAGCTACGAACCTATTACTTATTAATAGAGCTAAGTAGCCTCTAGTCTAAATGTAGTTAGAATAATACTAAGATATTACGTAGTGGTAGAGCTCCTTATATAGAGTTTTTATACGCGCGGTAAGCGCGCCCTTAGTATATATAATAGTACCTACCTTAGTTCCTATTAGTAGTATTAATTCTACGTATAAGAGATACTAAGTTAAGAGTTAGAAGGTATACTAAGTAGAAAAGTTAGAATAAGTAGGCTAGGGCCGCCCCCCCTAGCTAAGTAGGGACTATAACTACGCGTTAGAGTAGGAGTAGTAACCTTATAACTATAGGTATAACCGGCGGGATTTTAATATAATCCGCTTATATCTTACAAGTAGATTATTATATAGCTTAATACTAGGAAATAATAATATAACGGCGGCGATAAAGTATATCTATACCTCCTAATATAACTATAATAGCCTCCTCCTACGTATTAGAAAAAGGATACGTGGTAATTCCTAGTAAGAGTATTATAGGCCTTCTACTAGGCTACCCTAGCTAGGGAATATAATAGTAATAAGGGCCTATATATTACGGGTTAAAGAATAGAAAAGGATACTACGCTAGCTAGTACTACGAGAGAGGAGTAGCTAGGGTAAGTAGGAAACTAGTAGGAGGGCTAGGGGTATTCTTATATTAGTTAAATTATATAAGGAAGGGTAAGAGGGTTATAAAGGGGGTATAGACCTTTTAAGTAAAATATAATTAAGAAATAGTATAAAGAAGGGGGCGAGGCCCTAATTAGAGAGAAGAGTATATAGATATTAAGATCTAGTACTAGAGATAGTAGATCCGACCCCTCTATATACCTCCTTAGTAGTAGGCCTATTAGGGAGGAGAGGAAGGGAAGTTAAAAACGAGTTGGAAATGCTATTAATAGGCGGAGTTTTTATCCCTCTAGTAGGGTTTCTCCCTAAATAATGGGTACGCTCTACGTGCCCTTAAATAGTTACCCTTATTAGCTTTATAACTAGTATAGGAGTATAATTAATTAATTATTATTATTATTAAGTTAGTAATAATTAATAGGACTAGTTTTTATATCTTTATCTTTAATCTTACTCTATTAATATATAAGCCCTACTTTAGTTTATTATTAATATAAAGTTTAAGGGCTCTTATTAATATCTCTAGGTATATTATTACTATTTTAAAGTCTATTATTACCTTTATATTAAACCTCTTTAAGCTCCTTAATAAATAGATTAACTTATACTTATAAGGGGTAAAAGTTACCTTATATATATTTATCTAATAAAGGTATACCTTATATACTTTTATTAAGATCTTATAATTCTCTTTAATACTTTTATTATATATTATTAAGTAAATATTATTAATAAAGCTTCTAGTTTATACCTAGAATTTTATCTTTATATACTCTTTTATAAGTAGGGAGTTAAAAAATAGAAATAAAATAAGTAATATTAAAGATCTTTAAAGGATCTAAATTTCTATTATCTCTATCTTACTTATCTCTTAGCCTAGTATAATTATTAAAGCCCTTCCCTTTAAGAAGCTTTATACCTATTATATAATAAGGGTTAAGACCCCTTTCTCCTTTAAGTTATATAATAACCTCTTATAAGAGATATTATTAAAAGCCCTTATAATGTCTAATAATAGTATACTTATTATATTAGACTTATTATAATTCTATATTATATATACTACCTCTATTATTATCTTAAAAGATATTATTATTAACCTTTTCTTTTTTACTCTTATCTATTATTAAAGTAGTAGTTTATATTCTTTTATAAGGTTACCTAGCTTCTTTATTATAACTACCTCTAATACCTTCTTTAAAGTATTAAGAAGGGTAATTAAATAGTATAATTTTAATTTAAAGTAGTCCTCTTTCTTTAATTTCTTTAAGATAATTATATTAGCCTTTTTAAACTCTATTAAATAGTATCTAACCCTTAGGTAAGCTTAAAATATATATAAAGCTAGGTAGTAGCTCTCTCTCTATTATTCTTAAGAACCTATTTAAGAATCTATTTATCCCTAGTACTTTATCTTACTTTGACTTATTAATTACTTTATAGACTTCCTCCTTAATAACCCTTATATTTATTATTAGGGGTATCTTATATTAAAACCCCTAGATATTACTTAGATTTACCCTTAAAAGTAGGGGGAAAAAGGTCTCTTAAAAGACCTCTACCTTCTCTTAAAATAACTCCGCCTTAAGGCCTCCCTTATCCTTCTTAAGAGTAGGGAGCTTTAAGAGTTCTTAAGGTAGTATACTTCTCTCTTAGCCCTATTTAACTAGTTCTTAGAGTCTATTAAGTAATTAGGATATCTTATATACTTCCTCTTTAAATTATAATACTTTTACTTTCTTTAATACCCTTCCTTTAATCTTTTAAGCCTCTTATTATACCTTTAAACTCCTTTAACTTCTTTTATAATTATACTTTACTATAAGTTTTAATATTATCTTTATAACTTTTATATAATTTAAGTTCTAGAAGGACTTTACCTTTAAAGAGGGCTTTACTTATAATACTACCTTTTTTATAATTTCTACTAGGCCTTAAAGTATATTAGCTAGGTAGCTATTTATCTACCCCCTAATTATTAGCTCCCTATCTAGTAGTAAATATTAAAGGGCGCCTATTTACCTCTTTATCTCCTTTAAGTCTACTATCTTTTATACCTTTTATAAATATAAGGCTACTACTTCTACCTTAAAGCTAACTTTAATATATATTAAGATATAATTAGACTTATAATAGAGGTTTAACCTTATATAATATTTAAATAGTATTTACTTAATAGCTATTATTATAAATATTAGATTAATAGTACTTTTTACTTTCCTTACCCTCTAGGTTATTATATCCTCTAATAAAGTAAACTTTATTCCTCTTTTTTATATAATATTTATAAGTATATCTACTATTTTATAATATATATATCTACCTCTATTATTCTAATTTAAGTAATAAAAGTTAAAGTCTCTTATTAATATATATTCCTTAAGCTAACTTAGCCTCTCCTTTACCCTTAATAGTATAAAGAGGCTATCTATTAAGGTCTTAAACTCTAGGCTAGGGTTATATATATTATATATTTATAAATATATTAATACTCCCCCTTCCTTTCTTATAACTTATATCCTTAGAGAGTATAAATCCTCTAATATAAATTTAACCTCTTATTTATTAATATTCTAGTACTTATTTATAAAGAAATATATCTTTATATCCCTCCCTACTTTATATATTAGGTAGAATACTCCTTTATTTAAGTTATATATTAAACCCGTCCTCTTTATATATAATAATTCTTAGATAGCTAGAATATCTATCTATTATACCTCTTTATCTTCTAGTAGTACTATTATTATTATAGTCTACTCCTTTTATATATTATATTATAATAGTTTTATTATCTTTTATACCTTTATAAGGATCTTTATTAAATATCCCTTATAACCTCTACTCCTTAATACTTAAGGCCTCTTATACTAGTATTTCCTTTAATATCTATTAGCTTATCTTTATTACTTAGAGAATAATTAGCCTTCTTAACCTATTTTATAATATTACTATTAATAGTAGTATAGTTCCTCTTTCCCTTATATCCCCTTAAGAACCTATTTATATTATAACCTTATTAAGGTCTTTAAACTTTAATATAAGCTTCCTCTTCTTCTTTACTACTATTATTATCTACTTCTCTTAAGGCTACTTCTAGGTATTCTATTACCTATTTCCTCTTATAAAGCTTTTATATAACTTCTTCTTATTTTCTACTATCTTTTAATAAAGCTTATTAAGTTCCTTTACTTTAATTATATACTCTTACTTCTAAGTTATATAATTATTATTTTTTATAATTATTATACTTTTTAACCTCTCCTTCTTTTACTTTATACTCCCTTAAGTTATATCTATTAATATAAATCTTATATTATATTAGGCTCTTATAATATCCTATTATATACTTATACTATTAATAGTTAAAGTATTATATTATAACTCTATTCCTCTCTTACCTCTTATATTTTAAGAGGTTATACCCCTCTATTAAGCCCTTCTTAATTATTTTATTTATTATCTCTAATATAAGGAGCTTTAATAGTAGTAATACTCTCTCCTTTACTACCTCTCCCTCTCTCCTCTCTTATATAATTATTTATAATTAGGCTACCCTTATAATCTTTAGCCCTAGGAGGTTCTTTTTATTTTATTAGATAATTATCTCTTTAACCTCTTTCTACTTTAATATATCTACTATCTTCTTTAGTACCTTATATATTATAATTAAGAAGGTTTATCTTAATACCCTTATTAAATTATATACCTTTTTTATTTAATTATTATTCTCTTTTAACTCCTCTCTTACCTTTATCTCTATTATAAATAGTATTAAGTTACCTCTAATTAAGTACCTTACTATTATAATCTCTTATATCCTTAGGAATATAATTATCTTAAATCTCTTAACTAGACTAACTATTAAGTCGGGATTTAGTACTAAGAATTAGTACCGACCGAATACTTAGTACTAGCTCCGGGTACTAACTAAAATACTTAGTACTAGCTATTAGTACCGACTTAAATTACTAAAGTATCGCTAAGATGCTAAGGCCCTAATAAAATAGTAGAAGGAACTAAAATAGTCTCTTTATAATATATATTTAAAATACTTATTATACTTATAACTTTATCTTCCTAGTATCCTTTATCTATTCTCCCTAGTATAGTAAATATTTATATTACTAGTTTATATTACTCCTACCTTATTATATATATAGGGCCTATACTATATTAACTCCTATAAAACCTAGTAATAAAGATATTAAATTAGAATTAGATAATCTTATTATACTTAATTTTATATTAAGTAGTATTTATCCTAGCTAATTTATAAGTTAGGTTAGTTAGGGTATATTAAATAAATCCTTTTATTAGAAGAAAGAACTTCTTTAAAACGCTATTTAGTCTATTAAAAAAGAAATCCCCGAATTAGTACTAGTAAGGAATAATAAATATATTAAATAAAATTTAGCCTCTAAAGTCTAATTTAAAGTATAGTAGGGGTAAACTACTATTAGTAAAAGTATTAAATTAAAGTCTAATACTAAAGTTAAAGATCCCCTTTAATTTAAGAAAGCTATATTAGGTAAATAAGCTAATATCTAGAATAACTTTATCTAATAAGCTTTAATAGTAAAAGGATTACTAAAGATTATATATATGAAGTATAAAAAACTTCTAAACTACTTAATAGTAACTAATAATTTAAGTATATCTAATATAAAGAAATATATTTAGATAAGTAAATACTATTTATAAAAGCGGCTAAATCTATTATTATAAATAGAACTTTCTTTAACTTAGGTAAGTTATCTATAATAATATAAAATAGTAATATAAAACTAATTCTTTAAAATAATATTAGAAGAAAAGTAATACTAAGTTTTCTACTAACTTTTCTTAAGAGAAGTAGAATAAATAATTATATAAATACTTTCTTACCTTAAATTAGTCTTTCCGTACTATTAATTAATTAGAGTTTTAGTAATTATTATTAATAGCCCGTCTAGATTTAACCCTAATCTATTATACTAAATTATAGAGTATAATCTTTTTAGATTTTAAAGGAATATATACGAAAATTAAAGTAGATCTAGAGTATCCCTAACGAGTTTCTCTTATATTAGATACCTAGTTTAGTCCTTAAAAGGTCACCTATTTTAGAGTCCTAGTCTACTAGGTTAATACTAATTTTTAATATTAGGAATATCTTATTACTTTTATACTACTTAATATCTATTATTTTAGATATTTACTTATAACGGAACTAATAAAGATATTAATTATCTATAAAATTAAAGATAAACTTTTTAGGGTTATTACTAATAGTACTAGTAATAATATAATAATAAAAGATAAATTAAAGAAATCTCTTACTTAGCGCGATATTTAATAGGATAAACTATAGAACTCTATTCCTTATATAGCTTATATCTTTAACCTTATAATATAAGACTTTATTAAAGCCCTAGATTTAGAAGCTTTAAATAATATAGTATTATTATTAAAAGATACTTAAGTTAAAGATATCTAAGCGAGTATAAGTCTATCTACTATTATTAAGAAGGTATAGTATAATAGAGGTAATATAAATAGGTAATATACTTACTAATATTTATAATAGATCCGCGCTCTTATAATAGTTATTAACTCGTCTCCTTAATAAAAGCTTAGTTTTTAATAGCTATAAGAAAGCTCTATTAGAAGACCTAGAAAACTTATATAAGATTTTATATTTATTAGAATTCTACCTACCTAATACTTTATTATACGTATTAGCTATATAAATTTATTAATTCTTAAGTAGATAAAAATATAATTAATCTAAAAATTAATAAGATTAACCTTAGTAGATATAAGTAGTTAATTATCTTACTATTTAGAAATATATTAAATCCTATCTATTAACTTACCTTAATAGTTTCTTAGATAATAAATATAGGTATATATTTAGGGTTCTAATTATATAACGCCCTTTTTAACTATTTTAATTATATTAAAGTAATAATATATAGTAGTAGGATACTTAGTAGAGTAAGTATTATTAATACTTATAAAGTAGCCTTAATAAAACTCGCTAAGTATTATTTTAAAATAGAAGGTAAAGGTAGATTAATATATAACCTTACTAATATTCTAGACCCTTCTATAAAACTAAGTCTATATAAAACTTAGGATAAATAAGAGGAGTTAAATAATAATAATACTTTAACCTCTTATAAAGAGATATATAAGAATAAATTTACTAACTACTTTTATAAGTATTACGAGATAATACCGGTTACTAGAAGGACTAATATATAAGATATATAAAACGTTAATAAGGTAATATAATATAGTAATATATCTAAATTTATACTAACTAGTAATAGCCTTTAATAAGAGCGAGGAGAAGTCTACTTTAATATTTAAATTATAGGTCTTTATTATAAAGTAAAGCTATTTAATACTTTTATTCTAAAAGTCTACCGGAGGATATTCCTATATAGGAGTACTAGAGGGATAATACTTTAGCTTATTTAAATCTAATATAAATAGCTAAGGATATCCTTTTATATCTAATATTATTTATAGGTATTAAGAGAGTCTTTAGTCTTACTTAAAGAGTATATTTATAGGATCGCGTATAATTAGAACTAGAGTTTATAGAATAAGTAATACTTCTAAAGTATTATAATTATATTATAGGTTTAGACCCTAAAGAAGCTCTTACTAAGCCCTAAGATATTCTTTAAAGGGAAGAAGATACTAATTAAAGTATTAATAGAGGTAAAGATCCTTTTAAATTAGAATTAGTAGATATTATAAAATAAATAGATTAATAGTTATTATTTTAAAGTTTATTTAATAATTAGGTAATATATTTATAAAGTATATTTAATTTCTACGTATAAATATAAAGGTAATATAAGAAGGTAATATAATTCTTTATCTTACTAAGAGCGCCGTAATACTAGGAGCGCTATAATACTAGGAGCGCTATACTATCCTAGACCTACCCTCTACTCCTAATACTATAAAACTATTACTACCCTTAAGCGTTAAATAATACGATACTAAAGCTCTTTATTAGTTCCCTTATAAGTTATAAATCCCTCTTTATTATAATAATATATTTAGTATAAATATAAAGTAGATTTAAATCTATATTATAAGATATATTAGTAAGTAATTAGTAATATAAAATAGTAATATACCTATTTAAGAGATAAGATATTATAAATACTTTTATAATATCTTATAATACTATTAAAGCTAAACTTTAGATTTAATATAAATCTACGCTAACTCCTATAATATCCGCTATTACCTCCCTTATAATACGATTGAATAGTAGCTTTAAGATAAGGTTATTAATAGTCTTTTAGTATTATTTTATCTCCCTTAGAGCTTTAAGACTTAAGTTAACTTTATACTTTTATCTTATAAGTACTACTAGCTATAAAGGATTAACTAATTACGCTTTAATATATTACCCTTTTATATTACCTTTCCCTTCCCTCTTAATAATATATTCCCCCTCCTACCTTATATAGGCTTCGCCCCTCTAGCTTTCTTAGCTAGTAATTATAGTATTTTATTAGCTATTTATACTATCTACCTATTAGTATATAGAGTAAGAAATATATTACTAAAGGATATTATAAGTCTACTTAGTACGAGCTATTATTAAAGTTATTAAAGATATATAATAGTAGATAAAAGAAGGAATATAAGGTTTAGAAGTTTTAATATAAGGTAAAGTAATATTAGGCGGAATATTCCACGTAATTATAATATAATTATAGGCGTAATTACCCCTTAAAATCTTCTTTCTAACTCTTCCTACCTCTATATACTTAAGACGTTATAGTAAGATAGGCTATTAATATATAGTAAGTATTTATTACTAATTATATTACTTAAACGTATTACTAGATAGATAAGCTAATATAATACTTTAGTAATATTAAGTCTTTATAACTAGAATCCTAAATTAATCGCGAGTAGAGAATAGGTAAAAGACTAGGATAATAATAAGAAGCTACTATATATAAAAGTATCTAATAACCGCGTAGTAGTATTAAAAAGGATTAAGAAGTTAAAGGAATTAGATATATAAAAGTTAGCTTCTAAAGAAGATTATATAGAGCTAGTAATAAGAGTTAAGGATATTATAAAGGAGGAAAGATATAAGAGAGGGATTTATAGTAATATAATTAGGTAATATAATACTTCTTAAATAGCTAATACTATATAGTAGAATATTTTAAGATAGAGTTACGCCTAATAAAGAGGCTACTAAGGAATAAGCTAAGCTAAATAAACTAGTAAATTATATAAAGAATATAAATAGTATAATTAATTTTATAAAAGAGGTTAATATATAATTTATCTTTAATCTTATCTTCTAATTAATATAACTTTTAGGATACTTCTAAGAAAGATATAGATACTATTAGGCTTAAATTTACTAGGTTTAATCTTCTAATCTTATAAATTATTAAGTAAAGGATTATATATTATAGGGGTCTAGAGGAGTTAAAAGATACTAAGGACCTAGATATTATAAATACTTATATTATAGTTATATAATAGTATACTAACGCGTTTAATATAAAGAAACGCGTTATACTTAACCCTATATAATAGAATTAAGATAAGGAGGGTATCTTAATTAAGGTTAATACTAATAGGAAAGAGACTAAGTATACTATTAAAGAGGATAAAGAAGAGGATAGGAAGTATAAGCTAGAAGATACTAGTAAGACTAGTAGTAATAATAAGGATAATAATAGTAAGTATAATAATAGTAAGGAGGATAGTAAAGAATAGAAGGATTATAAGTATAAGATTATAGAGATATCTAACTATATAGATAGGCTATCTATTATAAACTATAAAATAATTATATTACCTTTTTATATTACTAGAAAGTATTCTTAATATTATAGTCTTAGTAAAATATTATAACTAAAACTAAAGTCTTAGTAATTTAAGTTAATACTTTAGTACTAATACTTAGTACCTATATAGGTACCGACTCAAGATACTTAGTACTAGATTTTAGTATCGAATTACTAAGACTCGAGTCGGGTACCTAACTTAAGTTTAAAGTACTAACTCGACGCGGTTAGTCTATATCTTATATATACCTCTCACCTAGGTTACCTACTCCTCTACCTTCTAGCTAGAGCCTACCTACTCTTATATAGCTTTAAAGAGCTATTCCCTTACTAGTGTAAACTAGCCTAGTATACCCTATTAGATAACCTACTTAGTCGCTACCTTTAACCCCTTTAAGTAGGGTTAGTAGTAGTAGGAGTATAAGTAGCTATTATAATAAAGTTTAATTCTTCCTAATTAATTAAGGGGTTAATTACTATCTAAATAAAGCGCCTAATAGTATACTTAAGGAAATAAGCTAGCTTACTAGTATTAATCTTACTTATTAAGTTATAAGTTTAGATATAATATATAAATACTCTTTATAAGCTTTACTAAGTCTTATATAAAAAAGGAAGATAAAGAAGTTTATTTCTAACTTTAAGTAGGTAGATATTAAGGTAATCTTATTATAAAGAGACTTAAGGTAGGTTATAAAATCTATAATATCTTTCTATTAATTAAGGTCTAGCTTAAGTAGCTAGTAGTATAAGTTATTAAGGGTATTAGAGCTTATAAGTTTATTATTAATCTTAAGGGCTTCTTAGAATATATAAGTATTTTTAATATCCTTATAATTAATAAAGAGATTATCGCCTAAGTAGCTCTTTATAATATAAATAGTTACTTTATACTTAAGCTCCTACTTTACTAGTTCTTTAGAAGTAGATTAATAAGTTTTAATATTATTTATTATTAGATAGTTAGGGAGAGTTAAAATAATAGGGGGTATAGCCTAGTCTTCTTATAAAATTTAAAAAGGTAAGGAGATATTAAATACTTATATATCTCGCAGGTCTATATTTAAAGCCCTTCTAATCCTTTAAGCTTCTTAATATAAAGTAGAAGGCTATTAGTCTTACTTATAATAATAATATTTTCTTCTAATATTACTTTTTATAAGGTTAAGTATAGGCTTTAAAGGGTTAATTTAAATTAAGTAGCTTTAAGTTAATAGTAGTACTAAAAAGATTATTACTATTAAGGGCTTTAAGGGATAATTCTTAAGTAGAACTACTTAAGAAAGGGGAACTATTAGAGAGGTATTAAGGTATATAATTATAACTATTTTAACTAAACTACTTATATATATATTACCTAGTAGCCTTATTAAGTCTAATATTATACCTTAGAAAGTTATACTTAAAGATATAATAACCTTAATAAGTTTTATTCTACTATTACTTAAACTTTTTAATAGCGCTATCTACGGGAAAGATAGGTAGCTAATATATTTATATTTAACTAAAAGTAGAGGAGGAGCTTATAGTTAATAGGCTTAAAAGATAAGGGAGAATTACTTAAGAGAATATCTTTATTTAATAGAATTATAATAGGATTAGAAGATAATTATCCTAGAAAAAATAGGGGAGTTAGACGCCTTTTATAATAATTATACCTTATAACTTTAGTAATTATTATATTCTAAGGGGGTTAGAAGATTATATCTTATACTTAAAGAGGTTAGGAGTTATTATAATAAGCTAATAATCTAGTTCTTTTAACCCTTAACTTAATATAAGGCTTCTTACCTTTACCTTAAGGTTTATAAATAGTAGTAGCTTTAAAGTATACTAATAACTACTTAACTAAGGTTATATTAACTATCTTATAAATAGTTTTTTAGAGTAGATAAAGTAGTTTTAATATTATATTTATCTAGTAGATTAAAGCTATACCTCCTCTCTTACTACTTTAATATATTTATCCTATTAAGTAGGTTAGTATTTTATATAAGTAGAATTAATATTATTTAATATACTTAGCTAATTAATAGGTACTATTATAAAGAAAATACTAATAGTATTAACTTCCTTAGAAGAATCCTAGTAGCTAGGAAATTATAACTTTAAGCCTTAAGACTTCCCCTAACTTATTTTCTTTAATTAATTCTTATATAGTAAGCTTACTTATTAATTAAAGATTAAGATTTACTTATAATAAGTAGTACCTTATAATATAGTATATATATATTATATAATATACTTATATAATACCTTAGACTTTATATCCTTAGTTAATAAGTTAATAGGCTAAATAAGAGGTAATTTAAATAAATACCCTACGTCTAAGCTTATAACCTATTAAAATAGTAGGAGTAAAATACTTTATTAATTTATCTAAGATTATAAGAGTATTTATCTATATAGACTAAGACTTTATACTTAATTATCTTAGTAAACCTTTCTTACTAAGAGTATATTTTAATAATAACTAGGTTAAGAAGCTTATATTAAAAAGGTATTAAGGGACTTTAATATATAAGAGTTATACCTTATAGTAATCTTAATAGATATAAATAAGTTATAAGTATTTAATAAAGATTATATAGCCCCTAATACCTTTTAAAAGGAGTATTAATTAGCTTTTAGCTCTTTAATATATATTATACTAGGGATTAAGCTAGATTTTACCTTTATAATCTTAATAATTAGTAGATATAAATTAAATCTAAGTTAATTATATTAGATAGCTATTAAAAGGATGTTATACTACTTTTAAAGTATAAGTAACTTAAAACTTACTTTTTATACAAGTATCTTTCCTCTTATTAATTATAATAATACTAACTAAGCTAGAGATTAAGATATTTAATAGTTATAGTAGAAATAGAATATTATAAGTTATTTATAGTACTATATTAATAAGGTATATTATCTAAGTAGGAGTATTATATAATATTAAAATAGGATATAATTAGCTAGACTAGCCGCGTATTAAACGCGTATTAGTATCTATCTTAGTATCTTATATATTCTATCTTACTTATACTTATAGAGCTAGTAATAAGATAATTATTATTATTCTACTTATTTTTATTATATCCCCTTTTTAAGTAAGATAATAATCTTTATTATTTTTATATATAAGAGTCTCTTTATATATTATTTCCTATAAAGGTAATATTATAAATAACTATTTTAATATTAAAAATTCCTTTTTACCCTTTAAAAGAGGTTGTTAAAGTCTCTATTAGAGTTATTACTTATACTCTATATTATATTAAGGTAGAAGGAGTAGGCTAATTTAATAAATAATATTATTCCTACTTTAAAATATTTAGACTTAGACTTAGACTTAGACTTAGAATTAAACTCCTCTAGCTTAAAGGGTTAAATTAATAGTAAATCTCTAAATATAAGCTATTTAAGTTATTAGAATATAAAGAAACTCGCCTATCTTTTTAAAGGGATTAATTCTATTAAGGAATTTACTAATAAAGATTTATACCTATTATATATTATTTAAAAGGTAAAGTAGGTATTATATAAAGTTTATTATTAACTTAAAAGATTATATTTTAACCTTATTTATAATAATATCTTAAGTTACTAGGTTAGTACTTTAAACTCGAGTTAGATAGGTAATTATAATAAAAGTTCTTTTAAATCCTTAAAGTACTCTATAAATATTATATTAACTAGCTTTTAAATACTAAATTCTCTAAGAACCTTAATTATCTTAATATAAAGTTTATAGTATAGCTAATTACTTTTTTAAGGATATCCTAAGCTACCCGCCTTTAATACTAAACCTTAAACTTTAAATTCTTACTAGGTAATATCTATAGTTTATATAAGTAATATATTAGGGTTTACTTATTAGTAATTAGTAGTTTAATACTAGGTTAAGTAATAGTTTATTAATAGTTAATTAATAGTTTATTCTAACTTAAGAAGGAATTCCTAGCCTCCTTTAATTAGACTATTAAATATAGCTTATATAAGGTTTATATAAGGTTCTTAACTATTAATATATAGTTTTATTAATAGTTAAAACTCTATTAGTAGCCTTTTCTAGTTAATTAGTAGTCTATTAATAGTTTATTAGTAGTTAAAAATTTATATAAAAGGCCTAGATAGTAACTAATAGTTAAAAAGGGATAAAATATTATAAGACTTAGGGTAGAAAGTAAGCTAGTAATTTAGTATTTAATTATAATATTAATACTACCTTTAAGCTTATATTCTTATAGCTATTAATAGAGTAGCCTAGAATAATTATAATTATAATAAAGATGTAGTTAAGATATTTAATAACTTTATTAACAAGGTATTAGTTAATATTTAGAAGGAATAAATACTATTAATTTTAAATATTTATCCTCTAGAAGGTTAACCCTAGGAGTATATTAGTAAACTAGGGGAACCTGTATATTACAAAAATATGCGCATTATACTAGCATTATACGCACGTGACTGATGCGCTTATATATCAGCCCTAGAGCTCGTAGAGATTAAAATAACACCGTAAGTTAAAAAATACGCATTTAGTAACTTTTAGAAATACTAGGTAATAGGACTAATAGGGGATAAGTCCTACTAATTAGCTATAATATAACTATATTAGGCTAGTACTAACTAGGTAATAATAATAAGGTACTAAGTCTTAATAGTAGTTAATAGTACTAATACTTAGTAAGAGAAATAATCGCAGGCGTAATATAGGGATAGGATACGGGGCTAGGCTAAAGGGGGGTATTCTACGCGAATATAAATTACGTGAATCGACTGTATTTAAAACCTATATTACGCTAGCATTAATGACGTAGCCGCTATAGCTCTAGTAAGCTTCCCGTTTCTTCCTAGCGCTAGGGGAAAATCACGGATTTAAGGCCTTAAATCCGGATTTTCTATATTTAGGATTTTTAGGCTAAAATAAAAACCCCCTAAAATTTTCCTATTTATTACTAGCATTTACCTGAAAAAAGCGCTTTTAACGGATTTAGTAGTTTAGATTTTCTATACAGGTTCCTAGTTTACTAATATACCCTAGAATATTATAATTATAGGAAAACTACCTTCTACTATTTAAGGTATAAAAATCTTATTAATAAACTAGTAAACTTATAGTTTAAATTATTTAAGTCTTAGGCCTATTAATATAATAATTATTAGTATTATTAGTAGGTAATATTATTATTAACTATTAATTAATAGTATTTTAAGGCTTAAAAGCTCTAGTAATTATAAGGTATTATAACTTTTATATATAATAGACTTAATATACTATACTTCTTATATAATCTCTTCTATTAAGATATACTCTTAGTAAGGAAGGTTTACTAGGATAACTTAGTATAAGGTCTTAGTATATATAGATAGATACTCTAATAATCTTAGATAAATTAATTAAGTAATCTACTCCTATTATTTTAATAGGTTATAAGCCTAGATATAAGGTATTTATTTAAATTACTTATTATTTAGCCTACTAGCTTATTAATTAGGTATATAAAGTCTAGGGTATTATATAAGTATACTACGTATTAAATATATTATATTATAAGGTACTACTTATTATAAGTATCCCTAAATCTTTAATTAATAAGTAAGCTTATAATATATTAATTAATTAAAGAAAGAAAGTTAGAGGAAGCCTTAAAGCTTAAAGTTATAATTTCTTAGCTACTAAGATTCTTCTAAGGAAGTTAGTACTATTAGTATTTTCTTTATAATAGTACCTATTAATTAGCTAAGTATACTAGATAATACTAATTCTACTTATATAAAATACTAACCTACTTAGTAGGATAAATATATTAAGGTAGTTAGAAAGAAGGTATAACCTTAATCTATTAAATAAAAATAATATTAAAACTACTTTACCTACTTAAAAAACTACTTATAAGATAGCTAATATAGCTTTAATTAAGTAGTTATTAGTATACTTTAATACTACTACTACTTAGAAACCTTAAGGTATAGGTAAGGAACCTCCTATTAAGCTAAGGGTTAAAAAACTAGATTATTAGCTTATTATAATAATTCCTAATTTTTTTAAGTATAAGATATAATCTCTTAGCCCTCTTAAAATATAATAATTATTAAGATTATAAGGTATAAGTATTATAAAAAGTATCTAAATCCCCTATTTTTATAAAAAAATAACTATCTTCTAATCTTATTATAATTTTATTAAATAAAGATATTCTTTTAAGTAACTTTCCCTTATTTTTTAATACTTTAAGCCTATTATTAATAAGCTCCTCTTCTACTTTAAATTATATATAAATATATTAGCTACTTATCTTTCCTTTAAATAGTACTATTAGGAGAATAGGGGAAGTAGTAAAAGAGAAAGCCTTATTACTATTAAAACTCCTTATATTAAAGATAGTAAATAAGGTAATTAAAAAGGGCTTTATAAAAGGATATAATTTATTTAAGTATAAAAGGTAGGAAAAGAATAAAGTAATAGTATCGTACTTTAATTATTAATAGTATAGATATAATAGGGTATTATAAGAGTTTAATATAATATAAAATTTATATTAACAAATATAATTTAAGGGAATATAAGGTATAAAATAGGGAGGTTAAAAGGTATAATAATTATAATAAAAATAGGTATATAACCTAGGAATATAAGTATAAAGTTAAGATAAGAGAGCTTAATAAGCTTTATTAAAAGATAATAAAGAATAAAAAAGGGTATATAAAGGCTTTATAAAGGAGATTAAATAATAGGATACTTAGAGATAGCCTTAAAGGGGGTAGATAATAGTAGTAATAAAGAAGAAGAGAAAGCTTATAATAAAGTTTAAAGAACTTAATAGAATTATAAATTAAATAAGTCCTTAAGGGAATATAAAGGAAAGGGGAACTATACTACTATTAATAATAATATTATAAAAGAGGCTAGGAAGGCTAATTACTCTTTAGATAATAAAGATATATTAATATAAGAGGCCTTAATTATTATAAAGGTAAAGGATTAAAATATATATAATACTTAATACTATTAAAGAACGAATTATTATATATAAAGAGGATAGGTTTAATATATAACTTAAATAAAAGAGTATTTTTATAAGGGTTCTACGTAATAACGTAGCTATTAAGTACTATAAATAGTACGTATATATATATATATATATATAGAACTATCTATTCTTATTAATAGTAAGACTAATTACTACCCTTCTTCTTAAGGGGAATTCCCTCCTCTTTATACTATAAGTAAAGGGGTAGCGCTAAGCTACTATATATTATAAGCGCTATATTAATAGTAGTACTATATTCCTAACTAGTCTTTATAATTATTCCCCTATTTAAGCTCTTAGGCCTTAAGAGTATAAAGGCGCTTCCTTTATATAATAGTATAGCTTTAATAAGAGTATAATAATATAACTATCTTTAAAGTCCTTTAAGTTAAGCCTTATAAAATATATAATAATATTAAAATATTATACTTATAGATAATACTCCTATATATAGTTATTATAGTATAATATATTCCTATTATACTTCCTATTATTCTTTATTAATTTATTATAGAACTACGTAGAAGTCTTAAGGTTTTAAAGTAAATAGGAAATTATTACTATTAAGGGTTTATTAAGTACTTAAGGTATACCTTCTTAAAATAACTTTAATAACTATTCTTTAAATTATAATATTTTTATTTTTATTATTTATACTAATTCTTTTTTTAATTTCTTATTTAATATTACTCCTCTTATATATTATTATAGCTCCTTATAATTCTAGTATTTATTTTATAAGTATTACTTTAATAATTAACTTACCCTTACTACTAATTAAAAGAAGGCTTCCCCCCTTTAACCCTTACGGCGCCACTTAACCTCCTTTATTAAGTTACTTATAACCTACTCTTACCCTCTCTTATTAGTATACCTTTAGTATATTATATATTAAAGTAAAGAATTATAAGTCTAATAGGGTTAATTAAAGCTTTACTAACCTTCTTAATAGAATATTTTACGCGCGCGCCTCTACTAGCTTTATAAGATACGGCTAATATAAGAGCTTTAATATAAAATATAGATAAGAGATTTTAGCCTCTATTTACTATTCTTATTTACGCCTCTTATAAGCCTCTAATATTATAGCTACCTTTAAAGCCGGTTCTAATCTTCTTTAACTCGCTAGGTTTTAGTAAATATTTAATAGAATAATCCGCTAGTACTACTACTACCTACGCCGTACCTTTATCCCCTCTACTACTATTACTTTAACTAGGGTAGATCCTACTATTACTAGCTATATTATTAATACCCTTAAGGGTATTCTTAATATCCTCTACTAATATATATATACTACTTTATCTCCTCTTCTAAAGCCTTATTAAAGCCTTATTAATATAGTATAAGAGTACCTTCCTCCTATTATAAAGGATAAAGATAAGAATAATAAGGAGGATACTATTAATACTTCTCCTACCTCTAATACTACTAATACTACTTAGTAGCCTTCTAATTTAATACCTTTAGTAGTTAGTTATATTAGGTATCTTTTCTTTTTTATTAATATTAATAGAAATCTTCTTTCCTCCTTTATAATATAACCTTTATACCTTTAAGTAATCTTACTTAAATCTTTTTAGTATATCTAGTATATTAACTAAGTCCTATTAATATAGTTATTAATTATAATTATAAGACTAACCCTTCTACTTTACTAAATATTAAGGTTTATTATAGGAGATTTTATAATTAAGAATAGCTTTAACTTCCTATTTATCCTTATTATTTATAAGCTCTACTTACGCGGCTTTTATAATACTCTTATTATTACCTTTATATAGCTTTATAAGTAAGACGTAAAAGTTATTATATATATAAAAGGTATTAAGAAGCTATAACTTATATACCTAACTACTAATATATATAAAGACTTTAAATAGCCTTAAATACTATTATAATAGTTTCTTAATTACTTATACTAATCTACTATTTTTTATATTTAATAAGATATAATTATTAATATTATATTACCTTTATTTACTCTACTTATTTATATACTCTACTTATATAGTTTATACTTAATATAAGTACTACTTTAAACCTTTTCTTTATCTTTAAAGTAATTTAACTCTTTCTTATATTAATAGAACCTCTTCTAATAATAGCTTTAAGAGTTCTATATTTAATTTAAGTAAATAATTACAAAGTACCTTATATAAAGGTAATCTAATATTAATTTACTTTATATAATTATATATAAACTCTATTAGATAAAGTAAATCTACCTAGTTATCTTATCTTTAAGTAGAATAGTAGCGTAGATACTACTTAGGCGTACTATTCTACCTCTCTATTTAACTATCTATTTAGGGATAGAAAGTAGTACTAAGCTTAGTTTTTATATTAATATAATAATATATAGCTACCTAGAAGCTACTTATAAATATTATCCCTTAATCGCTAATAATACCTTTTAACTAATAAATTTTCATAATATTTTATAGTATAGTAGGTTAGTAATACTAATAGTATTAACTATCTTAGTAAATACCTAGCTACCTTAATATAATAGTTTATAACTACTAGAATTATATTATAAAACGCCGCCCTTCTATTTACTTAAAGGGAGATCTATAATAAAATCTATAATAATTTCCTAAAGAGGTCTTAAAGGTATTAGTAATAGTAATAGTATATTATATATAACGTGTCTACGCGGCTTTATTAATTAGTAGGTTAAGTATTCTTATATATAATAATAAATATTTTATCCTATTAATTTTTAGTAGAACTTCTACTTAATAAGCTCTTATATCTACTTCTATAAGTATTAGCTAGTATAAGGGTTTTTATAATAAAGCGTTAAGATTTCCTATTTAATTACTTTATTATTAGGTATAAAAAGTATACTACCTTTATAAAGAACTCTAACTTATTTATTAATAAAGATATATTAATAGACTTCTTATAGCCTTAAATTAAGCTATTATACTTATTTTATACGCGCTCTATTATTAACGCGGCTATTATATACCTTCTAAGTACTATTTAATTATAATTAGACTAACCTATTATAAGATTAAGGTTATTATTTATACTACTTTATATCTTTAAGAGCGCGTTACTCTCCCTTATTTTTAGGGTATAAGGCTTTCTAAGCCCTATTTCTAACCTTTTATACTATTTATAACTATAAGTCTTACTATCCTAGGGACCTTTATAAATACTATATATATAGTACTTATTAAAAGGAATATATCTAATATTCTTTAACTTATTTTATAATATTAGTAGATAAGTATCTTCTTTATCTACTACTAATATATAATCTAGCCGCCTTAATAAGGCGTTAGCTAGGTTTTTAATACTTATATAATAGTATATCTTAAAGTTATATATTATAAACTTTATTACTTAATATACTTATCTCTTTATTAATAATAATAATATCTAGAAATACCTTAAGTTATTATAATTAGTAATTACTATAATTAGATATAAGCTACCTTCTAAGAAGTATTATTATACCTAAAATGCTTTAATAATTATAAGTAATTCCTAATTATAAGTCTTATATCTAGTTTCTACTAAATATAACTTATAAGAGTAGAAGGTAATAGAATACTATTCTACTTCTACCTTTAAAGCGCCGATTAAAAACTTTTATAATAAAATATTTATAATAGCTAGGATTAAAGTATTAACCTTTAATTAAATTTCCCCTATTAATTTAAGATATATAAGTAGTAGAGCCTCTTAAAAAAGTTACTTTAACTACTTAAATACTACTCTTATAATATTACTTAATATTAACTTTCTATTCTTACTATCTAGATAATTATTCTTTAGATAATCTATTAGTATTATAATTATAAAGGAATAGTATTTAATAAAATAATAGTAGAAATTAGTAAACCTTAAGAAGATTTAAATATCTTTAATACTTCTAGGTTCTAACTACTCTATTATAATATATACTATTACGGCTTATAATAAAGCTAAGGAATTCTACCTCTACTACTATAAAATTATACTTAAATTAATATAGAGTTTAATTTTATTAAGGTATTATAATATAGCCTTTATAACTCTAATATAATACTCTCTATCCTTAGAATAAATAAGAATATTAATTTAATTAATTTTTTAAAAATATTAAGTAGTCTAGCGTCTATATAGCCCCGCCGGTCTACTTGAAAAAATCTAATACTCTAGGTAGTAGCCGTGTCCTTATACTATTCTATACCGCTAATCTACGTCTAGGTCTAGTCGACTATCTACCCTCTAATAAGATACTTAATTATTTAACTAGTCCTACTAAATTAGTATTAATTTATTATTAGTTAAGTTATAATATTATAAAAGGCTTTAGCTATTAACTCTAGCTACTTATAAGAGAAAGAAAAGGGGATATAAGGAATACACGTGTAGTATATATCGTTAATATTAGCTAGTAGTAGTATATATATAAAAGACGTAGAGGAGAATAGATTTAAGAGAGATATTAGTTAACCGTATAAAATAATAGTTACAGGTATATAAATATTAGTTAAAGAGTAATATTATAAATAAAAGATCCTAGTAGTATTAAATAACCTAAGTATTTAAGGAGGGCTAGGTAAAGAATATAAAAGCGAGAGTAGTATTAATAAGCGGGAGTTTTCAGCTAGAGAGGTAGGTTATCCTCTTATAGTTTCTTCTACGGTAGTATATAGTACGCTTCGGTGGTTAAATCTATTATTAAGAATATTATTATAAACCTCCCTAATTAGTATAAATAGATACTAGAATAAGCGTATAAATTAATTAATTAATTAATATTAAGTAGTCCCGCTAATTCTTAATTAAGAAGATATCTTAAATTTCCTAAAATTTTAGAGGGAGCTTAATTTTAAATAATAGCTTTTATCGCCTACTAATAATAAATATAATACTATTAAGCTAGTCCTCTAGACTTTTAATCGTATTAAAGTACTCTTTAATATTACTTCTCTTAATAGGAAATTATTAGTTTTATATAAGTTAATCTACTTAAGGATTTTATTCCTCTAATTATAGATATCTAAGGTAGAAGTTATAGTTAAGATTTACTATTATATAAAAGGCGCCCTTATAATACTATATAATACTATTAAAGTTAATAAGTTTATTTTATTTTATATAAAAACCTAGTAATAGTATTAGGTTTCTAACCCTATTATATAAAGTATTATTAAAGCTAGGATCTATTTCCTACTTCTACTCCTTTACTAGGCGTATATTAATGTAATTAATATCTACTTTAAATTTAATTAATATAATAAATTCCTTTTAAGAGCGCCTAAGCTCTATTTATACTTTAATAATAAGTTACTATATCCGCTTTTTCCCTTATATTATAATAGTAGATATAATTATAGTACTTAGGGGTCTTTAAAGTAAGCTTTTATTTAGCTAGATTATTATTAGATATTTTATTACTTATAAGCTTATTAGTTATAATACTTATAAGTATTAATTTTATACTTTAATAATTCTTAGCTATATATCCCTTCTTCTTATAATTATAATACTTAATAGTAGAAAGGTTAGGCTTAAGCCTTTATAAAAGGTATAATAATATATTAATAGAAGCCCTTCCTTCCTACTTTATATATAAGCTATTATCTCTTAGCCCTTAGAAATTTCCTCTCCCTTATTATAGATATTAATCTCTAATATAAAGCTCTAATTAAGTTATTAGTATAATAAGAGTATCCCTTATCTCTAGAATATTAGGTTATATTATAAGATAATTATAAAGATCTTTATATAAGTTATTTAATAAGTTATTATAAAGTATATACTCTATTAATAGCTTAAGCTATCTATCTAACTTAGTAAAGTAGTTTATAAAGTTTATAATCTTTTAATATACCTTTTACTTAGCTTCTAAGTAGTACTTATTAATTATAGAATATTAATTCTAAGGATCCTTTATTTAATCTATTATAAAACTATTAAAGTATACTTAAGACTACTTATCCTTTAATATATCTTTTATATACTTATATTATATAGACTTAAGGTCTAGGGCTATATATTAATATATATATTAAATTCTTATAAAGTTATCTAAAAAGTAAGCTATACTTATTTTAATTATACTAACTATATTATTAAATTATTCTTAATATTCTTAGATTAACTTCCTATTATATATATATTAGTCTTATAATCTAAGAATATAAGTCTTATATTAAGGATACTTTAATTCTAATTTTTTAGTTAATAATAAGTAATAGTTATAACCTACTTAAGTAGTATTATTAATATATACTTCCCTCTTTAACTCTTATAAATATTATCTTAGCTCTTATATTTATTACCTCTTAAAGACTTCTTCTTTAAGTCCTTCTATCTTTATAATAGTACTTCCTAGGTATTAGGTAGTAGGGACTTAGTTTATATACCTAGTAGCCGCCCTTATATAGTTAGTTATAATTATAATATATCTATTATTAATTTATTAACTAATTCTTAAGACTTACTTTCTTTATAAGTATAATCTCTTATTTTTTAGTAGGTTATTTCTATTAGTTAACTAACCTTTTTACCTTATACTTATAATAACTCTTCTCTACTTATTTTATTAATAGTTAGGCTAAAACTCTTAAGTAAGGTAGAGTAATTAGAATATAAGGGTACTATATAATAATATAGCTATTAAGTACTATAAATAGTATTTATATATATATAAAACTCTCTATTCTTATTAATAGTAAGACTAATTACTATCCTTCTCCTTAAGGGGAATTCCTTCCTCTTATTACTATAAGTAAAGGGGTAGTACTAAGCTACTACGTACTATAAGCGCTACGTTAATAGTAGCGCCGTATTTCTAACTAGTCCTTATAATTCTACTTAATATATAAACTAAGAAGGAATATAAGGATATATTTCTTTATAAATAAATTTTAGAATATTAATAAATAGAGAGTTAAATTAATAATATACTTATTATATTAGACTTATTATAATTTTATATTATATATACTACCTCTATTATTATTTTAAGGGATATTATAACTAACTTTTACTTTTTAGCCTTTATTTATTATAAGGGTAATAACTAATATTTCTTTATAGTATTACTTAGCTTCTTTATAATAACTACCTTAGTAATTAAGTAATATAATTTTAATTTTAACTAATCCTCTTTCTTTAACTTTTTTAGAATATTTATATTAACCTTTTTAAACTCTATTAAGTAATATCTAACTTAAGTAAACTTAGGATAGGTATATAAAGCTAGGTAGTAGCCCCCTTTTTATTATTTTTTATTATTTATTTAAGATTCTATTTACCTTTAATACTTTATTTTATTTTATTTTATTAATTACTTTATAAATTTCTTTTTTTATAATTTTTATATTTATTATTAAGGGTATATTATATTAGAACCTTTAAATATTACTTAAATCTACCTTTAAAGGTAGAGGGAAGAAGGTTCTTTTAAAGACCTCTATCTTCTCTTAAAATACCTCTACTTTAAAGCCTTTCCTACTTATCTTAAAAGTAGGGAACTTTAAGAGTTTTTAAAGTAGTATATTTCTTTTTTAACTTTCTTTAACTAGCTTTTAAAGTCTATTAAATAATTAAAATATTTTATATACTCCCTTTTTAAAATAAAGTATCTTTATTTTCTTTAATACTCTCCCTTTATTTTATTTTAAGTATTTTATTATATATTTAAATTTCTTTAACTTCCCTTATAATTATACTTTACTCTAAGTTTAAACGCCGCTTTTATAAGTTTTATTTAATTTAAGTTTTAAAAGGACTTTACCTTTAAAGAAGGCTTTACTTATAATAATACTATTTTCTTTATAATTCTTATTAAGTATTAAAGTATTTTAATTAAATAGCTATTTATTTACTCTCTAATTATTAGCTCTTCTTTTAATAATAAGTATTAAAAAGTATTTACTTTCCTCTTTATCTCCTTTAAATCTATTAACTTTTATACTCTTTATAAGTATAAGATTATTACTTCTACCTTAAAGTTAACCTTAATATATATTAAGATATAATTAAATTTATAATAAAGATTTATTTTAATTTAATATTTTTTATTATAAATATTATATTAATAATACTTTCTACTTTCTTTATTCTTTAAATTATTAATTTTTTTACTAGGGTAAGTTTTATTCCCTTTTTTTTTTAATACTTATTAATATATCTATTATTTTAAAATATATATATCTACCTTTATTATTTTAATTTAAATAATAGAGGTTAAAGTCCTTTATTAATATATATTCTCTTAATTAATTTAATTACTCTTTTACCTTTAATAGTATAAAAGGGCTATTTATTAGGGTCTTAAACTCTAGGCTAGGATTATATATATTATATACTTAAAGGTATATTAATACTCCCCTTTTTATTATTCTCTTAACTTAGATCTAGGTAAAAAGGTAGCCTCTTCTAGTATACCTCGACGCTATTTTAAGTAACTTTTATACTAGTACCCTTATAAACCTTCACGCCGCTTTAATAGCTACTAAGTTCCCTTTCCTTATTAGATATATTATCTATATTTCTTCTAGGAGGATTATTCGCGTTACGGAGATATTCTTCTATAAAGGGTAGATGTTAATAGGTTAGTAGAGGGCCCCTATATTAAGATATAGGATTACGACCGTAGAAGGATTCTTAAGTAATCGGAGATCCCCTACCTAAGAGCTAATTTTAGTCCTCTGCCTACGGTTATAAAGAGGTTAGTACCGTTCCTTTTCCCTCTATCCTCCTCTCTCTCTTTCCTTCTAGTTATTTTTTCTATCCTTCTTATTAATCTTACTCCCTTCTCTTAGGCTTACGCTACTACTATTTATATCCTCTATCTAACTTACTATAGTTCGTTATAAAGTCCTACGCCACGCCCTTTAAGCGGCCTCTACTACCTTCTACTCCCCTCTTATAAAGGATTATATATCTGCTTATAACTATTATAACTAGTAATATAAAGAGGTAGATAAGAAACGTTAGTCTATAAGACTTTATAAGGACTCTATAAAATTATATATAAATAGGATAGAAGGTCTATAAAAAGAGTATATTAAATACCCCTCCTATTATACTTCTTAGATCCCCTTATTAACTAATAAATCTCTCTAGGTATTATAAAGTAGTAAGTATTAATTTATACTATACGCTTAAGAAGTCTCTTATAAGTAGGATTAATAACTTCTTTTACTAGATTTATAACGAGTATACTATCTAGAAAGTTAGCTCTATTATAATATATTAGTACTAGCTTAGCTAAGTATATATTAAATATAAGGGTTAATAAATTAGCCCCCTTATATTAAAAAAGGTTTATAAGGTATACTACTTAAAATATAAGAGTATTAGGTAGTATTAATAATAAGATATTAGTTTATTATTAGACCTCTAGTAAAAGAGTATAGCTTAGATAATAGTAAGATAGATAAACCTATATTAAATATAAAAGACTTCTTAGAGGTACTCCGTTATTACTAGGTAATAGATACTAACTCCTTCCTATACGAACGCTAGTAGGTATAAGTTACTACCCTACTATTACTAGCCGCGGTTACTAGTTCTCGCCCTAGGGCGCTACTAGGAATTACCTACGGCGATATTAATTTATTTATATTACGCGATAAAATAACGGGCGAGATCGCTTTAACCCTTTAACTTTACTTAAAGAAGACTAAATTATAATAAAAGTAAAAGTAATTATAAGTTAAAACTCTTTTACTACCCCTTAAGATACTAATTTTAATATAGGAAAACTTATACCTTCTTTATAAATAATAATCTATTCTTCTATATTATCTCCTATATTATCGCTCTTACTTATAATAATAAAGCCTTCTTAGTCCCTAGTATTACCTCTTAAGTAGTATTTATACTTAAAGTCCGCTCTAGATAGAACTACTAGCTAATCTAATAGTATAAGGAGATAAAAGATAAGCCTATCTTCCGCGTATCTAGCTCTATAAAACGGTAAAAGGTTAAAGAGCTATAGGAGCCGCTTCCCTATAACTAATATTAAGAATAGGTAAAGTATTTAGAAGAAGAGACTAGTTTTATATAGGTTTTAACTACGTATTACCTTTAGTAAGTAGTAGGTAGCCGGCGACGAGATCTACCTGTACGTGGTACCGGCTACGAACCTTCTAGTATCTCGGTACTAGGAGAGCTAAGAGATCTCACGGTATTTTAGAAGCACCGTCTAGGGTTACCTAGTTATTACGGAATTAATACGCAGGTAGAGTATAGTAATAACGAGAATAGGAACGCTAACGCGATAGAAAAACAGAGAAGATAGAAGGAGAACTCTTAGAAGATTACGGTAAAAGATATAACGCGATAGAATACACAGATATAGATAAAAAATGTATACTATATAGATACCCTTCTACCTCTCCCTAATATAGCCTCCGCTTCCCTACGCGTATTATAAACGCGACATACTAGTAATACTAGTAATACTAGTATAAGACGATAGAAATACTACTAATATAAAACCTTTATAGTATTATAAGATATATATAGTACTTCTATACCTATACCCGCTATAAGGTCTCTTACGAGGCCACGTCCCTATACTCCAGCCGATTCCGCTCCGCGCGGTCTAGGTAGCTTGAGTCTACCTACCTTAGGGTAGTTATAGTATATACAGATAATAATAGTATAATAAAAAGATAGTAATACTATAAAGCTAGCCCTTCCTTCCTCTTAATAATCGAGCGCAAGCTAGATAGTATACTAGGTATATACTACCGCTATTACTACCGTACGGCGGCGAGGATACTCTAGTCCCCTTCCTAGGTAGTCCTTGCGGTACGGCTGCAGGTAGTAGGCACCTAACCTAAAACAGGACGTAGGTATTAGACTCCTCACCTAATAGCTTATAAGCGCGATAGGGCCGCCGGTCTAGTTAGCTAACGGTGCCTATTATCTTCTACACGCATATACCTTAATAGTAGCGGCCGATATAACCGCGGTAAATACACCGGGTATCCGCTACCTTACTACTATACGGCGGGGGGATGCTTAGCCGTACCTAGGTAGTCCCTATAGTATAGTAGTAGGTAGTAGAGGCCTAACCCGTATAGAGATACGTAGATATTAGCCTTCCCACCTAATAGTCTATAAGCACGCTAGGGCCGCTGGCCTCCTCACCTAGTAGTACCTAGTACCGATAGACTAGTAGGTAAGTACTAGTTCTATTACCTCCCTTTACGTATACACCCTCCCCGTTATAGACGTTATAACCGGGACTATAAGGAATTATCCGTTATAAGGATTTATCCGTTATATTAAACAGATTAGATTAAGAATAGCCGGTAGAGATAGAAAAGAGAAAGGGGCTAGGCCCTAGACAAGGAAAAGGAGTTTTACTTACAGACGAAACTTTAGTATAATAGGTAGTAAACCCGACCCCTCCACTACCTCCCTAGTAGTAGGCCTACTAGGGGGGGGAGGGAAGGAGCTGTAAATAGTTAAGAGAACCGTAATTATCAGGTAGAGTTTTTATCCCTATAGTAGGGTTTCTCCCTAAATAATATATACGTAATACGTACCCTTAAATAGCCTACCCTTATTAGCTTTTTAGCTAGTATAGAAGTATAATTAATTAATTAATTAATTAATTAAGTAGTAGGTAACGCTATTAATAGTAAGCTTCGCTAAGTTAGCCTAAGAAGAGATTAACTAACTAAGGTAGATAACCCTAACTTAAATAAGGTAGTATATAATCTAGTACTTAAATACGTTAATTTAATAATCTTTTAGTAGAATTATCTTTCCCGTATAATTTATTACGACACGTAAGCGGCTTATTAAGGTACCGTATTACGAGGAGATTTAATTATTACTTCTTACTAGATAAGCTGTATAATTAATCCTTATTAGCTTTATAAGCCCTCTATTTAGTAATTATAGTACTTATAGTAGGATATAGGTATCTAAGAGCTACGCGAGCGCTAGTAAGACCTCTATAATTAGATTTATAACTAGTTCTATTACATCTACTAGTTAAAGGTTAGCTAATCTATAATAAGTACTAGTAAGTTAAGCGGGATATTAATTATCTCCTTAAAGAGAAAGGGTAGGCGTTAAAAGTATAATTATAAGCCGACTATAACGCGGTAGCTCTAATATAAGATATACTTATATAACTCGTAGTTTATAATACCCTCCTCTCTCCTATTTAACCTCCTCTAGCCCTAGTTAAGTATACCTTTAAGGAACGCGCGCGTATTACCTAGGCCTTCTTTAATCCGCCTTTATCCCCTAAGTATAATAGGAATTTAGACTAGTAGATTACTATTATTAATAACTTAGCCTCGTTATATACTCGCTAAGAATAGCGTCCTTAGAAACCCTATTAATCGTAGGATAATAATACTATAATAAGCTTATTAGATAATACTACTAAGGTAGAAATTAAATTAGAATACTTAGACTTTAAAGTACTACTTAGATATTAATTTCCGCTTTAATATTAGCCTTTCTAATATTTATACTATATTAGCGACGCTACGCTACCCCTACTTAAATAATAATACGTCTTTAGTAGTAAATATTCGTTATAGTACTACTTTAACCGGTATTACTATTTTTAGCCTAGCTAGAATTACCTATTCCCTAATAATAGATATACGTAGCTTAGGTTTAAAAGCCTTATATACTTTAAGAACTACGTAGTAGGTATTTATAGAATTTATATATCTAATAGGTACTAATATTTATTACTCCTTATTTCGTTAAATTAGGATATAGGTATTCTAAAATTCCTAAATATTATTAAAGGGGAACCCTCTAAAGCTTATAGCCTTTTAATAAGTTTATAGCCCTTCTAAATTATCCTATCTTCTTATTATACCTGTAGTTGAAAGCGTCTTCTATTACCTTATCTTCTATTATATTAGCTACTTGAATAGTCTCTAACCCTCTTTATAATACTACTTTCATAGTATTCACTTCTATAATACGGGCTTTAAGAGTAGCTAGATCTAGTTTAAAGCGTTTAGATTAAAGCTACGACTATATTAGAGCTAGAAGATATTCTTAGCCGTAGTAAAGACGGTCTAAAGGTAAAAAGAAGAGAAACGGTAAAGAGTATAAAGATATAATTCTAGTTATAATTAGATAGACAGCCTTTCTAGGATAGTTCTTAAATTATAGCTCTTACTAAGCTTGTAGCCTACTAGAAAGGCTAACTTTTCTAATTCCTTGGAGATTTACGTCTCTAATGCGTACTTGGCGCGGTAAGTTCCCTTTTATAGCGATTTCCTACTAGTCTTTATACAGTCTAAATATACTCTAATACTTAAGTTAAAGGTTTTATCCTTCTTATTCCGCATGCTATCATTCTATTAATAATACGCGGTAGCTTTAGCTTAGCCTAATTAAAAACTCTGTTTGCCTTTAAGCGGGTCGATCTAAGACCTACTACGAGTTTTTAACATGCGAGATAAGAAGCTACCCGGAAGTCGCCTAGCTTACTTAGGTAAAACTCTACCTAGCTCTTAAGACTTTTAGTAAGGCGAGGTTAAAGTCCTAGAGGGGGGGTTAGGAAAATAGTAGACGGGAGAGGGTAGAATAAGTTATAACTCTTTTAATTATACGACTATAATAAGATTAAAGTCGGAAGTTAAATATAAATATAGAGTTACTATCTATAAGATAGCTAACCGTAAATATACTAGCGTTAGAACTATTTAGATTTTATTAGGCATTGAAAATATATAACGTAACTACTAGATAGGCTTTAGTACTTAGGCTATATATTAAAGGAACGAGCCTATTATACTACGATTCGTAATAATAGAAATATAGAAGAAGTAGTATCCTAACTACTCTACTATATAGAAAGGATCGCGGTAGTAATCTATTACTCCGCGTAGTATCCTTAAAGTTAAAAAGTTAGAGAGTACTTAGTAACGGGTACCTAAGAGTTTCCTATTTAGTACTAGCGCTTCTCGGAGATTAGTTTAGTTACTAAAATATACTACTAATTAGATATAGTACTATTAGCTTAATAGCTTACTAGAGGAGTAAGACGAATAAGGATTACTATACTACGTAGGTAGAACGATATTACTAAGAGTCGTCTATATAATAGTCTCCCCTACCTTCTAAATAAATAGATGGAGATACTAGTTCCTCTTCCTAAAGTCTTATCAGATCTATAGTCTTACCGCTATTAGAGAGAACGTAATCGGCTAGTAGCTAGTCGTAGATAGTAATATTATATATAAGAGACTACGTTTATAAGAATATCGAGATTATAGATATTAGACTCTCGAGACTAGATTCTCCTCTAGTATCTTATATAAAAAGGAAATTTAGTACTTATATTATAATATCTACCTCTATAGACTTAGTATTAGACTAGGTACTACTAGCTACTCTAGGCTTAAACGTAGATTATAATTTTTACTACTTTACCTTAAAGGTAATAATAGTATATATATAAGTTAAAGTAATCGCGATAATAAAAGTAGTCTTAATACCTTCTATATACGCTTAAAGGATAAAAGGTAATTTAGTAGGAGTAAACGCTATTTATATATCTATTATACCTATATTAATAATAGTTATAAGGCTAATTATAAGATCTAACTTATATAGCCTCTTTATTAGAATAGCTTTAAAGGTACTCTCTCCTACTAAGATAAGAAATATACTACTAATAGTTTATATAACTAGGTTTATATAAGTATAAGTAACTAGTATAATAAAGTAAGCTTTAAGAAGACTTATATATAATTATTATTAATTTAGAGGGTATATCTATTTAATATAAAGTAGCTTAAATAGTAGAAACGGGTACTTAAAAGCCTAGCCCTAGATTAAGACTAGTTAGAACCTAGTATCCTATCTAATTTATAGATAAAAATTTAATAGTAAGAGTAAAAAGTAGTCTAACTCTAATAAAAGAAAGAACTCTAGCTACTATTATAAATAGTAATAGGCGGCCTATTATAATAATCCCTATTCTAGAGCTAATAGTTATAATAGTAATAATAATAATTAAGGGTAAGTTTTATACTCCGCTCTAAATTAGAGATATATTATTAATAACTTAAAAGTAGATTAGAAGGAAATATAATATAAGGAAATAAGTTCTTATAATAATAAAGAAGTAGGTTATATTATAGTAGATATATTAGGTTTTTAAGAGTCGCTTTAAGAGTATAATATACTTATCTAACTACTACTAGTTAATATAGAAATATATTAGAAGTAGTATAAATCTAATAAAGAGGCTAATAGTAGTTAAAGAATTCTATAATAGAGTTAGCCCGCCTTACTACAAGGTAAGGTTATAGTATACTATTAAACAACGTAATTATAACTATATAAATAATACTCTAAGGAAGTAAGAATATAGGTATTATAAAATAATCTAGTATTTCTATTACTAAGCTACTAGTATAGTAGGGCTAACTACCTTAATTTCTAATACTCCCCCTTAGATAGATCTATCCTATACTATAGTAATAGTAACCTTAAATAGAATTATATAGTAACTCCTACTAGTATTTAGTATTATTCTAAGGATATACCGGAGCGTATACTAATATAAATTAGATAGGTAGTTATTATATAATTATATCGTAAGTAAATCCTAAATTAGAACTATTAGAAACCTTTACGACCTTACATTTTACTAGAATAGCTAGGTAGGCCTCTTATTAATAAGTATTATATTATTTCTAAATGAATTAAGTTAATACGATTATAATAGGCCTCTATTCTATAAACGTCCTTATTACTCCCCCTATTCTATTATCCTTATTCCTATTATTTTAAGAAATTACTAGAACTTCTATTTCGCTAGGGGCTTAGTAAAACTATCTACTATTATCTTATTAGTTAGAATATAGCTAATATTAATCCTTTTCTTCTATTATAGTTCCCGAATATAATAGTATACTATATTAATATATTTAGATCTTTTACTAACTTAATAGTTCTTTACTAGTATAATTACCCCGTTATTATTACCCTTAAGTTTTATAATTATATCTAGATTTTCGTTTATATTAATATTTACCCTTTTACTAGTAGAGCTAATAATTCCTAGATATCTAAGCTTAATAAATAGGTTTACTAGCTAGATAGATTATCTTAAGTATTCTAATAGAGCTATATATTTAGCTTTAATTATTAATATTAATACTAATCTTTATTTCCTACTTAACTAAGAGATTAGTCTACTAGCGAGTATAAAGACCTAGCCTATTATATATTCCTAATTACTCTTATCTACTACGTAGTCTATATTAGAATAGCCTATTACTTATAATAGTTTATTATTCTTTCCGTAGTAGGTAATATAAAGATTTAGATATAATCTTAAATACCTAAGTAGGTATTTTATCTCTTAGGCGTGTCGTACTATTAGATCGCTTATAAACTAACTAAGCTTATATAGGGTAAAGGCGATATTAAGCTAAGTATATACTATTATATATATTAGCTATCTATTTACTTATAAGTAGTTAATTCTATTAATACGTTCCTTATCTAACGTAGCTAGCGAGATGTTATTATACCTATTAAGGGGAATATTAGTAGTATTATAAGTATCTTATTCTATATTAAGCCCTTTTAGTACCTTCTTAATATAAGCTATCTAACTTAGTCTTATTATCTTATTTAGCCTATCTCTTTTAATCTTAATACCTAGTATCTTCTTTATTTCCCCTAGGTCTTTTATCTTAAAGGTTTTAGTAAATTAAGTCTTAAATTATAGGATTTCTACCTTAAATCGTAATACTATTAAAATATTATCTATATAGACTAGTACTATTAATTTTCTTCCCTTATAGATATATATATATAGATCTAACTTAGATAAAATAAAACCTAGCCTAATTAACTCCCTATTATATATAAAGTACTAGTTGTAAGCTACTTATTTTAGATTATATAGACTCTAGAGAAGTCTTAGATACTCCCCCTACTTTATATCTATACCCTAAGGGGGTTCTATATAGATAAGGTAATTAAGACTAGCCTCTATAAACGTATTATTAATATTAATCTAGCTAGTTTCTAGGTCCTTAATAGCGACTAGTACTAGTACGGCGCGTATAGTATCTATCCTTACTATTAGAGTAAACGTTTCGTCGTAGTTAATACTATAAATCTAACTAAAACCCCTAGCTACTAGCCTTACCTTAAACTTTTTAACTATCCTATCTTATTAATATTTAATAGTAAATACCTACTTATAAGTAATAATATTTACTCCGTTAGGTGGAATCTTAGCTATATAGGTATTATTACCCTCTAGTTAAGCGATCTTATTCTTATAAGCCTAGAGCTACTAAGCCTTATATTTAGGATACTCCTTTATATATATCTAGTACCTAGATATATCTAATAGATATTTTTTAGTCCTCTATCTTAATAGCTTTTATTACTAGTAATACTCTAATATACTTTAAGACTTTATTATCTTTTATAATTTCATTATCTCTCTTTCTCTTTAAAGCTAGTAACTAAGGTATTAATACGGTAATCTTATTTAGTATAGGAGTAGGAGTAGGTGGATTAGGAGCCCTTAATAGTAGTATAAAGGGAGGTAGCCGTAGCGCCTAAGGAGGGGGTAATTATAGAGGTTTAACTAGAGGTAAGGATATCTAAGGAGGTTTAGGTAGTATTAGTATAGGTTCTAATAGTATTACCTTTAGTATAAGTAATATTAATACCTCTAGTAGAGCTTCTAATAATATTAGTTAAGATACTATAATATTTATCTATATAGTTAGTATATTTTTAGGGGATAATAGTAGAAGACTTTATCGCCTAGACGCGTTATAAATAAGTAGTTAATTTAGAGTTATAATTTTAAGCTTTAAGTCGATTTTTCTACCTTTACTATCCTTATTAAAATTAACTAATAATAACTTAATATACCTACCTAAATCAGGTATATATATTCTATATTACTTCGTCGTTTCCGTATTAAACCCTTTTAGGATAGCTTCCCTTCCTACTAGTTTTAACTTATCTTATCTTATCCCGGAAGGGTAGGCGTCTAAGTTAACTTTAGTAAAATACCTATAACCCTATATTTAGATATAGTCTATTAATAGAGTCTTTCCTATCTATACCTATTCTAGATACTTAGCTTTCTTATCTATAATAGGTCCTATTAGTAGTCTATTCTTTAAGTATATACTAGTTATAATAGCTTTATCCTAAAACTCTATTAGTAGTTCTATATTATATAATAATACTTAGATATATCCCTTAGTTATTTATATTAACCTCTTAGTAATCCTATTCTAATATAATATATATAGCTCTATATCTTAAAGTATTAATCTATATTCTTTAACCTATTAATTAACTATTAATAATAGTTCCTTTATATTATTAAGTTAAACCGCTTTTAGTCTCTTATTTATTTATAGTTTAACCGTTCTCTTCTATATATTAAGTTCTCTAGTAATAGATTTCCTATCTTTAGTATAGATAACCTATATCTTCTAAGACTAGTTATCTACTATTTATAAGAAGTATATATTACCGGTAAGACTAAATAGTAGTAGACCGCATATATTAATTAAGATTAGGTCTAGGATATTATCCTTATAAGGGACTACTTCCTAATTAATCTTCTTCTTTATCTTCCTAATAGAGTATAATAAGTATAGAGTCTTTATCCTTAGACGACGTACTTTACTATATATTATAACCTTATATAGTTTAGCTATTAAGTTAGTTCTAAAGTAGGTAAATTATTAGTATATAAGGAAGTAATTCTTAATAGACTATAGTTTCTTATTAGTTATAGTTAAAGGATTTACTAACTAATTAGGTAGCTTAGTATCTAAATAGTTAGGTATAGTACTTATTAATAAGTCTAATATCTTTTCTAAAGGAATTAAGCTATTAGGATTATTAGAGGCGCGTATATTATTATACTCTAATAACTTCCTATTAGTATTAGTTATATTAGTATTAAGTTCTTTAATCGTAGTATATACTATCTTATATATATGTAACGTCGATAATTAGTCTAGTACTAAAGGAAATTTTCTTAATATCTATAAAAGTATATACGCTCCTTCTTAATAGGTAGCCTTTAATACATATTTTCTATTAATATATAGGTAGATAGAGTCGCTATTAAATCGCCCTTTTATTCCTAGTATATATAGTCGTCTACTTAATAATAAATTCGCCCTAAGGTTAGGAATATAGTATACCCGTTTAATTCTAATTAGCCTACCCTTCTATATCTTTAGAATTACTATTCCTATATAGTCTATATATAATACTCCCCCTCTAACCTTAATTATATATCTTTATATTCGTATAAGATAGCTACTAAAGAGTTAGATCTTATTAGTTATATAGGAGGAGGCCGCTATATTAAATATCTACGTCGAGGGGGCGAGCTTACTTACTACCTCCTTAGTAATATAAGCTATCTCCTTATCTTTATCTATTAAATTATCTTCGCTAGGGGAGGTAGAGTTATTAGAGCTAGCCTTATAAGCCTTATACTCCCTCTTAGTATTAGGAACTAGACTAGAAGGCTAGTTCCTAAGGGCTAGAATAGATAGTATAAACTACTAGCGAGTAAGTAGCATTATAAAGGTAGACTTAATACTCTAGTAACTTTATAGTTATAGAAGAACTAATCTCTACCTTCTAAGGAGGTAGAGGGAGGACTATCTAAATACCCCTTAAGGAAGCTACCTAGCCTCTTAGATATCTAGATAAAAGGATATCTATTAGGATAATAAGAAGCTAAATTAATACCGCTAGGATATTACTAGTAAGCCGTATCGTACTAGCTAGATATATTAAGATATCCTAATACTTAGTCTTATAGAAGGTTATATACCTAGTCTTCTTCTTCTTTAAGGTACGGACTAATTTCTTAATAGCCTTAAATATATTATAATCTTAAACCTTATAACTATCTTCTTTATAAATATAATATTTTAGTACTCTAATATTTCCTTCTAAGCTTTATTAAGTAGATAATCCCTTCTTAAAGGGGGGACGTAAAGTTAAGCGTAGCCTATATAGTTATTAACGCGAAAAGTCTTTATAAGTAACTATACCTATCTTAATTATAGGAATTTTATATACTATAAAGTCTTCCGCTTCTTAAAGGATTTAAAGAACTTTATTTATATCCGTCTCTTTACGGGCTTTAAGAGTTACTACGGTAATAGAATATTTAGGTAGTAAGGAGTTATATAAGCGGTAGAGTAGCTCCTTATTAGGATATACCTACTTAAGAGCTAGTTTAATAGTAATAATATTACTACGGATTTTATAGAGTACTACCTAGGTATTTTAAATTATATATCCGCTCTTTTTAATATAGTTAACTAGTTCCTTTTATTTATAGGCTACTACTAATTTATAGTTATTAATATATTTCCCTTTTAATACCTCCTACTAGTCTCTCGCTATATCCTTATTAATAATAAGGTTAAAATTAATAGTATTAATACCTTTAAGGATAAACTATTTAACTATTCCTTTAAGCTTATTATATTCTAAAGGAGGTGTATCTAGGAATAATATAAGGTATTCTTTCTTAGATTTTTTAAGAATATACGTTCTACCTTTTACCTATAATTTTACTTAGTTAATTATAAACTTATTTTCGTAGTTAAGGGAGGAGAGGATTAGGATCTTATTTAGCTAGTAGATATCCTCTATAATATTATCTATTATTTTATTAGTTCTATTATAAGTAAATATATTATTAACTACTATAAGCAGATTTTCTTTACTACTACTAGTAGACTATTCCCTACTATAGGTAAGGTACTATAATACTTGTATAAGAGAGTATTATATAAGTAGTAATATAACTAGGCCTTATAACCTATTAAATAATATAATTATAACTATATAAATAATACTCTAAGGAAGTAAGAATATAGGTATTACAATATAATTTAGTATTTCCATTACTAAGCCACTAGTATAGTAGGGCTGACTGCCTTAATTTCCAACACATATGATAGCTTAAGCGGTCAACTCTAAATCCTCTAAATCCGCCTGCCATATCGCGGTCAAGAACTAACCTCAACGGCCAAACAGTCCCACCCCAACCCGACCATCAACAAATTTCCCATCTTGGTCGGCAGCGCTCTCTCCAAGATCTCGATCAGCCTCCTGCTCCTCCGCCTCCTAGGCAACGCCGCGGGCAATATTCAGAGATACTTCCTCTATAGTCTAAATGTCTTCGTGGGTATCTACACCGTGATCGATATAGTCAGCGACGTTACTATGTACAAACCCCTTGAAAAGAGCTGGAACGCAGAGCTTCCGGGTACATATAGGAGTTTATCGAGCAGCCTCGATTCCGTATACTTTCAAGAAGATTCGTACCATTATGTATCCGCAAAATCGAGAATACTTGTTAAAGGAAGACAACTTGTTCGGTATCTGTTATTTTTATTCTTTCTTTCCTGCCCGTATTATTCTTCAGAATTTTTACAGTTGAATCGACGCACAAAGATTGTGATCTGCTCGCTTATAAGTCTTGGAGTCTTGTAAGGAGTATGGACAGCAATTACATAGAGCACTGTGGCTGATAGCTTTATAGGGATGGGTGTTGCTCCATAGTCCGCTCAGCACTGCTACCAGGCTATACCGCAAGTCTGGAATTTTTCTTGTAAACACCCCCCCACAGAGTAATCCCAGATGATTACCCAAATTGACACGAACCTAAGACTCCGCAATCCCTTTCACAATCTGGGGCAAGTAAGTACAACCCCCAGCCTCCGTTCCTACCCCTCTCCAATCTAACCCCCACGCAGCCTCGAACTCGGCTTCGCAATCATGGCCTCCTGCATCCCCACCCTGCGCACCCTCTTCCGCTTCTTCGACGGCGGCAGCAAAGTCAGCTCCTCCGGTACCTCCAACCGCGGCCTCCTCTCCCGCATCCTCGACAGCCGCACTTCCAGATCCAAGGGTTCTAGTCGTGGTTTCATCAAGCAAAGCGACGACACGGCTAAGGACCGTACTTCTCATTCGAACAAAACTTCGGATACGGATACGAGCGCGCAGTACAGTCTGAAGAGCTTTGAGCCTGCGCATATGGAGGGCCGGAGTGAGAGGAGTTTGCAGATGCTTAGGGGTCTGGGTGCTGAGAGGATGACGACGGAGGTTGATGGGATGGCGTAGAGGGGGGGTTGGGAAAGTGGATGGTACGGGGATAGACTAGGCGCGAGAAGGGATCTGGAGTGTCAGTGAAATTTTGCCTAGAGTGTCTGGGTGTTTTCGCTTGCTCGGATCTTGTGTTAAGGGAGTGGACGTTGCTCTTACTGTTTCAAGCATGAATTTCACTTTTAGCTATCGTGATTCAGGATACTGTTGCAAGCATGAATTTCACTTTTAGCTATCGTGATTCATTTTGTGTCTCGTTAATTGATATAGCCGCTCTCTTCAGCAAGAGCAACCAAGCAACTAAGCAATCAAGCAATCAGCTACTTGCATTCCGACCCCACCTTGTAACCAGCCTCAATCGCTGAAGTCCTTGGGTTGAACCAACTTACGAACTATCTCAGCATACCTCTAGATTTCGAATCCCTTCTCCCTCACCATCCTCTCGCTCGCCTCCCACAGCTTCTCCTCCAGCTTCTCCCCCTCCCACTCCTTTAGAAGCTCATCGCCCCTCTTGTCCCGTTTCCCAAACGGCCCAAAGAAAGCTCCACTGCCATCTACAATCTCCCTGAAATGATCCATTAGCAGTTCTCCCTCGGCCAAAGACAATAGTGCAGATGAACTCACTTGTCCCCACTAGTAGCACAAGCGAGCGTCGTCCGTGCTCCATCCTCCTTTCCCATACTGCCAGGAGCTATGCCCCAACTGACAGAAGCCCTTAAAGCCGCACCGAGCATGGTTGGATCGGAGGTTTGTTGGTTCGTTTCGATTACGCCCGGGTGGAGGGCGTAGGTTTTTATGCCGAGGTTCTGCGTTTTGGAAAGGGTGTCGAGATGCTGCGTCAGGAGCAAGAGGGCAGATTTCGAGTAGCTGTATCGTTTCCTAGATGTCAAATTTTAGCGTTCGAATTTCCAAGCATTGATTGGGCAGGGGTTGATAGATCATGGTCTGGCGGCGTGATGACAACCAAATTGCTCAGCGGAGGGGAATGAGTCGAAAGACGTACCAGTTTGCCGTTATACCCGTTACGTTCTCGAGGTTTGGGTTCTCAAAGTCAAAGTCGGGCGTTTTGCCAAGGAATATGACTTCGTTTGATACATTTACGATTCTGACATGGCCTTGAGAGCTGGACTTTGCGGCCGTCTGAGTAAGAGTTGGGAGGAGCAACTTGGTGAGGAAGAAGGGGGAGAGGTAGTTGGTTTGCCATTGGGTCTCGAAGCCGTCTTTAGTCAGTGCCCAGGGTGCTGCCTGGATCTAGAGCCCACGAAAGTAAGATCTTAGCTTTTACGTCCCACGGAAGACTGATGAAAATGTGCTTTGGTAAAGATGACGACTCACACCGGCGTTGTTGACCATGATGTCAAGTCGGGACTCCGCTGCTTTGAACTTCTGAGCTGCTTCTTTGACACTGGCTAGACTTTGAAGGTCCGCTTCCACGAAATGCAAGTCGAGCTTTTTGTCAGGCGTTGATTTCTTCATGGTTGAGATTGCTTCTGTTGCTTTTTCCGGGGACCGAGACATGATGTAGACTCGTGCTCCGTGGAGGGCTAGCTGGAGGCTGGCCTCGTAGCCGATGCCACTGTTGCCTGCGCTCGAGAGAAAGTGTTAGAGATCACCTGACCATCGTTTTTTGAGATTTTGTACCTCCAGTGACGATGGCAATGAAGCCATCAAGATCGGGTATGTCTTTGGCAGAGAATTGTTCTTTTGAGTTAGAAGACATTCTGATGCTGATAGGTGAGTTGGAGGTGTTAATGGTTATTTCGGGATAAAGATGAGATGAGGGTTGATTCGCAAGAGTTCGGAGGAAGCTCCGTGATTTAATGATGCAATAGTGACGGTAATATTACCACGTAGGCGTTTTGAAAAGGGTTTAACTCCGGACAGTCACCTTCCTACAGTTACCTTCTAACTAAGCGCATCAAGTAGAATACCTAATACGTGCCTTAATACCTTAGATGTACTACTAGTTAGTAAGTAGCTTACTAAGCCCCTTTAGATTAGTAATATTAACTATATAATAGAAGGGTAATATATCTAAGTATAAATATCTTAATTTAATTAGATAATTACTTTTAATAACTATTTTATTATTATAAGTATATAAATTTTACTTAGAATAATACTTAAAATAAGGTATTTATAATATAAATATAATATCTCTATATAAGAATATATTATAAAGATAGATATATAGTATTATAATATATAATTTACTATATTTTTCTCTCTTAAATAATATTCTAGTTTATAAAAAATTCCTTTAAAGATATCTTTATATATATCTAATTTTTTATAATCTCTAAAGAAGTTCTTATATAATATTATCTTATTATTACTAGATTTTATATTAAGTATATTCTTTAAGAGTAAGCCTATTATATTAATATTATAAGTATTTAATATAATATTTAAAGGAGTCTACTAGTAATAGAATAAAGGTTTATACTTAAACTTATAATTATTAAGTTATATAATTAGTACTTATAAGTTTAGAAAGGCTTAGTAAAAATAATTAATTATATATCTAAGGTATTAAAGTAATTTAAAAGATAGATAATTAAATAATAAATAATTAAAATATATTATATATTATAAGTACCTTATAATTATTTAGTAATAAACTTCTACTATTACTTTATTTATAAATTCTAAATCTACTTATAACTCTAGGTAAAACTTATAAGTAATAGAAGTAAATTTAAAATCTTAAAGTATATAGTAAAAAATATAAAATTAGTAATAGAAAAAATATATTAATACTATATTAATAAATTTTAATTTAAGGTTTTTTTAGATTTTAAGCTTAAGCTAGGCTATCTCTTAAAGAAGTAACTAGAAACTTTTCTAACCTATTTAATAATTAATAAATCTTAAAATAGATTATAGAAATAAAATCTATATTAAAAGTAGATTACTAAAGTATATTTATAAGCTTCTTCCTTTAATTAAAGTAATTAATCTTATATAAATCTCATAATTTATAAGTAAATAATTAAAAAAAGACTTATTATAAGTACTTTAAAGTAATAATATAAAATATTCCTATTATATTAATTAAAAGTAGTTTTAAATAAGCTAAAAATCTTTATAAATATTACTCTTATAATATATAATACTAACCTTATATAAGTATCTTAGGAAGTATAGTATTAATAAGCTTATTAGAAGAGATAATTAGCTTTATATATAACTTTACTATTATATAATAGTTTAGAATTATATATATTTACTTAGTTATTAACTTTATTATTAACCCCTATTATAAGTAAAGCCTCTTATAAAAGTATTATTCTTATAGTAAACCGTCTATTAGGTATTCTACTTAGTACGCCTAGTTAGAAGGTAACTGTAGGAAGGTAACTATTACCTTAGTCCCTTAGACGTATTCTAAGCTAGGCGCCAAGCCCCTTTAGTTTAGCGATACTAAGTATATAGCTAGGCGGTAATACGTCTAAGTGTAAATATTTATTTCTTTACTAGTAAACTCCTTATTATTAATAATATTTACTATAAGGTATATACGGAGTATAATATATATATCTAGAACCTTAATAGGATATAAAATAAGCTAATAGTATATTTATAAGCTATCGCGCCTTATTATACCCTATTACTTTATAACCGCTTCTACTAAAATAGTTATAGTACTAAGATTACCTATATTAAGTATACTATATATTAGATACGTATACTCCGGTACCTTAGATACCTTATCTAACCTACTAACTACTAGAAAAATAAGCTAGCCTATTACTATTATCGCTAGCTAGCTACTAGGATTTTTAGAAATTTAGAGTTAATAGACGGTAATAGCGTTACGGACGGGTTATTATAATTAGATTAGGCTAAAAGTAGGCTAGTTAAAATTAGAAGAAGTAAGAGTACGATTAGGTATTAATATAGCTAGGTTTCTAATAGTATAATTCTACGTGGAATAGTTATAAAGCTAAATATTAATAAATTTTATTAATAAGCTAAAAATTTTGCGGGTATATTAGCTAAAAATACGATATCTAGTAAAATTATAGGGTTTTGCGCTTAGACGTACCGCCCTCCTGCTGCGTAGTCAGCCTTGCTAACCCGAAGGGGCTTAGCGACCAGCTTGCTAGCCAATCAATGGCACGTCTGAGGTACTGAGGCAAGGTGACTGTCCGGAGTTGAACCCTTTTGAAAACCGGACACATGAAACACCGGTAGTTTTAGATCATTCTGCAGCCAACCCCAACGCGCGTCCTTGAGGTTTCAGGACACGATGGATCAAGATGTCACGAGGGAGTGAATTGAAATCACGTCATACTTCGGAACCCGTCTTTAGGAATAAACAAGCGGTGATAGCGGAGCGGGGTCTTTGGACAGTCTCAATCTGTAACCCGCACCTACCGCACACCTCCGAAGTATCCTATCCTGTGCATATCCCTCCACCTTGCCCAACTTTCCATCATCGATAGTCCCAAATGCTCATTCTTTGGGGCCACGAGATACGAAGCCCAACAATTTTTTTGGGGGGCTTGAGGTCTGGTAGGGCACTGTCAATAGTCCTGCTGCTGCAGATCCAGTACCCCCGAACCATGCTACGTCAACATAGATGCCTACGTGCATACTTTCAGCTACACCTAGGACACGTAATTTGAAACAATAAAGGGCTCACATGAAAGCTTATAGCGAATCACTGTCGCAAATGGTCTATCGCAGCCGTTTTTTACCAACCGCACCAGCGACCCCGATTGGTGGCTGTTGCGTTTTAGCTAAGGCACAGCGTATCCCATAATCCGGCAAATTAGCGGCTCGTCTCGAATCTACCCCTGAATCATGGTAGTAGACTGAGTTAGCTGTCATTTTCAAGTTTTTTTTCATCCTCAAAAGTAGTATAGCCTCAAGAGCTTTGCCTCATCCATACTAAAGCTGTCGATCAATTTGAAAACGATTTTCAACGGATGATAATCATTTTCATCCTGTTTTCAAGCTTAGAAAGGTATAGATCAGCTGTAGAGCCCGCCTTGGCCCGCTTCTTGCGACATCGCTTTGTGGTGGTGAGATATAGACGTACGTTCGATGTGTATAGCCTCACTATCGCCAGCGCTATGGAACAACGTGCCGAAACTGTCAACGTCCCCCCTGAGCGCCTTCATCATTCGGCGACACCATTCGGATCAGAGATATGGCTAAAGACACCTACGCCGGCTCCGAAAAGTGCTCCGGAGACTACTCCGCAACGTACAGGTACTACGCAAAGTACTCCGGCTTCACAAAGTTACCATCATGAATTCTCTTTAGACCCTATACCTTCTGTCGAGCTGTACAATGACAGCGAGGCCCCTAATCGTTCAAAGAAAGCAAAAGGCACGAAAAGTGTCTCTTTAAATTAACACGAACAAGAGACGCTTATACAATTCTGCTTATCCAATCGTACCACTTATGGACTACCCAAAAAAATGATAGAATGGTGGCGATTAGTCGAAATACAATTCAACGGCTTCTTGGGAGAAGGAAAAAAGATCACCAATACACGACGCAGAGTGGAAAATCTCGTATAAAAGAGGAAAGACTTTCTCGCTTTGTTAGGCACTGGTAGAGAGGATGACAAAAGTATATTGAATGAGATATTAGATCGTTGGATCGCATTCCTCGATATATACGATACTGATATACAAGCTAAGAAAAAGTCAAAAGAAGAGCACGAACAGGAGGATAAGAACGCAGAAGCAAGGCGTAATTAAATAACAGAAGTATTATTAAAGAGGCCTCGAGCTAATAAGAATAACTCTTCTACTTTAAGCGAGAGTGATAGCGAGTTCAATTTTACCTCTCGTATTCCAAAAGAGGTAGATAATGAAGCATTACGATTACGAATTACGCAGCTCTAAGTCTCAGAAGCTAGGAGCTCTAGTATCGATAGTACTTCAAGAGCGATAAGCAGAGCGACGAGTAGAGCGAGTAGTCAAAGCGTACAGGTTCGGAAAGTGACTATAAAAGGCAAAAGAGCGCGTTTATAAGATGAGGCTCGAGATAGGAGAATAGACGATTTTCTGGACGCTGGGATAGCTCTTATCAACTTATTGAACCCCGTTAATCATCAACCTCCAAGCGATAGCGATCCAATCATCGTCGCAAGGTTCAATGAACTAGGAAGTAAGCTACAGAATGAGATGAAAGGCATGATTAATTCAAAGTTTCAAGAGTTAATGGAAGCAATCCAATCACAAAAGATAGGAATTATAGGAGCGGAATCCTCCGAAAAGTGAACAAGAAAGTCATATGACGTATATATATATATATATCTCTCTTTTTCAAAGTTCATTTAGCTCCGTATGAGGCTCTTCAACCTGCAGATACTGCCCCAATGTAGGTGGAGCGACGTTGAACTGATCGCTGACTTGATTGCCATCTATACAAGTGAGACAGTTGGTAAAGAGAACGCCGGTAAAGTAGTACGCAGCTACAGGTTGATGGCCAGCCTTCATAGCAAGTTCGAATCCAGTATAAGCCCATTGTTTCTGCGTCATTCCAAAGCCTTGTTCGATACTAATTCGGACTCTTGATATCGCAACGTTGAAGGCTTTCTGCTCTGGCTTGAGTGTAGCGGTTGCCCTCCATAGTCCGATGACTCCGTACGTTGCTCTGTATGCAGGATCACTATAGAGGTATAAGGTAGGCTTCTCTCGACAGACCTAGAGGATAATGAATGATAAAGATTAACGAAAGCCCTAAAACACCAAAAATATGAGATGACGTACATTTCGAATGCGCGCTTCAATTCCTGACTTTTGATACATAGCCCAATCGTTGATTTTACCTTCAAAAAGTCCTTATAAAGTCAAAATTCCATCAGGAGTAATAATACCCTGGTATTTGATACCGTGGGCTTTTTTGTAGCCCGAATAGTATACGTGTTGTTCATCTTAGGGCCGACAGATAGATCGAAATGTACCATCTATAAAGCCCTAAAAGGTAAGAGGTCCGTTATTGCCTAACGCTCTTTTGATTGATTTTGCGTATTTGCGTAATCTTCCATAATCATTAAGCATCGGATGCCATACGACTAGCTCGTGCCATTCTCGCCATAAGTATATACAGACGTCATTGAAGACGGTAGAAAGCCTTATAGGGCTTTTGCAAAAGATCTGGGCGAGTTCGGAGTACCTATGAGGCCAAGAAAGTCGGTATAGGACAAGGCATAAAGCAGTCTCCGGATCTGGTTGAATTTTATGGCGCCACGGTACGGCATAGATCTTTAAGGCTTGTGCTAAGCGTGGTATCTGAGCTTTATTGAAGCGAAAAGAGCGTCGGAAGCGTTCATCGTCCCATTCGTAGAAATTGAAATCGCCGCGTGGATACGATATCGGAAGTCGATAGTATGGCAGCCGCTTTCTGCGCTTCTTCTGGGCGGGTTCCAGTACGACGACGGTGAGAATAAGCAGATAGATGATGATGATCCGACGCTTGCGATCCCCCGTATCCATATTGGGTGACAGTGCGTTGGTGGTGGTAGAGGTGGTGATAAAGGTAATTCACTGTCACATTTGGGAAGGCATTTGCAGCTCGCGTATATTGCTATAAAGGGTTTAGCGGCATAATTGGATGACTCATCTCTACTTGAAAAAAAACTTGAAAATGACAGCTAAATCAGTCTATTGCCTCAATATGCTCCTCCTAACAGCTCCCATCCTTGCATATATACACTTTATATAACTCACAGCCATACCTGGTCCTCTTTCGCTCTACCCTGCGTCCTTTGTCGGCCTGAGCGGGCCTCCGAATATTGTGAGAAAGCTCCTTAAGAACCTTGCGCTTTGTGACCTCTGTAGGGCGTCTCCTCACCACCCTGCACGGAAGGCAACCTTTCGCTACTGGGGAAAGAACAACGTGTTGATGTAGGCTAGCTATATCGGGAGTAACATAATATGTGAGAGGTTCTGGTGCAGGAGGCCTACCTATTTTGTCTGAGCTGATGCTTGCAGAGAGACCATTGGGGGAAGCCTTTCAATCAAGTATGACTCATGAAGAACGGTCTCTCCAGTTTATCAAATATCCTAAAGGGACTTTGCGGAAGGCTAATGAATCATAGCGACCTTCACCGCTCCATTGTAACAGTCTACGTTGGCCCAAAGCAATATCCGTTCTACCTTCACAAGGGCCGTTTGTGCCAGCACTCCTCGTTCTTTGAAAAGGCGTTTCATGGATCTTTTGAAGAAGCAACCACCGGGAGCATGTATCTGGAAGAAGACGGCGTGGAAGAGTTCATAGTGTTTGAGAAATGGCTATATTCTCAGAAATTGGGCGACCTCAAAGAGCCCGCTGATGCAAGCCTTCTCCTGGTCAAGTTATTTTGCTTTGCGGACAAAGTCGGAATATCGGAATTGCAAAATGCTGTGCTTGACGCTATTCGTGACCGAGCCACAGGGCAGCATGTATCTCCCACAGCCCCAATTACAACGGACGAAACATCGCGAAGCTACGGAACTTATCTAGGTGGACCTCCGCTCGTCTTAGACTCTATGTGGGGGACCAGTCCAGAACCTGAGAAGTCGGCCGTGAAATACCTTCCACCAGCCACTTCCATCGCGATTCAATACGCGTATCGAACAACCCTTGAGGGTTCGTCTCTCAGGAGGCTCTTGGCCGATATCTTTGCTTTCAACGTGAAGGTCGAGACCTTGGAACAAGACATTTTAGCGCTCCCTATGGAATTTATCGCGGATGTCATTTTGATCTGCCCTGCGGTCCCAACTCCGTGATTGGTGGCATCTATCCTACCATTTGCCTCCCTAATCACAGCTGTCTTCCAAATGCTCATAATAGTTGGAACAGCGATACAAAGGGTGAGACCATCCACGCAATCCGTCATATCAATGCGGGGGAAGAAATCACCATCTCCTACGACAAAGGCGGTCCCTCCGACTCCCGACGCACCCATCTGAAAGATGCATTCGAATTCGACTGCAATTGCAGTGTCTGCTCCCTCCCACTTCCCGAGCTCCAAATCATCGACGCTCGCCGCCTCCAAATCCAATATCTGGACGACGCAATCGGTGATCCAAACCGCGTGATGGAGAGGCCAGATGATTGTCTAGCAGATTGTCACTCCTTACTTCAAGTCCTCGAGGAGGAATTCCATCGTGGTGCCTCGATTGCTAGGCTTTACTATGACGCCTTCCAAATGAGCATCACTCATGGCGACCAGGCTCGAGCGAGCGTTTTTGCGGAGAGGGGATACAAATCGAGAGTAATTTGCGAAGGGGGAGGATAGCCCGGAGACGCAGAAAGTTAGGAATTTGATAAGGAATCCAGCAGGCCACAGGAATTTCGGAGCTTCTACAAGGTGGAAGTCTGCTAAAGGGCTGGTGCCGAAAGGGCTGGATGCTGGTGGGTTTGAGAGGTGGTTGTGGAGACAAGGGAGGTAGGGTGTGGTTGGTCGGCGAAAACATGCTGCTGTGTAAAACGCGCGGTCCAAACTTACTCCAGACATACGTAGTAGTCAGGATGGGGAAAGGACGAGGTCCGCTGGTTCGAAAAGGGTGAAACATTGGTTGAAGTGCCGCCGCAACGAGTACTTACTCACACCTTACTCTCGCATCTACTCCAATTCTGGCACCCTATCCGGTTTGACACCCTGCTCCGTTTCTGACGCCTAGTATCCCAGTTTTCCTGGGCGACATTTAGCAGGAGAATTGGCGCAGTGGGAGTGCCTTGCCACCAAAGTAATTGGACTCTCCTGGGTCACGTTGCCCAGGAGCATGGATTTAGCTTAAGAGCAGGAAGGTCCGTAGCCTTGCCCCTGGTTATCCGGGCTCTCCTGGGTAACATTTTCCTGGGAGAATTCTTCTGGGGGAAGTGCGCCAGACTTTGAAGCATGATAATGCAACAGACATTTCTAAGATTTTACCTCCCTGTGTTCCTTGGTAAGTCCAAGGACCACATGTGTCGCCTGCGGAAAGAAGTTGCAAGGACGGAAGCGGCGATGACTGCCCCAAGTAGCGACGCCTTTTCATTGGTGTTCCGCGGACTAGGGTCGCGGCTTTCGGCTTGTGCCAGTTCGGCGCTCTTCGAATCATGAGACCAACCAGATGGTAATAGATCAATCCATGGCGGAGATGCTGTTTCCAAACACTCTATTTCCCGCCTCGAACCAGGATCCTCTTTTTGACCACAACATGGCCTACTCGACGGGGCGCCAACACCCCCTAGGCTACTTCATTGACGACACCATGGGCCTTGGGGACGGTGTCCGCCTTTCTGGTAGGGGCGGGATGATGGATGTCGATTGGGCAGGCCTGGAGGATAGATTCAGTAACGATCCTGCAGTGGTACCAGCGGTGCAGACGGGAGAAATACCGGAAATCGAGACTGTGGTTATTGATCGAGACTGGTACGATTCCTATACACCGGCTTTTGATACATGATATTTCAGCGCGTACAATCATGCTACGATTATTCATGGATGGAAGAGCAGTCAAAAGAGCAACGTCGTCGATGGCCGTTGATGAAAGACTCTCTTAAATCCCTGAGCTTCAGAGACGCGACCGGATCTCAAGATCCGCTACATGTATCACAATAGGCAATATCTGAGCTTGAATGGCGCCAAGTCACAAGGCGTTTGTGCCAGCGTCAGCGCTGTCACTCGCCCTTTAGACTTCGATTTAATCCCGAAGCCCTTCTTCGCTAGTAACCTTTGTCATATAGTTTGACAACGACGCCTCCAACGCAATCCCAATCTTAGCCTTGTCCCGTTCGATACCCTCATCGGGAACAACGTTCGGCATATCCAAGTATGCCGGTCCCACACTCGTGTCCAATCCACAAACCTCGAAGGAAGAAAAAGCCAAGACCTTGATGGCCGGCAAAGAGGACAAGAAAGATGTATCGAAAGCGCCGTCTGAATCCCAGAAGAGGTTTCGCGGTTGGGAGAAAGATGCTCTAGAGAAAGAAATCTCGAAGTGGGAGCGCAAAGATCCCAAGTCGTAGGATAACGGCGATGAAGCGTTCCGGCCGGTGGAACGGTGGGAGGATGTGAGGGTGCCGTTGGAGGAGGCTGCGGATACGGTTTGGGCTTTGGGGGGGGGTTTATGGTTCGTGATTTGAAGGGTTGTTTGAGGGAGGGGGATGATGGGGTTGCTTTTAGGAATGAAAAGAAGGACGAGGAGTAGGTCTTGCATGAAGAAAGAGTGCGGTCGCGTAAATACCTAGACCCTCGGCTAGAATTAGACGTATGAGGAGGAAGTCGATATCAATGAAGGGGTCGACGGTTTCGCATATAAACAGGAAATGAAGAAGGACGACTAGGTCTTGCGAGAGGCAAGAGCGTGGTGCGGTAGTCTTTTGCGTAGGCACCCAGATGGGATGTTGGCCCCGTCTGGAATAGAATGTATGGCTTTCTGGGTTTAGGTGCGTGATCTATTCATCAGCTCTCGAGCTCCCTCTCACCCTAGCATCTTCATACGATGCTGTAAATAACGACTCTGTCTTCGACTGTGTGGATTCTTGCGTGAGAGCTGACAGGCATGTCGAAGAACAAAATCTCCGACGAAAGTGCAGTTGGCACCAGCGACTATAATGACGAGAGGAAAGAGGTGCAATGATTCAGTCGAGAACAGGCGGTTATCGTCTCCATGGTGCTGGCTGCGAAGAAGATAATGACCCGTCTGTTGACGACAAAGGTTGAACGTTGATGTCAATACCACTTCACCTACAGACAGCAGACGGCGATGATGAGAACGATCTTATTATCACCAGTGGCAGGCCTGAAATTTAAACACTACCGTCCATTTCACCTCATGAAGGTATCGCGAATCCGGCCAAGCATTTGCCCGTAGCCGAACTTCGAATTTAATCGAGATCGAGATGCAAAATTCGATACAGCAGTTTGCGAAGGCATTGGCTAGACGCTAGTGGCCCGTAAATCATCGAACGTCCCCTACTAAAATTAGGTAGTAAAGCCTTAACGATATACGGTCGCGTTTATAAGCTATAATACTTATATATAACGTCTAAATAAAGCTATAAATTATCTTATATATCTAATCCTTAGTATTTTAGTCCTAGCCTATAGTCCTATTATCTTACTATCCTACTATTACCGCTATACTATTATTATTCCTACTAGGCGACTAGGTCCTAATAATACGCGGTAATATACTATCTATATAATAGCTTTATAATAGTATAATTAACTAGCTTATTTACTACTTATATAATCTTCTACCTACTTCCTATCTTATCCTTATAAAGTTTACTACTACTACTACTTCTAATATACTCCCTATAACTCCCTAGCGTAGTAAGTAGCTACCTAAATCTAAGTAGATAGTAGCCTATTATAAGCCTAGTTTATAGCCTAAATTATAATTAATAAGTAAGCCTTAACTTTAAGGGAGAGGTACTTAGAAGTATACTTTTAATAATAAGCTCAAGGATATTATAGCTAAGACTAATAGTACTATTCTAGGGCTTAATATTATACCTAGTACGCTAACTACTAATAGAGTTACTCTAAGGGGTACTTCTAAGGTAAGACTACTATTACCTAGACTTCTTATAAAGCCTTAAGCTTAGTTATAAATACCTTATCTATAACTTAATAGGCTAAAACTATTAGTAAGGTTTTATAATATATCTCTTCTTCCTAACTCGCTCCTATTAAGTCTACCTCTACCTCCTAATACGCTATAATTAAGTATACCTCTACCTCCTCCTCCTTCTCTTCTACCTTTAAGTTAGAACTTCTAGCCGACCCTAGAATAGGCGTTAAATCTAAAGTAGTAAGTTATAAATACTTTAAGATAAATACTACTAATACCCTCTAGGTCGCTCTCTAGATATTCTACGCCCTCTATCTAGTTATAGTTATTTAGCCGTTATTTACTAGAGGATAGGAGGAGAAATAAGGTAGAATTTATATAAGATTATCTATCTAGCTCCTAGCGTCCTAACTAGGCTACTTAGTAATATAAGCTTAAGAATAAGGCTAGTAATCTTTTTATAAAAATAGGTAACTTATAAACTCTAGCTTTAAAGGATACTACTATTTTTATAATTAATAATATATTAGGTCTTAGTTATAATAGGGGTAAAAACCTTAATTTTAAGTATAATCTAACTAAGATTAGAAATTATATTACTACTACTTATACTACTATTATAACTAGAATAGCTAAGGCTATTCCTCTCTCTTAAGTTACTATTATAGATAATTCTATATATCCCTTATAAGTTACTATTATAAATAGTTCCTTATTACCCTTATAAACTACGGAAATAGAGGAGCCTAAGCTAGTAAGGTTTAAGATATACTTAAAATTAATCCTTAAAAAGGATACTCTAGAAAATATAACTAGGGAGTAGTCTTATATATAGAATCTAAGTTATAGTTAACCTCCTTTTATAATATAGAGGTCTAAATAAGAATATTTTATATAGACGCTCTTACTTAGTTATCTTATTAGAGTTTATCTAGTATTAATTAAGGCGACCGCGAGCTATAATAAATTACTTAAGACATATTAATATATAATTAATATCCTAGATCCTTACTAATAGTAAAGTATAAAGTAAGAGATCTAGGACTTTTATAATAGTAGTTTTAGTAGCTTTAATATTAATATTATATTTAGATTTTATATTTAGCTTATAGATAATACTTTTATAATAACTTTAGTAACTTAATAATAGCTTATTTACTCTAGTAGCTATATTATAACTCCTACTCCTAGTAATCCTATAGAAGCTCTTTTATAAGAGCGTAAAATTAGGAATAAGAGCCCTACTAAGAAGCTATATAAAGAGATATTATTAATATAGAAATATACTAATAAAAGGTATCTAAATAATACTATACCTAACGTATTCTACTAGATTAATAATAACTTAAACTATATCTTCTTTATAATAAAACAGGTAATAATCTAGGCTAGTACTATACTATAAGATAATATAAGAAGGATTAGAAAGTAGACCCCTCTAGTTACGCTTATAGGAGATATAAGGGTATATATAAAAAAGTAGATAAAGTTAAAAGAGAAGGAGTAATTAAAGGAGTAATAGGCTAGGTCGCCCTTCCTATTTAGAAGTAACCCTTAAGCGGCTCCCCTATATAATTAGTATAATACTTTTAGAGGAGTATTCTAATAACCTACTCCTATATTATATCTTCCTTATAATAGAGCTTTCCCCCTACTAATTAGCTCCTACTAACCCTACTACCTACCCTCCTACCTACCCTATAAAATATACGAACCTCGGAGCTATAGAAGGAGCTTAAGGAGCGAGTAAAAGAGCTATCTAGCCTTTAATTACAGTCTATAATATCGCTAATAAGAGCCTCTTATACTCTAAGACCTTCTACTATACTAGTACCTCTAATAGATATCTAGAGTAGCCCTATTAAGGGTAATCTTACTAAGTTTATTAAGTAGATAAAAAGGAGTAGGCTTATAAACGAGATAGCCGACTTAAATAATATATATAATAAGCTTATAGATAAGGGCCTTACTACCGACCTAATATAGGAGTAGAAGTCTAATAGGGAGTTATAAATCGCCCTTAATATTAAGTATAGTATTAGTATATATCTAGCTAAAGGTATTAGCTAATAGGGTTATAAAAGAGATAGGACTATACTATATAGCTAGTTTATAGGTAGGCTTACTAATAGGCCCTTACCTCGTCGCCGTAGATATTTAGCTAGACCTCTAGTTACCCCGCCTAGTAAGATTACTCTACTACCTAGATTAGGATGTTAATATAACTACGTCCTAATAAATATTAAGTAGGATAAGGGGGTAGATAGTAAGGGATTTAATAACTATAATAATATATATAATAATTAACTACTTAGTCCTACTAAGTCTAATAGATTAGAATATTTAGATACTTAACTAACGTAGTAGTAGCGAGCTATTATATAGTATTTACGGAGTATATAGTACTAGAATAGCCTATAATCTCTACCTTCTATATACTATCCCTTATATATAATGCCTAACTTTCGGAATAGGTTACTAGGGTTTACCTACCCTATCTAGGCCTTAATTATAAGCTCTAAAAAGTACTTATATTATCTATCTTCCTCGTATATAATAGTAATATCCTAATATTTCTTAATCTAGCTCTTTAGAATAGTAAACGACGTCTTAATAGGATTTAGATCTAGCGAATATAAGGGTAAACGAGCTAACTTAACTCTAGCCTTATCTATTATATTAACTAGCTCTAGGTTCTAATAAATACTTATATTATTAACTATAATTACTAATAATAGATTACCGTTAATAATATAGCTATAGTAAGGGAGAACCTAGGAGCGAATAAAGTCGTTAAATATAGGGGCTTTAATAGAGCCTTAGTAGATAAGATATAAGAGGTAGCTATTAGTTATAAATATAGGTAGGATACTCTACCTCTTTAATTATTTTAAGCTCTATATCTAATATAGTATTCTATTAAGAGGTACCTACCTATAATATCTATTACCTAGGATCTTACCCTTAGTATATAAGTATAGAAGGAGCTAATAACCTTACTAGTACGCTTATATATAGTACTCTTATTAAGGAAAATAAGTTAATTAGCTCGCTAACTAGCTAGATATATAAACTATAAGTTTCTAAGGTCCTAATTACGCTACTAAGCTATCTTTCTTATATTCTTCTATAACTAGCTAAGGCGCTGAAGATATCGCTAGATTTTAACTTATTAACGGTAATATTAAACTTATTATAAAGAAACTAGGCTATTTTATTAAGGTAGGCTATTAGCTACTACTTTAGGTAGATTAAAAGCTCCTCTTATAATAGGTTATTAATAATATAATCCCGTCCTAACTTATAGAGACAAATCGGATACGCCCGCATCTGATTTACGGCGTACTAAGTTTTAGTTAAGTCTGATTTAGAATTATAATATTAAATCGGATGCGCTATAAACCTTAACCGATTTTCATAATTTTAATATCGTTGAAAAGTGCGCGCTTAGCGCTCAAAAATGCGCTTACTAGCTTCCTGAAAGGGCCTAGTACGGTAAAGCTATTAGTTCTCTAAAACCGGGGATCCTTGATATTCAAAACCTTAAAGGCCTTTCCGGCGCTAAAACGCGAACCTTTACCCTTAGGGTAAACCTTCACGTTATCCTATAAATAGGACTTAGTTTTAAAGCCGAGATTAAGGCCTTTCTTATCATCTAAAAATTACTAAAATCGGCCTAGTATCGCCGAAGTTATTAACGAGGTAAGTTCTCGCATATACTTACTACTATACCTCTCGAGGTAAAGCAGCTATCTTAGCCTAATAACTCGTTCTAAGGTACTTCTAGTATAGCTCTTTAATATAATTAGTTTAGGAGTACTCTAAGTTATCTATATACTCTAGGGAATAATACGGAAGTTCGTAGTAGTAGAATAAGTACGCGAGAATATCCTTCTATTCCTAAGTAACTCTACTATTATATAACTATGTTTATACTTAGATATTTATTTTTAGACCTATATATATATATAGAACTAAAAGTAATAGTACTTACTAAAAACTCTCTATTTAATAGTAGTATACGAAGAAGATACGTAAGAATTTAATTATCCGTACTAGAAGATATACTAGAAACCTTAATTTCCTTATATATATAGAAAGCCTAGTATTAAAAGTCTATTATAAAGATCTTACTAAATTATAATATCTATTAACCTTATCGAGATATAGCGTTAAGTAAGTATATAAAGGAATACGGGTAAGGATCCGCGTTAATATTCCGTATATCGTACTAAGACGTAGGATTAACGACGGGCCGCGCTAAACCTTAATCTTACCGCCTTTAACGCCCGGAGTAATTATTTAAATATCACTTTATCTTTCTTCTTCTTCTTCTCTTTATTATTTAACGACATATAAACCTTTTAATCTAGGCTTAAAAACTAGATAGTAAATCGACCTTTCTCTATTAAATACTATGGAGTTTATTAGCGTACTAGGATATACCGGCTTCCTAGCCTATAAGGGCTGTAAGACTAGTATTCTACCTTCTAGAATCGACTATTACTTCCGTTAAAAACCATATTAACTTCTACTTAAAGAATATAAAAATATCCTTTTAGAGACGACTAAGTATCCTTATTTAGTCTGGGATATTACTAAATGAAAGGAGGTCTTGATTCCGGATTCTTTTCCCTACTTCTTTTCTAATCTAGCCCTCTATCGAGACGGGCTAGCGTGCTAAGACTACCCCTATATTACTAGAGATATATCGGGTATATAAAAATACCTTAAGAAATCGCATGATTAGATAAATCCTAGGGGGAAAGGTCGGGTTTCAAAGAACGCGTCGATAGAAACCCCCTGGAAATCAGGAATCGCGTGCCAGCGATTCTTCCGTTCTACCCCCAGCCATAATTACTTTTTAGTAGACCCGGAGAAACCTTTTCCCGCCCCTAGGGCTAGGCCTAGAAGGTCTAGCTCGATTATTAAGGAAGAAGAAGTTAAAGAGATAGAGCGTTCGCGTTCGTTTTCAATTCATAGTCAAGGTATTTACCCCTTATTACTTCTACCTATTTTTCCTATATCGAGAATATATCTAAGATCTAATTTTAGATCCTAGTATCTAGGATCAGGGCTAGGTATAACTCGACTCGAAAATTCTCGCTTTTCGAAACAAGGAGATTCAAAAAATCCAGGCTAATTAATTCAACGACCCTAGCCCCTAGCTGGAAAGGACTAGATAGATTACCTATCTAGGTAGCCTAAATAGGCCTGAGCTTCTTAATTTAATAGGGGAACCTGATACTCCTCTATTAAAAAAACGTCTGGCTTGTTTTCAATTATCTCGCCTAAAAATCCTAGCAAGCCCTATTAATTATAGGCTACTTCGGACGCTTTAAGATAGTTTAGATGGAAAAGGGCTAATCTCGCGCTAAACCTTTTCGGGCCTACTAGGACGTTAGACGGATTTTAACTTACTATTAGCCCTAGAAGTAAATACTTAGCTTTTTTATTCGAACTTAAGATAATCTGAATTCGGATAAATACCTAAAGTATATATTTACTTTAATTCAGGCTAGCCTCTTTAATCGATTTATTCGAGTAGCTTCTTAGCTAAAGTCGAAAGATCTAGAAAAGCTAGATATTTCAACTTCTAGTAACTAATCCGACTCTAACGCTAGCTAGGAAGGGACTAGCTCTAAAGACGAACATGACGTTTAAATTAATACTTGAATTACCCCTCGAAAGTCTAGAAAGATAGCTCGATTAACTAGAGTTGAAAAAGCTTGCCTCGATTTTTCGATTTCTCTCCTCGACTAATCTATCTTAGGGAAAGAATACGACCTTCCCCTAGTATATGCCCTAGCCCTATTAGGGCTCAAAGAAAATAGATTTCAGGGGCCCGAATCCTATCCCTCGATTTTATCTTCTATTTTAAAGATAAGTCGATTTTTTATTCTTTACTACGTATTTAAGGAGATAATTAAATAGTAAATCGATTCCAGATCAGATTTAGAATCTAGTACGTCTTCTACTAGCTCGGAAAAACTATTCTCCGGTATTAATCTTAGAGATAGTACCTTACCTCGATTAAGAAATCTCGTTAATTAATTTCTTATTCGAGGTATATATTCGCTAATTCACTTTCTACTAGACCTCCGAGCCTACAGATTAAAGATAGACCGGAATATTACTATAAGCGGCTAAATCGACTAGAATAGTAATATAATACTCTATAAGAGTCTTTCTTTCTCTATCTCTAATTTTCGAGTATTTATCCACGGTCTTACTTTATCTACTCGAGCTACCCTTTTCAGGGATATTCTTTTTAAAAATAGGGTATCTACGCGAGTTAGCCCTATTCGGAATATTCCTAATATCCCCTAGAAGCGTATCTTTGATAATCCTCTAGATTCAACCCCTTTTTTAAACTTTCTCCTCGATCCACGTACTTAGCTCGGGCTAGATAGTCTGGAAAAGTGGTTATTTAATTAAATAGCTACTAGTCCCGATTTAGCTAGTCGGTTTTCAATCCCTAAGCCTTAACTTACCTGGAACTTATAGAAACTATCGGACTGGATTTTAAATATTTAGCTTTTTCTCGAGAAACTTCTTATACTAGCTTATATTATCGGAGGTTAACCGCTAAGGGCCCTAGAGCTAGCCTCGATCCGGTATTTAAATTCTACGACTACTAGGGTATGAAATATCTTTATAGAAAGTGGCCTCGTTTATTTTATTACCTACTACTACAAGGGGTATACTATTTAGGGTTCTACCAAGATTATTCATTAATTTCTACCTCGAGAAATTAGTAAATTACTAGTCTATTATCTATAGCTAGTAGTTCCCTTCCTAGCTAGGATTTTATTCGATGTCTTTTAAAAACCCCTTACTAAATATCTCTTCGAAAACCTAGCTAGGAGAACGCGTTCCAAGGCTTTAAAAATTCAATTAGATCGATTTCAAACTGTCTTTTAAAGGGAGATACTAGCCGGGCTCGAGCTAAGTACTAATCCGAGCGAGTATTAATATATTACTATTAGAATCTCTAGGCGTTTTCTCTTAAAGCTATACTACTTTCAACCTAAAGATATAGGGGAGATAGGGGACGAAGACAACCCTAATTATAAAGATAAAGTGCTAGATTTACAGGCCGGGTACTCTACTTACGTCGCCGGGCTTACCTATACTTATAGGCTTCTAGAACCTTCTAGAGAGATTTAGAGCTTGAAACTTAGGTTTTAAGAAGCTAGTCTAGTAAGTTATTATTTTAGGATTATATTTATCCCTTTTATAAGATATAAAAAGATAGAGTCTTTATTTCTTTAATTAAAAGATATATTACTAATTTCTCTACTAGAACTAGTATTAACTACTAGGCTTTACTAGTTCTAGTAAAGCCTTAGTTCTTGAAGGGCTTAGTACCCCTAGTTTTAAAAACGACTTTAAAACTTAGCGTCTTACTTAGCTAGATCGTCTACGAAAAGTCTATCCTATAGGGATAAATAAACTATAACCGCATTTCATTTAAATAGTACTAAAATTTTAATCGCATTTCATTTAATTTTCTATTTCTAAATGAAATGCGGCTCGAACCCTAACCGATTTCTAGGAAAAGTACACCGTTAGAAAGCCCTTACTTAGCCCTATAAACTAACCTACTTACCTACC
>JAABUP010000112.1_pt1 | contig 182945 bp, 4 predicted proteins | sample 5559201 | NCBI WGS metagenome assembly JAABUP01 (sample SAMN10711887, study PRJNA513373) | rock metagenome | isolation source: Antarctica rocks | place: Antarctica
ATACTATTATTATTATTATTATTATTATTATTATTATTATTATTATTATTATTATTATTATTATTATTATTATTATTATTATTATTATTATTATTATTATTATTATTATTATTATTATTATTATTATCTAATTTTAATAGCTATATATAGTTACTATCTATATAGTATTTGTATAATACTCCAGTCTTACTTATTATCTCTTATATATAAAGGAGAAGTAGAAAGAGAGGTAGCTAGGATACTAGGAGGGTATCCCTAGCTATATAAGGACGTCGGTATAAAGGGGAGAGATCTAGGAGATAAGAGTTAGTCTTTATATAAGGCTATTTAAGGCTAAGAGCTCCGTAGGTATCTAGTTATATATAGAGAAGATAGGACTACGCGCCTTCCTATATAAGAGGAGGGTACTAAGGGTTAATAGTACTTACTATAAATATAGATAGAGGTATTAAGATTATTAGATAAGATAGCTAATAAGTTAAATAGTTAAAAGATATCTAGCTATCTAGAAGGTATAAGAACAGCTAAGTATATTACTAAGGAATAATCCTTAGTAGCTCTTTATAGAAGCCTTCTATAGATTATATTATAATAATATACTAGGAATAAAAAAAGATATTAACGTCCTTATTAATAAATAATAGTAAGGTAAGAAGGTTAGTAGTAAGTAAGGTAAAAAAAGTAATTATATTACTACTACCTTATAGTTATTAACTAGTCCTTATATATTTTATAATTCTTTTATATTTATCTATTAGTTATAATAGGCTGTATAACCCTTCTACTTTACTAGATATTTAGTTACTAGCCTATAATCTTTCCTAATAAGGCGCTTATTTATTAATTAATTATTATATCTCGAAGGATTTAGTATTATTAGTATCCCTATTTATAAATATAGATAGTAGTTCCTTATACTAAGGGCGAGAGAATAGGTTATTCTCTAGGTATAGTTCTAACTAGGCGATAGTAAAAACGTTATAAATCCGCTAGTAGGTAGATATAACTAAGTAGTAGGCTAAGTAGCTAATATATTTAATAACCTTAAATAGACTAATAAACTATTAGTTATATATTTTACTAGCGGTAGATAGGATAGAATACTTATAGTATAGGCGGAGTTTTATATTATCTCTTATATAGAAGAATTAAGGCTAATAGTAGTAATTATAATGAAATTTTAAATATATCTAGGTAAAAGCTATTACATTAGATGTCGAGAGGCGTATTATATCTCTAGGAATTACCTACCTATTATAAGTACCTAGATCTAATAGTTAATCTAAGGAAAACTTATAAGTAATATTATTTAGGAATTAACTACTTAGGCTAGAAAGCGAGTTATTATAGCTTACCTAGATAACTAGAATAGTAATAGGCTAGGAAGATATATTTTCTAAAGTAGATATTTAGAATTATAAGGTAATTTCTATAGTTTAGTTAGTATACTTATTAGAACTATTAGTCTACGGGTAATAAGCGGTTAAGTAGAGAAGCTTAATACTAAGCTTATTAAATAAGGTAGTCTAGAGTTTACTTAAGAACTTTTAATCTTTATTAGAGATTATTTATTTAGGGAGACCTTAATTAATTTTACGTAGTCTTTATAATAGCCTATTAGCCTAGTCTACTATAGTAAAGGTAGCTTTCCTAGGAATTAGTATAATTTTCTAGGAGAATATATCTATAATTATAAGAATTATATTATAGCCCTTAGTTAAAGTTAGTAGTATAAGAATAAAATTAATTATTAATATATAAAAGGGTACTAGAGGTAATATAATTAGTTATAAGGAATTATAAGGTAAATAATATAAGGTTTAATATAACTAGTATTATAGATAGTAGCTAAGAAACTCTTTAAGCTTCTTAATAAGGCCCTTAATATACTATTACCTAGATAAGACTTTATAGTATTTAGTAAACCCTATATATTCTAAATATATAATCTTAAGAAATACCTTAATAGCTAGTCTTAGAATATATAAGTAGTTAGGTCCTCTTATATTAAGCTTCTAGATAAGTCTATTAATAGCTTAATAGAAGGGAAGCCTTATATAATCTTCTACCTTAAGGCTATTATTACTATTAAAGACCTTCTTTACCTTATATTATAATAAGTCTACCTTATAACTATTAATAAGTTATTAATAGAGAAGTAGACTAATCTTAATAAGATTAATAGTAGTATAAGTATAGCCTTATAATATATTAAGTTTACCTTTTAGCTAGTAATAAGATCTACTTATACGCGGTATTAGCTATAAACCTATTACTTATTAATAGAGCTAAGAGGTCTCTAGTTTAAATATAATTAAAATAAAACTAAGATATTATATAGTAATAGAGCTCCTTATATAGAGTTTTTATACGCGGGGTGAGCGCGCCCTTAGTATATATAATAATATCTACCTTAGTTCCCGCTAGTAGTATTAGCTCTACGTGTAAGAGACTCTAGGTTAAGAGATAGAAGGTATTATACTAAGTAGAAGAGTTAGAATAATAGATTAAAGCTACCCCTCCTAGCTAGGAGGATTATAACTACGCGTAGGAGTAGGAGTAGTAACCCTATAATTATAAGTATAATTAGCGGGATTTTAATATAATCTACTTTCTCTTATAAGTAGATTATTATATAGCCTAATACTAGGAAATAGTAATATAATAGTAGTAATAAAGTATATTTATACCCCCCCCTTAATAACTTTAATAGCTCCCTCTTATATATTATAGAAAAGATACGCGGTAATTCCTAATAGGAGTATTATAAGCGTTCTACTAAGCTAGTAGTAGTAGTAACCTAGTATTATAAGTTAAATAAAAAAGGATACCTTAATATTAAATAATATAAGAGAGGAGTAGCTAGGATAATAATAGATTAATAGGAGAGCTAAGGGTACTTATTAGTATTAGTTAAATTATATAAGGAAGGGTAAGAGGGTAATTAAAGGAGTATAAACCTTTTAAGAGTAGAGAAAGGGGCGTAGCCCTAGTAAGAGAGAGGAGTATATAGATATTAAGATCTAATACTAGGATAGTAATAATAGAGTATAAGGGAGAGGATAGTATATAGTATTTAAAGGCCTAAAAGTATTATAGTAAATAGGGTAGGTAAGAGAGGTTTTCTTCTATAATTTATAATTTCCTCTTAATAAACTAGAGTTAGAACGCCCTTATTAGCTCTAAGTAGCTAGATAATAAAGTATAAAATATAAATATAAATATAAATATAAGTTTACCTTCTTTATTTATAACCGCTTTTATAGCGGTAGTATTATAAAGTCTAGATAAGATATTAGGAATAATATACTATTTCCTAGGCTTATAATAAAAATTAATATTATTAGACTACTAGATATATTTAGAAGTATAAATAAGGCGAAGGTTTAGTTTAACTATAAAAAGGTTAATATAGATATTTATTTTATAATTCTAAGTATTATACTATAGTCTATATATATTATAATCTATAGTATAAACTCTACTATATAGTAAAACTTACTTAGAACCTATATAATCCTAGCTAATTTAAGCTTAATAAGCTAATACTATATCTTAGTATCCTTTAAGAGATAACTAAGAAATAGAATAGGCTAAACTTAAGAATAATTAAGGTATTTACTATCTTTAACGGCGCTATTAATATAATATACTATTATATTAAAACTAAAAACCTTATTAGTATTAAGATCTATAAATAAAATAATTTTATTATTAAAATATAATAGAAAAGTAGGAGATAATAATACCTTTTATAATACTTTAAAAGAGGTAAATTTTAACTTAGAGGAGTCTATTAATAGCTTCTATCTTATAAAATTCTTATATCTATTTCCCGTCTTAGGAGCTAATATAAGTATAAGGGTCTTTCTATCTTATAAAGGCTTAGAGATAGCCGCGTCGTAGGTAATATAACTATATAGCTAGCCTATTACCCCTAAGTATATCTTTAGCTAGGAAAGAGATTCTAGGAATAAAAGCCTTAATATAACGAGAAGCTTATCTTTTATAATAGATAACCTAAAGGAATTAACCTTCTATCCTAGTAATTAGACTAAGGGGTACCTAAGGAGGGCTTTAATAGGATTTACTAATATACTATACTTTTATAAGACTATAAATACTTATTAAAGATACTAGATATATTCTTATAAAGTCCTAGAGTAGATATTATTATTATTAATATATACCTTAGTAAAATTTTAATAGGTATAAAGAAGGTAAATTATTTATTATTAAATATAAGCTAAAAAAATATAGCTTATAATAGTAATATTAAATAATTCTTACCCTTAATAGCTTACAACTATAAGCTTATAATAATTATTAGAGTATATATACTAATAATAAAAAAGCTAGTAGTATTAATAATACCTATATATTTATAGTCTTTTATAGTAGAGATTATTTCTAATTATAATAATAATAAATAGATATTAGGGTATATAATAGTATTTAAACTATAAATATTAATAACTACGCGGCCTTTATATTTCCTACTAGGTATAGTCTTTTAAATAATAAAAACTAGGAAACTAAATAGGGTTAATTTAGTTATCTAATAGAGTCTATCTTAATTATAAAGCTTATTAAAGGTATTATTAAGGACCTTCTTTAACTTAATACTAAGAGGGTAAACTCTAGCTATTTTAAAGACTTTTATTCCTAGTTAGATTTTAATAGAATTCTTATTTATTTATCTTAAGGGATATCTATAAAACCGCCTTCTTTCTAGAGCTTTAGGAATTTATTAATTATATCGCGTATTAGCTAATATCTATTATAGATAGTAGTACTATTAGGTATAATAAAGTCTTTTATAATAGGCGCTATAGTAATATTAGAAGTATAAATAGTAGGTATAAAGGCTTTTATAAGAGGTATTACTAAAGTAGGCAATACTAAAGTTAAAGGGGATACTAATATTACTAGTATTTAATATAGAATCTACTCTAGTTTATACCTTTTACTTAGTAATAGTAGAATAGCTTCCGCCTCCCTAATACTTTATTATTCTTAATAGCCTTAATAGCTTTCTTAATTAATTAATCTATATAAATTAAAAGAGTCCCCATTAATATAATAGTAATATTATATAAAAGGCTTTATAGTACTAATTAATTATCTTAAACTACTAAAGATATTAAAGCTACCCTTATAATACTAATAACTCCTAAAGTCCTCTAATAGTATAGAGAAGCCTATTTCTTTATAAATAATTTATCTCTATTTATTACTATCTATTATAGTAGTAATAAGCCCTAATAGTATACTCTACTATTATACTTAAGTATAACCTTATACTACTTTAACTTACTATTAAAGGCTTTAATAGCCTCTTTTATTAAATTCTATATAAGTATATTACTTTTCTAGTATTTCTTCCATAAGATCTAAGAAGCCTTTTTCTAAAAGGAAGCTATTAAAGTAGCTTAACTACTACTACCCTTTAACTATTATCTTATTATATTAGTAAATTAAATTTATAAGTTTATATAAGATACTAATAAAGTATATATTTATAAGGTATTAGAGACTATTAGGTATTATATTAACTATATTATTACCTATTATAAGCGTCCCTTATAACTAGGGATCCCTAAGTTAAGTAATTAATATACTACTTTAATAAAACTACTCTTTTATCTATTTAACTAGGCTACTAATAGCCCCGCCTTTTAAAAAGTAATTAAATATTTTATTAAAAGTACTAAGTAGTATTAAAGTCTCTTATAACTCTTATTATATTTTATAAAGTATTAGCTACTATTAACTAGGAATAACTCTAAGAGATTCCTATTAGTTAAAATACCTATTATTATATCTTCTACTCCTACTCTATTTAATATTAAGTTACTTATAAGAATACCCTTAATAATATTAAGTATTATACTACTAAATTTTAATTTTGTAATCCTATAACTTATAGGACTTCTATTAAAGAAGTTATATATAATTAGCCTATTAGACTAGTATAATATCTAGTTATAAGTAAGAATATAGGTTTTACTAAGGCTTAATATATTAAGTTATAAGAAATAATTACTAGTATTATACTACTAACCCTACTACTAATGCTAGGACTTATAAATCCTAGTATACCTCCTAGAATACCTTTTAATAATAGTACCTCCTGCTTTAATCCTAATAATATTAGATATTTTAATCCCTTTCATAATAATAAAGTTATAAATACCGCTTATAAATAGTAAGGGTAGCGATTAGAGCTAATAGAGCTAGAAGGAGTAATTAGGTATAAGTTACTATTAGGCCTATAGTATAATAGCTCTTATATAGCTAAGAATTAAGACTATTATAATAATAATAATACTATATATTATAAGTAAGATATAAGATAGCTACTATATTAATTCTTCTTATTATAAAGCCTAGCCTATAATTATTATACTAGAAGCCCTAGAATATCTAAGGGGTAGAATTATAATAACTATAATAATAATAACTTAATAGAGACCTAGTAGACCTCTTATAATAATATTATCTTCCCTAATATAACTAGTAGATTAAACTTATAAGGATATAATTAATCTAGATATATATTAATAGCTATTAGATTAAATTAACGCCTTAAAGGTAGAAGTAGTATAATAAACTAGGATTTCTTTAAAAAAAAGCCTTAATAAATTTACTTTAACGTATTATAAGATAAGTCCTAATATTAGGATATAATATTAGGGGAGGAGTTATAAGTAGTAGGAGTAGTAGAGGTAGTAGATTAGGGAGTAGAGGAGAGATACTTATATAAGGACTAGGGAGCTTAATAGAGGGGAAGGAACTTAAAGATAAGGGAATATATATTAAAAGGATATTAATAAAGGCCTTAAAAGCTATTATAATTATATAAAATATATTAAAGGGTAGAATAATATATAAAATAGGAAGGATAGTAGAGATAAGGCTTAAATGTATAAAAGAGTTTATTATAAGGGTAGATTAATAGCTTAAAGAGATATATAAGCTTAAAAAGGTAGTAGAAAAGTAATTTTAAAGGGAGAAGATATAAGGGGGTAGAAAGAGCTAGGTATAAATAGTTAGTTAAAACTTAATAAGTATAAAAATAGGTAATATAAGCCTTAAAGGGATATTTATTATAATATTAATAAATAATATTATAAGGAAGGGATTTAAAGTAATAAATAATAGGAAGGCTAAGACTTTAATAATTTAAATTAATAATAAAATTAAAAGAGAAGCAGTAAGGGTACTTATTAGAGAGTAGCTAATTAAGAGATTTAAGATAATTATATCCTTAAGGATATAAGAGATTATAGTAGTAAAGTACTTAATTAAAGGTAATTTAATACTATTTATAATAAAGATAGAGGTAAGGGAGGAGTTAAAGGAGACTAACAATTAGATAAAAAAGATATATAAGTTAATAAGGGTATTAAGATAAACTTTCCTAATTATAATATATAAAGTATTAAAGAAGGTAGTAGATATATTGAAATAAAAGAAGGTTAAAGAAATAATTATTTAATAAAATAAAAAGAACCTTCTAGGATTAAAGATTATAAAAGTAGCTTAATTATAAGTAGTTATATAAGAGAGGAGAGAGGGAGAGGTAGTAAAAGAGAGAGCTTTATTACTATTAAAGCTTAAAAATAGTAGATAAAGTAATTAAAAAGGGTTTAATAAAGAAATATAACCTCTTAAAGTATAAAAGGTAGGAGAGGAATAAGGTTATAATATAATACTTTAATTATTAATAGTATAAATATATAATAAGTTATTATAAGAGCCTAATATAATATAAAATTTATATTAATAGGTATAATCTAAAGGAGTATAAAGTAAAAAAAGGGGAGATTAAAAAATATAATAATTATAAGAAGAATAGTTATATAACTTAAAAGTAAGGGTATATAATTAAAGTAAAAGAATTTAATAAGCTCTATTAAAAAGTAATTAAGAAAAAGAAAAAGTTATATAAGAGCTTTATAAGAGGAAATAAATAATAAAATACCCTAAAGTAATCTTAAAGAAAGTAGATAATAATAGTAATAAAGAAGAGGAGAAAGTTTATATTTAAGTTTAAAGACCTTAATAAGGTTATAATATAAATAAGTCCTTAAGAGGATATAAGAGAAAGGGGAATTATATTATTATTAGTAATATTATTATAAAATAGGTTAAAAAGGCTAATTACTCTTTAAGTTAAAGAGATAAGTTAATAGATATTAAAGGATATATTAATATAAAAGACTCTAATTATAAAAGAGGTAGAGGTTATAAGAAATATCTAATAAAGATCCTTATAAAAGTTTAAAAAATAATAAAATTATTATAATATAATATATTAAAGGAGTAGATTATAATAATATTATTATTATTAAAAGATAAAGAGATATAATAAATAGATATTCTAACTATTTAAAAGCTATTATATATAAAGAGGATAAGTTTAATATATAATTTAAGTAAAAGAGTATTTTACTTAATATATAAAGTAGGAAGGGATATAAAGATATATTTCTTTATAAGTAAATATTAAAATATTAATAAATAGGGAGTTAAATTTATATTAAAGGACTTATACTCCTTAAAGATATAAATTATAAGGAAGAAAGGAGGAGTATAATATATCTTTAAATATATAATATATATAACTTTAACTTAGAGTTTAAGACCTTAATAGATAATCCCTTTATATTATTAAAAGTAAGGGAGTAGCTAAGTTAGCTTAGGAAATATATATTAATAAGAAACTTTAACCTCTATTACTTAAATTAAAATAATAGGGGTAGATATATATATTATAAAGTAGTAGATATATTAATAAATATTATAAAAAAGGTAGATAAGGCTTACCCTATTAAAGGATATAATAACTTAAAGGGTAAAAAGGTAGAAAATACTATTAATCTAATATTTATAATAGAAGCTATTAAGTAAATATTATTATAAGTCTAATTATATCTTAATATATATTAAGGTTAGCCTTAAAGTAGAAGTAGTAGTCTTATACTTATAAAAGATATAAAAGATAGTAGACTTAAAGGAAGTAAAAAAATAAATAAGTACCCTTTAATATTTACTATTAAAAGGGGAGCTAATAATTAGGGAATAAATAGATAGCTACTTAATTAAAATACTTTATAACTTAATAAGAATTATAAAAGAAGTAGTATTATAAGTAAAATCCTTTTTAAAAATAAAGCCTTTTTAAAACTTTAATTATATAAAGGTTATAAAGGTAGTATTAAAACTTAGGATAAAATATAATTATAAGAGAAGTTAAAGGAGTTTAAAGGTATAATAAGAGGTTTAAAAGATTAAAAGGAGGGTATTAAAGAAAGTAAAAGTACTTTACTTTAAAGAGGAAGTATATAAGGTATCCTAATTACTTAATAAACTCTAAAAATTAATTAAATAGGGCTAAGAAAGAAATATACTACCTTAAAAACTCTTAAAGTTTCCTACCTTTAAAAAGGATAAAGAGGGCCTTAAAGTAATATTATTTTAAAAGAAGGTAGAAGTCCTTTAAAAGACCTTCTTCCCTCTATCTTTAAAAGTAGATTTAAGTAATATTTAAGGGTACTAATATAAAGCCCCCTTAATAATAAATATAAAAATTATTAAAAAAGAAGTTTATAAAGTAATTAATAAATTAAATTAAAATAAAATAAAATCTTGAATAAGTTTTTAAAAATAATAGAGAAGGAGTTATTACCTAGCTTTATATATTTATTTTAAGCTTACTTAAAAGCTAAATATTATTTAATAGAACTTTAAAAAGCTAATATAATTATTTTAAAGAAATTAAAGAAAGAGGATTATTTAAAATTAAAGTTATATTATTTAATTACCTTACTTAATACTTTAAAGAAGATATTAAAGATAATTATTATAAAGAAATTAAGTAACTTTATAAAGGAATATAAACTACTACCTTTATAATAAATAAAAGTAAAAAAAGAGGAGGTTAATAATAATATCCCTTAAAATAATAATAAAGGTAGTATATATAATATAAAATTATAATAAATTTAATATAATAAATATATTATTATTAGATATTATAAGGGCCTTTAATAATATCTCTTATAAAAAGTTATTATATAATTTTAAAAAAAGAGATCTTAACTTTTATTATATAATAGGTATAAAGCTTCCTAATAAAAAGGGTTAAAATAATTATATTAAACTAAGATATAATAGGATAAAGATAATAAGAACTAGGATCCTTTAAAGATCTTTAATATTATTTATTTTATTTCTATTTTTTAACTCCGTAAGTTTAAAAGAGTATATAAAGATAAAACTTTAAATATAAATTAAAGGCTTTATTAATAATATTTACTTAATAATATATAATAAAAGTATTAAAGAGAATTATAAGATCTTAATAAAAGTATATAAAATATATCTTTATTAAGTAAATATATATAAGGTAACCTTTACCCCTTATAAATATAAATTAATCTACCTATTAAAGAGCTTAAAGAGGTTTAATATAAAGGTAATAATAAACCTTAAAATAATAATAATATACTTAAAGGTATTAATAAAGGTCTTTAAATTGTATATTAACTATAAATTAAAGTAGGGCCTATATATTAATAAAGTAAAATTAAAGATAAAGATATAAAAGCTAGCCCTATTAATTATTATTAACTTAATATAAGGTATTATATTTAAAAGGGTAAGATAGGTTTATAATATAATAGTCTAACTAGTTATAACTTATATAATAGAGATATAATATAGCTTAAAAGGGATATTAAAGGTAAAGAAGGTTAATATTATAATATTAAAAATTATATAAAATAAGTATTTAAAAATAGTACTTAAAGCCTTTAAGGCGATTAATATATAAATATTAAAGGTAGAATTAAGGGTCTTATTAATAAAGATAAGTCTTAATTAATTAATATTATATATATTAATAATATAAGGGATCTACTTATTAATTAAAGAAGGGAATATAAGGATCTATTATAAATTAAAAGGGAAAAGGGGAAGGGAGAAGAGGATTATAAAGACTTTAATAAAAGAAAAGTAATCTTAAGTAAGGGGAACCCTCTAAGTAGTAGTAGAAGGAGGGGATAATAGGATAATAGCTTAAAGTCTTAAAGGTAGGGGATTTAAAAGGGGAGATAACCTTACCCTTAAAGAGATTAAGAGATAAGTAAAAGAGAAGTAGAAAGAGAGGTAATTAAAATACTAAAAAAATATCCCTAATTATATTAAGATAGTAATATAAAAGGGTAAGATTTAAGAGATAAAAGTTAATCTTTATATAAGACGTTTTAAAGCTAAGAGCTTTATAAGTATCTTATTATATATAAAGAAAATAGGACTACGCGCCTTCTTATATAAGAGGAGGGTACTAGGGGTTAATAGTACTAGCTATAAATATAGATAAAGGGTAGGGTTAAGTAACTTCTACTAGGTAGTATTAACCTTAAAGGGTTTAAAGGTAGTAATTAAGTAGATTATCTAATAAGGTATACTTAATTAATTTACGCTAGTAAGGGAATAACTCTTTAAGGTTATATAAGAATAGATAGGCTCTAACTAAAGGGTAAAGGGGTAGGTAACCGGGGACTAACCGTCGAGTCGGGTTTTAGTACTATAAATTGGTACCGACCCGAATACTCGGTACCACCTCCCGGTACTAACCCGAATACTTGGTACCGGTTTCCGGTACCGACCCGAAAAGCCCTCGGTACCTTGGCGAGTCGGGTTGGACCGACCCGACTCGCCAAGGTATCACCAAGACGCCAAGCCCCTAATAAAATAGTAGGAGATACTAGATTTTTTCTAGAGTTACCCTTATACTAAAAATAGATTTTTTTTAATTAGAATTTTAATACCCCCTTTGATTCCCTAGGGATATGCATTACTATTTTGCATTACCTTAAAGAATTACCTAGGTGTCAAGGTAGCTAATGGACCTGTTCTGATTTTGTGTATGTGTAATTGATTAGCTATTGAGGATTCTATTAAGGACTGACTAGAGTATAGTGCAGAAGCCTTCCGTACTATAACAGAATATAAAAGCCATGATAATACCGATAAATAAATAATAAGGCAACGCCTATATTACTACTCCACGCTATAAAAGGGAATATTTCTCTATAAAAGTAAATAGGTCCTTATACTTTATTAACCCTACGTAATTTACTATATAGCCGTCGCTTATAGTTATTAATAAGGCCTAAGGCCTTAAAAAGATCCTTTTTACTATACTAAATGTTATACTTATAGCTATAGCCCTTCTATTTAATAAGATACTAAGTCTTACCTCTACTAATCCGCTTACCTATAATAGCCTCTAGTTTATAGACGTCTAATTTAGTAGCGTTAAGGCTATTATTCTTAATAATAGGAGGAGGGTATATATTTCTAAGACGTTTATAAGGATCTAACCCCTTTACAGAAGGCTCTAACTAAGTAATTAATATAATAGGATAGATTCTTATAGATAAAAGAAGCTGTAGATAATACGCTAATAGACCTATATACTTAAGAATTAGGAAGGGCCCTATATATTAGTTATAAAGTTTATAATTTAAAACACCTAGAATCTTATAGCTATTACCTAGTTATAAATATACTACGTTACCCTTATCTAATAATAATACTTAGAATTATAATAGATTTTAGTAAAGATATTTATAAAAGCTATAGATTCCTCAGCCTAATTATACTTTATATAACGCAGCCTATTAAAGTCTTTAATAGGTAGCTATATAAGTATACCTAGCGTATCTCTTATATCAAACCTAATAAGGACCTTATTAGAGGAGACCCCTATTAATTAATTCTTGAAATTATTAACGTAGCCCTATAAATAGGGTAGGATAGCCGTCTAATTAATAGAGTTAGTATTTACTTATTTAGTAATATAATATCTTATAGTGATTTTAATAGTTTAATTTATTTATTTAGATTATCCGTCTATCTATATATAGTATAAAGTTAATATTAGTAGTTTATAGCCTAGTTTTTAAAAGACCGCCCGCTAGAAAGAAGATATAAATTTAGAATCTCTATTACTAATAATTCTATAAGGAACTCTCTAACCGTAGGCTATTAATGCTACTAAGACGACTTCGGCCTACTAGCTTATAGACTATACGGACTGCCTAGGAAGTAATAGCAGGCGCTTAGAAAACTTATTAGTTATTATAAGTAGGCTGTTAAAGCCTTCTATAGTTAGTAGTAATACGACTATAAAGTCTATAGCTATTATATATAATAGAATAGATAGTTTATTAATAGGGAGTAAGCTACTATAAGGTTTATAGCGCTTAGTCTAGTTTAACTAATAGGCGGGGTAGTAATTAATATATATTCGCAAGTACTTTAATAGATAGTATATATATATTAAAGAGACTATTCGGTTATATATATAATAGTAGCCGCTATAGTACTACTTATTATATACTAGTTTAAAGACCTCCTTTTCTAAGGCCTTTAGTATATAAAGTCTCTCCCTTCTATTATTAGAATTTATATAGTAGATTATCCTATCCCGTAATTTAAATTATAATTCTAGCTACTTTACTTTATCTTTACTACTAATATTAATAAGGTCCTTATTACTCTTTTAAAGTAATTATAGTACTTAAAACTACTAGGCGTCTTCTTAATATACTTATATAAGCTTCTACTTAAATATTACTAACATTTTAATAAGGGTAATATAGTATAATAATAACTATTTATACTCCTATAGGTATAACTCGTTAAAGGCTTCTATATATAAGGTATTAAGCGTCTTAATAGCCTTAACTAGGGATACATCTACTTATAGTCTTAAGAGAGCGTCGGGGATAATATTAGATTTACTAGATTTATATTTAATAATTAACTTAAATTAGGAGAGATATAACGACGCTTAAATAAGATATAAATTTAGTTTATTTATAGATAAAGAGGTAAGGCTTATCTATTATAAAATAGGAACTACTACTAAGTAATTAGTATAAATAATAGTAGGCGGCTTCTTTAATAACTTAATTAGGTAATAAGTACGCTTAATAACCTATATAATACCGGCGACTTCTAGCTCTATTAGCTAATAATTTTACTTAGCTTAATTTAGTATTTTATTAAGGAATATTATTAGTTTAATATCTATCCTACTAAAACCCTTAATAATATTACCTTTAATATAGTAAAGTATAGTTATAAAGCCCTATTTCTTTAAAGTATCTAGGTTAATAAATAAGATCCTTATTTTATTAAAATAGATAAGGAAGGTAGAGCTACTAAAGGCTACCTTTAAGTCCTTAAAGGCTTCTAACTCTACTTCCATAGGCTTATATACTACCTATACTAACTATATCTTCCTACTAAAACCCTTTATACCCTTTAATAGAGTACTGGTAAGATTAATTTTATAGTATTATAATAGATTTACTCGCTAAGTATACCGCGGAATAGACGTTTATAACTAGCTTATAAGGCCTAGGAAGAATTTAAGGTCCTTTAATAATAATAGAAATATAAGGGAGCTAATAGCTAGAAGCTTTTCTTCTAATATAGATAAGCCTAAGGAATTAACCCGTTAACTAAGTAGGGTAATAAATAGGTATCCTAGGAAGGTTTTTATAGGGTTAAGGCTAATTCGTTTATTATAAAAGAGTATAAATAGCTTATATAAGTAGGTAAGGTACTCTAATAGGCTAGCTAAGAAGGCTATTATATTATTAATATATACTTTAGTAAATACCTTATATAGTCTAAGAAGTTTATCTATTTAATTCTAAATATATAGGGGCGACCCTTTATACCCTATTAGGGTAATATTATACTATTCCTACTTATAATAAGAGACTATAGTAAGCTTATATTAATCCTTTCTCTAGATACTAAACTAGTAAAACTAGCTTATACTATCTATTATAAATATATATAAATAGCTTATAATAGCTAATATAAGTTTAGATTATAAGGGTAAAGGGTAATTATCTACTTAAGTAATTTTATTAAGGCCCCTAATATTAACTACTATTTAACCTTTACGTCCTTTAATCATATTATATTAAATAATAAATATAGGATAGTTAAAGGGCGTAGGCTAATTAGCTTATATTATCTTATCCTAAGTATATAATTTATTAAATATCTAATTAATAAGATCCTAGTCTTTCTAGCTAATAGGATAAACTTAGGTAGGTTTAGATACTATATTAGGCTTTAGAGGGATAGGTATCTACTCTTCCTCTAAAATATTAATAGTTAGGCCCCGATCTATCTAGATTTCTAGGAATTCAGCGGCTATAGTTATAATTTATCTTACTATATTAGGGAGGCCGTAGATAGTAATACTATTAGGCTAAATATATTTAAGAGAGGGATTAATTAAGGCCCTTATCATTAGGATAGAGGCTATTATAGGCTATATAATCCCTACGTAGGTAGTAGCTAAGGCTATAAAGCCTTTTATAATAGACGACTTCTAGGAGATAGTATTACTAGCTATAAGGGGAGTATCTACTAGGGTAGTAAGGTAAGTACTATCTTAGTTATATTTAATAAGTAAACTAAGGCGGGCCTTATAAGATAATTATACTAGAGTAGCTAAAGAGTTCTAGATATAAATAAAAGAGATTATAGAATTAGTAATATAAGTATAAACGCTACTATCCCTAAAGTCCTAGGTATATTTAGGTTTAAAGAGGAAGTCTCTATTAGAGGGGATCTCTCCCTAATAGATTACTAGAACCCTTATAATTATACAAGGAGGAATAATAATAGTAGACCTAGCTTTAATAGTATACTTCATATTAAGTAATAAGTAATTATAAATATTAATAGGAGTATTAAAGCCCTAATAAAAACTAATGATTAAATTATAATTAGTAAGGTTAAGAATTATTTATTATAAAACTAATATATCTATACTTATAAGTAAATTAGCCTTTAGATTTTTAACTATATAGACTTCTATTACTATTAAGGCTATAGCTAATATTCTACTAATAGTACCCCTAATATATATCTTAATTAATATATATTTACTAGTATTTATAATTTTATTACTAACTCCCCGTATAGGTATTAATAATACTAATTTTATAATAGCGGCGTTAAGAAGGACCTTATTTAGATAGGATTAATTAATTAGGGTAACTAAATAAATACTATTAAGGTAAACCTTAGTCTAAGCTAATATAATAGTAGTAGGTATAGATTATAAGATACTAATAGTCGCGTACTTCTAACTATAAAATCTATAACTAGGCGCCTTTCCTTAGTCTAATATAATAGCTGAATCTATAAGTATAAGTACTTATAAAGTAGTATAATTTACTATAAGCTTTACTATTAAACTTAATAAAGACCTTATTTATAAAGATATCTTAATTAAAGGCTTTTATATAGTCTAGTACTATTATTATAAGTAGTTAAAGAGATTATTTTACAAGGTAAATATAAACGCGTATAAGGAATAGATATATATTATTAATTTTAATTAAAAGATAAAATTTACTTAGGGTATATTATTATTAAGGTTAATAAGGTTATTATTATTTCTACTTAATAGCTTATTACCTATATTATAAGAGTTATTATAGTATAAAATATCCTCTTACTACTTACCCTTAGCTTATAAGGTATAATATTACTAGTATCCTAACTCTTTAAATCCTTTAAGGAAGTCTTTTATAATATCCTTAGTAGAAGCTTAATAAGCCCTTTAAGAAGAGAAATAAGGTTAATAGCTATCTTATAACTAACTACCTATTTACCTATTATATTAGCCTCGCCCTTAGCCTTATTAAATCTTTTTAGTTAGTGTAGGTAAAGGGGTAGTTATAAATCTAACTTATTTATAAGACTTATTATAATCTATAATTTTTAAGTAGGAGGTAGGATTTATAAAGTATTTTAATAATATTAGTAAGGTAGTTATAGATTTTATTAGTAAGCTTAATTATTTTAAAAAGGTAGAGTATAAGGATAAGTATTACTATATAACTAGTTCCTAGGCCGGTATAGCTAGTAACCTACTCTATTAGGAAAACTATACTAATTATATTACCTTATAAGTCTACCTTTATTAAATATATAACCTTATTAATTATTTAAAGCGCTACTACTAGAGTTATAATACCTAGTAATATAAGCCTACTACTTATACTTTACTTTATTTAAGTTAAATAGGAAGTTATTAATAGTAATCTAATTAATAGTATAATAAATATCTTAATATAATTTAAAGTTAATAGTATTATAAATAATATTAAGTTATACTTTAATAGGTTAAAGCCTAGTATCCTTAATAGCTTAAAGTATCTTAGTATTAAATTCCCTAGGTTCTTAATAATTTATTATATCCTTTATAATAAATCTATTATATATTATAGTATTAATAGCTATATTTAAAGGTTATTAAAACCTTTTTAACAGAAGCCTTACCTATTTATTAATACTATTACCTATCTTTATAAGGCGTTAACTATATTCTAATAATTAACCTATCTACTAGGTAAGAGCTTAATTATAAAGACTTAGTTATAGATTTTTCTATATTAAAGTAGGATCCTTTAGAAAGTATATCTACTTAATATAATCTATAAAAAGGTAAATATTATAAAAGTAAGTCTCTTTACTAGTATATTTAATAGCCTTATTAATACTTACTAATTTTCTATTATATATAGGATTAAAGAACCCTAGATTACCTAGATTCTAATAAGGGCCTTAATTACTAGTATCTATTATAGCCTAGCCTTTTTAGCTAGTTCAGCCTAGTAGGCTAGGTAGACCTAGAGGACTAGAAGGACCTTATTAAGGAGGCTAAGGGGGGTACTCTTAGATATACTAGGCTATTCTAGCATTAATAGTAACTTATATAGTTACTTTAAGGTTAATATTCTATAATATACTTCCTAAGGAACTATATTTAAGTTCTAGTTTTAATTTTAGACTAATTAATTAATTATGAATTATCTCTTCTACTAATATTTATCTAGTATTAATACTACTAGGAATAGATAATATAGTATTAGATATTTACTATTAAGCTATTACTTAAGATAGCTCTAGAGATAATAGTTTAATAAGATACTTATAAGAGGCTTCTATTCCTTTATTAAATTAAGAGATAGCCTTATAAACTAAAGGTTTATTAATAGCCTACTTATAAGGCTAAGATAGCTTAGAATTCCTAATAATATTCCTAAGCTCTAGGGATATTAACCTAGAGTAAGTACCTTATCTTAAAGGCTTAATTATTTTAGTAGGCCTAAGGGTATCTTTTATAATTAAGGAGATAATATAATATATAGATTTATTAATAATAGAAGTAAAAATATAATTAGTCTAGATAAATTTACTTAGCTAAAAGGTGAGTTCTATAATTTCTTAGTTAACCTAGGGAGTTATAATAATAAGATATAGAGATTTGTTAAGAAGAGCAGTAAATTTATTAGGGCCTTAGTAGAAATTCTCTACCTTAGTATTAATTCTCTAGGAGTACAGGGAATACTCGTTAGTAAAGGCTTCTATAGACGGCTTCTATAGACGAGAGGTCTACTATAATAGTCTTAACGTAATACTAGCGTAATACCTCTATATACTATTAAGGACCTTAATAGTAAGGTATATTATTATTAATATATAATATTATATGCGGATAGATATCTTTCCTAGGATAAAGGACTCGCGATAATAGTACTATAAAAACGACGTTAGTCCTTCTCTAAGTAGTTAGATAGTACTTAATAGGGATATTAGTTATAATAGTATTACTACTATTATTAAGGTAGCTAATAAACCTATTCTAATTATATATATATATAATTAATTAGCTATTAAGGATTCTATTAAGGACTAACTAGAGTATAGTATAGAAGCCTTCTATACTATAATAGAATATAAAAGCTATAATACTAGGTTAGGCTAGGTAATAATAATAATAATGCTTAGTAATATAATTATAAATTATATATATAATAGTAAAACCTACTATAAATAGAAAATACTAGTAATATTATAGTTATTATTTCTATAGGAATAGCTAATTAGCTATTACCTTTTTATATTATCTTATTTACTATTAAGAATTACCTAGTTAGTAATAATGATAATGCTTAGTAATCTGTTAGTAAGTTATATATATATTATAAAATACTATTATAGATAAAAAATATTCCTGATATAATAGTCTTAGTAAAATAATATAGGTAGAACTAATATCTTAGCGAGTCGGGTTAATACTTCAGTACTAATACTTAGTACTACCCTATAGTATTAAATCGAATACTTAGTACTAACTATTAGTACTAACCTAAATACTCAGGCTAGGAATTTAGTATTAACTCGCTAAGAGTCGAGTTAGGTACCCGACTCGAGTTTGAAGTACCAACCTGACGCGGTCAGTCTACCTACAATTACACCCCCCATTTGCCTACAGTTACACCCCCCTGAATTAGGCATAGCTTGGGGCTAACGGGACCTTCCAGGTGACGTAGCCGTATACCCGCTACCTGCGCCGGTGTCTCTAGGGCCGCTAGACTTAAATAAGCCCTAGCTAGAAGTATACTAGCGCGCCTTATAACCCACGCGCGTACGAGGGTATTATAGTTACTATACTTAATAATAGTCTTACTATTCTAGACGCCCTAGGCACCTAACTTAGCGGAGTTAGGTGGCTACTAGCGCCTAAACCCCTAGAAGTAGTAGCGGGTATACGGCTGCGTTACCTGGAAGGTCCCGTTAACTCTAAGCTATGCCTAATTTAGGGGGGTATAAATATAGGTAAATAGGGGGTGTAATTATAGGTAAAGGGGGTGTAACCGTAATACCTCCCTTATATTACGTCGGCAAGATCTTAACTCGCCCCTATACCCTTAGCAAAGGCCTTATGCCCGCAGGCCCGGGGCCGGCCCCAGGGGCCCCGGGCTACATCGGCAATTCGGGAACCCGGCCCTGGAAGCTCAGGCAGCTCAACTAGCCCGTGCGGGAGGACTTGTACTCAGGAGTTATCGTGCTAGCCCGAATAGGAAATATTATAAGTATTACGTCACATGTTACTAATAAAATAGTAAACTAGGCTAATTTCAAAGTTTAAGCTAAAACGGACTAGTACTCGTCAAGATACTAGCTCCTAAAGTTAGAAGTTCTTTTTTCTTCGTTTTAAAAACCTCTGACTTTAGGAGCTAGTATCTTAGCGAGTACTAGTCCGTTTTAGCTTAAACTTCAAAACTAGCCTAGCTTACTATTTTATTAGTAATATATAACGTAATACTTATAATATTTCCTATTCGGGCTAGCACGATAACTCCTGAGCACAAGTCCTCCCGCACGGGCTAGTTGAGCTGCCTGAGCTTCCAGGGCCGGGTTCCCGAATTGCCGATGTAGCCCCGGGCCTGTCGCAGCGTGTCGCAAGGCCCTGGGGCCGCTCCGGGCTCCAAGGGTAGCGTCACGTGACTGCTAACTAAGTAATATTTTTAAAATCTATTAGTTCGTAGATTTTAGGAAGTCACGTGACTGATTACTAAGCGAAACCATATCACGTGACTACTTACTAAGAAAAACTTCAAAAGTTTTAATGTTCCATGATCGACGGGGGACTCGGGTAGCGTACCCCGGAGCCACCCCCAACGCCACCCTAAAAGCGACCCCGGAATCGATCGATTCAGCCGATTTCTACGCGGGGGTGATACGCTAGGGTAGGCCGTAGTAGGGGTTAATAGCGTGGTATCTATATTAACTTGGGGTAGTTAATAATATAACAGCGTTACTATTACGGGTACTTTAACGCTATTACCTAGCGGCCGGAAGGCTAATTATAGGATGCGGGTATTATTACCTAGCGGCCGGAAGCCTAATTATAGGATGCCGTGACGCTATTACGTAACGCCCGGAAGCTTAATCTTAGGGCGGCCCCAGGCGCTAGGTAGGTTGCCCTTACGGCCCCTATAGCCCCGGGCGGACTCGTGTCTACCCCTGCCGCCCTAGGGCAAGCTTTCTCAAACCACGGCCCTAGGGGCCCGGGGCGGCCCGGGGCCGGCCCCAGGTACCCCTCCGGGTTTTCAGAAATTGCTGACGTAAGCTTTAATAGAATTAGTATCTATTATTCTTTAAGTATATCTACTATATTACCTTTATCTATAAAAAGGTCTTAGTAAGAATTAATAATATTTACTAATTAGTTAGCTATATAAGATTCTCTATAGATTTCAACTCTATTAGTAAGTATATACTTTAGAGTAGGGTTAATTATAGTATCTAGTAAAGGGTTCTAATTAAGGCCCTTATTAGGCGTTATAAAAGCCTATATTATAGAAGCCTCTTATAAACTTCCTAATAAAGCCGTTATTATAGTAATAGTAGCTAATCCAGCTACCTTAGTAATTCTACCTTTCTAAGTATTTTACTATCCCGTAGTAGTAAGGCCGGTATAATATATATTAACTATAAAATAGCTATTATAATTAAATTCTTCTACTATACTAAGTCTTACTTTCTTAGGAATAATAATATCTAAGTTTATATTATTCTTAATAAAAACCTAGACTAGGGAGGTATTAATAATATAGGCGAGTACTCTACTAATATAACTAAGGTTAAGGTTATAATTAGGCTTAAAGGGAAGATCTCTATTATCTAGGAGAGACCTATTATAAACTACTAGAACTAAGGTAGTAAATTATATAAGTATTATAAATTTAGATTTACTCTTAATAATACGTCTTACTAGCGCGGATTATATATAGGTACGTATAGTAATATTCTAGTAATTACTAATAGTAATTTAATACTTAGCGAAATCTAGTATTATTTCTTTAGGAGTAATAATATCTACTCCTATAAGTATCTTAGCCTTAAGGTCGTTTATAATATAGACCTCTTATATAATTTAGGTAATAGCCGACTTATTATTAGCCCTACCCTTAAGGTAGAAGGTAATAGTAGTAAACTTATCTAAATAATATATTTTAGACCTAAGACCTCTTATTAGAATACTAATAAGTATAGTCTTAATATTAGTACCTTTAAGAATAAAGGTAGTATCTATTATTAATATTATAAAACCTAGATTAGCGTGTATCTTAATATTTTCCCTATTAGTAGTCTAGCTAATAGAGGTTAATATATAATATTAGTTCTTAAACATATAACCTATTCCTTAGATAGCCTCTACTAAAGAATAGATAATTAGTAGATTATCTATAAAAGGATTTAATATATTAGCGTCTACTATAGCTATTAGTAATATTAAGTAATAAGGTCCTTATTAAAGGCTTCGCTAGGTCTAATATAAGGGATTTCTAATATTTATCCTAGAGGTAAATAAAGAGTTTATTCTTAGATAAGAACCTCTTAGTATAGCGTTAATATCTATAATCTAGTAATAATATAGGTATAACTAAGAAGTAGTTACTAAAACTCTTATCCTACTATATAAAGTCTTTTATAACTAATACTTAATAGTATTATAATAGCTTATCTAGATATTACTTAGATATACCCTTATTATAGTATTAATTAGGGTTATTAATAGGCTAAGACCTATTATTATCTTCTTAATCGTATTATTATAGGTTTTTAGAGTTCTTAGTATCCTTTATAGTAGCTTAATAGGCTCGTTAAGGCTTCTAAGAGTATATACCTCTTAGTCTAAATAGTATCTAGCCCTATTAATTTTAATTTTAATTCTATCTATATTAAGGACCTTATTAAGGTTAATATTATCTATTAAATTAAGAATTAGATATATTTACTAGTATTATAATTTATAGCCTTATTAGCTATATAGGTAGAGTATAGATATTTACTCCTTAGTTAAACTACTAATTCTAGTTCTAATTTAACTAGTAGCCGTAATATCCTACTAAAGGCTTCTGGTATAAGTTATTATAATAAGTATTATTATAATTATTATTTTAGTAAGGTTAATATTAAGGGAGAGGCTATTATAAAGGCCTATAAGGCTATTTCTTACTAAGCTTAGAGTTAAGATTAATACCTACTACGTTATTATTACTACTACTGTTAATAGGGTTTCCCGTAATTAGAAGTATATATCTACTATTAGTACTTTCTCTTATCTAATAAATTAAGGAAATTATTATAATCTATAGTTCTACTAGGCTCTAGGATATTATACTAGAATTCTATATTAAGCCTATATTAAATAAGTAGGACGTAGTCCTTTATTATACTAAGCTTAGCGTCTTAGGTAGCTCTTTTAATAGATTAAGTATATTTATAAGGCTCCCGACGTTATAACACGTCTTATATAGTATACCTCTTATAAATTAAGGTTCTTATACTAATATTATAAGGTACCTTTTAATATTCTATTAATAGATAATATTATTTATTAATATTATAAGTAATAAGGCGTTTATTTCCTTCTCCTAGCTCTAAAGTATACTAGCCTATAACTATCTTATAAAGATATAACTATAGGTTTTAATAAATAATATCTCCCTTTATATAAATAATATCTATAATCCGGTTTATAAATATATATATATATATATTATAGAAGTATATAGTCTTATTAATATATTTAATACCTAATACTATATCCGCTAATTTATTATTATAAAATAAATTAAAATAGCTAATATTATTAGGGTTAAATCTTAGCGTACTATTATTTATATTTACGGTAGGATTTATAATAGGGTTTATAGGTAGTTATAAGATAATACTAGTAATTATCTTATAAAGCTTAATATATTATACTTTAATAAAGCCTAAATTATCCCTTATAACTAATAGGGAAGGTTTAATAGAATAATTATAGATAGCTTCTTTAGCTAATATACCCCTAGTAGTAGGATTAATAGTCTTATTATTATTAAAATATATAGTAGAATAGTTAATTTAGTTACTAAGTCTAGATACATAAGAACTAAGTATAGATACTAAGAGACTACTTACTTATATATTACCAAGTATACTAGCGTCTTAGTAGGACCCTATATTTTAATACTCCTACTTAAACTATCTATACCCCCTAAAACTAAAGAATATTTTAAAAATAATCTAAAAATAATCTAAAAATAACTATATTAAACTACTAAATACTAAAAATAACTATATTAAACTATAAATTCTACTTTTTATAAAAATATAGTTATTTAAGATTTTTATTCTAGGATAAAGTTATATATAGTAAAATTATACTAAAATATTATTAGATATACTATAAGAGGGTAAATATTATTAACTATTAATATATTATTAGTTATCGCCGTTATTATCTAGGCTTAATAGTACTTATAATAGCTAGGTAAGTAGTTATAAGGCTCCACGTTATTATAGGGTCGCCGTCGCTAGGTCTCTAGGGTAGTTAGTCCCCGTAACTTAGTAATAGTTTAGGGTATCCTTAAGCTTACTCCTACTAGTAATAATACTCCTACTATATTAAAGGACTTCCTTAAGGCTAAGTCCCTTATAAAATATAATAAATATCTCCTTATTAAGAGGTTTAATAAGGCTATTAGCTAACTATTAATTTATAGGAATATATTTAAGGTTAATAGTTCTAGCGGTAATTTACTTCCTTATCTAGTAATATTAGAGCTTAATATACTTAGAATAAGTATAGAACTTAGGGTTCTTTATAAGGGCGATTACGCCTTAATTATTACTATAAATAATTACCATCTTAGGTACTTCCCTAGAATAGAGTTAACTAAGGAGGTTCCTTAGTTAGAAAGCTTCTTTAGAGGCTTATATCTAGCTAATATATTCTACTTTATATAAGGAAAGGGCTATTATAACCTATTACTTAAAAGACTAGCTAAGGGCTATACTACTAATATTAAAGATATAACCTAAGGTTAACCTACGGGTATTATAATTACCTACCTAGTTAGAGTTAGTATACCTAATAAGGTCTTATAAGGAGCCTTAGAATATAAGCTAGAATTTAACTATAATATATAGATACTAAAAGATACGCTTAATAGTAGACTAATATAACTTATTAGGGTTAGTAGTATAATAGCTAATAGCTAATACCGCGTAGGTAATATTAGGCTAAGTTCCTAGTATAGTATATATAAGAGATCCTACGGCCTTTTAGTAGTTCTTTTTAAATATAAGGTTCGCTTTATACTTTTTATTAGCCTTTTCTAGGTAAGTACTAGTTTCTATTAGCGTAGTAACTTACTTATACTCCTATATATTAAAGTCCCGTAGTACCTTCTTAATATAGGCTACCTAACCTAGTTATAGCGTTTACTATTAGCGGTCTTAAGTAATTATTATACTAAGGTAGTAGGTATATATATTAAAATAGGTAGAATAGTAATAGTTATTACATTATTAGCTATATAGGTAGAGAGAGATAGAATATATAGGATGCTAAGACGGGTACTAGCGCGCGTCTAGTACGCGGCTAGTCTAACTAATTATATCCTATTTTAATATATTTTAATACTCCTACTTAAATAAAGTACCTTATTAGTATAATAGTATAACTAACTTATAATATTCTATTCCTACTATCTTAGCTAATCCCCCTTCTTAACTGAATACCAGGTAAGAGGCGTAAAGGTAAGGTAGACGGTAGTAGAAGCCCTTCTAAGGTGGTAATTTAGTAAAACCCTTCTAGATATAGATTAGATAGACCCTAATAAAGTAGGTATAATTATAAGGTTACTAATTCTATTTATATAACTATTTCTAAGATATACTTATTTTATAGAGGTATACTATTAAGGTTTCTATATTATAACGACTTAATAGTATATTTCTTACCTTTAATATACTAGATAAGCTTATACTAGGTAGGGAGGAGGGCTTTATATAGCCTAATTTTAGTATCTATATCTTTAGTAGTATTATAGTTAATAATAATAATAATAATAATATTAGGATAAAGGATTATAATTCCCTAGTAGTACTAGTTATTAGCTACCTATTCTTATCCTACCTAGGTATATATCTAGGTAGTAAAGACGGCGAGGCTATTATAACTTATAAGGATATTATACTAAAAGCTATTATAAGTACTATATTTACTAGCGTCTAAGAGTATATTACGCTAGTTCTATTTTATATTAGAGGTAGGGTAAGAGATAGGATTATAATAGATATATATTATAATCCAGGCCTAATAGTTTTATAAGAAAGTAGTTAGTTTATCTACTATAATATTAATCTATAAGTAGGAGTAGTCTAGCGTTTAGATAATATTACTAGTAGTATAACTCGCTATTTAAGCTTAGAATATAGAAGGATAATAGAGTTAAATAGGCCTATAAAGTCTATTTTATATTCTAATATTATAGCGTAGAGTTATAGGGCTAGAAGAGTAGGTAGTTAGGAGCTAGCTATCCTTTAGTCGGTGACGGGAGCGCTTATAAAGCTACTAGGAGTACCCGTAGAGCCTTATTACACTAAAGACTCCTACTACTATAGTACTTCTAGGCCTAAGGCCTTATAAAAGGGGATAAATTTATCTTTAAGGAGGGCTTTAATAAGGCTGTTAACTACCTACCTATTAATCCTAATATATTCTAGCTTAATATCGCCGGCGGTAACTTATTCCTATATATAGTAATATTAGATATTAATATACTTTATATATATATAAAACTAGGGGTTCTTAGCTAGAGTAATAGCTCCCTAATTATTATAGTAGAGTATTATAGCGGTAGGCTAATAGGTATCCTTAAAGAGGTCTAGCTTGGTAAGGAGCTATTAGAGCTAAATAGCTTCCTTTATAACTTATATCTAGCCTATATATTCTACCTTATAACTAGATAGGGTAATAGTAGGCTATTACTTTAATAACTAGCTTATTACTCTACTACTAATATTAAAAATATAGCTTATAATTAACTATTAAATATCTTAGTTACTAGCCTAATTAGTATTATTATAATTAATAAGAGGAAAGATACTCCTATAGAAAATAGGAGATATTACGGTTACACCCCCTTTACCTATTATTACAGCCCCTAACTACCTACTATTATACCCCCCCGTATTAGGTTAGCTCCACGTTACTATAATAATATAGAGCGGAGATCCTACTATTAAAACTTTAGTAATATCTCTAATACAATTTTCTTTAGACTAGATTAATTATTTATAAAATCTAATAGGCCTAAAATATTCTATTATTATAGTCTTTTTAATTAGAACCTTTATAGCTAGCGTATATTCTAATTAATTAATATCTAGTAATAGTAATATCCCTTAGGCGTAGTCTTAAATAGAGATACTACTATTAAGCCCCCTATTAAATATATATACTTTCTCTTATATCTAGCTACTACGCGTTAATATTATATATACCTTTATATCCTACTTAGTTCTTTACTTATAATATAGGGGACTATTTATATCCTACTAACTCTATTATAAGCCTAGTAGTTACCTTAGTTAAGGGTAATACTAGTATAAGTAGGGCGCCCTTTATAAGCATAGGGGTAAATAGCTTAAATTAGGGAGTAGGCTACTTAGGTTATAAAGTATATTATTAGTATATTAGTAAGGTAAGAAGGCCCTAGCCCCTACTATATCCCCTTAGTATTACTACTAGACCTTCTCTTACCCCTAGTATAGACTTCTACTCTAATACTAGTAAATTACCTCTAATATCTTCCTCTACCTAGCCTCCTAATATAGATATACTTACTCTACCTTTTATAACGCGACGGCTTAGGGTATTAACTTAAAGAGAGGGGTTTTTAAAGCTCTAATAAGTAAGGTATTCCTTAATAAGTTTAAATTATAAGGATTCGCGTTAAGTTAATTATTATATAATTAATTCTACGCGCGTAGGTAGCTTTTATTAATTATAAGGTCTACCTTTTATATAAGTAATAGTTAATTCTTAGATAGTAAGGAATAGGTTAAAGTTATTATTATCTTCTAACGCGTTTAAATACTCTTATATTAGATAAGATATAAGCTTTTTAAATTACTAGTAAGGGTAGATATTATAAAGTCTAAGTATATTAATACTATTAGACTTAGCTATTTAATTTTTAATTTTATAAGTATATAAGAGACTTAATATTATTATAAAGATATTAGTATATTATTCTAGCGTACTAGCTTATATCTTCTCCTATTACTTTAGTATAAGTCTAAGAGTAAAGAGGGAGATATAAGTAATAATATTATAAAATATTAATATCTTTACCTTAAAAGGTATATATATCTTTACTAATTTTATATCACCTTTATATTTTACCTTTTACTTATTAAAGAGAGTTCTAATCTTTTTAATAACTACCTTAAGGTTACTTATATTACTTTATTAATTATAATAGGCTAAATATAAGCTAAGATCTATAATACTTACTTATTAAATAATAGAGCTCTCTCTTTAATATAATATATCTACTTTTAGCTTTATATTTATATTTATATTTATATTTATATTTTAATTTCTACTATCTAGCTACTTAGAGCTAATAAGGGCATTTTAACTCTAATTTATTAAGAGGAAACTATAAATTATAGAAGAAAACTTCTCTTACTTACCTTATTTATTATAACGCTTCTAGGCCTTTAAATATTATATACTATCCTCTCCCTTATACTCTATTATTATTACCCTAGTATTAGATCTTAATATCTATATACTCCTCTCTCTTACTAGGGTTATACCCCTTTCTCCGCTCTTAAAAGGTTTATACTCCCTTAATTACCCTCTTACCCTTCCTTATATAATTTAACTAATACTAATAAGTACCCTTAGCCCTCCTACTAGTCTACTACTACCCTAGTTACTCCTCTCTTATACTATCTAGTATTAAGGTATCCTTTTCTATTTAACTTATAATACTAGGTTACTACTACTATTAGCCTAGTAAAAGGCTTATAATACTCCTATTAAGAATTACTACGTATCTTTTCTATAATATATAAGAGGGAGCTATTAAAGTTATTAGGGGCGGGGTATAAATATACTTTATTACTACTATTATATTACTATTTCCTAGTACTAAGCTATATAATAATCTACTTATAAGAGAAAGTAGATTATATTAAAATCCCGCTAGTTATACTTATAACTATAAGGTTACTACTCCTACTTCTACGCGTAGTTATAGTCCTCTTAGCTAGGGGGGGTAGCCCTAGCCTATTATTCTAACTCTTCTATTTAGTATAATACTTTCTATCTCTTAACCTAGAGTCTCTTATATATAGAGCTAATACTACTAGCGGGAACTAAGATAGGTATTATTATATATATTAAGGGCGCGCTTACTACGCGTATAAAAACTCTATATAAGGAGCTCTACTACTATATAATATCTTAGTTTTATTTTAATTATATTTAAACTAGAGACCTCTTAGCTCTGTTAATAAGTAATAGGTTTATAGCTAATACCACGTATAAGTAGATCTTATTACTAGCCTACTTTTAGCTTTTAAACTTATTATATTAAAGAAATATAGAACTTAGTTAATATATACCCTAATAAATTTCCTCTAATATAAATTAATCTATTACTGCTTTAAATAGGTAATAATACTATTATTATAATTATTATACTTATCTTATAAACTATTTTATATATACTTATAATTTATAATAGTATACGCGTAAATAACTACCTATTAAATAACTTAAAACTTATTCTAGTCCTCCTTTCTACTAAATTTAGCCTTATAATTAATAAGGATATCTTTATTAATATACTAGATATAAAGTATATTTTATAATTAAGGGTATAACTTATAAAGAGCTAGTATAAGAGCTAATTTATAGTTTATAATACTAATTAAGGGATTTAGAATATCTAGTAAGAGATATATTAATATAGGTAGAATAATTATAGGTAGAATAGTTAATTTTCTATTAAGGATTCTATTAAGGAATAATAAGGTAACTATAGAAGCCTTCTATAGTATACTAATACGCTATATCTATAATAAATACCTATTAAAAGAAAATAGAGTAGCGCCCTTACTATATTATTACTTCCTTTTTAATAATCTTAATTAACTATAAGTATAATTATTAAAGTCTTTAATAAGCTATATTATATTATAAAGGTCTAAAATATTATACTATATATTATATTAAGGGCTATAATCCTTCTATTTAATAAGGTATTAAACCTTATTCCTACCTATAATATGCCTACTAACTATAGCTTCTAACTTATACTTATCCTCCATAGTATTATTATAAATAGGGGGGTCGTTATATTATAATTACTTATATAGGTCTAAACTAGGGTATATTTTAAGCTAAGTAATAGATATAATAGGGTATGTTTATATTATAAGGGGTAGTTAGAGTCTATAAGCCAGGGGGCTAATATAATTAAGGACCTTAAAAGGTCCTACTTATTATTAATAGAGCTTAGGATTAGTAAGGCCTAGAATAGAGTAACTATAATTTAAGTATAGATAGAGTTTATTACCCTTAGATATATTAAGAGCTTAATATTTATTATTATATCTAGCCTTAGAGAAGATACTAGTAAATATAATAAACTCTTTAACCTATTCCCTTTAGAGCTATTAGAGCCTATTAAAGTCTTTAGTAGGGATATTTATAACTAATAATAGTAGGCTAAGAGTATTATATACCTTAAAGCCGTAGATAATATTATTAGGTACTAGGCCTATTAAAGCGTTAATAGAGTTATTAAGATAGCTTTATAGATAGGGAATAATAGGGGACTAGTTAACGCTATTAATATAAGGGTATTAGGAAGTATAGAAGTATAAAGGAATTTTAACTATCTAGTTAGTTTATTCTAATTATCTATCAGTTTAGGCGTAATAGGATATAGATATTAATAGTTAGTAATTTAACTTATAAAATAAAGCCCTCTAGAAACTTAATATAAATTTTAGGTCTTAGTTACTAATTATAGTATATAGGATCCCCTAGTTATAACTTATAAGGCCTACTAATACTGAGTCTACCTATTAGGTAGCGTCTTATATTATTTAGCTTATAATTAGGAGGATACGCTTAGAGAACTTATCTATAATAGTTAATAGACTATTAAAGCCGTTTTCCTATATTAATAGTAAAGCGAGGATAAAGACCTATGAATATATAACTAGCTCCCTTTACCTCTAGTATCTTACTTCTTATCTCTAAGCGTATATTAAGTATTACCCTAGTTATTAGGTTAATTAAATAAAATATTATAAACCCTATAATAATATATAGCCTATTAATAGGCCTAGTATCCTAATCCATATAATTATAATAGACTTATAGAAGCTACTATAATATTATTTATTATAAGTTAAATAAAAGACCTCCTTTTCTATTATATTTAGAATATATAGTCGCTCCTATCTATTATTAAAGTTAGTATAATAGATTAGATTATCCTAAAGTTTAAATCTTAGGGATATATAAGAGCCTTAAGAGCTTACCTAGTTATTCCTAGTATATTAAGGACCTTATTCTATTATTAGTCATCTTAATAGGCTTATAATAAGCGTATTTTAAATATATATAACATCTTAACTAGTATAATATAATATAATGGTACCTTAGATTAATCTATAAGGTAGTAGTCTATACTATAAAAGGCTTTAGTATATAATACGTCTAAGGTACCGGCTATTATAGCTAGTAAGGTAGTTATTATATCTCCCTTAAGGTGTAATAACGCGTCTAGGATAATATTACTCTTACCTAGCTTATACTTTATAAGGAGGTTAAACTATAATAGGTACTAAGATACCCTAATAAGATAGAGATTAAGTTTATTAGTTAATAATAAACTAAGGCTTATTTACTTAGATATTAGTACTACTATAGAGTAGTCTATATAAATAATTATTAGAGGCCTATAAGAGGATTTAATAAGATATCTAGTCTTTTAAATAACTTATATAATACCTACTACCTTAAGCTCTATAAGCTAGTAGTTCTATTTAGCGGGATTAAGCATCTTACTAAGGAATATAATTAGCTAGATATTAGTTCTTATAAAAGGCTTTAAGCTATCTAGATTACCCTTTATATAATATATTATTATAATAAACCCCTAGGCCTTAGAGGCGTCTAGGTTAATAAATAAGAACCTTATTTTATTAAAATATATTAGAAAGTAGGCTTTCCTAAAGGCTTCCTTTAAGTTATAAAAAGCCTAGAGCTCTTCCTTAATAGGGTAATAAAAGGCTTTAGTAGCCCTAGTCTTCCTAGTATAGCCCTTAATATTTAATATAATAAGAGGGGCTATTAAGTTAGTCTTATATCTTTATAAGGGATTAGCTTATTAGGTATACCTTAGTATAAATAACCTTAGCTATCTTATAAAGCCTAAGAAGATTTTAAGATCCCTAAGAGTCTCTAGGAAATATAAGGCTGTAATAGCTCTTAGCTTCTCTTTTAATATAGAGAGCCCTATAGCGTTGATATACTAGCTAAGGAGGTTAATAGATAGATAGCTAAGGAAGGTTTTCTTAGGGCTAAGACTTAGACGACGCTTATAGAATAATATAAATAGTCTTTAAAGATAAATTAGGTATTCTAATAGGCTTTTAGAGAAGCCTATTATATTATTTATATAGGTATATATAAAGTCTTTATATAGTTAAAGTATTTTATCTATCTATTATTATATATATAGGGGTAATCCTTTATAGCTTATTAGTATAATATTATATTATTCTTAGCCTTAATAAGAAATAATAGTAAGCTTATAATAATTAACCTCTCTAATACTAAATTAATAAAAATACCCCATACTATCTATAATAGAGATAGAAGGTAACCCTATTATAACTAAAATAATTTTACTTTATAATAAAATAGGGTAACTATCTAATTATATAATTATATTAAGGCCTTATATATTAATAACGACGTAGCCCTTCTTCTTACTATTAACTTCTCGCTAGATTATAAAGACTAGATAACTAAATGGGGTAGGTTAATTTAACTACTATATTTTCCCACAAGAATATAGCTTATTAAAAGTTTTATTAATTATTTACTTATCCTTATAACTTACTAGGTAAACTATTAATAGCTTAGGAGCTATATTAGGCTTTAATATAATTAGTATCTATTTAGCCTTAGGAACTAGGACTATAATACCTTAATCTATTTATATCTTAGGAAATAGATTAATAACCTTAGTAATCTAAGAGGCTATATTAGGGGTATTATAGATAGTTATACTACTTAATATAATATACTCTAATACTAGGTTAATAGATAACTATAGTAGGCTTCTATATAAATTAAGGCCCTTATTTATATTAGTCTAAGGTAGGGTAACTATATTAGCTATAATATATAATATAAGAGCTATAACTATAGTTATAAAGCCTTTAATAACTTATAACTTCTATAATTAGGTATTTCTAATAGCTTATAAAGTATTTATAAGGGTAATTAGATATATACTATCCTATTTATATTTAGTAATAGATCTAAGTTAAGTCTTATAAGGTAGCTATATAGTAACTAGTAAAGTATTATAGACTTATATAAATAATATATTAGAATTAATAATATATATATAGATACCTCTACTAGGACTAAGATCTTAGGGATAATCTAGTTTAAAAAGATAGTTATAATTATTAGGTATATTACCCTTATATATTATTAGAACTTTAATTATAAAGTATAGAGGGATTATAATAGTTAATTTTACCTTAATTATACGCCTTAAATATAGAGATATATAAGTATAAACTTTGATTAGGGCTATTAAGCCTTTATATAATCTAATAGAGATTACTTTCCTACTAAAATTAATAATAATACCCTAGGGAACAAATATGTTATTATTAATAAGTATATTAGCTCTAAGATTATTAATAATATAAACCTCTATAATTATTTGTATTTGTATTTGTATTTTATACTCTACTATCTAGCTACTTAGAGCTAATAAGGGCGTTCTGACTTTAGGAGGAAACCGTGAACTATAGGAAAAAACCTCTCTCACCTACCCTATTTACTATAACGCTTCTAGGCCTCTAAACACCACATGCTATCCTCTCCCTTACGCTCTAAATTATCCTCGTATTAGATCCTAATATTCGTATACTCCTCTCTCTCGCCGGGACCTCTATAATTATTAATACCTATTTAGGAGAGTTTCTAACCTTACCTTAAATATATATTTTAATAGAGGTATACTTATAAGTCTTAATAGTTTTATTTCCTATATTATAGACTAGTATAAGTAAAGGCATCTTTTTAAGATAGATATTAGGGAGGTACTTTATAAGATAAGTATAGTTAATAAGCGTAATAGTATAACTACTATTAAGGTAGATTTTAGTCTACTCCTAGCTTAATTTAGACTAGGATACCTTAACTATAGTATATTTCTATCTATAAAAGCTATAGCCTAGTAGCTTACTCTAATCTAGAATTATATTAGAGTTAATATAGATAAGTTAGTCTTAGGGATATTATTAAGGTCCTTATTTATAGTATCCCCTAGATTAATCTAAGGGTAGTCTAGTAAAGCCTCCGGTACTACTATTCCTATTAGCTTAGGAGCCTTTAGCTAGTATTACAGCTTAAGGTAATTAAATAGCTTGTTTCTAGACGAGAAGGTAGCTTTATAGTTAGAATAAGGGTAATTAATATCCCTTAGTTATATAAGGAAGTTAACGTCTTAGGCCTTATTATAGTTATTATAGAAGCCTTTAGTAGATAGCTTATTATTATACTTATACTAACTAGCTAATTAATTGTATTTATTATTAAAGTCTTCTATACACTCCTCTACTATAGCCTAATAGGCCCTTTAAGGTCTACCGCTACTATAATTTCTACTCTACCCCTATAGTTGAAAACCTAACCTGTTTACAGGGCCTACTATAATTTAAAGCCTTTAAGGGGCTTATAGTAGCTGTAGTAGTTATAGTAGCTAAGGTGTATCTTAGCCTTAATAATTTTAATTCTAATTAGAATTATAAGCTAGATTATTCTAATAGTAGGGGTAAGTATTACTAGCTAATTAGTTTTATAACTAATTAACTACTTAGGATTAATACTAACTAGGTTAGCTAATTAACCTATTATCTTATAACTATTAATATATAATAGCTATTAAGGTCCTTAATATAAAGAATATACTATTTATATAAATAATAAACTAGATATTTATAAGGACTCTATATAAGCTAATAGGCCCTAAAAAGGACGCCGAGGTATTTAGATTATTACCTAAATACCCCTATTCTTCTAGGTATATATACGTGTATATATACCTAGGGCGGATAGCCTAAGGTACGCCTACAGCGTATATAACTCTTACAATTATCCCCCCCTCTAGAGCCTTCGCCTTAAAGGCTAGGGAGCGGGTGGCGTAAAATATACATTATTCTAGGATAGCTATATTAACTATTAGGGCCTTATTAGCCTAATTATAACCTATAGCCGGGGTCTATAACCTAATTAATACAGGTAGTAGGCGCGCTAGCCCCTAATTAACAGCTTATAACTAGGGCGTATAGCCTAATTAAAATGGCTTATAACTAGGGCGTATAGCCTAATTAATAGCTTATAACTAGGGCGTATAACCTAATTATAATCATAGTACGGGATTAACCCGCCTACGGGGGTCTTATTACCCTAAGAAGAATAGTTCTAGTAGTTATACCGCCTAAGGAATAGCGTCTATAACGCGTCGCGTATATATAAATAATATAATTTTACCCCTAAGTAATAATTTAATAGCCCCCTAACGGATTTTTTTTAACTACCTATAGTATAATTTCTAACCCCTTAACTTAGCTACCTACTTAGCGCTTAGCCCCTAGAACTAGCCCCTGAATAATTAGTCCTAAGGCGATCCGAATATAGTATAAGGACTCTATATAGGCTAATAGGCCCTAAAAAGAACGCTGAGGTATTTAGATTATTACCTAAATACCCCTATTCTTCTAGATATATATACGCGTATATATAGGTTAGATAGCTTAAGGTATACTTATAATATATACAACCCTTATAATATCCTTCTATAGATATAATTCTTTAATTAGACCTATAATAGTTAAAGTAGCTATAGGCTTACTTAGATTATTATAGAGTTCGCCGTTTATATATTTATAAGCTAGGAGTACCTATAATAGTTTAATAGTTATAACGCTAGCGTTAGGGCTATTAATTATAATATTAGTTATATATTTAATAGGGTTATATTAATTATAAACGTCTTAAATAGTATAATAAATAGACTTAAGTATACTTAGAGACTTACTTAGAGAATCTTAAAATCTCTTCTCTAGTATATTATACTAGCTATTAATACTATTAGGATTATATCTTAATCCTTATCTAGAGTTATATATTAATTAACTAATAAACTAGTTATTAGCTTCTCTAAGTAGATAGGTATTAAGATTCTATTATAAAATAGCTATATTTATAATAGTAGCCTTTACTTATAACCTAGTAGTAAAGCTATAAATATTATAATAGATATTATACCTATCCTTAACCTTAATAGTGGGTATATTAGGCTTTAATTTAAAGTAGCCTATATCTTAAATATAAAACTAAGTAGAATAAGGTCCTTAATTAGGATTTACTAGATTTACTTAATTACTATTAACTTACTATTAATTCCATAATAAGGTTATTACTTAAGTAATAATAGCGGCTATTTAATTAGCCTATACCTATAAAAATAGAGTAGCTATATTTATAAAAGGTTATAATAGATTATAGTATATCTCTCCTTTAATAGATATACCTTAGGTTATTAGTAAATAAGAGCCTAGGCTAGACTAATCTAATAGGCCTAACTACTCTAATAGGCCTAACTATCTTAATAGGTTAAATCTAGGAGAGGTTAAAGTAGGTATAATACCTATTAATAGGGACCTAGTAAACTTATATAGCTAGGTAGTAGTAATAATAAAGGCTTTTATAGATATCTTAAAGAGGGGTAGGTTAATAGCCTAGTTACTTAGCTAGGTATATTTAGCTTAATCTAAGTCTTAGAATCCTAATTAAGTACCGCGTAATAGAGTAGGTTTATAAGGGAGAGGTAAAGGTCTTTTATACTTAGAGGTAATGAAATAGATAACCCTATAAGTTACCTTCTAGATAATCTAGCCGTACTAGTACCTAATATTAAAGAAATTAGATATTAAGTAGGCTTAAGTAATAATATCTAGAGGTATAAGGATAACTAATAAGATTAAGGCGGTTATATTTAAGATAGATAAGATATTATTAGAGCCTTTAATAGTAGCTACCTTATAAGTTAATAGTATTAATAGCTATTATAATTATTATAGGAGTTATAATAAAAAAAGGTAAAGTAGGTAAATAACTTATATAACTATTTAAATAATTTAAAAGGGAAGGAGCTTTATTTTAGAGAAGGGACTAGAAGGAGCGTAGTTAAGTTATATAACTTAGAGGGCCGTAGTATAAGGGTATTTACTAAAGGCTTCTAATTTAGACTACTTTATATTTAGATTAGTATAGAATAAGGCCCTTATTATAGAGTATAAGGGATACTTTTAGTTATAGAAGTAGTTACTAAAGGTATAAGACTTAGAGGGGTTAGAGGACTTAGAGGAGGATTATTAGTATTACAGAGATAGTATTAGTATTATAAATAGTAATTAGTACTTCTAGGTAATTATTTAGTACCTCAAAGATAAATACTTATAGTATTACTACTAATTAATATAGGTAGAATAATTATAGATAGAATAGTTAATTTTCTATTAAGGATTCTATTAAGGAATAATAAGGTAATTATAAAAGCCTTTTATAGTACGCTAATACGCCGTGTCTATAATATATATATCGCGATATTATTATATTACCTATATATAATCCTCTACTTTTTCCTTTTTAAGAAAGTAGAAGGTTATATAGAATAATATATTTAGTATAATAGTTCTAGTAATAATAAAGAGGAGGACTTTATATTTATTTATCTTATAAGTACTATCTATTATAAGTACCTCCTAATTTATTTTTAATATCATATAATAAGAGGTATATAAGAAGAATAAGTATATAATTTACTCCTTTTAATTCTTTAAGTATTTTATATACTAATTATCCTCTTTATATAGCTATTAAAGAAGAGCTTATATAGTTATAAATAGCTTAAGACTAACTCTCTTTATACGCGCCCTAATATTATAAATATCCTAGGCTATAAAGATAGGATTATCCTTATTATAATTAAGATATAAGGTAGTAATAATCTAATCAGGTCTATCCCCTACTAATATTTACCTTCTAATTTAGTCTTATACTTCTAGAGTTATAGTAGTAGCCTAATAAGCTTAATAGCTAACCTACTTTATACTAGGATAATTATAAGATAAGTTCTCTACCTTAAGAAACTAGGTATTTATAATCTAATCGCGTATTATAATAGCCTTAAAGGGATAGTTAATAATTTAAAGAGGTAGAATATAGTTATTTCTACCCACTTAATACCTTCTCTTTCCCCCCTTAATTATAAAAATACTAGGCTTTTTACTTTATCCCCTTCTTATTAATCTTAGTCCTCTAGATTCTAACCGCGTAGCTATATAAGTTTATAAAGTTATTAATCTATACTTTTATTACCTTAAGAGAGGTATTTAATAGACTATCTAGAGGTAGATTTATAGGGAATAGTATATTATTAATTAGAGTAGGGGAGTTAAGGAATAATAAGTAGCTAGAAATATTAGAAGTACGCGTTATAAGAGGCGTTACTATAGTAATGTAGAGCTAACCTAATACGGGGGGGTGTAATTATAGGTAGTTAGGGGGTGTAATAGTAGGTAGTTAGGGGGTGTAACCGTAATACCTCCCTAGAAAATAAGCTATAAGTTAGTTATACCTTAAAGGTAATAGAAAATCCTCTTAACTACTATTTAATATAACTAATTTAGATTTAATTTATATCTATTAAAATATACTCTTATCAAGGAAGGTTTACTAAGATAACTAAGTATAGAGTCTTAGTATATATAGATAAATACTCTTATAGTCTTAGATAAATTAATTAAGTATTCTACTCCTACTATTTTAATAGGTTATAAGCTTAGATATAGGGTATTTATTTAAATTACCTCTTATTTAGCCTACTAGCTTATTAATTAAGTATATAAAGTCTAGGGCGCTATATAGATACGCTATATAATATATATACTATATTATAAGGTACTACTTAGGCTAGCGACGAGATCTACCTATACGCGGTACTAGCTACGAACCTATTACTTATTAATAGAGCTAAGAGGTCTCTAGTTTAAATATAGTTAGAATAAAACTAAGATATTACGTAAAAGTAGAGCCCCTTATATAAAGCTTTTATACGCGTAGTAAGCGCGCCCTTAATATATATAATAGTACCTACCTTAATTCCTACTAGTAGTACTAGCTCTATATATAAGAGACTCTAGGTTAAGAGATAGAAGGTATTATACTAAGTAGAAAGGTTAGAATAATAGGCTAAGGCTATCCCCCCTAGCTAGGAGGACTATAACTACGCGTAGGAGTAGGAATTATAACCTTATAATTATAAGTAGGGCTAACGGGATTTTAATATAATCTACTTTCTCTTATAAGTAGATTATTATATAGCTTAGTACTAGGAAATAGTAATATAATAGTAGTAATAAAGTATATTTATACTTCCCCTTAATAACTCTAATAGCTCCCTCTTATATATTATAAAAAAGATATATAATAATTCCTAATAAGACTATTATAAGCCCTCTACTAGACTAATAGTTATAGTAACCTAGTATTATAAGTTAAATAAAAAAGGATACCTTAATATTAGATAGTATAAGAGAGGAGTAGCTAGGGTAATAGTAGACTAATAGGAGGGCTAAAGGTACTTATTAGTATTAATTAAATTATATAAGGAAGGGTAAGAGGGTAGTTAAGGGAGTATAGATCTATTAAAAATAGAGAAAGGGGCGCGGCCCTAGTAAGAGAGAGGAGTATATAGATATTAAGATCTAATATAAGGATAGTTTAAAGCGTAAGGGAGAGGATAGTATATAATATTTAGAGGCCTAGAAGCGTTATAGTAAATAGGGTAGGTAAGAGAGGTTTTTTCCTATAGTTTATAGTTTCCTCCTAAAGTTAGAACGCCCTTATTAGCTCTAAGTAGCTAGATAGTAGAGTATAAAATATAAATATAAATACAAATATAAGGTACTACTTATTATAAGTAACCCTTAATCTTTAACTAATAAGTAAGCTTATTATATAATAATTAATTAATTAAAGAAAGTTAAGGGAAGCCTTAAGGCTTAAAGTTATAATTTCCTAGCTACTAGGATTCTTCCTAGGAAGTTAGTACTACTAGGTTTTTCTTTATAATAATACCTACTAATTAACTAAGTATATTAAATAATACTAATTCTATTTATATAAAATACTAACCTACTTAGTAGGATAAATATACTAGGGTAGTAAGAAAGGAGGTATAACCTTAATCTATTAAGTAAAAATAATATTAAAACTACTTTACCTACTCTAGAAAACTACTTATAAGATAGCTAATATAGCCTTAATTAAGTAGTTACTAATATACTTTAATACTACTACTATTTATAAACCTTAAGGTAAAGGTAAGGAACCTCCTATTAAGTTAAAGGTTAAAAGAATTAGATTATTAGCCTATTATAATAACTCCTAACCTTTTTAAGTATAAGATATAATCTCCTAGCCCCCTTAAAACGCGATAGTTACTAAGATTATAAGGTATAAATATTATAAAAGGTATTTAAATCCCCTATTTTTTCTAGGATAATTATTTTTTAATCCTATTATAATTCTATTAAATAAAGATATTCTTTTAAGTAATCCTCCCTTATCTTTTAATACTTTAAGCCTATTATTTATAAGCTCCTCTACTTCTAGTTAAATATAAATATATTAATTACCTATCTTTCCCTTAGATATTACTATTAAAGAGTTTAAGTAATAATAGAATAAAACTTATTAAAGTTATTATATCTTTAAATATAATTTTTAAGGTATAATATTATACTTAATAAGGTAGCTAAGTAATATAAATATAAGTAGTTTAATTAAAATAGTTAAGATTATATACTTTAATACCTCTTTAATAGTTCCCCTTCCTTAAATAACTCTACTTAAGAATTATCCTTTAAAGCCCCTAATAGTAATAATCTTTTTAATACTACTATTAACTTAGAGCTACTTAATTTAAATTAACCCTTTAAAGCTTATACTTACCCTTATAAAAAGTAATATTAAAAGAAAATACTATTATTATAAATAAAACTAATAGCCTCCTACTCTATATTAAAAAGCTTAAAGGACTAGAAGGACTCTAAGTATAAACCTAAGAAATATATAAGTACTTAATATCTACCTACCTTTTTAAATTTTATAAGGTAGATTAGGTTATAACCCTTATTATTCTAGCTCTCCCTAACTATCTAATAATTAATAATATTAAAACTTATAAATCTACTTTTAAAGAGCTAGTTAAGTAGGAGCTTAGGTATAAACTAGTTATTAATATTATTAAGAGCTACTTAAGTAATAATCTCTTTATTAATTATAAGGATATTAAAAATACTTATATATTATAAGAAGCCCTTAAGATTAATAATAAACTTATAAACTCTAATATCCTTAATAATTTATACTATTAAATACTTAAGTTAAACCTTAATTAATATAAGGATATTATAGATTTTATAATATACTTTAAGTTTCTTTATAATAAAATTACCTTAATATCTACTTATTTAAAGTCAAAAATAAACTTCCTTATCTTCCTCTTTTATATAAATCTTAATAAAGCCTATAAAGGGTATTTTATATATTATATCTAAACTTATAACCTAATAAGTAAGATTAATACTATTAAGCCGGCTTATTCCCTTAAATATACTACTAGGTATTTTATTTAGATAGTAATTAACCCTTTAATTAATTAGGAAAAATTTAACTTTACTATAATAGCTATTTATACTCCTACTACTACTAGTCCTACTATTCTAATTAAAAATTAAAATAGGGTTATACCTAGACCTAATACCTAGCTTATTTAAAAGCTTATTAAATATTATACTTATTACTATATATTATTATACTTAAAAGGAATACTTTAAGCTTAGGAATAATAAGCTACTTATAAAGAATAATACTAACGGCGGTAAGGGAAGAGGGGATAGGGCTAAAAGTAAAATAAATAGGGGGAAGTAATCCTCTAGGGATAAGGATAAGTCTAATAATAAGCCTAAGAAGAGACGCCGTTACAATAATAATAACTTTAAGGCTAAAACCTATATAACCTTTTAAGATAATATTAGTATAGCTTTTACTACTAAGTTAAATACCTAGCTTAAGAAGTAGGTACTTAATACTACTTACTTAATATATTTAACGCCCTCTTATATAAATTTTATTAAATACTATTTATTTAATCCTTTATTAAATAACATCTAACTTATTAAAGGTATTAATAGTACTTAATACCCTCTTAATATTAATAAGGTCTATATTTCTATTATAATAGATAAGAAAAGGAAGGATTTAATTCTTACTAACTACCTTTATATCCCTAGGTTACCTATTAATTTAATTTTATAAGGATAGCTTTAATATACCTTAATACCTCTTTAAATTATCTAAAATAGTATTAAGATTAATAAGTAAGGTATTATAACCTAGTTATAAGATAATAATCTTTACTACCTATATATTCTAATATTAAAAATACCCTATTTCCCCTTTAAAGGGGTTACTAAAGTCCCTACTAAGGTTATTATACTCTATATTATAATAAAGTAGAAGGAGCGGGCTAATTTAATAAATAGTATTATTCCTACTCTAGAATATTTAGATTTAGACTTAGAGTTAGATTCCTTTAACTTAAAAGGCTAAATTAATAATAAAACCCTTAATTTATAATATACTTATATAGGCTATTTAAGTTATTAAAATATTAAGAAATTTATCTATCTCTTTAAAGGGATTAACCTTATTAAAGAATTTATTAATAAGGATTTATACCTATTATATACTATTTAAAAAGTAAAGTAGGTATTATATAAAGCTTATATTTAACTAGGAAGAAGATCTTTCAACTTTATTTATAATAATATCTTAAGCCCTTATACCCCTAGAGGTTATAATAGAGGGTATTACTTTATTACTTTCCTTAACAACTAGGATAAGTAGTTTAAAGTAGAGGTAGTAGAGGTAAAAAGTAAAATCTTTAAAGCCTTTAAATACTATTAGGCTTATAATAAATATAGTAATATTATTATAAATTACTTAAAGTCTAATTATAATAATGAATATAAAGATTATAACTTTAATTTCTATTATATTAATTATAATATCTTATAAGAGCTTATAATCCTAGGAAACCCTAAAAGTAATAGAGCTATTAAATATTTAGGCTAAACCCTTTAATTTATAATAAGTATTATCCTATAAGATATAAGTCTTAATATAAACTTTTAACTTAAACTTATCCTTATAATTAAATATTTATAAAATAGGAGCTTTATATTTAGTTAAAAGCTTATATTATATAAGGCTTATACTAGCTATTACCCTTATCTCTCTTATATTAAATATATTAGAATAAAGGGCTATATTAACTACTAAAAACTAGCTACTAGCTAGGGTTATAAAAAGGATTAAGCTAAACTTAGTATCCTTATTAATTTTAAGGGTAACTATATTTATAAAATATTAATACCTAATAAGTAAGTTATTAGGGCCTTAAGGGTTACTTAGGGAAGGCAAAAGGATAGCCTACTCCCTATACTACCTATTATTATTAATCCCCTGACGCGTAAAGTATTAATAGTAGGGGAGTATAATATTAAAGAGTATTATCCTATTAATACCTTCTTATCTATAAATCTAATAAATATTAATAAACTTATTTAATTAATATAACTAAGGCCCTTAGTAATAGATCTAAGGTTAAAATTAATAGGAACTTAAACCCTTTAATCTATAAAGTCCCCTTTAATTATAGGGATATTAGTAACTCCACCCTTAGCCTCTAATAAAACCTTATAAGTAGATAGTATATAACTTAATTATTTATATCTTATCCCTTAAGATCTATTATTAGATATTTATTTATATAATATTATAATATTTAAAGCTATTAATTAAGAACCTTATAAACTTAAGATATTTAAGGAAGTTATAACTAATTATACCTACTAAAAGTAATAAAAGGCTGGTATAATAGATAAATTTAACTCCCTTATTAAAAATAATACTTAGGAGTTAGTTAATTTATTAAAGAATTAGACTACCCTTTATAATAAATAGGTTTATACCTTAAAGTATAACTTATAAGGGGAAATTATTTATTATAAAGCTTACTAAGTTATTTAAAGGTTTAAATAATATAAAGGATTAGATTATAATAAAACCTTTACCTTTATAATTAAGCCTATAAGTTATAAGGCTATTTTTACCCTTACTACTATTAAAGATTAGGACCTAGAATAGATAGATATTAAGACGGCCTTCCTTTATAAATATATAAATAAGGAAATTTATATTAATATCCTAAAAAAATAGATATTAATTTTATTAAAGTTAAATATATTATTTAAGCCTATATAAGTATATCCTCTTAGGTAAAAGGATAAAGATATTATTAATAAAACCTTTAATAAGCTTTAAGCCTAAGGAAAATTTATATAAGTAGATTAGCCTACCCTATTTAATTATCCCTATTTTATAATTTAGTATAATACTCCTACTAGGTAAAAAGGCTATATTATAATTAATATATAAGAGCTTAATAAAATTATAGAGAATAATATATATCCGCTCCCCTTATAAGCTAATATAATAGTATTAGTATAGGGTTATTAATATATTATAATTACTAATACTATTAGATAGTTCTATTAATTTTAGGTATAAATAAAGGATTAATATAAGCTTATAATAATAAGTTATTATAATTAAGAATAATTATTTATAGCCCTTATAAGTTATAAGGGTTTCCTACTATATATATAATAATTAACTAATATTATACTTTAAGAATATTAGGATTTTATAAAGGCTTATATTAATAATATTATTATCTACTTATATACTTTATAAAAATATTTAAGTTATTTATATAAGGTTTTTAATTTCTTTTATTAAAAATAAGTACTTAAGTCTTTCTCTTATAAAGTTATTTATTAGCTATCCCTCTACTACCCTACTAGGCTAGTATATTAACGGCCTAAGGATATTTATAATAAAAGAGAAAACTACTACTATTACTTTACTATAATTTCTATAGAACCTAGCTAACTTAGAAATATTTCTTAGACTAACTAGTTAGTTCTAGTTATTAATTAAGTGATATATATAAAGGGTAGACCCCTTATAAAAGAGAAAGGTTATCCTTAATAAGGGCCTTAATATAGGTATAAAAGGTTATATATAAAAAAGGAAGGTAATTAAAGTAATTTTTTATAAGCTTATATAAGAGGAGCTTAATACCTTTTAAGATTTATAAGACGCTTTTAAGACTCCCTAATTTCTTATTTCTTATAATTATAATAGGGTTTTATATATAAATCTAGATACTTTAAAAGTAGTAGGATTTACGGCTATTATATATTATATAAAGGGAGATCTTATATAATTATTAAAGCCTTTTATAAGGATTAATATATAGCCTATTATATTTTTTAATTATTATCTTAATAATATAAAGAAGAACTATTAGCCTACTAAATTAGAATTTACTAATATTATATAAGTAGTAAGGAAGGTTTAATATAATTAAATTAAATCTATAAGTACTTATAATTATTCATACTAATTATTCTATTATTATCCTAATATTAAAGTAGTCTACCTTAAGAATTATAAGTATAAATAAGCTAAATCTATAACTTATATAAGCTTCTTAGTACCTTTCTTTATTTAATTTAAAACTATATTATAAATATAGGAAATTAAATATAATCCCTAATATACTATTAAGACTTTAAATAACTAACTCTATTAAGAACTCTAATTTATTATATAAAATCCTTAATATTCTCCTTACTTTATCTAATAATCTTCTCTATAATATTAAAGACTTTAATAGCCCTACTATCTACTATATAATAAATATAGAAATAATAGAGGATTTTAAATCTTAACTATAAATAAGCTATTAAAATAATAGGTAATAGTAAAAGATCCTTAATATATTAAAGCCTCCTATAAATAGTAATCTAAATATAATTTTAGAATATAATAAGCCTAGGATATTATTTATTTTTAGGGATAAGCTTATCTTTTATATTAATAGTAAAAAGAGGTAATAATTATATATTCCTCCTATTATAAAGAAGGAATTATTTAAATAAGCTTATAACTTTTCTAGTTATAATAGTTATTATAAATATTATAACTAACTTTTTTATATAATACATATTAGATATCTAGCTAAGAACCTCTAAGCTTATATTAGCTACTACCCTTAGTACTAACTTAATTATTGAAGAAGATATCTACTATATAAGGAATAGGTCCTTATACTAATACTACTTATACTATTTAAACGATTTTAATAGCTACGTATTATTACTATCTATATAGTATTTATATAATACTCTAGTCTTATCTATTATCTCTTATACATCTTTATATTAGTTACTTTTCTTCTTATAATTAAATTATAGCGAAGAATAGTAAATTAAGATAGCTAAAGGTCCTAGAAGACTACTAGTCCCTTCCTACTAATAAATCGCTCCTACTTACGTAGGAAATATCTAAATAAATTCTTAAGTACCTTAAGAATAGTAATAATACTAAGTAAGAATATATTCCTTATATTACTATTATAATATTCCTTTAAATAATAATTATAGTAGTTAGTAAAGTAATTAATTAACTAGATAATAAGGAGCTTCTTAATACCTTATAATACCTTAAGACACCTATTAAGCGTATTAAAGGTAATATTACTACTATAAAGTATATTATAAATATAGTTATAATTATAACTAACTACTCTAGCCTTATAAGCGCGTAGAGAAAAGGCCTTATATTTACTTCTCCCTTATAAACTTAGGCTACTACTACTTACTACTCCTCTTAGCTAGTACCTCTACTTAGAATAAAAGATAAGGAGGAACGCTAGGTTATTATTAAAGTTAAGGATTAAATTATAATTACCTACTATTATAAAAGTATATTAAAATAGTTATAAGCTTATATTAAAAATTATTTATAAGCCTACTTAACCCTTAAGGTAGCTAGGGTAGAAGCTATTACTTAACTTAAGACAGGGGATATCTATCTATTAATAAAAAGTTAGGGGGTAGTAGAAACCCTAAAAACTACTAAGGAAAGTAGAGATTAAGTAGTATATTTTAAAAAAGAAGCTTTTATCCTAATACCTACTTTTAGGATAATAATTTATAATATTTTAATTAGAGCCTACTAGTTCCTAAGAGATATTACTACCCTTATTATAATTATTACTAATATAAATACCTATTAGATCTTAGGGGTAGAGATTAAATATATTAATTAGTTAGATAAAAATAAGGTTAAAAATTTATTAGTTATCTCTTTAATAATTATTATTAAGTTTATTAAGGCTTACTATATAAATACTACCTAGAAAGGAGGCCTAAGCTAGTTAAGTTCTATTAAGGGAAATAAATACTATAATAATATTAAATATATTAGAATTAATAGAATTATTAAATATTTTTAATATTAAAAACCTAGTTATATTATATCTTAATATTTAAACCTAATATTAATTTATACTTATTACGCCTAATATTATAATACTTATATATATAAAGAATCTTAAAATAAAGGATTTAAACTTAAATATATTAATTATTAAGGCGCTTATCTAATATTTAACTTTAGTTATACTAAGATTAAAGTAATTAATATAATAGTAGTAGAGAAGTAGTAGGGGCTATAAGCTCTCTACCCTAAAAGTAGTAAGACTTTAATATTATAATCTAAATTAAGAGGTATTTAATTAAAAGCTAAATTTATTAAAATAATACCTTAAATTATAAAGTTAAGTAAAGAAGGTATTATAATAAAGCTAGGTTAAAAGGCTAGTAAGTTAAAGGTAGTAGTATTAATAGTACTAAAGCTTATAATCCCTAAATTAAAGATACTAATAGTAAGAATAACTTAAGTAAAAGTTATAAAGATAACCCTTATAATATAGGTACTTATAGAACTAGAGGTTATTCCTTTAAGTTAACCTTCTAAGACTCCTTAAGGGATAATCCCTTTATACTTAACTCTAATAAGCGCCTAGGTTATAATATTAAACTAAGATATAACTACCCCTTAAGTACCCTTAAAAATTCTAGTTATTATGAAACTGATAGGGCTAAAAGCTACTTCCTCCTAGTAAAACCCTAAGGTATAAGGGGACTAGTTCCTAATAGTACCTATTATAAGGAAAAGGGTCTAATAAATAGAAGCCTACTAATATTATTATATAAGAATACTACCTAGAGGAAAGAGAATAGCTAAGTACTTAGAAGCTTAAGTAAACTTATTATCTAATTAAATAACTTAGGCCCTAATAAATTAAGTAAATTTAATAGGATTATCCTATAAACTACCTAATAAATAAAAATTATAAGTACTACCCTTAATAAAATTAATATACTTAAGGACCTTAATATTAATTTATAAATTAAAGTTAATATTAATATTAATATTAATACCCTCTTCTATTATATTAATAAGGTAAATAAAGAGAACTAATCCCTTTCTACTTAAAAGTATCCTTTAAAAGTATTAAAGAAGAGATTAATCTTAATCTTTAAGGCTAAATAGATAGCCGCTTAAAAGGTAATATATAAAAGTTATATAAAATCTTTATAAGGGTTTAACTTAAATATAAAGATTAATACCTTTAATAGGAATAAATTCTAGTACTTATTTAATATTAAAGGGAAACTAATTTATATAAAAACTATTAAAAGCTTTAATAAAAAGGATATTAAAGCTATTAAAAACTTAAGTAGGAAAGATACTAATATAAATAATAAATAAAGTACTACTATTAATAAAGAAACCTAATAAAGGTATACTTAACTAATCCTATATTAAAGCTATAATTAAGACTTAAAATTCTTTAATATAATATTAATAAATCCCCTAATATAATAATCCCCCTTTTCTAGGAAATAGTATTATATAAATATAATATTCTTACTAAATAAGAACCTTAGAAGTCTATAAAGAAGAACTAAACTTATTATCCTACCCTATCTAAATTTTACTTATACTACCTTATAAGAAAGGGTACAGTTATAAGGGTTTATACCTATATTAGTATTAAAATTCTAATAGATAAATAGTATAATAGGGCTTATAATAGTAATTTATCAATAATAACCCTTAAGCCTTAAAGGTTAAATTAAAAATCCCTTTATATTTATAATATTTATAATACCTCTCCCTCCTAAAGATATAAAGCCTATTCTTAAAGGATAAGGATTAAAACTACTTAGGATTACTCTTAAATTTTATTACTAGATACGCTTTATATAATAGTTATAAGGAATACTTATAATAAATATCTAATAGTAGGAGACTTAAACCTTTACTATCTAACTTAAACTAACCTAGGGAAATATTAATATATAAAGGTAAATAAGCTAATTAAAATTATTAATAAGGTTAAGCTTATACTTCTAATATCTAAAGGCCTTCTAACCTTTAAGTAAAAGAGGTATAATAAGGTTATAATAATTAACCTTATATTTATTATAATAGAGATAGCTAACTTAATAGTAAAGTATAAAGTTACTAAAAAGCTTAATTATAACTCTAACTATAAGGTAGTTTATACTAAGATTAAATAAGAAATACTATTATTACCCCTAAGAGAAATTTATAACTAGAAATAAATTAATAAGGAAACCTTTTTTACTAATCTTAATATAACTCTACCTATAATATTTAAGCCTATTAATACTATTAAGGAACTAAATACCTAGGTTACTTAATTAATTATAATATTAATAGCTATAATAATAAAGGCTATACCTATTATAAAAATCTACCCTAAATTAAAGCTATTTATAAATAAAGAGTATTAATAAGTAATTATTAAGGTATATAATCTAAAAAGATTATAATAATAAATAAGGTTAAATTAGGATAAATAATACCTTAATATATAATAGAATTATAAGAAACAACTTATTAAGACAAAATAAAAGGAGGGATAGAGGTAATATATTAAAGAATATAATAGTAACTAAAAACTCTAGAGACTAGATAAGTAAATTAAGGGAGGATAGGCTTAATTCTCCTCCTTTACCCCTAAGCTAGTAGGATTAAATAATATAATAGTAATAAAAATTAGTAAAAAGATAATACTTTTAAAGAATAACTTCTTCCCCTTAATATAATAAGCTAGACTAGATAACCTAGAAGGCTTTAAATATCTAATATTAAGGGAATTCCTAGTAATTACTAGGTAGGAAGTTAGATAAGTTATACTTACTAGCTACTTAAATAAAGTTATAAGTAATAATAGACTTACCTTCTAAATCCTTTAACTATCCCTAGATTATATTAAAGGCTAGTTAAGCTAAATATTTAATACTTATATTAACCTAAGATACTACCCCTAGTACTTCTACTATTCTAAGATAATAGTATTAAGGAAGCTAGGAAAGGATAATTATATATAACTAAAGTTATATTAACTAATTACCCTCCTTAATATACTAGGGAATAGACTTAAAAAAAATATTATTATAAGGATAAACTACCTTATAAAAGAATACTAACTCCTTTTAAGGGAATATATAAAGGGATATAAGCTATTATTAATTAAAAATACTATTTATATAATATTAAAAGGGGTATATAATACTTAAAAATCTAAGGATAACTAAGTACCTCCTTATTTATATTTAATATAAAAGGCGCCTTTAATAATATCTCTTACCCTAGACTAATCTATAATCTAAGGAAATAAAGTATTAATAAATAGGCTATTAAATAGATATAAAGCTTCCTTTCTAATAGGTTAATAATTATTATTATACCTAAAAGAGAGTTATAAAGATATTAAATTATAATAAAAATCCCCTAAGGCTTCCTATTATTACTAATTCTCTACCTTTTTTATAATACTAATATCTTAGATATTTATAAGTAAAAAGGGTACCTAGTACTATTATATATTAATAATACTAGTATACTAGTAAGGGGACTTATAGCCTAAGCTAATTATAAGACTCTTAAGGATATTTATATAAATATTTAAGACTAGGCCGCTACTTATACCTTTAAATTTAGGGTAGAAAAGTATTAACTTATTTACTTTTAACCTATAATAACTTAAGGAATAAAGAAACGGCCTAGAAATAATTTAAAGGTAGAGCTAGACTTTAATACCTTTATAATTAAATTAATTAAGTCTATTAGACTTCTTAATCTAATATTAGACTTAGGACTAAACTAGAAAGACTATTTATAATCCCTTAAAGTAAAAATTATAATAAAGCTTAATAGTCTTATAAGCTACTTTAGATTAGCCTAGGGTATCCCTTATAAAGGCTTATAAAGATTATATTAAGGTATAATCCTTCTTATACTACTTTTTAAGTATATAGTATAATATACCCTAATAGTAATAGAATATAAGCTTAAATAGAAATAGATACTTATTATATTATAAGTTATTTAAAAGAGGGTAGCTTATATTATCTTAAGAGGGTTTAAGAATATCTTAGGGGTAGCTTTAAATATTAAATACTACTAACTTCTAGTATAATAAGTACTAGAGAAGGTAGTTATAAATATAATATTATAAATTTATATCTACTTAAACTATAATACTATTAAGGCTATTTAGATATTAATAGAGTTATGAAAACTACTAGGAAAGAGAGCTAAATAGAAAAGCCCTTTAAAATAGCTAGAGGGAAAGGTATTCTAACTAGCCTAAAGTAAGATAGAAAGGTAAGTACCCTTTATTACTCTATTATAATAGGAACCTCTATTATAGAGTATAACTAGGCTATTATAATAGATTATACCTCCTTATATATCTATACTAATAGAAGCGGTATTAATAAGAAGATTAGTACCTTAATATAAGTATTATAACTAGAGGTATTATAGATATTATACCTTAGTAATAGTAAATACTATATAATATATACTAGTAAATTAGAAGGGATCTATATAACCTATAAACTTACTATTAATATAGCTCTACTAGTACTAATAATATAGACGGATAATTAGGCCTTAATTAAGTCTATAATTAACTTATAGGGATAGTTAGGATAGTATATCTTAAAGAGGATTATTAATAAGCTATTAAGCCTCAAGGAAATAGGTATTCTAGTAATATTATAATAGATATAGTATATATAAAGACTAGATCTATTTACTCTTAACTAGTAAGTAATATATTAGAGTATTAATTAATAAAAGTTAGGCTAATACCTAAGAGGAATATAAGTAAGGCACTAAGTTAAAATAATAGGTACCTATACTAGACTACTAGATTATAGCCTTTTATACTAGGATATAAAAAGTTATAAGCTTAGTAGTTACCTAACTATAAATAAAGATAGCCCTTAAGGACCTCCTATATATATATTAGGTAGTAGAATTACCTAAATATCCTTATAAAGAGGGATACTAGACTTAGGAATATATTATTAGATTATATCCCTTATTTAAGGATAAGAGGTAGGCTACTTAGGGCGGCTAATTAATTAATATTAAGATAATTCTAATTATAATAAAACTAGTAAAATAGGCCGCGAAATTTATAATTAAGATAGAGACCCTAAAGGTCTTTAGTAAGACTATTATTAAAATAATAATAATTACCTAAGGGTAATAGTATTAAGATTTTCTATATAGGGATAATATCTAGCTATTACACTAATAAGCGAAGGTACTATTTATCTAACTAGACTATAAACTAATAATAATAATAGTAGGAGGGAGTTCTTATTTAAGGGACGGATTAGTACTCTAGGGTATTATATAATAGTATAACACTACTAAGCGACTATATTTTAGGGAGATATCGGGATAATAAGGGGTTATTTTGAATTTTAGATTTTAGATTTTAGATTTTATTTGCTTAGTTACTTATAGGGTTTGTTCCAGCGCTAATTGGTTAGTTATATAGTACTTAACCGGATATAGCAGTAAGGCCGAGTAGGGTCTAGACTACTCTAGCCTATAGAGGCTAGAGGGTATTCTCCTCCGCGTAGGATTAATATATATATATACTTATACTTATACTATTTTATATAATTATAATAGACTTTATAATTACCCTACTTATTATACTATTAGGTATAAATTACCTTCTAATAATTACTTATAAATTCTTAAAGAAGGTCTTTATTATACCTAGTATTAATACTTAAAAGGCCCTTTAATAAGCCTAGGTTATAAATTTATCTTTACTATCTTATAACTAAGGTATTCTATATAGTATTATTAGTAATTAAGATCCTTAATTTATATTAGACTTTTAGTAAGAGATCTTTAAATACCTTAGAGTTAAATCTCTTATATTTATAGCCTATTATTTATAAATTAATAGATAGAGCGAGTATATATTAATTAAATTATAAAAATTATTATATAATTCTACCTTATATACTATTTAAATACCTAGAATTATTAGGATTATATACTCCTATATATCTAGGTTAATATTAATAACTCTCCTACTATTATAAGATATACTCCTAATAAGCTCTATTATAATTTTAGGGTAAATAATAGTATAGATATACTAGTAATTAGTAATATCCCTATAAAAGCCTTTAATAGCTTATAACTTACCTATTAGGAATAGGTAGAAGATATTATAACCTTTAATAATATAATAATAAAGTCTTAATATAATAATAAATATAAAAATCTATAATTTAAAGAAAATAATAAGGTCTTTCTCTATTTATATAAAGGATATAAAAGTCCTAGCATTACTAATAAGAAGCTCTTATAATAATATACTAGTCCTTTTAGGATTTTATAAAAGGTGGGATTACTCGCCTATTAACTTAAGCTACCCCCTTATAATATATATATAGCCGGTAGTATTAGTAGTATAACTTAAGCTGAAAATAAAAGGGGTAGATCCGTATAATAGGACTTTTAGTAATAGGCCTCTACCTATTACCCCTAAGGATAGGGCTATTTATAAGGATAAGTACGAAATTAAGAGATTACTAGATAAGAGGTATTTAAGGGGAAAGACTTAGTACTTAGTTAAATAGGTTAGCTATAATAATAAGGATAATTTATAATATAACCTTATAGATTTATCTAAGGCCGGTGAATTAATAAAGGTATATAAGGATAAATAGCTACTAATATTATTACTAACTATAATTAACTAATAAGTCCTAGTAAACGGGGTCGTTTACTTTTTTAATTTTACTAGTATACTAATATAGAATCTACTCTACTTTATACGTTTCGCTTAGTAATAGCGGAATACTTCCGCCTCCCTAATACTTTATTATTCTTAATAGCCTTAATAGCTTTCTTAATTAATAAATCTATACAAATTAAAAGAGTCCCTATTAGAAAGTTCCCTAAGTGGCTTCCTTTTTAACTATTCTAGATATCCTCTTTTCGTATATTTATATACCTAATAGTACCGTACTTTTAGCCCTAGTAAGACAAGACGTTTATAATCTAATAGTAAAGTATAATATATATATTTAGTTAGTAGTCCTACTTATTTAGGCTGACTAGGTCCTATCTAATATTCTAAGTAGGTAAATAGCTTAGTAACTAGCTATTTATAGAAAGTCTTATAAGAATTATATTGCTATAACTTATCTTATAGCCGATTTAGTAAATAATAGGCTATCTTATGTAGTTATATACTATTATATCTAGTAGGTAATACTAGAGCAACTTCTAGTTCTTATTATATACACGGAGTATCTTATAGTAGTAATATAGTTAGTCGGCCTAATTAACCCTACCTTTAAAGTAATTATATATATTAATAAATAGGGGAGTTAATAGCTCTTTAACTGCGTTACTACTAAAGACGAGCCGACTTATATATATGTTTATACTAGTTTCTACTAGCTATTAGTAGAGCCGAATAACTATCTCCTTACTAGTATAAATAGTAGTTATAAATAAAATAATATTTTAGTCCTTCTATATAAACTCTATAACTTATCTATTATCTAATAAAGTATTATATAACTAACCCTATAAAATCTATATATTATATATCATCTTTAGCTTTATAAGGAGTAGATCTAGACTATAATTCTTCTCTTTTTATAGAACCTCCTTTTATTTCTTAGTACCCCTTTTCTCTTTATTATTTTCTCGCTATATCTTTATAGTTCTAATAGTACCGGCTCCCCTAAATCCTTTATTAGTAAGTTAAGTAAGTAGTCTAGCTAATATAAATAGGTTATCTAGCTAGATAATATAATCTATAAAGCTAGAGATACCCTATTACTTTATTATATTAAGAACTACGGCCTATATCTTTAAAAACCCTAGCTATATTATTTATACCTTATCTAGATTAATAGGGCTAATAACTCCTTTCGCGTAATATATCTAGTTTAAGATATATCCTTTATTCGCTAGTACTTAAATCTTAAAGCCTTTAGGCTCTAGTTTACTTAGTATATTAATAGTCTCCTTTATCCTACTTATAAAACGCTAAATACTTTTATTAATAGTAAGGTATATACCTACCTTCTAGTATTTCTTAAACTTCTAATATAGATTATTACTTAGAGGCTCTAGCTTTTAAAAGACTATCTTATCTTTAGTCTACCTAGACGTCCTAGGCTTTAAGATATAAAAGAAATAATTAATTTATTACTACCTTTTTAGACTAATTATATTATAAATAGCGGGGTAAACTAGGCTTATAAGATTATAGTTTTAATAGTTATCTACTATAAGGCTTATATATAGTCCTATATATATTAATACCCTAACATATACCCTAAGCTCTTTTACTATTATTAGGATCTATACTTATATATATAGTTTCTCTAAGGTCTAGGAACCTATTACGTTTAAATTAGTATGCTCTACTAGTAAATCTAGTATATATTCCTTAAAGAAAACGGAGAATATCTTATAAGGTTATTAAGGATTAATTCTAGTAGGTAGTTAGCCTTACTTGTAAGTTATATTATTAATTTCTAATAGTTTAAACTTAGGAAATAGTTATAGCTTAGGAGGAGGCTTTTTAGAAGGCTTAATAGTAATAGGATCTTTTAGAATATAATTAATATTATTTATAGTATAACTCCTAGGCATATTATAATATAGTAGTAAAAGAAAAGGAATAGTAAATATATCTATATTTTAGTATTCCCGTAAGCCGGCTAAACCTTAGTATAAGTACCTTACTAGAATATAGGATAAAGATTTTAAATTATAATAGGAATTCTTTAAGGCTCTTTATTATTATTAATTCTCTACTTTTTTTATAATACTAATATCTTAGATATTTATAAGTAGAAAGGGTACTTAGTACTATTATATATTGATAATATTAATATATTAATAAGGGGACTTATAACCTAAGCTAATTATACGACTCTTAAGGATATTTATATATATATTTAAGACTAGGCTACTACTTATACCTTTAAATTTAGGGTAGAAAAGTATTAATATATTTACTTTTAACTTATAATAACTATAAGTATAAGGACTAGTTAGGAATGTAGTACTACTATTAACGTGGCTATATAGTAGTACTACGCTACCCCTTTACCTATAGTATATAGAGGAGGGAATTCCCCTTAAAGGGAAGGGTAGCGATTAGTCTTACTATTAATGAATAGAGAGTTTTATATATATATATACCGTTTATAATACTTAATAGCTATATTATTATATAGTACCCTTATATTCTAATTACTCTACCCTATTTAGGGGTAGTAGCCTAACTATTAGTAAGATAAGTAGAGAAGGGTTATTATAAGTATAAGGTAAAAAGGTTAGTTAACTAGCGTAGATAACCTACCTAAATATAAGGGACTAAACTTATAAAGAAAGGAAGTCTTAAGAATTAATAAATAAATTAATAATAGATATATTATAATTATAACTAACTATCTAGGGGTAGCTACTAGGCGTATAAACTTAGTCCCTACTACTTAAAACCTAAGAAGTACTATTATAAAGGATATAAGAACTTAAAGAAGAAGTCTTAAAGAGGTAATAAATATAAGATCTATAATAATATTTATAAGAGTTAGAGCGGGAAATATATATTAATAATACTACTTAAGTAGGTTATTACTATTACTTATTATTAATAAAAGTATTAAAATTAAAGCGTCCTTAATATAAAACCTATATCCTTAAGCCGTAGGACCTATATATATATATAATAGGAAGTTAGTATAAAAATATTAAAAATAATTTAATAATATAGTTAATATAATTAAAATAAGTATAGTCTACTTTCTTAATAACTTTATAAAAATCTAATATATATTATAGTATATAGCCCTAGACCTTAAGGCTATGTAGTATAAGTATATAAAGGATATACTAAAGGATAAATAGTCTTAAAAATACTTTAATAGTTTCCTAATAGATTAAATAAAAGATTCTCAAAATTAATACCTTATAATTAATAAGTACTACTTAGAAGCTAAGTAAAAGGAATATTAAAAGATTATAAACTTTATAAATTACCTTATTAGGTTAGAAAAATAACTTAAGTTATTAATAGAGTATATACTTTATAATAACCTTTTAAATAAGTTATATAAGGATCTTTATAATTAACTTATAATATAATCTAATATCCTAAAGATAAAGGATACTCTTATTATATTAGTAACTTAACTAGAGCCTTATATAATACTACTTATATATAAAACTTAAAGGGATAATATTCCTACTAGGGGTTAATATCCTTAAAGAGGAAGAGGAAATTTCTAAGGATAAAGAGATAATAGCTTATATATAAAGTAAAAAGGGTAGGGCGCTATTAATATATTATTATACCTTCCTTAAAGGCCTAAGCCTAACCTTTCTACTATTAAGTATTATAATTATTAAAAGAAGGGATATATAACTAAGGATTACTAGAGTATAAAATTAATAGTTATAAGTATTATAATTAATAAAATATCTAATAATAAGCTAGTTAAAAAAGGCTTAAATTTAAAAAACCCTTAAGTATTATAATTATATCTACTATTATAATATAAGGGAAGAAATAAATATAGTAACTTATTATTATAATATAAATAGAACTTAAGAGCTTATAAAGAGAATTTATTATATTAATTAACTTTAGAGTAGATATTAATTATATTAATATATACTTAATAAAGGAGTAGGATTAGGAAATAGACCCTAGCTCTAATAATATCCTATATAATAAAGTTAAGAACCTAATATTATTACTAGGTTTTTATATAAGAAAAGTTAAACTTGTTAATTGTGATAATTTTATATAATATTATAAGGGCGCCTTTTATATAATAGTAAACTTTAATTATAACTTCTACTTTAAATATTTATAATTAGAGGAATAAAATCCCTAAGTAAATTAACTTATATAAAACTAGTAATTCCCTATTAAGAAAAGTAATATTAAGGAGTACTTTAATACTATTAAAGCCCTAGAGGAGTAGCTTAATAATATTATATTTTTTATAATATACTTAAGAGTAGGTAATAAAAGCCTATTACTTAAAGTTAAACTCCCTTTAAAATTTTAAGAATTCTAAGATATCTTCTTAAATAAGAATACTAGGGTACTACTAGCTTATATATATTATAATTATATAATTAATATAAAGGAAAATAAGGAACCTCCCTTTAACTTACTTTATAATCTATTAGAGAAAGAGTTATATATATTAAGGGAGTACTTTAAATAGGCTTTAAAAAAGGGGTAGATTTATTATTTTATAAGTTTAATAGGTATATTAATTCTTTTTATATTAAAAAAGGATAGAATATTATACTTATATATTAATTATAAAGTACTTAATAAGATTATAATTAAGAATTAATATCTACTTCTATTAATTAATAAAATATTAATAAGATTAATTAATATTAAGTACTTAACTAAGTTAGATTTTAAGGATATATATTATTACTTATAAATAAGAAAGGGTAATAAATAGAAGACTATATTTTATATAAGGTATAACTATTTTAAATATATAATTATACCTTTTAGACTTATTAATATACCTACCTTATTCTAAATATATATTAATAAGGCCCTAGCGGGACTACTTAATATTATATATATTATCTACCTAGATAATATTCTTATCTATTCCTAGGATAAAGAGTCTTATATTAAAGTTATAAAGGTAGTATTATAATATCTTTATAAATTTATAGTAGTAGAAGTTAAATTCCTTAACTTTATTATTAGCCGTAACGGCGTATATATAGATCCGCGTAGAGTAGATACTATAATAGAATAGCTAGAACCTAGGAGTATTAAGGATATTTAAATCTTTTTAAGATTTACTAATTTCTATTATTATTTTATTAAGTACTATTTATTTATAACTATAGCGTTAATAGACTATCTAAAAAACAATTATTTATATATTAAAAATAGGAAGTTAATATTAAGTAATATTATAAGAGTAGCGTTTAAGTAGTTAAAGTAACTATTTTAAAAGGTAGTATTATTTATATATTTTAACCTTATAAGAGAAATCTAACTAGAGACTAATATTTTAATACTAGCTATTATAACTATTTTATTATAAAAGTTCTTAATTAGTAATAAAGGGGCGGAGGTAGAATAGTATCTAGTTACTTTCTATTCCTATAAGCTATATTTAGTAGAAACTAGATATAAGACTTATAATTAAGAACTACTTATAATTATTAAGGCGTTCTAAGTATAATAGTACTTCTTAAAAGGTAGTTTATACCTAATTATAATAATTATTAATTATAATAACTTAAAGTATTTCTAGATAATATTATTATTAATAAGGAGATAAGTATATTAAGTAATAAAGCTTATAATATATAACTTTAAGATATACTATTATATAAGTACTAAAAACCTAGCTAACGCCCTATTAAGATAATTAAATTATATACTAATAATAAATAAAGAAGATACTTATCTATTAATATTATAAAATAAGTTAAAGAATATTAGGTATATTCCTTTTAATAAGTATTATATATATAGTATTTATAAAGGTTTATAAGATAGTAAGGCTTATAATTATAAATAGTATAAAAGGTTAGAGATAGGGCTTAAAAAGCCTTATACCTTAAAAATAAGGGAGAGTAACGCGCTCTTAAGGATATAGAGTAGTATAAGTAATAGCTTAAACCCTATTATAAGATAGTTTAATATTAATTAAATAGTACTTAAAAGGTATATTATAACTACGTTAATAATAGAGCGCGTATAAAATAAATATAATAGCTTAATATTAGAGATACTCTAATATCTCTAAGAGGGAGATAAGGATATTTATAATAAGAAATAATTAGTAAAGTCTTAAGGTTATAAAAAGGCTATTAATATATCTTTATTAATAGATAAAATAGGGGTCCTTTATAATAGGAACTCTTTTAATTTATATAGATTAATTGATTAAGAAAACTATTAAGGCTATTAAGAATAATAAAGTGTTAGGGAGGCGGAAGCCATTCCGCTATTACTAAGCGAAACGTATATAGCAGAGTATATTCTATATTAGTATGCTAGTAAAAGAGAAAAAAGTAAACGACTACGTTTACTAGCTATTAGTTAACTATAGTCAGCGATAACATTAGTAGCTATCCGTCTTTATATGCCTTTACTAATTCGCCAGCTTTAGATAAAGCGAGGTTATACTATAAATTATCCTTATTACTATAGCTAACCTATTTAACTAAGTATTAAGTCTTACCTCTTGAATACTATTTATCTAGTAATCTCTTAATTTCGTACTTATTATTATAAGTAGTACTATCCTTAGCTATAATTAGAGGCGGCTTCTAGCTGAACATCCTCTTATATAGATATACCCCTTCTATTTTTAGCTTGAGCTATACTACTAATACTACCAGCTATATATATATTATAGGGGGTAGCTTAAGCTAATAAGCGAGTAATCCCATCTTTTATAAAATCTTAAATAGGCTAGTATATTATTATAAGAGTTTTCTATTAGAGACGCTGGGGATCTTATATCCCTTATATAAATAGAGGAAGACTTTATTATTTTCTTTAAATTATAGACTTTTATACTTACTATTATACTAGGATTTTATTATAGCGTTATTAAAGGCTATTATATCTTCTACCTATTCTTTATAGGCGAGTCGTAAGCTATTAAAGGCTTCTATAAGGATATTACTAATTACTAGTATATCTATACTATTATTCACCTTGAAAATATAGTAGAGCTTATTAGGAGCGTATCTTATAATAGTAGGGGAGTTATTAAGATTAGCCTAAATATATAGGAGCGTGTAATCCTATTAATTCTAGGCATCTAGATAGTATATAAGGTAGAATTATATAGTGATTTCTATAGTCTAATTAATACGCTCGCTCTATCTATTAGTCTATAGATAATATACTATAGATATAAGAAATTTAACTTTAAGGCGCTTAAAGATCTCTTACTAAAAGTCTAATATAAATCGAGGGTCTTAATTACTAATAATACTACGTAGAATACCCTAGTTATAGGATAGTAAAGATAAAATTATAACTTAGGCCTACTAGGGGGCTTTCTAAGTATTAATACTAGGTATAACAAGGACCTTCTTTAAGAACTTATAAGTAATTATTAGTAGGTAATTTATACCTAATAAGATAGTAGGTAGGGTAACTACGAAGTCTATTATAATTATATAAAACGGTATAGGCGGTATTAATATAGGGACCTATTCCTTATATAGTAGATATCTTCTTATCTAATTAAGTTAATACTAAGGGTAGTAGCTAATATAGGTTTAGAGGTTCTTAGCTAGATATCTAATATATACTATATAAGAAAGTTAGTTATAATATCTATAATAACTATTATAATTAGAAAAGTTATAAGCTTATTTATATAATTCTTTCTTTATAGTAGGAGGAATATATAATTATTACCTTTTCTTACTATTAATATAAAAAATAAGCCTATCCCTAAGAATAAATAATATCCTAGGTTTATTATATTCTAAAATTACGTCTAAATTACTATTTATAAAAGGCTTTAGTATATTAAGGATCTTTTACTATTACTTATTATTCTAATAGCCCGTCTATAATTAAGATCTAAAATCCTCCGTTATCTCTATATTTATTATATAGTAGATAGTAGGGCTATTAAAGTCTTTAATATTATAGGAAAGACTATTATAGGATATAAGAAGAATATTAAGAATCCTATCTAGTAAACTAGGATTCTTAGAGTTAGTTATTTAAAGTCTTAATAGCGTATCTAGGATTATATTTAATTTCCCGGATTTATGATATAATTCTAAGTTAAATAAAGAAAGGTACTAAGAGGCCCGTATAAGCCGAAGATTTAATTTATTTATACTTATAATCCTTAATATTAATTATATTAATATTAGGATTATAGTAGAATAATTATTGAAATAGGTAGAATAGTAATAGTTATTATATTACTAGCTATATAGGTAGAGAGAGATAGGATATATAAGATGCTAAGACGGGTACTAGCGCGCGTCTAGTACGTGGCTAGTCTAACTAATTATATCCTATTTTAATATATTTTAATACTCCTACTTGAATAAAGTACCTTATTAGTATAGTAGTATAACTAACTTATTAATATTCTATTCCTACTATCTAAAATCCCTCTTCTTAACTAAATGCTAGGTAATAGGCGTGAAGGTAAGTAGATAGTAGTAGAAGTCCTATTTAAAGGGTAGTAATCTAGTAAAAGCCTTCTAGACGTAGATTAGATAGACCCTAATAAGGTAGGTATAGCGATAAGGTAACTAATTCTATTTATATAACTATTTCTAAGACGTACTTATTCTATAGAGGTACGCTATTAAGGTTTCCGTACTATATCGACTTAATAGCACGTTTCTTACCTTTAATATACTAGATAAGCTTATATTAAGTAGGTAGGAGGGCGTTACGTGGCCTAATTTTAATATCTATATCCTTAGCTATATTATAGTTAAAAATAATGATATTAATACCTAGGCGAAGGATTATAACTCCTTGGTAGTACTAGTTATCCGCTTCCTATTCTTATCCTACCTAGGTGCGTGTCTAGGTAGCGAAGATAGTAAGGCTGTTACGGCCTAGGGGTATATTACGCTAGAAGCTGTCGTAGGTATTATATTCGCCGGAGTCTAGGAATATATTACGCCAGTTCCGTTTTATATTAGTAGTAGGGTAAGAGATAGGATTATAGTAGATATATATTATAGTCTAGGCCTAATAGTTTTATAGGAAAGCGGTTAACTCGTCTACCGTAATATTAGTTTATAGGCGGGAGCGGTCTGGTGTCTAGACGACGTCGCTAGTAGTATAACTCGCTATTTAAGCTAGGAATATAAAAGGATAATAGAGTTAAATAGGCCTACGAAGTCTATTTTATATTCTAATATTATAGCGTAGAGTTATAGGGCTAGAAGGGTAGGTAGTTAGGAGCTAGCTATCCCTTAATCGGTTATAAGAGCGCCCGTAGAGCCGCTAGGAGTACCCGTAGAGCCTTACTATACTAAAGACTCCTACTATTATAGTACTTCTAGGCCTAAGGCCTTACGGAAGGGGATAAATTTATCCTTAGGGAGAGCTTTAGTAAGGCCGTCGGCTACTTACTTATTAGCCCTAATATATTCTAGCTCGACGTCGCTAGCGGTAACCCGTTCCTATATATAGTAATATTAGATATTAATATACTTTATACGTGATAGAACTAGGGGTTCTTAGCTAGGGCGATAGCTCCCTAATTATTATAGTAGAGTATTACGGCGGTAGGCTAATAGGTGTCCTTAGAGAGGTTTAGCTCGGCGAGTAGCCGTTAGAGCTAGATAGCCTCCTTAGTAGCCTATATCTAGCCTATATATTCTACTTTATAGCTAGATAGGGTAATGGTAGGCTATTACTTTAATAATTAGCTTATTACTCTACTACTAATATTAAAAATATAGCCTGTAATCGACTATTAAGTATCTTAGTTACCGGCCTAATTAGCGTTACTATAGCTAATAAGCGGAAAGATACTCCTATAGAAGGTAAGCTATAAGTTAGTTATACCCTAAAGGTAGTGGAAAATCCTCTTAATAGCTATCTAATATAATTAATTCGGGTTTAATCCGTATCTACTAACTACTAAGACTTTATAGGTAATATCTAGCCTAGTTCCTAGTATAGCGTATATTAGGGAGCTAATAGCTAACTAATATTCCTTTTAGAAGGTATTAGGGGCTATATAGTCTTCCTTAGATACCTATAGCTTATTTACGTCTATTAGGGTTACTACGGGGTATAACTCCTATATACTAAAGTCCCTTAATACCTTTTTAGTATAGGCTTCTTAGCCTAGCCGTAGTACCTAATTTGCTTAATCCCGCCAACTAATATACCTAAATAGAAGGAATATAGGCCGAGGTTAGTTATCTAAAAGTATTTACTAAGTATAGCCTTAACCTAATTAATAGTAGTTCGGCTAGGTCTAGTAATTAGTAAATTATTAACGTAGGCCGCGATAATAACCTAATCTTTATAGTTAATTAAGACGCTTTTATTAATAGTAAGTAATACGAAGCCCTAAGTCTTTAGGAATATAGATAGCGTAGAAAACTAGACCTAAGGCGATTATTTTAGGTTATAGAGTACTTTCTTTAAGATATAGATAAGGTATTCTTTACCCTTAGCCGCGAAGCCTTTAGGCTATTTAACGTAGATATCTTCCTTAATATTTTTATAGAGGAAGGTAGTCTTAATATCTATTTAATCTAGTTCTTAGTTAAGGGATACGGCTAGTATAAAGATAGCTTTATAGCTTATTAGCTTTACTACTAAAGCGAAGGTCTTATTATAATTAATCCCTTCCTACTATTTAAAGCCTCTAACTACCTAGCGTGCCTTATAATAGAGGACTTTATTATAAGGCCCCCTTTTTAATTTAAATACCTACTTCCCCTAGAGTACCTTCTAACCTAGAGGTAGCTATCTAAGTACCTACGTGTTATTCTATATAAGGGAGTTAAATTTATCCCGTAGTACTACCTCCTAGTCCTTCTTAGCGTCGTTCGTTATAGCTTCTTTATATAATTTAGGTTTAAAGGGCTCCATACCTTTAGCTATTATTAGGAAGGCGAATATTACTAGTAGATCTAGGGAGTTATCGCGTAGTTTATTAGGAGGTATTTAGAATTTAGGGTAACTAGATAGGACCTTAGCTAATAATAGGAGCTTATTAGCGTCCTAATAAAATATTACTAGATAGGCCTAATTTAGTTTAGGCCGGACATCTAATAGGGTCTTAGGGTAGGATTTATCCTTAGCCGCTACGTCTTTAACGTGGATTAGTGGTATATCTTCGATATAGATTAATAATGCTTTACTTCTAGAGAGAAATTACCCCCTTATATCGCTAGGCACCCGCTTAGAGTGGTAAGGGAGGTCTATAGAGGTATACCTTTTAGCCTTTAGTTTAGCGTAGCCTATAAGGACCTTCTTGATAAAGTAGATATTAGATAACTAAGCGAGCTTCCTAGTTTTATTATTAATAAGATAGTAGATAGCCTTACTATTATAGCTAATAAGTCGACCTATATAGGAATAGGCTTTAAAGTAACCGATTTTAGTAGTAGTCCTACTAGTATAATAGAAGGCCTAAGAGTTAAGAACCTATAGATAGGAGAGGTTAGGCTAATAGCTATTAAACTTCTCGTAGGGTGTTATTTTAATATTAGACTTAGGGGATATATTTTATAGGTAACTAGCTATTTAAATAAACTTAGGCTAATACTTATAGTCTATTCTACTATTAACTAGTATAGTATAGGCCTTATCTATTAAGGTCTTACTAAGACGCTTTATAGATCTATCAGCTTAGGGAGTATCTTATATTATACTCTCCTAGATAATGCCGTTAGCCTAGTAGTACTTAGTGAAGGCTATAGAGTTAAATTCCCCTCTGCTATTAATATAATAGCGTTATATACGTTATATAGGACGCTCTCGATTTACCTTAAAGGCCTTAAAGGCCGGTAGGAATTCACTTTTAGCCTTAAGTAGGGTAATATCTAATTCCTTAGTATAGTTATATAGCATTATACTAAAAAATCGGGAGCCGTTATAAGCCGTAGCGATTCCCTTATAGACCTCGTAGGGGCCTACTAAGTCGCTGTCGATGCGCTCGTATAGGTACTTCCCTAGGGTGATAGGATAGTCGTGCAGAGCCCTTATTATTCGGGTCTCTACGTAGACGCTATATGTATAGTCCTTAGAGATAATCTTATTAAGGTCGATTCTATTTCAACTTAGGAAGAAGCTGTAATGTGGTCGCTAGGGCCGCGAAGGCGAGGGTTAGACGGTCCTACGTATTAAGGTAGAAGACGCCGTTATACTAGGTACACGTAAAGACGTAGCCTTTATAAGTGATAGTATACTCTTATAGGCTAAAGGAGACTTTAACTCTAAGACGAAGTAGCTAAGATACTAAAATTAGATTTAATTAGGCGTCTAGGACGTAGAGTACGTTAGTAAGGTATACTTTTACCCTAATTCCCTCGCTAGTCTTATAAGGGATAACCGTAGTACTACGCCCTACTACGTAGGGACCGGCCTAGCCGATCCTATAGATAGGGGACTTAGGAATAGCCTTATATTCTTTAAGGATGTCTTAATTATTAATAATATATTGGCTATACGCCGTATCTAGAAGGATAGTAGTAGTGAGGCTAGTTATACCTAGCGTAGTTATAAAGCCGACGACTAGGTCTTTAGACTCCGTAGGTATATAGGGACGCTTACCTCTAGTATTACTACCCCCTTAGCTACGGCCCCCTTAGTTTCGGCTTCTATCCGCCTTAATTATCTTAAGGTAGGCCCTTATTAGCTTAGGATACTTAGTCTAGTATTTAGACTCTACGTAGCCTAAATAATTATAGTAGTTATAATACTTATTACTACGCCGTACGTTTAACCTAGCCTAGCGTAGCGGGCGAGTAGTAGCTATAGCCGTGGCTATAGCTATAGTAGAAGACTCCGTAAAGTTCTAGTAAGCTTCTTTATTTACCGTAGCTAGTGCGAGTTCATTAAATAAGACTATTATAGTACCTTCTTTAATAGTAATAGTATACGTCTAAATAAACGTACTCTAAAAGGTATTAAACTTCGCGCTGAGATACTAGAAGTAGGTATTAATAATAAAGATATAGGGGAGTTTATATCCTAGGTTAATTAGGTTAGAGTTAATAGTTCTAAATTTACTTATATAATTACTAATATCTTTATAGTTAGCGTAAAAGAGGGTATTAAAATTATAGATAGTCTTATTAAGGATACTAGTACCTTAAGGCTTATAGAAGTCTTTAAGGATCTTCTAGGCTACTAAGGGGATAGTTTTATCCTTAATTATACTATAAGCGTTAGTGCCGCAGCGTGCTTTTATTACCTTATAGGCCTTATTATACTTATTATCCTAAATCTCCCGAAGATTTTAGGTTATAAGGATGACACAGTCTATCTTAAAGATAGCTCTAAGGCTATTAAGGATAATATAGGACTATATATTATAGGAGTATAACGGCTAGTTACGGCTAGATTCTAGTATAGGAATAAGTATAAGGGGGTAGTTACCGCCCCCTCTAATCTCTACTTTAGTACCGGTAGGAGGTATATCTATATCTTTAGTCTTAGTGTCTAGATTATATAGATTTAGCGTTAGAGACTAAGTTAGTACTAGCGTTAATAACTATAAACGTGCGGAAGGTAGTCTTAACCTAGTAGTAAGGCTAAAGATAATACTTTCGCCTAGCGTTCTAGGGCCTTCTATTAAAAATAACGGTAATTAGTTTTAGGGATAAGGTTCTAGTATTAGCGAAGGTATAAAGGAGGTATTATCTAATAATATCCCCTAATAATTAATAGTAGTAGCTACCTCTTAGTTAATTTCGTAGCTAATATCTTAGTAGAGATATAGGAAATCGAGGAAGTAGTAGTTTACTTAAAGGTTAGCTAGAAGACCTTTAGGGTAAATCTTAATTAACTATTAATAGATTTCTTATTTAGATTCTTTAAGTTCTAGTATAAAGTAATTAGAATAATAATGAGAAGGAGGGAGAGAAGAATCTAGGGAAGATGATATAGATATAGCTAATTTATAAGGAGGTTAGTAAATATTCCTAGCCTTCTCCGTCTTCCTAGCCCCCTTTTATAAGAATACTATGCGTTGTCTATAGTATTAGCTAGGTAATAAGCATAAATAACCGTTACTAAGGTAGTTAGCGTATATAGGGAATAGATATTATTTATATAATTAGCGAACTACTTAATAAGGGGTCGCTATCGCTAAGTCAAGGGGATTTTAGCTGTTATAAGTGGAACGAGCGAGGTGTATAATACGAGCTAGATAGGTCTGGCCTATCTAGTATATCCGTCCTAACTATATACGTGAGATATATATAGATCCTACTATAATTAAAGCGAGATTAATTCCTTGGCACTTATATTATATTTAGGCGTTCCCCTTATTTTTAGGCCTTCCCTCCTTATATAATATCCTTTCGTTTATAGGGTAGTTAATGGTCCGTGCCGCTATTTAAGTATTACTAGTTTACTATTTAAGTAAAGTATTACCACGTTAACCCGTAATATTATATTATACTACTTATATATTTATATATACTTTATTACTACTATATTAAGTTCAAGATCTATATGGTTACCTACTTCCGGTACTAGTAATATCTAAGAAGATATTATAATAGGCGGGCACCTATTATAACCTTATAAGACCCTAATAGAGTAAATATATACTTAAATAGAGGCTATTCTAGTAGATAATAAATAGGAACGCCAGCGTTCTAACTAGCTAGAAGCCCGCCTCTAAATTATAACTAAGTCCTTATAATAAGCTAACTAGCGTTTTAAAGAACGCCTATAAGCCTTATAAGACCTTACGCCCTTTAGTACTCCTACCCCTTCCCCTACTCCTCGGGAGTAGCGTATAGCTAAGTACCCAGACCCGGCTCCCTTTAATAGGGACTATAAGAAATATAATAAGTTCCGCGGCGACTTACGTATAAAATTAGTTAATAACTATAACTATTTCGCGGATAAATAAGCCCGTCTTTACTACTATTTAAGTAGGCTTAAAGATAAAGTACGAGAATAATTTAAATATAAGATTAATTATAATACCGGCGACGTCGCTTACTAGAGTATATAAGAGCTCTTTATAGACCTTAAAGTTTCCTTTAGAAACCCCTATAAGAAGCGCGCCGTATAGTAGAAGATATACTATTATTATTAAATTAATTATAGCTTTACTATATAATTTACTGAGTTTTAATTACTAGCCATTAAATTATACCTCCTAGAGGATACTTTAAGGAGTATCCTAGAGAATAATACCTCCTAGGAGTATTTTAACTCTTATATTAATTGTAATAAGGATACCGTTATATCCTATTAAGACCTAGTGCGGGAGCTTACTAATATTAAAACCTCCTTCCGTATTAAAGAAAGCTATAGACCTAAGAATCGCCCTAATATAACGTTAGAAAGTAATAGTAGGCCCGCTACTATAAATACTATACCCCGTGCCCTTATAGTAACGACTACTATAGTTAGTACTCTAGTTTTAAGTATATTAACCGGTACCTATGCCGGTCTTATAGACGTTTCTAGCGTCTAAGCCAAGCTTAGTTAAGCTAAGAAAGATCGCCGTCGAGCTAACGGCCTATATTTATATTATAGATAAGCCGGTTATAGAGTAGGTAATTATAATAACCCTACGCGTAAGTACCTTACTATCGCTAATACTACTATTATAGATCTAGTTACTACTAGATTACTAAGCCCCCGGTTACTAGGATTAAAAAATAGGACGTCCCTAGACTAAGTCGTATCTAGGGACCTAAGTAAGAGGATCTTATTATTTCATTATTTTCCTTAAGTAAAGACCTTCTAGAATGCGAGTATATAATACTCCTATATATAGTAGTCACTAGTAATAAACTTTATTAGAGCTAAGCTATAATTAATAGTAGTGCTACTAGAAGATCTTTTATAGATGAGACCTTTACGTAATAATAAGACCTTGCCCTTTATATCCTTAAAACCCCACGCCTTATACGAGTTATAGATAGCCGTTATATTTTATCTAGCGCTATTATATATACCGCTAGAGTCCCTATTAATATTAGTAGCTATACTAAGTTATTAAGTATATTTATTACTAAGTTAGGGCGTTACCCCCTTATCCTAGGAATTTTATAGTTAAGAACCTATAATCCTTAGATTAATTAGGCTATAAATATTATTATATTTAGTTCTAAATATTATTAAGATAATTACCTATCCGGTAACTAAGTAGTATCTATTAAAGGATACCTTAAGCCTCTAGAAAAGGAACCTAAGTCTATTACCTTAAACTAAGTTACTAAGTTAGCGAGGAGCGTTACTCCTAATACTATAAGGGACGTTATCCTAAATACTAAGTTAGCGAGGAGCGTTACTCCTAATATTATAAGGGACGTTATCTCGAATACTAAGTTAGCGAGGAGCGTTACTCCTGATATTATAAGGGACGTTATCCCGAATACTAAGTTAGTAAGGAGCGTTACTCCCGATGCTATAAGGGATGTTATCCCGAATACTAAGTTAGTAAGGAGCGTTACTCCTGATATTATAAGGGACGTTATCCCTAACCCTAAGCCTCTTAATATTAATTTAATTAATATAACTCCCTTTAATATATAGTTAAAGAGGAGTAAGAAATAACCTGAGTTCTATATCTTTTCTATAAGCTTAAAAGATATTAAGAAAGCCTTAGCGCCTAAAGTAGAAGTTAATCCTACTAATAAGCTCCCTAAGGAATATTATAACTTTCTTAATATATTTTCTAGGAAGGAAGCTAGTTAGCTTCTACCCTATTATCTATATAATTATAAGATACCTTTAAAACTAGACACCACGCCTCTATATTAGTAGATATACGGTATGTCTTAAGTAGAGCTCTAGGCCGCTAAGTAATATATTAAAGAGAACCTTAGTAAAGGGTTTATCTATACTAGTAGCTCCTCCGCCGCAGTACCTATTCTATTTATTAAGAAGCCCGGAGGAGGCTTACGCTTATATATTAATTATTATAAGCTTAATAAGATTACTTAGAAAGATTATTACCTATTACTACTAATTAAGGAAACCTTATCCTAAGTATACCGAGCTAAGATCTTTATAAAGATTAATATTATCGCTACTTTTAACTATCTACGTGTAGTAGAGGGTAAAGAGTAGAAAACCGCCTTTATAACCTATTAGGGTTTATATAAATACCTTATCTTACCCTTTAGCCTTACTAGAGGCCCTTTATTATTCTAAAGATATATTAATAACGCTTTATATAAGTTCCTAGATAAATTCGTTATAGCTTACCTAGATAATATCTTAATCTATAGTAAGTTTAAGAAGAAATACTAAGACTATATTACCCTTATATTATAACGTCTACGCGAGTTTAGCCTATAAGTTAATATTACTAAATATAAGTTTAATATTACCTCTATTAAGTATTTAGGTCTAATTATAACCACCGAAGGGATCTATATAGATCTAGATAAGATTTAGGCTATTATTAAATAGTAACTACCGTCTAACTTAAGGGACCTCTAAGTATTCCTAGGATTTATAAACTTTTACCGTCACTTTATTTAAGACTATTCTAAGATTACTATTCTATTAACTAAAGTAACTAAGATCTAGAAGGGCCAGCCGCTATATTAGATAGATAAATATTACTATACCTTTAATAAGCTTAAGTAAGCCTTTATATTACGTCCTATTCTTATATATTTTAACTATACGAGGAAGATAGTCGTGGAGACTAATACTTTAAACTATATCGCTACCGGCGTTTTATCCTAGTATAATCTTAAGGGTATACTATATCCTGTTACCTACTTCTCGAAGAAGTTTCAGCCCGCTTAGATTAATTATCTAATCTATAATAAAGAACTACTAGTAGTTATCCTTACCTTTAAATATTAGCGTGCTAAATTAGAAGGTAATTAGTAGTAGGTCGACGTTTTATCTAACTACCATGCCCTTAAGTACTTTATATCTACTAAGAAACTATTATAACGCTAAGCCCGCTAGGCTAAGTATCTATTATAATTTAACTTCTTATTACGCTATTACCCTAGTAAGTAGGGTAAGAAACCTAATACCCTAACTCGTTAGTTAAGAGACCTCCCTAAAGAGGGGGATAAGATTCTTAAAATATAGAACTAAATACTACTTAAGCACGAAAACCTTAATAACTATATAAGATCTAAGTTATAGAAGAAGATTAATCTATATTTATCGCGAGTAGATTTAAGCCTTACCCCTATTATAATACGAAGTTAAGCCTTAAACTATATAACTCTAGACGAGTTAAATACGCCTAGCCCTATATAAGACGTATAGGATGAGCTAGATAAGCTTAATAAGCTTTATAAACTAAGCTATATTATTCGCGTAGAACGAACCTTAAACTATATAACTCTAGATAAGTTAAATACGCCTATCCCTATATAAGATATATAGGATGTGTAAGATAAGCTCGATAAGCTTTATAAACTAAGCTATATCATTCGCGTAGAACGAATCTTAAACTATATAACTCTAGATAAGTTAAATACGCCTATCCCTATATAAGATATACAGGATATATAAGATAAGCTAGATAAGCTCGACGAGCTTTATAAACTAAGCTATATTATTCGCGTAGAATAAACCCTAAACCTAGCGCCTAAGCTAGTCTATAAAAACTATAACTATATCGTATTAGATAGGGTTATAGAGCTTAGCCTTAAGGAGTTATTTACTTAAGGGTTTAACTATAACCTAATCCCTTATAAAATCCTTAAAGCTATATAAAGTAGATTACGAAGATCTAAATATATAACCCTTACTCTTTATTCTAAGTAGGATAGAAGACTATTCTATAATAAGCGTTATTATATCCCTAACTATACTCCCTTATACCTGCGTCTACTATAGTTATATTATAATATACCTACCGCCGGCTACTTAGGTTCTAGTAAAACCTACTAGTTACTATACCGTAGCTATTACTAATTAAAAATATAATATTACGTCCGTCGTTATATACCTAATTATATTATATATTAAATATATAAGATATCGCGTCGGGGTAAATCTAGTTATTTAGCCCTATTAGACGTTCCTGAATATCGCTAGTAAGACCTTACTATCGATTTCGTTATAGGTTTACTAGAAGTAGATAATAAAGACGCTATTTATATCGTTATTAACCGCCTTATAAAAGAATGATATATTATTACTATTAACTATAGGATAGGAGCTTATTAATTCGCGAGCTTCTTTATTAATTATATCTTTAGGTTATATAGTCTACCTCGTAGTATTACTAGCGACTATAGTACGTAGTTTATAAATGAGTTCTAGACTTATATTTATAAAGTCCTTAGAATTATATATGCCTTATTAACTACGTACTACCCTGAAACTAATAGCTAGACTAAGCGATTTAACTTAGTCTTTAAATAATACCTCCGAGCTTATATAAGTTATAACTAAGATGATTAGCTAGCGTGGCTAGCCTTAGCTGAGTTCACCGGTAATAATAGTAATTCTAAGACTACTAGATTTTCGCCTTTCTTTTTAAATAAAGGATTCTACCCCCGTTATAGGTATAAAAGTAATATTGCTGCCCTAAGGATTAATAACGAGATTAATACCGCCACGTTTACTAGACGTATATAAGAACTTAAAGCCGTTACCCGCTCTAAGATAGCTTTTACTAGAGCCGACTATACACTTAATACTAACCGTTACTAAGTCCCTATACCCTAGTATAAAGTTAACGATTATATTTATCTAAATATTAAGAACCTCCGTACCCGTCGTTAATATAGGAAGCTAGAGCGCCGTTAAGCCGGCTTATATTAAGTTATTAAAGTCCTAAGTCCTACTACTATACGCTTATAACTCCTTATAAGTATAAATATCTATAATACGTTCTATATTAACCTCCTTAAGCCCGCTAAGCTGGATCTAGTTCTAGGCTAGTAAATACTAAACCCTCCTCCCGTTATTATAGATAATAAAACTGAGTATGAAGTCGAAGCTATTATAAATTCTAAGTAGTCTAATAGGGCTAAAATTAAGATTAAGTATCTAGTTAAATAGACTAGATACCCTAACCCTACGTGGGAACCCCTTAAGTTATTAACTTATTATTATGGGCTTATAGAAGCCTTTCACTATTAATACCCTAATAAGCCGAGTCGAGCCCTTCGCGGAGCTTAGGTATAAGAGGGGGATAATGTTATAAGTAGAACGAGCGAGGTATATAATACGAGCTAGATAGGTCTAGCCTATCTAGTATATCTATCCTAACTATATGCGTAAGATATATATGGATCCTGCTATAGTTAAAGCGAGATTAATTCCTTAGCACTTATATTATATTTAGGCGTTCCCCTTATTTTTAGGCCTTCCCTCCTTATATAATATCCTTTCGTCTATAGGGTAGTTAATAGTCCGTGCCGCTATTTAAGTGTTGCTAGTTTACTGTTTAAGTAAAGTATTACTACGTTGACCCGTGATATTAGCCGTCTTAGCGAAAATCTCTACTAGTAGATTCCCTAGCCCCCTTTTTCGGTGGTACGTAGTATTAATACTAGTCGTAGGGTAAATAAATAAATAAATACCCTACGCCCAGGCTTATAACCTATTAAAATAGGTAGAATGGTAATAGTTATTATATTACTAGCTATATAGGTGGAGAGAGATAGGATATATAAGATGCTAAGACGGGTACTAGCGCGCGTCTAGTACGCGGCTAGTCTAACTAATTACATCCTATTTCAATATATTTCAATAATAATTAGTATAAATAATTATAAGTAGTTATAGATTTAATTTAATTATATACTAAACCTTCCTAATAACCTATATAATACTAGCGATTTCTAATTTAGTAGGCTAATAGTTCTTCTTTATATTATTAAGATAGTAATTAAAAAATATAATAGGCTATATATTAGTCCTCGTAAAAGGCTTTAATAATTATATAGGATCTCCCTTTATATAATATATAATAGCCGTAAATCCTACTACTTTTAAGGTATCTAGATCTATATATAAAACCCTATTATAATTATAGTAAATAAGAAATTAGGGGTTCTTAAAAGCCTCTTATAAATCCTAAAAGGCGCTAAGCTCTTCTTATATAAGCTTATAGAAAATTACCCTAATTACCTTCCTTTTTTATATATAACCTTTTATACTTATATTAAAGCCCTTATTAAGGACTACCTTTCTCTTTTATAAGGGGTCTACCCTCTATATATATCTCTTAATTAATAAATAGAGCTAATTAGTTAGTCTAAGAAATATTTCTAGGTTAGCTAAGTTCTATAGAAATTATAATAAGGTAATAGCCGCGATTTTTTCTTTTATTATAAATATCCCTAGGCCGTTAATATACTAGCCTAGTAGGGTAATAGAGGGGTAGCTAATATATAACTTTAATAGTAATAGGCTTATATACTTCTTTTAAAATAGATTAAAGACTTTATATAAATATTTAATATACTCTTATAAGGTATATAAGTAGATAATAATATTATTAACGTAGGCTTTAATAAACGCCTAGTATTACTAGAGAATAGTATTAGTCTAGTATTAAATATATAAAGGCGAGCCCTTATAACTTATAAGGGCTACTAAAGACTACTCCTAGTTATAATAGCTTATAATTATAAGCTTATAATAATCCTTAACCTAGATATAAAATTAATAGAACTATCCTATAATATTAATAATTATAATATACTAATAACCCTATACTAATACTATAATATTAGATTATAAGGGGAGTAGATATATATTATTCTCCATAATTTTATTAAGCTCTTATATATTAATTATAACGTAGCCTTTTCACCTAGTAGGAGTATTATACTAGACTATAAAATAGGGATAGCTAAATAGAGTTAGCTAATTAGATTATATAAGTTTCCCTTAGGCTTAAAGCTTATTAAAGGTCTTATTAATAACGTCCTTATCCTTTTACCTAAGAGGGTATACTTATATAGACTTAGATAATATATTTAGCTTTAATAGAATTAATATCTATTATTCTTCTAAGATATTAATTATATCTATATTATTTATAAAAAGATCCTAGTATAATTTAATAATTTTAGCTAGTCAATTTATAATATATAGTTCTTTATAAATTCTAACTCTATTCTCAAGCGTATTCTTAAGACTAGGGTTAATAATAGTACTTAATTCTATAGAAAGAGCCTAATTAATAGATATAATAGTTATTATAAATATTATAAGAGCCTTCTTATTAATTATAGTTAATAAGGATATAGCTAATATAATTAATATAATAGCTAATATAGCGATTTTAGCCTATTTACCCTTCTAACTATTACGCTAACTACTAGTTATAAGGCTAGAATAGTAAGTATTAATTATAAAATATCTATTATAATTAAATTCTTTTATAATACCTAATCTTACCTTCCTAGGAATAAAGATATCCTTATTAATATTATTCTTAATAAAGACCTTCTTAAGAGAAGTATTAATAATATAAGTAAGTATACTACTAGCGTATCTAAGATTAAGATTATATAAAGGTTTAAAGAGTAGGTTTTAATTATCTAGTAAAGTCCTATTAAAGATAATAGCTACTAAGGTAGTAGTCTTTATAAGAATTAAGAATTTTTTCTCATTTTTAATTACTTATTTTACTAGTAATAAGTAAATTTAAGTACTTATTAGGATTTTAATATTTTAATAGCTACTAATAGTAATATATTACTTTATGAAATCTAATATTATAGCTTTTAAAGTAAGAATATCTACTCTTATAAGTATTTTAGCTTTTAAGTTATTAACTATATAAATTTCTCTAGTAATATATACGATTATAAGCTTTTTATTAACTAAATTATAAAGAAAGAAGGTTATAATAGTAAGTTTATTAAAATAGTAAATTTTTAAACTAAGGCCCCTAATAGGGATATTAGAGGGTATAATTTTAATTTTTATACTAGTAGGAATAAAAGTTATATTTATAATTAATATTATATATCTTAGATTAGAATAGACTTTAATATCTTTACTATTAATAGTCTATCTAATAGCTATAATAGTATAATAGTAGCTCTTAAAAGTATAGCCTATCCCTTATATAGCTACCACTAATAAAATAATTATAATAGGATCCCTTATAAAATAACTTACTAAGTTAGTATTTACTAGAGTATCTACTACTAGTAGATTAATTATAAAAGGCTTTAAGATAACTATAAAAGGCTTTAATAAGGTAGCCTTCTAATACTAGTTATAAAGATAATTAAAGAGTTTATTCTTTAATAGGAATCTTAGATAATAATAATAATATTTATAGTCTAGAGATAAACTAGTAGTAGAGAAATAATTTCTAAGGTTATAACTATTATCTAGTTTAATATCTTCCGTTATAAATACCTAATAATACTAGGAGGTTTCTTCCTAGGATAGTTTATAAGAACCTTCCTAATAGAAATTAGAGGGCTTATAAGTGAAATCCTAATATAGTCCCTCCTATTTATAACCTTAAAGGCTCTAAGAAGGCTATCCCTTAGAGGCTTCTTTAGTAGTAGCCTAGTAGACCTATAGAGGTCTTAGAGCCTATTATTATTATTCCTCTTATAGTAAAGGGAAAGTAATTTCCTTAATTTTAATTTTAATTTTAATTTTAATTCTAATTCCCCTAGTATTAAGGACCTTATTAGGGTTACCTATTAAATAAATTAGACCCGTTTAATAGGGCTAGTACTATTATTTAAAGTCTTATAAGTTATACTAGGAGGGTATAGACGTTTACGCCCTAATTACCCTAATTTTAATAGCCTTAGTAGGGTTAATAGCCTAGAGGAGGCTTCTAATATTAATAGTAAGTATAGTTATTATTTTATAATTATAATTAAGGTAGTAGTAACTACTAAAAAGGCTATTAAGATTAAGACTAAAATAGAAATTAAAATTAAGACTAAGAAGGTTAAAATAGAGATTAATACCTACTACGCTATTTTTACTAAGATAGCTAATAAGATTTTAAGTATTAAGATATATAATTCTACTATTAATACTTCCTATAATCTAATAAGGTAAGGAACTTATTATAGTTAATATTATTACTAGGTTTAAGAATATTATAATAGAATTCTATATTAAGATTATATTAAATAAGAAGAATATAATCCTTTATTACCCTAATCTCTAAATCCTTAGCTACTCTTATAATAGTTTAAGAGTATTCCTAAGGCTCTCTCTATTAAGAAGTATCTTATATAATATACTTCTTATAAATTAGTATACCTATACTAATATAGCGTAGGGCCTTCTACTATTTATTAATATTATAAGTAATAAGATATTTATCCCCTTCTCTAAGCTTAGTAGTATACTATCCCTAGGCCGTTCCTTAGAGATATAATTAAAGGTTTATATAAATAATAGTATTACCCCTTACTTAAATAATATCTTTAATATAGTCTATAAATATATAAATATCGCGGAAATAAGTAGTCTTACTAGTATATTTAATATTAGAGGCGGTATCTATAGATTTATTATTATAAAAGGGATTAAAATATCTAATATTATTAGGATTAAAGCGGGGAATACTATTATTATAAGGTACTCTAGGAGGTATACTAGGATCTACTAGTCCTAGCGCTAGTAGTAGGGCTAGTAGTATAATACTAGTAATTATTTCTTATAACTTAGTACGCTAAGCCTTAGTAAAACTAATATTCTTACTTATAGCTAGATATTAGGCTAGTCTAATAGGCTATTTATATATAGCTTCTTTAATAGAAGTCTTATAAGTTATAAGATTAATACTAAAATTTAGTAGTATAATATTTAGTATTATTAAGGGTATTCTTATAAGTAACTTAATATTAGATAGAGTAAGAGTAGAAGATATAATAGTAGGTATTTTAACTAATAGGAACCTCTTAGGACTATTCCTAGTTAATAGTAGCTAATACTTTATAAAATATAATAAGAGTTATAAGAGATTTTAGTAATACTTAGTACTCTTAATAAAGTATTTAATTACTTTTTAAAAGGCGGGGCTATTAGTAGCCTAATTAAATAGATAGAAGGGTAGTTCTACTAAAGTAGTATATTAATTACTTAACTTAGGGATTCCTAGTTATATAGGATATTAGTAATAGGTAATAATATAGTTAATATAATAGCTAATAGTCTCTAATACCTTATATATATATATATTACTAGTATCTTAAATAAATTTATAGATTTAATTTACTAATATAATAAGATATTAATTAAGGGGTAGTAGTTAAGCTACCTTAATAGCTTCCTTTCAAAGAAAGGCTTCTTAGATCTTAGAGAAAAAATATAGAAAAGTAATAAACTTATATAAAGTTTAATAAAAGAGGCTATTAAAGACTTTAATAGTAAGTTATAATAGTATAAGGTTACACCTAAGTATAATAATAGAGTATACTATTAGGGCTTATTACTATTATAATAGATAGTAATAAATAAAGATAGATTAGTTATAAAGAAATAGGCTTCTCTATACTACTAAAGGACTTTAGGGATTATTAGTATTATAAGGGTAGCTTTAATATTTTAGTAGTTTAAGATAGTTAATTAGTATTATAAAGCCTTTTATATAGTATTACTACTATATTAATAGGGACTCTTTTAATTTATATAGATTAATTAATTAAGAAAGCTATTAACGCTATTAAGAATAATAAAGTATTAGGGAGGCGGAAGCCATTCTACTATTATTAAGCGAAACGTATATAGTAGAGTATATCCTATATTACTTTATAAGGGCGGCGTAGTTTTTATACCTAGTAATAAAGTAATTAGATAAAAAAAATTAAAGCTTTATTATAATAACCTTTATATTAGCTACTACTTATAGAAGTATATATAAGAGCTTATTAAGCGGAAGTTCTATTAGAAATTAATAGGATAAAATATTTATAATTATATATAAAAATACTTAACCTATTAATTAATAAAGCTATATAGATATACTATTTATAATATACTATTACTATTATTAATATTTATAAGACCTTTTTAAGAAATTATAATAGATTTTATTATAGATCTCCCTTTAAGTAAATAAAAGGGTAGTATTTATAATATAATCTTAGTAGTTATAAACTATTATATTAAGGTAGCTAGGTATTTACCTATTATAAAGATAGTTAATACTATTAATATTACTAACCTATTATATTATAAAACCTTTTTAAATTTTAATTAGTTAGAAGGTATTATTAGTAATTAAGGGATAGTATTCAACTATTTATAAGTAGTTTCTAGGTAGTTATATATTATTATATTAATATAAAAAGAAAGCTTAGTACTACTTTCTATCCCTAGAAAGATAGTTAAATAGAGAGATAGAATAGTATACTTAAGTAGTATTTATACTACTATTCTATCTAGAGATAAGATAACTAGGTAGAGTTACTTTATTTAATAGAGTTTATATATAATTATATAAAGTATATTAATATTAGGTTACCTCTATATAAAGTATTTTATAACTACTTACTTAAGCTAGATATAAAGCTTTTAAAGCTATTATTAAAAGAAGTCCTATTAATATAAAAAAAGGTTAAATTACTTTAAAAATAAAAGGAAGGTTTAAAGTAGTACTTATACTAAATATAAATTATATAAGTAGAGTATATAAATAAATAGTAAAAGTAAAGATAATATAATATAAATAATTACATCTTATTAAATATAAAGTATATTAAATTAGTATAAGTAATTAAAAAATTATTATAATATTATTTAAGGCCTTTTAAGGTCTTTAATTATATTAGTAGTTAAGTATATAAGTTATAACTACTTAATACCTTTTATATATATAATATCTTTTATATTTTACTTATAAAGCTATATAAGGGTAATAGTAAGAGTATTATAAAAGCTGCGTAAGTAGAGCTTATAAATAATAAAGATAAATAGGAAGTTAAAGCTATTCTTAATTATAAAATCTCTTATAATAAACCTTAATATTTAGTAAAGTAGAAGGGTTAGTCTTATAATTATAATTAATAGTTATATAAGCGGGACTTAATTAATATACTAGATATATTAGAAAGATTTAAATAGGATTACCCTAAAGTATAAAATTTATATTATATAAGAGGGGAAATAATTTCTATTATTATTAATAAAAAAAAGATACTTAATATAACTAAACTACTAAGGGTATTATAAGAGAGGGCTATTATATTATATTAATAGTAGTATTAAGCCTATTACTATTACTATTATTATTAATAGGATCCTCCTCTTTATTCTTATCTTTATCCTTTATAATAGGAGGAAGGTGCTCTTATAATATATTAATAAGGCTTTAATAAGGTTTTAAAAGGGGAGATAGAGTAATATATATATATTAATAGAGGATATTAAGAATACCCTTAAGGGTATTTACAATATAGCTAATAATAGTAGGGTCTACCCTAGCTAAGGTAGTAGTAATAGAGGGGGTAAGTATATAATAGAGGTAGTAATAGTATTAATAAATAAGCCTATTAAAGGTTTACTAATATTTAGTAAGCTAAGGAAGATTAGAGCTAGTATTAGAGGTAGCTATAATATTAGAGGCTTATAAGAGGTATAAGTAGGAGTAATAAATAAGGGTAGGGATTTCCTATTTATATTCTATATTAAAGTCTTTATAATAGCTATATCTTATTAAGCTAGGGGAGGCGTATATATAAAGTATATTATTAAAGGGATAAGTAAAGCCTTAATTAAAAATATTAGACTTATAACTCTTTACTTTAAAATATAGTATACTAGAGGTATATTATATAAGATAATATAAAAATAGGTTATAAGTATCTTAATAAAGGAGGTTAAATACTATTATAAGGGGGGGTAATAGGAGTCTTCTTTAATTAATAGAGGATAAGTTAATTATTAAGGATTACTTATAAAGTAATTACTAGGATTATAAGGAGGTATAATAAGGTATAAAGGGGGTAATAATATAAATAAAAATTAAAAAGGACTTAATATAATTAATAAAAAATAAAGATATTATAATTAGAAGAATAATATTAAAGTTATATAAAGGAGGTATACCTTAAGTACTTAATAAACCCTTAATAATAATAACTTCCTATATACTATAAAATACTAAGACTTCTAATTACTTTTATAATAAATTAATAAAGAATAATAAGAAGTATAATAGGAATATATTATAATATAAGGATTATATATAAGAGTATTATCCGTAATTATTATAATTTAATAAAACTATATATTGCTTAAGGCTTAGCTTAGAGGGCCTTATAATTAATTATATTATTATACTCTTATTAAAGGTATATTCTATTACTAAGGGAGTATCTTTTATAAATTATAACCTTTTATACTCTTAAAGCCTAAGAACCTAGATAGGGAGATAATTATAAGGATTAGTTAAGTATATAATACTACTATTAATATAGCATTTATAATATATAGTAGTATTATACTACCCCTTTACCTATAATATATAGAGGAGGGAATTCCCCTTAAAGGGAAGGGTAGTAATTAGTCTTACTATTAATAAGAATAGAGAGTTTTATATATAAGTATATATATACTATTTATAGTACCTAATAGCTATACTATTATATAGTACCCTTATTATAAGGGTACTACGTAACGACGTAGCTATTAAGTACTATAAACGGTGCGTATATATATATTTATAGAACTCTATATTCTTATTAATAGTAAGACTAATTACTACCCTTCTCCTTTAAGGAGAATTCCCTCCTCTATATATTATAGGTAAAGGGGTAGTATAATACTATTATATACTATAAATACTATATTAAAAGTAGTATTATATCCCTAGCTAGTCTTTATAATTATCTCTCTATCTAGGCTCTTAGGCTTATATTTATATTTATATTTATATTTATATTTATATTTATATTTATATTTATATTTATATTTATATTTATATTTTATACTCTACTATCTAGCTACTTAGAGTTAATAAGGGCATTTTAACTCTAATTTATTAAGAGGAAACTATAAATTATAGAAGAAAACTTCTCTTACCTACCCTATTTATTATAACGCTTCTAGGCCTTTAAATACTATATACTATCCTCTCCCTTATACTCTATTATTACTACCTTAGTATTAAATCTTAATATTTATATACTCCTCTCTCTTATTAGGGTTATACCCCTTTCTCTACTCTTAAAAGGTTTATACTCCTTTAATTATCCTCTTACCCTTCCTTATATAATTTAACTAATATTAATAAGTACCCTTAACCCTCCTACTAGTCTACTACTACCCTAACTACTCCTCTCTTATATTATCTAATATTAAGGTATCCTTTTTCATTTAACTTATAATACTAAGTTACTACTACTACTAGCCTAGTAAAAGGCTTATAATACTCCTATTAGGAATTATTATACATCTTTTTTATAATATATAAGAGGGAGCTATTAAAGTTATTAGGGGGGGTATAAATATACTTTATTACTACTATTATATTACTATTTCCTAGTACTAGGTTATATAATAATCTACTTATAAGAGAAAGTAGATTATATTAAAATCCCGTTAGTTATACTTATAATTATAAGGTTACTACTCCTACTCCTATATATAGTTATAATCCTTCTAATTAGAGGAAGTAGCCCTAGCCTATTATTTTAACTCTTCTACTTAATATAATACCTTCTATCTCTTAACCTAAAGTCTCTTATACGTAGAGTTAATACTACTAGTAGGAATTAAGGTAGATATTATTATATATATTAAGGGCGCGCTCGCTACGCGTATAAAAACTTTATATAAAGAGCTCTATTATTATATAATATCTTAATTTTATTTCAATTATATTTAAACTAGAGACCTCTTAGCTCTATTAATAAGTAATAGGTTTATAGCTAGTACTATATATAGGTAGATCTTATTACTAGTTATATAAGTAATAGTACCTCTTAAAAGAGTTACTTTAATTACTTAATATTAATTTTCTATTTTTAATATATAAATAATAATTTTTTAGATAGTCTATTAATATTATAGTAATAGAGGAATAATATTTAATAAAATAATAATAGAAATTAATAAATCTTAAAAAGATTTAAATATCTTTAATACTCCTAGGTTTTAGCTACTTTATTATAATATCTACTATATATAAATCTATATATATACTATTATAATTAATAATAAAGCTAAGGAATTCTACTTTTATTATTATAAATTTATAATTCTTTAAGTTAATATAAAGTTTATATTTATAAAGGTATTATAATATAGTTTTTATAACTCTAATATAAAATTCTTTATCCTAGGAATAAATAAGAATATTATCTAGATAAATAATATATATAATATCTAGTAATCCTACTAAGGCCTTATTAATATATACTTAAAATAAGGTAGGTATATTAATAAGTTTAAAAGGTATAATTATATATTTAAAATAATTATACGTTATATAGAATATAATCTTTTATTTATTACCCTTTCTTATTTATAAGTAATAATATATATCCTTAAAGTCTAACTTAATTAAGTACTTAATATTAATTAATCTTATAATATTTTATTAATTAATAGAAGGGGATATTAATTTTTAATTATAATTTTATAAGTACTTTATAATTAATATCTTCTTACTATAATAGAATATCCCTAATTTCAGACCCTAAGCTTATTATAGCTTATTAGTTAGTTAATAAGTACCCTAATTACCCCCTCTAGGACTAGCGTAAATATTAAAACTCTAATATTTCTTTATATTCTACCTTTATCTATAATAATACTCTATAATATTTTTTATATAGATAATATTACTTAGCTTACTCTAAGGTACTTAATACTTTAAAAATTATTAAAATCTATCTATTACTTAAAAAGATATATTTAAATCTATAAATTTACCTATTAATCTAGTCTAACTATCTTATATCTTAGCGCCTTCCTACCGCGTTAATAAATTTTTCTTCCTACCTTTTTTATATTTTTAATACTATTATATAGATATTAATACCTATCCTTATAATCTATAATATATAAATCGTACTAGCCGCCTTTAAATAATATAGTATTACCCTTCTTATACTAAATTTAGCTCCTCTAGCTCCCTACTAATACCTTTTAAGCGCCTAGCTCTTTCTAACCTATACCCTAATACTATTAATAAGAGGGTTAGATCTTATAAGACTAATAGTATAAGGTATACTAGACGCTTAAAGAAGATTAATTTAGGTACCTAAATTAAGTTTAGTAACTTACTAATAAACCCTAGAGATATTATATTAATAGAACCTCGCCCTAAAGAAATACTATTAAGTACTCGCCCTTATAGCTACCTTAATAAGGGTATTACCCCTTAGTAGTATATAACCCTTACTAATATAACTATTTAAGTAGTTATTCCGCCTAGGAACCTTTAATAACCTACTCCCCCTATCTTTAAAGAGATCCCCTAAGAAATTACTCCTCTACTAGCTCCTAAATATTATCTAGAAACGCGTTACTAGTATACTTACTAGTAAGCTAATAAAGATAATAATATTAAGTACTAACCCCCTATTTAATAAGGCTTATACCGGCGGTAGAATAATATATATTAGGGGCGGACGCTAGGCTAGGGATATTAAGTATATAGGGATCTTTATATAATAAGAGATATAGAGCTTTATAAGGTTAATAAATTATTTAATATTACTAGTAATAAATACCCCTATTATAATATATTATTATAGAAAAATTAATATAGTAACTTAGGGGATAATTAATAGTTATATTATAATAGTAGGAAGAATAATTAGCTATCCCTTGACTAGTTATATAAGCTAGCTAATATAAACTTATTATTTAAAGGGCTATAAAAGGAGGCTAAGCTTAGGGTATAATTTATTAATAATTTATTTAATAATATAAATATTATTATTATTAAGGCTAGTAATAAGATCTACTTATACGTAGTATTAGCTATAAACCTATTACTTATTAATAGAGCTAAGAGGTCTTTAATCTAAATATAGTTAATATAAAACTAAGATATTATATAATAATAGAGCCCCTTATATAAAGCTTTTATACGCGTAGTAAGCGCGCTCTTAGTATATATAATAATACCTACCTTAGTTCCTACTAGTAGTACTAGCTCTATATATAAGAGACTCTAGGTTAAGAGATAGAAGGTATTATATTAAGTAGAAAAGTTAAAATAATAGGCTAAGGCTACCCCCCCTAGCTAAGAGGATTATAACTATATATAGGAGTAGGAGTAGTAACCCTATAATTATAAATAGGGCTAGCGGGATTTTAATATAATCTACTTTCTCTTATAAGTAGATTATTATATAGTCTAGTATTAAGAAATAATAATATAATAGTAGTAGTAAAGTATATTTATACTTCCCCTTAATAACTCTAATAGCTCCCTCTTATATATTATAAAAAAGATATATAATAATTCCTAATAAAAATATTATAAGCCCTCTACTAGATTAATAGTTATAATAACCTAATATTATAAGTTAAATAAAAAAGGATACCTTAATATTAGATAATATAAGAGAGGAGTAGCTAGGGTAATAGTAGATTAATAAGAGGACTAAGAGTACTTATTAATATTAATTAAATTATATTAGGAATGGTAAGAGGGTAGTTAAAGGAGTATAAGCCTATTAAGAGTAGAGAAAGGGGCGTAGCCCTAATAAGAGGGAGGAGTATATAAATATTAAGATCTAATATAAAGATAATTTAAAGTATAAGGGAGAGGATAGTATATAATATTTAAAGGCCTAGAAGTATTATAATAAATAGGGTAAGTAAGAGAAGTTTTTTCCTATAATTTATAATCTCCTTCTAAAGTTAAAATACCCTTATTAGCTCTAAGTAGCTAGATAGTAGAGTATAAAATATAAATATAAATATAAATATAAATATAAATATAAATATTATTATTAATAGATAGTTTATAAGAAGGAGGATTATATATAGTAAGGAGTTTTTAGATAATATTATTATCTATAATAACTATCTATTCTTTACTAATAAAGGTATAGCTAATATTAATACCTATATTAGTTAAACTACCTTCTAGATATAAGAGTCTATTTATTATTTAATAGGTCTTCTTATTACTAATAATAGACTTAGGCTAAAATTCGCCTAGATCTATATACTAGATAGTATATAGGAGTAACTAGATATTTACTATTAATATTTTAATAATTTAAATTAAGATACCCTTACTTCTACTTAATATACCCTCTAGTCTATTAACCTATATATCTAGGGGTTTAAATCCTATTATAACTACCTTAAAGAGGATAAATTATAATATCCTATTAATATTATAAGCGTTTATATCTAATAGCTAAATCCTAAATAATAGGATAAGGGTACTTATAATTACCCTACCTTTATAAAAGTTACCTATGTTATAATAACTCCTAATAATACTATAAGAGGCTAGATTAAGCGGGAATATTTATATTAAAACTATTAAGGGGGGCCTTATATTAATCCCTACCTTAGAGGAAGCCTACTAGGTCTAGAGTACTTGTTAATAACTTGATAACTATCTAATAATTCCAATAATTTATTAATAATTTATTAATAATTTAGAAAAATATAGATAATAAATCTATAGTAAAAATGTTTTCTAATAAGGTATTTAAAATTTTCTAATAATTTTACAACAATTATTGTAAAGTCTGTTAACGACATAATAATTTAAATAATTATTGAAATATATATATATTCCTCTAAGGTAATTAATATCCTTCTTATATAGCCCTCTAATATCCGCTCCTATTTCTATTTAGTAAATAGTTATAATATAACCGCCTCCTATTAGCTAGCTATTAGCTTCTAGGCGACTATCTATTATATATATTATAATAGAACTATATCGCTAGTACCCTTACCTAATATACCTTAATTAGTAGTAATAATAAACTAGAGTAGGAAGAGGGTAGTAACCCTAAGTAGGAACTAGACTAGTATATTACCGGTAAGTATATACCTTAGGGTTATAATAGGTCTTAGTAAGTAACAAGATAATAATTTTATATAAAATAGATATAAGTAAGACTATTTAATATATTTCCCTACCTATTTTCTAGACCTAAATCCGCTTAGTTATAAATAGTTCTAAGTAATTTAGATATTAGTTAGAAGATAATTAATATAATTTAAACAATTAGCTGATTAATATCTAGATCTAGCCTAATTTCTTTAATTATATTATTAATAGTAGACGTCTATTTAGCTATTAGGCTACTAATATCTAGATATTAATAGAGCTTAATAACCTAAATTAGTATTATTAGAATTAATAGACTATATAGGTAGACTATTACTCCGGCCTAATAGATAGGCTTAGTACTAATCTAGATATCTTACTTAAAGATATTAGTAGTAAGGTAACTATCCTCCTATTAATAATACTAGGAAGCCTACGTACTATTAAAGTAAGAATATAGAATACTATAATAATAGTCTAAAAAGGGGTAAACCTAATTTTTTTATTACCTTTATATATAATCCTAAGTAGCCTAATATTTAGAGCTTATTAGTATCTAGTTAGATATTAAAGTACTATTATAACCTAATTACTTATATCTTTAATTAGAAGCTCTAGGAGCTAATAAAGGACCTCTTTAAGTAATATATCCTTAATATTTATATAGGCTACTATTATATTATTAAGTTTTAGAAGTAAGGTCTCTTATATACTTATATTCTCCTTATTATATAAGAAGAGGATTAGATCTAGATAGTTAGTAATATTAATAGTATTATTTTAGTATTTATCCCCCCTTAATAGGATAATAATACGCTATAAGAGTTAGTCTTATAATATATAGTTTATAATTACTATACTAGCGTTCCTAGTAATAGATATTTTAATTAAGAGAAGAATTATTATAGTAAGGCTTTTTTACAGGATTTTTATTAAGAGATATCTTTTATACCTAATAGGAGTTATCCTCTTTATAAGCGTCTAGTTAGCCCCCTTAAACCTAATTCCTCTATTAATAATAGGTAAGTTATCCCTTATAACTTATACCTATAAAAGAAATATAGTACCTATATTAATATTAATATTTATAACTCTATTAAGTCTATTTTTTATCTATATAAATATATTTATAAGGGACCTAATTAGGCTAATATCTCCCTTACTAGGAATTATATATATAATAATAATAATCCCGCTCCTAATAGCTAGCCGTAATAGTAAAGGGAGTTAGTAGATAAGATTATAAAGTTTTAGTCTACTTATTAGATTAAGTCTATTAAGGCTATCTAGAAGATACTCTTATTTAGTATAAGTATTATAAAGCCTTATATAAAGTATTTATAAATCTACCTCCTAGACTAATAATATACCCTTTTTAAGCTAACTAATAACTAGGCTATTAATAAGGCCGCTAAATAAAAGCTAATAAATAGTAATAAGCTTTATAAGACTATATTAATAGAGTTTTTTAATATAAACTATCTTACTAAGGAAGCTTATAATAATAATTAGCTATTACCTTTTATAAAATAGAATAGGAAATATCCTATTATTATAAGAGATCTACTTAACTATTTATACGCGGATTTTCCTAAGGTCTTTATATAATAAAAGAAATAAATATTATAAAATATATAAAAGGGGGAGACTCTTAGGCGTATTAATTTTATTAGTCTTAAAACTAAGGATCTCTACTATTACTAACTACTCCTCTGTTATATTAAGGGGGCTATATTATTTGATAACCTCTAGATAGTAGATAGCTAGCTAATAGAATAAAAGGAGGCCTATATAGAGCTTAAGTTAACTAAAAATAATATATATACTAATAAGATCCTTAATAAGGGAAAGGATTTTTAGGGAGGTTATAAGCTACGTAGTCTATTTATATTAATATTAGTTAAACTCTAACTTATTAACGCCCTTATATTATAGAATAAGTATAAGGAGTATATCTTAAATAACTACTTATACCTCTTATAACGGGATTTTTTAAATACTTTAAATACTAGATAATTATTATAAGTAATAGTTATTTATAAAATAGTACGCCCTTTACCTAATTAAAAGCTAATTAGAGTATTAATTAACCCCTAAATATACTAAGGATCTAACTTAATATAACCTACCTATTCTAACTATCCTATTTAATAATTTTAATAATATTCTAAATAGACTTTTATAGGAAGAAATATTTTACTAAATTACCCCCTAATAAGGCTAAGGTCTTATAAAATAGGCTAAATACTAACTAATACTATACTACTAATTAGATTATTACCGCTATTAATACTAATACTAATAATAAATTTAATACTCTAGGTATACTATTCTTCCTTAATAGTACTAGGGGGACTAATAAGATAATAGTTTAAAAAACTATTATAAAAAGGCTATATTCCTAGTAAAAGGTTACTCTAATAATAGTATCTTCTAGTATTATATTAATACTATTATAAGGAGGTTAGACTACTTACTTATAATTTAAGATACCCCTAGACTTTAATACTACCTCCTTATATATCTTACTAAGTTAATTAAGTAAGCTTATATTATCTTTTAAGATAAGTCTCTTATATAAAGTTAATGTAATATAAAAGCTATTAGTTATAGCCTTTAAGATATTTATAATAATAACTAGGCTTATTTTAAGGGTAAGGTAGTCTACTTTTATAATAACTTTTAATAAATACTCCTAGTTATTCTAAGAGGATCTAGTAGCTAGGTTATTAAGTTATATCTTTAAAAGGCCTATTTTTAGAATAAGGTTATATATTTAAATCTTACTATTAATAAGCGACTTAATAATCTTAACCTAATAGATATTATATATTATAAAATAGGACTATTTATAAGTAATCTCCTTACTATTAATAATAGTATTAATATTTAGAAAAGCCCTACTACTAATAAAGATATATTATATTAGAAATATAATTATACCCCTAGAAATACTATTAATAATTTAGTTAAGAATATTTATACTAATATTAGGATAAATATCTCTTAAAGGGTTTATCTATTATAATAGGCTATTCTCGCTATTATTAATAAAGATATTACTAGTATTAATACTAAGATAATATTATATATCCTTAGTAATATAATAATATACTAGAGTATTAATTATACTATATTAGAAGAAGATAATAAACTCTTCCCCCTTTAAGTACTTTTATAGGTTTTATAAACCCTTCCTACTATCTTATAAGCTATATATTAAGCTAGGCGTACTAGTTATACTACTAAAGAACTTTAATCTACTATATCTATATAATAGGACCTAATTATAGGTAATAAGATATAATAAATATATCTTTAAAGGGGAGATTATAGGTAGTACTTATAATAATAAAAAGGTAATACTATTTAAGACACTATTATAATTTAAAGAAAATAATAGGTAGATTCCTACCCCCTTTATTTATAAGTAGTACCCTATCTAGCTAGTATTTATTATAACTATTAATAAATTATAAAGCTAATTAATAAAGTATATAAGTATTAACTTATAAATTAAGCCTACTTTTAATTATAATTAATTATACGTAGCTCTATTATAAGTAATAAGATAGGGAAACCTCTATATTATTAAGCCTAAAACTCCTAAATATATATCTAGTTAAATAATAAGAAATATTATATATAAGTAGGTACTATTAGATAATAGGTAGACTACCCTTAATATACTAATTATAACTTATTATTAATACTTAAATCCTATTAATAGCTACTTAGTAGCTTATAAGAATATTAATTATAATATTATAAGTATAAAAATAGCCTAATATTATACTTAATTCTATAATTATATCTTTATATTAGACTATAATATTAGACTTTCTAATAATAAAAATAAGCTATTCTACTATTTAGTTTATTAAATACTACTAGTTAAACTTTAAAGGGCCGGATAAATACTAGGCTATATTAACTCTTATATCTAATAGATTCCTTTATATTAATATAATAAATCTAGTAGGGCTATTAATAGTTATTATAAGAGTATAAAAGATATATTATAATATAAGGGATATAATAATTTAAGAATTATATTAAATAGTCTAGTAGTATAAAAGTTATTAGTAGAATAGAGTATTATTATATTAACTTTCTTATAATTAGTTAGGTACCTAATAGATAGTATTAATCTTTTAATACTTCTATCTTAATAATAATAATAATATCTTTTCCTAATAATAACTAATATAATAAGTTATCTAATAATAGTATACTTAGTTATACCCTATTAGTCCTAAATAGTAATATTATAGTAGAGTTATAATATAAGTAGGCCTAATAACTATTTATTAATACTCTAGTACTAAGTAACTATTATAAATAATCCCTTAGTCTAAAATTAATATCTTTACTAATATTTACCCTATAACCCCTATAATACTTAAGGAGGGTCTTAGTATTTATAATAGTTTATACGTATATTTATTATATTTAGACTTAAATTTATCTTATAACTACTATTACTTACTAAGGAATAAAAGAATTATACCTTTAAGTATACTTTTTCTACGTAAAAATCTTGAATTTTTATAGGTATTTTCTAGTATAAGTATAATATTATATCTTTTTTTAGTATAAAAAGAATTAATATACTTATTAAGCTTATAAAATATTAAATCTAACTCTTTAAGCCTTTTTTAAAGATTATTTAAAGTACTCTCTTAATACGCGTAACTCTTTTTCTAATAAATTATAAAGTAAGTTAAAGGGAGGTTCCTTATTCTCCTTTATATTAATTATATAAATATAAGGTATATAAGCTAATAGCGCCCTAATATTCTTAATTAAAAAGATATCTTAAAATTCTTAAAATTTTTAAGGGAGCTTAATTTTAGATAGTAGGCTTTTATTACCTACTCTTAAATATATTATAATAAATATAATATTATTAAGCTACTCCTTTAGCCCTTTAATAATATTAAAGTACTCCTTACTATTACTTTTCTTAATAGAGAATTACTAGTTTTATATAAGCTAATCTATTTAAGGATTTTATTCCTCTAATTATATATTAGGGACTTAATATAAACCTGAATAATATTAATATCGAGTTTATATAAGAATATTAACTATACTATTCTATATATTATATTATATATAAATATAGTATTTATATCTTAGCGTACGTACTAAGCCTAATTGGGAGTATATATTAGTTTATACTATAAAACTATAATATTACCCCCCCCTTTTAATTTAGAGCTCTAGCGAATATCTAAATTATTTAAAAACGTATTCTTTTTATTTAATAATAAATATTACTTAACTCTATATCCTCCGCCGCTAGCTTATTATAGTTAGCCCTTTACCTACTAGTATTAATAGTATTTATATTTATATTAGGCTAATACTTCCTTAGTTATTATAACTTAGTATATTAATAATAAGTCTTATCTTATAATATAATAGCGTCAGGCTTATATATAAGTAGAGCTAATAGTAGTTCCTATCCCTCTAGTATTTTAAATAACCTATATAGTCCGTCCTTTATAGTATATTTATAATGAAAATTAGCTACTAAATTAAGATACCCTACTATATTAGTAAATAGTTACTATTCTAGAATATTATTCTTATAGCCCGTGTACTTAATCTTATATATTAAGTATCCTCTCTTACCTATTATAGGGTCTTTCCTTCTTCTATTAATAGTTAAATCTAGTATTTCTTTAGCCTTATAATCTACGCCTTTATTATTAATATTTATTAGCGGAGGTAGTAGTATTACCTATTTAGGAAGCGGGTTACTTTTATTAAGGTATAGTAGTAATAGATAAAATACTAAGAGTATACCTCTTATTAATATTAGTAAATCTAGTTTATAGGCTCTATTATTAATAACCCTAATTATCTTATAAGGACCTAGGTTTTTATAGTTTAATAACTTATTTAGATAAGTTATTCTAATATTCTTTATATTTAGTATTATAAAATCTCTAATCCTAAATTTTAGTATAAGGTAATAATATCTATTTACTTATTCTATTTATAGGGCCTATACCTATTTTAATTAGTCTTATAAGTATTCCTATAAGTTCTTTATATCTTAAATAAATATATTTATAAATCTTATCTCCCTTTTAGATCTTTATATTAGATCTTAATCTTATAGTATTTTAGGCTTATATCCTAATCTAGGTATATATCCTTTAATTATTATAAATAGAGTAATACCTAATAATATATTAATATCTAAGTTAGCTTTAAACTCTATAATTAGTAGGAAGTTAACCTAGTTATCTTAATTATAACTAATATATATATAGAGGTACTACTTTAGGGTAGTATTTATACTCTTAATCTAACTATCTATTTCTAGGTAAAATACTATTAATAGCTTTAATTTTATCCTAATTTATTAATATAATTATTACTAGAAGTAGGAAGTAAATTATTTCCCTCTATCTAAGATAATATTAGAGGGGTATCCTTCCTCCCTCTATATCTATTTTATAAAAGCTTATATTATAGCTTTAACCTCTATTAAGTCTAGTATTATAAATTTCTTCTTTTTAAATAATTAATCTACTACTATTATTATATATTAAAACCTTCTTCTATATTATTTATATATTAGAAGTAGTATAATAGAATTAATTAAGATATCTTATTAATAGTAATCTAGGATTAATAATAATCTAAGTAACTTATACTTACCCTTATAAATAGTCTTAGACCTCTTATAAGTATAATAACTCTTTATATAATAAGTAACTATATCTATTATAAAAGGCTAGAAATAGTAAGTACTAATATATTTATAAGTTAATACCTATCCGGCGTATCCTCTTAGGGGTATTTAATAAATATATTTAATTATCTTTATCCTAAGTATTACTATATCTAGTATATAGAGTTAATAGCTTATATAGAGTAGATTATCTATAATTATATAGTCTCTTAGTTTTAAATATAATCCTAATTTTATTAAATCTTAAGGAACTTTTCTTTAGTTAGATACTTTAGTATTAATAATATATTATACTAATATATTATTTTTATAATAATCTTTAATAAGCTTTATAATTTCTAATATAGTAATAAAGTCCTTTATTAAATCTTTAATAAAAGTATTAATATTAGGAACTCCTAAGACTTCTAATAGTAAATACTCTATTAACTTATTACTATTAGTACTATCTTATTTACTTAAATTATATATTATAACTACTATATTAAGGATTAACTCCTTAATTTTATTAATTAATATAGGTATAAGGGTAATAGCCTTCTTTACTCCTAGGTTAAGGTAGTAGTTTTTTAATAAGATTTATTATTAATATTTTAACCTATTATTATCTTCTAATTTAGGTAGATCTCTTACCATTCTAATAAGGCTATTAGGCTTTATTCTTTATTTACTAAGCTAATATTTTAAGTTAAATTTAAAAAGAAACTCTACCTATTAAGTTTATCTTCTATTTAACTATTTAGTAATTATAAAGTACTCTAAGTTCTTATAACTTATAAGAACTTAAATTAGTTCTTTAATAGGTATTTTTATAAGTTTAGGATACTATTCTTTAAATACTTAAATAATAGCTAATAGTTCTTTATTATATATCTTATAATTATATTCTTATAATAATATATTCTTTAATATAAAGGCTATAAGTTATAATATTCCTTTACTATCCTTTTAAGATAATATTATAGCTATTATAAAGTCTAATATATTAAACTCTAACTAGGTTTCTAAATTAGGGTTAAAATATACTAGGATAGGTATATTAATAAATATTTACTTTAGTAAATTAAATACTTTCTATTCTTTACTATATACTACTTATAAAAATATAAATTCTTATTAATCTATAATTTAAGTTAGATTAGATAGTAGTAGTACTATTAATAAATATTAGTCTATAAACCTCTAATAAAAGTTAGTAAACTCTAGGAATACTTAGATATCTTTAATATATCTAAGTACTTTTTAATTAAGAATAGTCTTAATCTTTTTTAGATCTATCTTAAGTCCTTTAGTTATAATAATAAGACTAAGGTACTTAATTTCTATTATATAAAATTTCTATTTATTAATATCTAAGTATAAGCCTACTTACTATAACTTTTTTAATATAGCGCTAATATATTTAATATATTTATCTATACTATTATTATAGATAAGGATATTATCTAAGTAAGTAGAGTAGAATATATCTAAATATTCTTATAAGATATTATTAATAAATACTTAAAATATTCCTAGAGTATTATATAATCTAAAGGGTATTATAATATACTTAAAAAGTCTATATTATATAAGGAATATACTCTTTTCCTTATTACCTTCTTTAATTCTAATACTATTAAATACTATAATAATATTAAATTTACTATATACTTATATAGTATATAATTTTACTAAGGTCTCTCTTATTAATAGTAGTATATTCTTATTATAAATAGTTAATATATTTAATACCCTATAATTAATATAGTTCTTAATAATTAGGATAAGAGTAGTATTTAGCGTATTTAAGACTCTTAATAAACCTTAGCGCTTAACGTAGAAAATTCCCCCCCCTATTTTATATATAAAATTATATAATAATTAGCTATTTAGTTATTTCCTATCTATAACATCTTAATTTATTAAAACTAAAGCTATATATAATATATTAGTATTAAGTCTTCCCTCTCACGTTATACCTTATTATCTTATCTCTACCTATAATTAGTCCTTAGCTAAGGAGCTCCTTCTTTCCTACTAGAAGCCTCCCGCTATTACTAATAAGATATACTATAGCTAGGACACGATCTATAAATAGGAACGGTAATTATAGAAATACTATTCTATTACTTATATAAGATAATAATCGGGGCCGCGCCGGCGTATCTATATTATAATAAAGAAAGCTCTACTAGAATATTAGAAGTAATATCTATAAGTCTACTAAGATAAACTAGTAGTATTTCTAGAAGAAGAATAGGGTCTTATTATCTCTTAGCCTATTATATCTCGCCTATTAAAAGAGGAACGGCTAAGTTATTACTTAGCGTAGCTTATTAGACCGTAGAGTAAATAATTATATATATAATAGTAGGCCTTTATAATAGATATAAGGGTAGAATAACTATGTTTCTTAAATAAATTAATATTTAAGGAATAGATAGGCTAGTAAGGTATAGGCTACGCTCTAATTAATAAACCGTTATAATAGAGTAAGGATATAAGAAGAGGTAATATATAGAGTATACTAGTAGTATATATAATTAATAGATATATACCCTATACTAGTATTTATAAAGGATACTTTAATACAGATAACTTCTACTTATAGATCCTAAATAAATTACTATTATACTATAATCCCTACCCCTAACTAAGGAGTATTATTTACCTAGATAATCTAGGTATCTACCTTAATCCTCGTATTAAAGACGTAATAGAGGTAAGAGGCTATATTATTAAATTTCTTCTACCTTACTTACTAGATTATAACCTAATTAAGCTTACTTTTAGTCTACTTAAGGTATAGATATAGTAGTATTAGCGACGTCTATAGATTCTATTTTAAGGAGACTTTAGTAGCTTTCTTTATTTTACTATTAAGGAAAGTAGGTATAACTAGTTTACTATAAAGTACTTTAGATACGCGGGTAGTAGATATTAATTTAAGGGGGACTATAAAGCTTTTTAATAAGAACTTAAGGAGTAGTCTCTAGAAGTTAGAGAAGAACCCGTTTAATAAGCTCTTCTAGTATATAATTAAGGTAGTAATATAGCTTATTAAAGAGGTAGAATCTTAGTATTCTCTAGATATAATAGGAGAAAGGTTTATAGAGAAGTTTATAGAGATATTCTAAGTAGAAAAAAGGGATAGGTAATAGTAAGGTCTAGCTATATTAATAGTAATACTAGGAATATACTATATCTACTTAGAGGTATATAAATAATATATAAATACCCCTATTAAGTATCTTTATAATACTTATAATAGTAATTATATAATAATATTATTAGTAATACTTTTTTTTAACTACCCTTTTTCTATAAATTATTTCCCCTTAAGATCTTAACCCTAGATAAACTTTATAAAGCTAAAATAATTAATTATATACCTTATTAGATATATACTTAATTACCTAATAGAGGTTAGTAGCCTTTCTTAAGTAAATACTCTTCTTACGTATTTAGTAAAAACCCGCCTCCCCCTATATTACTACTATATACCTAACCGTCTGATATTTATTACGGAATATAGCCTTAAAGGCTTTTAGATCCTTCTTAAACCCCGTTATTAATCTATATAATAATTATAATTCTATTATATATTTATAGAGGTTTATAGATATATTAACTATAGCTATAAGGTACTTAGTACGCTAGAACTATCCTTTAATAGTTACCTATAGCCTTTCTAGTATAGCCCTTAACCCTTCTAATACTACTCTTATCTTCTTCTAATACTAATAGTCTTCTATAACCTATTCCTATTCTAGCTCTAGGGTACTAATTAGACTAGATATAGAGGCTAGCGGAGTATATTACCAGGGTAGTTATAGAACTTATAGTAGTTATAAAGGTAGCTTAGATATAGGAGTTAGTATAGGAGCTAAAGGGGGAGTAGTTATTTAGTAGATATAAGATATAGTAGGTAGCTAATACTAAGGGGGGGCGGAGGAGGTAGAGGCTAGTACTAGTATTACTAGTCTAGTACTTAGTTAGGCTATTATAAAGGTACTTTTTATTATTATTATACTAGCTAAAATATCTACTAGGCTATACTTATTTCTATTATCTTACTTATAGTTTCTATTATTTACTCTAATATACTCTTCTTTTCTTCGCGCTTCTTATACTTCACTAAATTCTTATAGCGCGTAGTTATCTCACCTTAGTTCTTAAGTAGATAGTAGTATATTAGGGTAGGTAGTTAATCTATAGAGGTATTATTAATAGAATTAATAATAGCCTATAACTATACCTCTTATTTTTTAGTACTAAGGGTATAATACTTCCTATTAAAAGTAATAAAGTAGAAGCTACTAGGATAATTATTATAATACTCGTCCCTATAGTACTATTTAAGATATAGTTCTTTTAATATATCGCTAGCGGCCTTATTTATATTATAGTAATATACTCCTACTACTTCTTAATTAGTCGTCTATATCTTATAACTACGCCTAGGTAACTTCTATATAGTATTAACCTTAAAGGTAGGTCTCTTTAAGGTAGGTAGAGGCTAATTAAGTAAGAGGGTACTAATAATAATAATTTTAGCTTCTAGTTATTTCTAAATATATTTCTTCTACTCCCCTTATAATATAGGCTCTACCTTTTTATCCTACTCCTCTATAGATAGATTAGCTAATGAGACGTATTAATAGCTAGCTTTAAAGTAGGCGGATTTAATATTAATAGTAATAAAAGCTAACTCCTCCTCTATATAATTAAGACTAAGCTACTTATAGATAATATCTATAACTTTATTTATATTAAAATTATTCTATAACTACTCCTTATTACTAATTTTTCTATACTACTTAGGTCGCGATTAGCTACCTTTAGTACTAATAAAATTCTAAAGGACTACTCTTATACTATACTAGTAAGGATATATCTATTATATCTTATAATTAGTCTCCTCCTATAAGTATTTCTTATTATCTAGATTAAGGTCGCTAACTTTATTAGATACCTCCTCCTTAAAGGTAGAACTTTACTTCTCGCTATTAAGGGCTTATTATTTATTAATATATAGTCCTAAATAGGTATACCCTATAATAGGTACTAAGTAAGATATACTAGTCCTAGCGGAGGTAAAAGATCTAGTCGTTTAATAGGTGTTACGAAATGTCTCGTATATAGCCTAGAATAGGGGGTTCCGATCATCGATCCGAATACCCCGGCTTACCCTTTTAGCGTACGTTATAGGCGTACGGTTCCTAATAATTATATTTAGATCTACCCTCTAGGGCTAGCTCCCCCAGAGGCTAGGGCAGAGTGGACTTACTAATTAGGGGATAGGCCCGGTATTTAATTCCCCCTAGGGGGGAAGACCTGTTATTTTCGTTAAGAATTTAGTATTTTCATTATAATTTACGCCTAGACTGACCGTCAAGTCGGGATTCGGTACCAAGATTTGGTACCGACCGAATACTCGGGTCAGGGTCTTAGTACCGACCGAAATACTCGGTACCTACTTCTGGTACCGACTCGCCAAGGCCTCGATACCTTGGCGAATCGGGTTAACCCGACTCGAATCGCCAAGGTATCGCCAAGACGCTGAGCCCCTAATAAAATAGTAAGGAACCCTAATTTTTTTTAGAATTACCCCTATACTAAAAATAGATTTTTTTAAATTAGAATTTTAATACCCCTTATAATTCCCTAGGGATATGCATTACCTTTTTGTATTACCTTAAAGAATTACCTAGGTTAGGCTAGGTAATAATAATAATAATGCTTAGTAATATAGCAGTAAATTATAGATATAATAGTAAATACTACTATAAATAGAAAATAGTAGTAATATTATAGTTATTATTTCTATAAGAATAGCTAATTAGTAATTATCTTTCTATATTATCTTATTTACTATTAAGAATTACCTAGTTAGTAATAATAATAATACTTAGTAATCTACTAGTAAATCTTATATATAGTACGAAATATTATTATAGATTAAAAATATTCCTGATATTATAGTTATTATTTTCCTAGGGATATATATTACCTTCTTGTATTACCTTATTTACTTTCCAGAATTCCCTAGGTAATAATAATAATAATAATTAGAAAAAAAAAAGAAAATATAGTAAGAAATACTACTAAAAATAGAAAATATTACTAGAAAAAATGTCTTGGCGATTCGAGTCAATACTTCGGTACCAATACTCAGTACCTACCTAGGTACCGACTCGAGGTACTCGGTACCTACCTTAGTACCGACTCGAGGTACTCGGTACCAGATTTTGGTATCGAATCGCCAAGACTCGAGTCGGGTACCCGACTCGAGTTCGAAGTACCGACTCGACGCGGTTAGTCTATTTACGCCCTAGGCGACCTAATTACGTGCCCGCAGGCGCCCTAATCGGGGGCCTGCGCTGGCGTTAGTAGCGCCGGTAGCGCCTGACGTACCCCGTACGGGGGCGTCTAATCATTCGTGCCGTGGCTGTAGCTTCCCCTAAGGGTCCCTATACCAGTAATTCTAACGCCGTTTACGCCCGCCGTACCCTAGCTTAGGGCGGCCTGATTCCACGTCTTAACGCTGGCGTACCCCGTACGGGGGCGTCTAATCATCTTAGGGGGCCTGAAAACCTCCGTTATACGCCTTAAACGGACCTTAACTGGGCTGGGAGCCCTTAGAATACCGCTCCGGGCACGGCCCGTAGTAGCGCGCTATTTTACCGTAATCTACCCCGTAGCTATTAGGATAATGGCCTTAGAGGGGGAGATAGTTATTACGAAATGTCTCGTATATAGCCTAGAATAGGGGGTTCCGATTATCGATCCGAACACCCCGGCTTACCCTTTTAGCGTATGTTACAGGCGTACGGTTCCTAATAATAGGTATACTATTAGTCTTACCGCGAGAAGTAGAACTATTACTAGAGGTCCTATAACTATTAAGAGAAGGAGCTATTATACCCTTATAAGTATCCCGTTAAGTAAAACTTACTTATTATATCTTTACTACTACTTCTATATACTTCTTAGCTAATACCTATATATTTACTAGAGTATAGTCGCCGTTAATAGTATTACTAGTATAAGTACCTCTCTTCCTAGTCTTTCTACTACCTTACCTACTACCCCTACTACGCCTACTACGTCTACTACTAGCGCTTATTATATCTACGATAACTCTATTAACCTCCTCCTTTATAATATAATTTACCTATAAGACGTTCTTTATAAAATAAGGATTAGCGGTATTTAGGGTAATAAGGAGTAAAGTAGGCTGGCCTATAGAACGAGTATAGTACGCGGCTAAAGATATAATTATAAGAGTTATATATAGCTTTAATTTTAATAAATTAAGACGTTATAGATAGGAAATATCTAGATAGCTAATTATTATAGGATTTTATATATAAAATAGGGGGGGAATTTTCTACGTTAAGCGCTAAGGTTTATTAAGAGTCTTAAATACGCTAAATAAGGTAATATACTTAATTAAATAAATTTCTTACTAAGTATTTTATTAATATATTCCTTTATAACTATTACTTATTCTCTTAATATCTTATATACTTATTTAATAGGGGGAATTAATCTAGGTTAAAGATTAATAGTATAGTTAATAGAGTAATATAAAGGAAGCTTATTAGCTTTTATAAGGTTTTATATATTAATCTACTAATAATATTCTTTAAAGACTTTCTTTTTTAACCTATTTATTATAATTAGATCCCTCCTTATCTTTTTAAAAACTTCTTATAGTCTTTTATAGTAATTACTATAATATCTATTATAAACTATAATTTATATATCTCTTTAACTAGTTACTTTACTAAATATTTAAAGTCTTCTAGTTAGAGGGATATAGTTTAATTCTTATCTCTCTTAGCTATCTTTATAAATATATAGGCGGATACTTTAAATATATCTCTATACTTATATATTAGCCTAGATTCCTTCTCTTTCTTTAAGGAGTTAAAGACTTAACTTAGTTTATTATAAGTAAGATAATATATTATATAATAATTAAAGTTAAAGGTAATAGACTACTCCTTAAAGGGAATATAAGGATTATATTACTTTAACTAGGGTATACCTAGTATTATATTAAATTTCCCTAGAGAGGTTACTAAATACTAATATTCTTTAATATAATCCCTAATTATAAATCTAACTTAAGTAGCTTAAGTAGTATTTATTATAAGGTTATTATTAGCTAGCCTTAATTAGTAAGGCTTAGTTAATATTATAAGAGGTAATTAATAAAGTTTAATAAACTTCTTATTTATAAAATACTTTACTAAGGTACTTATATTAGTTAATAATCTTATTTCTATAATTCCTTCCTTTAGGAAGATAGTTCCTAGAAAATTTAATTATCTTTTATATTATAACTTTATACCTAATACTAAGAAGAGGTAGATTATAATAAGGTCTATATTTTTTATCTCTTCTAGCTATTTAATACGTTTACGCGTATAAGCTAATTTATCCCTAGTAGTAACTTTACTAGGGATTACTCTTTTTCCTATTTAGAGCTATTAGAGGGAGTATTACCTTTAAGTTCTATACTTATAAAGGCTAGTCTAGCGTCTACTTATTCCTTTATTAGATTTAGTATATTCTTATAAGGAGCGTTTAAATCTCTTAAGATATAACTTAGCTTAAGATATTTCTAGTAGAGGCTATCCTTATAAATTTAGGCCTAGATATATACTAGAAACTCGTACTATTTTATTAATAATAGAGTCTTATTTACCCTAGTATCCTTACTACTTATAGGCTTAGTACTATTAGTAGTATTAGCTTCTTAAGTACTTATAGTCTTTATATTATTATCCCCCTTTTACAGGTTTAACTAATTATTTACTTATTATAAATTAAGATCTATCTATTAAAGATAATCTATATAGGCTTAGAAAGTAAGAAATATTATACTTAATACCTAGTATCTTAATCTACTAGAAATAAGTTATTTTAAGTTATAAGTTTTAAGAGTATTATTTAACTAGAGTAGGGTAATAGCTAATAAGAAGTAGATATAAAATACTTTAAAAGTTCCCTTCTTATCTTAAATACCTATTTTAAAGCTAGGATTATAAATATTACTATCTACTTTAACTATTTTATTAAATTTATTAAATATAGTATATAGCTCCTTAATTATTTCTTCTACTAACTTATATAGGTCTATAATTATTAGATTAGTATAAGTACTAATTATATTAAATATATCTAATTTATAATAGTTATATATATAGTCTATCTTATCCTATTCTACTAGGAATAGGATAGTACTCTATTAGAACTTAGAGTATAAATATATCTTTTAAGACTTCTATTTATCTTAATTAATAGTCCCGTTAAAGTTAGGTATATTAAGATACCTTTTATTAGTACCTACTCTAGTAGATATATTATATAAGTCAATTATATCTAGTATTTAATATTAATTATAATAAGTATCTTAGCTTCCTAGTTATACTTCCTCTTCTTTATCTAAGTTAATAAAAGGGAGAGGTTTATTTAATAATAGCTTAACTTTTAAGACTTTTAACTCTTTTACTAATAACTTAGACTTCTAATAATAGATATTTCTTAAGCCTCTTAATTATATAATCTCTTTCTTTTTATTAGATATCTATTTCTAATATTCCTTAAGCTAATTAATATATATATTAGCCTTAGACCTTAACTCTACTATATCCTTACTTATTATCTTAGTATCTTCGCGTAGTATAGTTATAATAAATACTAAATTTTAAATATTATTCTATTATACTACTAGAATTTTATTATAGCTTATAAGGAACTCTTTATCTATTTATACTTTTATTAAAATACCTTTAGCCTTACTTTATAAGCTAATATCTTTAAGGATTAACTTATCTTGGTATTCTTCTAGCTTAATAGTTATCCTTCTTTCTTAGAAAGCTCTCTTATATTACTATTAATTAAAAAGATTAGTAGCTTTAAGCTACTTTTTATAATAATAAGAAGCCCTAGGGTAATCTTCCTAGTCTAAGTTTAAGGGTATACCCTTATTATCTATCTTATTACTAGGATCCTACTCTTCTAGATTACTAAGTATAATCTAACTTTAAGTAAACTCTAGAGGGAATCTTACTAATTATATTATCTTTAGAACTATACTATATAGCTCTTTAGTAGGTACTTATTATTATAAGCTACCTAGGTTATAAGGTATAGAAGGTCCTAGCTACTAGGATTCTATTATAGTAGCTTTATTAAGTTTAGCTATAATAATTATAATACTTACCTAGTATAAGGGAGGTATTCCTTTCTAGTAAATAGGAATTTCTAGCTTACTAGTAGTATAGCTTTAAATTTAAATTTTTACTTAAAAAAATTCTTTATAAGGGTATTAATATAGTACTAGATCTTTTTAGTTACTACTACCCTTTATACTTTAGAAGTAGGATATTATAAGTAAGAAGGATAGTTAATATTATATTAAAGACTTAATATAAACCTAAATAGTATTAATATTAAGTTTATATAAGAATATTAACTATACTATTCTATATATTATATTCTATATAAATATAGCATTTATATATTAGCGTAGGTACTAAGCCTAATTAGGAGTACGTATTAGTTTATACTATAAAACTATAATATTATAAATACTTAAAGTAGAAGTTATAATTAAGGTTTATTATTATATAAAAGGTACCCTTATAATATTATATAATACTATTAGAATTAATAAGTTTAATTTACCTTATATAAAAACCTAGTAATAATATTAGGTTTTTAACTTTATTATATAAGGTATTATTAGAGCTAGGATTTCTTTCTTACTCCTACTCCTTTATTAGGCGTATATTAATATAGTTAGTATCTACTCTAAAGTTAATTAATATAATAAATTCTTTTTATAATTACTTATACTTTACTTATACTATAATAATGAGTTATTATATCTACTTTTTCCCTTATATTATAATAATAGATATAATTATAATACTTAAGAGTTTTTTAAATTTAAGCCCCTTTTAATTAGCTTATTATTAATTATAATACTTATAACTATTAATTTTATACTTTAATAATCTTTAATTATATATCCCTTCTTTTATCAGTTATAATATTTAATAGTAGAAAAGTTAGACTTAGGCCTTTATAAAAGGTATAATAATAAGTTAATAATACCCCTCCCCTTTTATTTTATATATAAGCTATTATTTCTTTACCCTTAGAAATTTCCTCTTCCTCTTTATAGATATTAACTTTTAGTAGGAGTATTATCCCTTTAATCTTTATATATAAGTACTATTATATAAGGCTTCAATTAAGTTATTAATATAATAAGAGTATCCCTTATCTTAGGGATATTAGGTTATATTATAAGATAATTATAAAGATCTTTATATAACTTATTTAATAAGTTATTATAAAGTATATACTTTATTAATAGTTTAAGCTACCTTTTAAACTTAATAAGGTAATTTATAAAATTTATAATCTTTTAATATTCCTTTTACTTAGCTTCTAAGTAGCGCTTACTAATTATAAGATATTAATTCTAAGGATCTTCTATTTAATCTATTAGAAAATTATTAAAGTATATCTAGAATTACTTATCCTTTAATATATCTTTTATATACTTATATTATACTAGAAAATGCCTGTAAAAATTCAAGATTTTTACGTCGGAAGATCACCCCTACTACCTAGCGTTTAGTAGGTGACGTGAATTACGGGGAGTATATTAGACACGTTAGTAGGTGGGGTGAATAGTAGGAAGTATATCAGATATACTAGGCTATTAATAATACAGATATTTCCCCCTATTTAGACTAATATCAGACACGTTAGTAGGCGACGTGAATAGTAAGGAGTATATTAGATACGTTAGTAGGTACGTCGGCAATTTCTGAAAACCCGGAGGGTTACCCGGGGCCGGCCCCGGGCCGCCCCGGGCCCCAAGGGCTGTGGTTTGAGAAAGCTTGCCCTAGGGCCGCAGGGGCAGACACGAGTCCGCCCGGGGCCGCCCCAAGATTAGGCTTCCGGGCACTAGGTAATAGCGTCGCGCTACCCTCAGATTAGGCTTCCGGGCGCTAGGTAATGGCGTCGCGCCACCCTACGGCTAGGCTTCTAAGCACTAGGTAATAGCGTCACGGTTCCCGCAACTAACGCTGTCGCATTATTATCAACACCCCGAGTTAACATGGCTACCACGCTGTCGCCCCCCATTATGGCCCACCCTGGCGCATTACCCCCGCGTAGAAATCGGCTGAATCGATTAATTCCAGGGTCGCTTTTAGGGTGGCGTTGGGAGTGGCTCCGGGGTACGCTACCCGAGTCCCCCGTCGATTATGGAACATTAAAACTTTTAAAGTTCTACTTAGTAGATAGTCACGTGACATGGTTTCGCTTAGTAAGTAGTCACGTGACTTCCTAGAATTTACGAACTAGCAGATTTTAGAAATATTACTTAGTTAGTAGTTACGTGACGCTACTCTTAGAGCCCGGAGCGGCCCCGAGGCCTTGCGACACGCTGCGACAGGCCCGGGGCCGGCCCCGAGCCTGCGGGCATAAGGCCTTTGCTAAGGGCCTAGGGGCGAGTTAAGATCTTGCCGACGTAGCTTATATATATAATAGTATTAGCTATATTATATATATATAGTAATAGACTAATATAAATTATTCTAATAGTATTATATACCTAGTAATAAGACGGATATTTCCCCCTATTCAGACTAATATTAGACACGTTAGTAGGTGACGTAAATAGTAGGGTATATATTAGATATATTAGTAGGTAGCTTATATATATAATAGTATTAGCTATATTATATATATATAGTAATAGACTAATATATATTATTCTAACAGCGTTATATACCTAGGAATAAGACGGATATTTCCCCCTATTTAGACTGATATTAGACACGTTAGTAGGTGACGTAAATAGTAGGGTTTTTTAGCCTATAAATACGATAGTATTAGCTAATATAGTAATAGACCGATATAGATCATTCTAATAGCGTTCTATACCTAGTAATAAGACGGATATCTACCCCTATTCAGACTGATATTAGACACGTTAGTAGGTGACGTGAATAGTAGGGAGTATATTAGACACGTTAGTAGGTAGCTTATATATACGATAGCATTAGCTAATATACTAATAGACTGATATAGATTATTCTAATAGCGTTATATACCTAGTAATAAGATAGATATCTACCCCTATTTAGAATAATATCAGACACGTTAATAGCACGTTAGTAGGTAGATATCAGATACGTTAGTAGGTAATATAAATAGTAGGGAGTAAATTAGACACGTTAGTAGGTAGGTAGGTAGCCTATATATGTAATAGTATTAGCTAATATATTAATAGACTAATATAGATTATTCTAACAGCTTTATATACCTACCTTAGAGGAAGCCTACTAGGTCTAGAGTACTTGATAATAACTTAATAACTATCTAATAATTCCAACAATTTATTAATAATTTGGAAAAAATTTGGAAAAATATAGATAATAAATCTATAGTAAAAACGTTTTCTAATAAGGTATTTAATTTTTTTTAACAATTTTATAACAATTATTATAAAGTCTGTTAATAATATAATAATTTAAATAATTATTAAAATGTATACGTATTCCTCTAAGGTAGTAATAAGATAGATATTACCCCCTATTCAGGCTAATATTAGATATATTAGTAGGTAAGGTAGTAGAATAGGTAATTTATAAATAATAATAGGATTTTTATTATTAATCTAATTATTCTAGCCGTTAGTATATAGAATTTAGTAGGTAAATTTATTTATAACGATATATCTTTTAAACTACTAGACCGATTTTCGTGATTTTTAATATTTTTAATAGCTATAAATATGTTATATAATATTATTTAAGTAGAAAATATTATAAAGGGTAGGTGTATAGTTAGGTAGAATACGTAGAATCTAAAGACTTTAATATTCCTTACGAAGGGAAGCTAAACCTAAATAGGGAAAGCGGTAGGACTTCTCTATAAATATATTAGCTAAATAGGTATAGGAGATCTTTAGGGTTCGAAATTCCGGATTTTCTATTATAGTAAGAAGATAGCCTTAGAGTCTAGGGTTATATAATATAACGCGTATTAATTTTATAGAGTTATTAAAAAAGTAGGTTATATTTATTTTATTTATTTTAATTATATTATTAAATTATTTTTAATATTTTTATATTAACTTTTTATTATATATATATAAGTCTTACGGCCTAAGAATATAGGTTTTATATTAAGGATACTTTAATTCTAATTCTTTAATTAATAATAAATAGTATTAATAACCTACTTAAATAGTATTATTAATATATATTTCCCTCTTTAACTCTTATAAGTATTATCTTAACTCTTATATCTATTCCCTTTTTAAGACTTCTTCTTTAAGTTCTTTTATCCTTTATAATAGTACTTCTTAGGTATTAAGTAATAGGGACTTAATTTATATACTTAATAGCTACCCTTATATAGTTAATTATAATTATAATATATTTATTATTAATTTATTAATTAAATCTTAAGACTTACTTTTTATATAAGCTTAATCTCTTATATTAGGGTAGGTTACTTATAATAGTTAACTAACCTTTTTACTTTATACTTATAATAACCCTTCTTTACTTATCTTACTAATAGTCGGGCTACTACCCCTAAGTAGGATAGAGTAATTAGAATATAAGGGTATTATATAATAATATAACTATTAAGTACTATAAATAGTATATATATATTTATATATAAAACTCTCTACTCTTATTAATAATAAGACTAATTACTACCCTTCTCCTTTAAGGGGAATTCCCTCCTTTATATATTATAGGTAAAGAGGTAGCGTAGTACTACTACGTACTATAGACGCCACGTTACAAGTGGCACGTATCCCTAGCTAGTCCTTATATACTACTAGTTAATTAATAAGACTAACTTAATAGAATTACCTAGTTAGTACTAGCTCTATATAGTTATATTATCGCTAATTAGTAGGACTTATCCTCTATTAGTCCTATTACCTAGTATTTCTAAAAGTTATTAAATATATATTTAGTAACTTATAGTATTTTTTTCAAGCTCTAGGGCTAGTATATAAGCGCGCTAGTTATATATATATTACTTATATAATACATATATTTTTATAATATACAAGCTCCCTAGTTTACTAATATAGTCTAGATATATTATTAATTAAGGCTATATATTTATAAGAGGAGGTTATAAGTTATCTACTTTTTAGATATAATAATAAAGAAATACTATTAGCTATTATAATTAAGAGGAGGATATTAAAGTAATAGAGGAGTAACTAAGTAAAGTATAAAATAGTCTAATAGTTAAAGGATATCTTTAAGCTAAGTAGCTAGTATTTTATACTATTATTATATTATATAAAAGAGCTTTTAGACTTCCTAGCCTAAAAGCTTATAATATATTAGGATAAGATATAAGACTTTTTTAGAATAAATATAATATTACTATCTTATAATAAGCTATTAGTAAGGCTATTAAGTAAATTAGCTAGAGTAGAAAGTAGGTAAAAAAGATTATATACTAATAAAATTAATTCTTTAAGACTAATTAGATATTATATCTTACTAGTTAATAAGTAGAATAGATTATTTTCTTAGATAAGAGTATTATAAATAAGTAGTCTAACTTTAAGAAATATAGATATATATTAAATAGGGTAAAGGTAATATAAAAAGAATTCCTTATTTATAATAAAAAATAGAGTATTTTACTTATCCTATATCCTAGTATAGTATCTATCTCAAGGGGTTTTACTAAGGTATAACTAAGACGGATACTAGCCTTACTAGAATATAAGATAATTACTATTAAGAGATATATTACCTAGGATATTTATTATAATATTATAATATTAGATATCTTTAATAACTTTATTTAAATAAGAATCCTCTTATAAATAACTTAATTTTTTAGTCTACTTTTTAATCTAATTATAGATAATATATTAATATATAACTTTAAAGGGCTAGAGGTTATATATTATATTATAGGTATTATTTTAGCTAAGCTCCCTCTTTATATACTAGACTTAAATCCTATTAAGATATTATTTATAAAGTTAAAGAGATAAATTAAGTAGAATAATTAGAAGATAAAAATATATATAAAAAATTATAACCTTAAGGGCTTTATATAATTCCTATAAACTATTATATATTATTTAAGAGTTATAAGGGTAGGAAAAGAGAGGATAAGAGATCTATTTAAAGTATTAGATATATAATATTAAATTACTTATTTATATTTAAAGTATCTAAAGAATATATCTAAGAAATAGGAAAATAATTAATAAATTAATACTTTTTAAGAGGTCTTTTATATTAAAGTTATACTTCCTATCTAAAAAGGCTACTATTAAATTTATAGTATATTATCTACTTAGACTTAAGCTAGAAATACTTATAAAGCTAATATTAAATTTATTAATAAATAAGGATTTTTAGCTTAAAATAGAGCTTAAATAACTTATATATTTAAATCTTAAGTATTAATACTATTAATATTATTCTAATTCTTATTTACCTTATTAATAATATTATCTTTATTTATACTTATAGCCTTATAAATCTTATAATTATAAAGACTATCTTAATTATACTTTTATTTAATATACTTACATTTATTTTTTTATTAAAGCCTTACTAATACTAATAGTAATATTATATCCATAGTATAAATACTTTAAATCTATCTTTTTTAATTAAAGGCTTTTAAAATTATATTACTTTTTTTATATTAAGTCTAATATATACTTCTATTAAAACTTATTAATATTTAAATAGCTTATTAGGTATTACTTAAATTTTTTTTTAAATTATTACCTTTTACTACTTTACTCTAAGAATATAGGGTAATAGTAGACTAACTACAAGGAATTAAATTTAGAATTAAATTTATAAATTGAAATAACGTTAAACCTATATAGGGTATAAGCTAGCTGTAAGTAGTTTAGTAATTCGACTTAATACTAAAAATAACCCCTAAGTACTAAAAAAACGGTTAGTCTAGGTAATAGAAGGGATAATATTAGTATTTTTATATCTTAATAATAGGAGGATTAGCTTTAATACCCTTACTCTTATAACCTTAATAGTATCCTTTTTATCTATTTACCTTTACTTCTATTATATAATTTATAGTAAGAAGATATTAGTAATTAATATATTAATTAGTATAAATATAAGTATAGTTAAAGGTAGTTATAAAGTAGGTATTTAAAATATAAAAGAACTAGCTAATAAGCTTATTAAAGAGGTAGCTAATAAGACTATTATATAATTCCTCTCCTTCTTTCAAATTTAATTCTTATTTAAGTCTTAGATTATATACTTTAATAGCTTTAATAGACTAGTTAAATTATTCTTAAGATTTATAACTACTTACTATTATATAAAGTTCTTATAGTTTATAAGGTAATACTTACCTATTTTAGTATAAATCTAATAATAATATAGGTAGTTAAAATAAGAATTAACCTCCTTATATTTATAGTTCATTATAAGTAGGACTATTTACTACTTAATAAGTATTTATAAAGCTTATTACTTAGTTACCTTATAAATAAGTCTTACTACTATAATAGTAGCTTTCTAACTAATTTAAGTAAGAGGAGGAGTACTATTTAATAATACTTAGATAAATATTATTAATAAGATAAATCCTTTTATAGTATATATATACTAGAAATTAATATATAATTTAGTATCCTTAAACTTTATAACCTATTTATATAGTATTACTTATTTAGTATTATACTAGTTAATATTAATATTAATATTAATAATATATTTTATATCCTTCTTCTAACCTTTTTATATAAGGGTTATTTTAATATTAATAAGGAAGTAGACTAATCCTTTTTAAGAGGTATTTATATTTACCTTCTTTTTAATATTAAATTAAAGACTATATATACTAATATTTCTAGCTATCTTAGATCTATTAATAGTATAAATATAATTATATAAATTATATTCCTCCCTCTTAAAGAATACTCTTCTAAATTATATATATTTTATTATTAATTCTACCTCCTCTTCCTTACTAAATATAGAGGGAGTTTATACTTAAGTACCTTATAGTATAAATAGAAGAGGTATTAGTAAAGGTATAAGAGACTTATACTCTTACTACTACTACTATTATAATAGCTCCTAGATATCTAGGCTAACAGCCCTTAGTAGTAATAAGGTAAGAATAGCTATTTAATAAGGAAGTTTAACTTCTACTACCTTAATAGTATATTAACTAGGTATATAGAGTTATTAGTTAGAAAGCTCTACTACTATAAATATACTATTAAAGGTAGGCTACTTAAGCGCCTTTTTATATATAACTATTATGTAATAGCTAGATATTATTAGGAAGTCTAAAATACTAAAGAATAAATATATCTAGGCTTTAAAATTACTTAATTAAGACTAATATAGTTAGAATATAAGGGTAGGGATTTATAGGATATTTTAATATAGGGACTAAGCTAATTATACGATTTTCTCTAGGAACGCCAAGACCGCCACATAAAAATTGTAGAACGATAAGACGTTACATTAATCGTGCTATAGAGAAGCTATTCTGGGAGAAGCAAACCTTATTCGGGTGTAAAAATCAAGCCTCTCACTCCTTTCAATCAGTAAAATATGCGCAATCCCCCGTAAACAATGCATCCGAAGTTCTCATGACTGCGTATCCAACCAATTCGCCGACATGTTACCCATCGTCAGCCCTCCAGTGGTCATATTTCTTTCAAAAGATTAGCGCCGTTGGCCAGCGTACGGGTTCGAGTGCTTAGGTCCCATTGGTGGCCTAGTAGATCTCTAAATCGATAAACTTCCCCTTGGTCGGGATGTTTCCAATCCACCATATAGAAGCCTTGACAAAAGTCTAGCAATTCTCCTTCACTCAAAGCCTTCGTCAAATCATACGCATCGAAGAGGTCTAATTCTGTAGGCCAGGTAATAGGATAATCCTCAAAGTATGACGTGAACTGGTTTAATTGATTCCAATTCCATTCTAGCGCTCGGGAGTCTGGAGCGGGCCAGAAAGTTTCAAGATTTAGCCTTTGGTCGTCAGATATTGAGAACTCAATTGCAAGATGACTGATCTGGGATGGGCTGTCCATATGGGATGGGCCGTTGTACGAGATTTTGAATGGTTTGGCATCTCGATATGCTGATAGCACCTGGAAAATGCCTTCGTCGATGAGCTCGTGATAATATTCAGGAGTCAAGGGAAGAGGCGCAGTCAAAGATGTCGGCTCGCTTTTATTGAAAGTCGACGGACCCTGTCCTGTGCTTGACAGATTTTTCGAAGCCAACGGTATAAGCGAGGCCGTTATGGAGTTGTTATGATTCTTCGAGTCTAGAGTTGCCGCATTCGATATTGGTTTGATGGTCAGACTCATAGACCAGCAGGCCTGGGCAATAAGAGCGATGAAGAAATGGGTCCACATTTTGAGGGGGAATAAAAATGAGCAATGTTGTACGATTATTTGACTGCTTCTTACTGCACTCGTCGGCTTGCGGCGAGAATGATATATACGCACTGTCGCTAATTCCGTCATTGTCGCATGAGCATAGAGCGCCAATATGGGCTTCAGATAGCGTCAATAGTGACAAGGAAGATATTATAGTCGGCTGACGCTTCTGCGCTTGTACGTATGAGATTTACGTTCCATTACGGAGCATTGTATTCCATTTGATCCAGATCGAAACTGTCGATGAGAAGTACACAGACCTAGCAATAGGCGAACCATTCGCCATGAACCCAGCTTGCCGTGTTAGTGAGTTGGCAGGAACCCATTGGCTAGTTGCTTCATTGTAATGAGCAAAAGCCTATTGGGATAGGAAGATCGTGGAGATAAACAATCGGTATCAATCTTAAGATACGCTACGCTGACTGCAGTCTGCCGATATTCTTATGCATCTGCTATATCCGAGCGAATGGCCTTAATAAATACTATAACGAGCGCGAATATTAATGCTTTCGAATAAGACTAAATAGGTTAGGAAGTATTCATCGCATTAATAAATATAGGAGACGACTATATTAAAAGAAATAAGTATATTAACTAAAGGAGCTTATAAAAGTATAATTTCTAGTAGAAGCTAGGTAAGTAATTAATATATTAAAGTAAATAGTAATAATTAACTATTATTTAAATAAGATAATTAAGTAGATATATATACTAGCCGGAAAGATATAGGATAGTATAGAATATTAGTCTCGCCTACTATACTATACTATAGTATAAGATTAGCTATTTTAGTCCTATCCTATTCTAGGATAGTATAGGTTTTTATAGGATAATCCTATAGGATAGGTTATTTATAGGACCTTCTTTTAGGATAGGATATTTATAGGATATCTTATAATTACTAAGAGGAGCTTAGTATCTATATAAAGGAGAATAGAAAGTTATATCAAGTAAATATAATAACTAGAATAATGACTAAAAATAATACTATTATAAATATTATATTAATTATTAAGCTATTATATATAGAGAATATTATAATTTTATAATATACTAATTATTAGGAAGTTTAGGCCTTATAGACTATATTAGAGTAAATACTCTATAATTATAAGGGTTTATAATCTATATATATAACTAAATATCCTTTATTATTAATATAATACGCTTCGCGTATATAATATATAGGTTTAATACTACTATAATTATTAATATTAGCTATATTAATAATAAATAGACAACTTACTTTTTAATATATTTACTAAGAATACTTCTAAAGCTTCTTATAAGCCCTCTAATACCTTAGTCTAGAATCTAGTACTTATATATAAATCGAGGGTAATCTTATAAATAAGTCTATAAAAAGGGAGTTTTAGAATAAGGAGATTAGAAATTTTCTAGTAGCGGTAGATCTTATAAAGAGTAATAGCTTATATACTTTATTAGCTAGGAGTAATAAATAGAATAATAGTTATAAAGATATGTTATTATACTTCTATTTAGGCTTCTTCTAAGTACTTAAACCTAGAAGACCTTTAATAGTATTAGACTTAGGACTTATAGCCTTCTTACTACCTTTACTACTTATAGTCTTATAAGCTTTTATACTACTATATTAGCTATTATAAATTAAATACCTTTATTAGAAGTAATTAATTATATCTAATAAGGTTAGAAATATATGAATACTATCTTATTAATTTAAGCTATACTATTAATTATAGAAGGGTAGATATACTTAAATTACTATAAAATAAAATAAATAACTATATAATAAGGATATAATATATATAATATAAGACTAATATACTCCTAGATTCCTAGAGTTATATATATATAATATTAAAGGAGGTTATAAGTTAGATAGTTAAGTCTTTTAAATAAGATATCCTTAGCTATTATTATTTTAAGTAAATACTTAGATTTCTTACTATTCTCTACTTAAAACTACTTTATTATTTATTATACTCCTTTAATTAATACTAGAGAAGATTATAATTAATTTATATATTTAGTATTATTATATATTATATTATTATAAAATCTTATAATATAATATAGTTATTATTATAGTTAGAATATTTATAGAATTATTATTTATAGAGATTTACTACTAGTAGTAGGAGGCCTCTACTAGTACTATAGGGCTAGGAACTTAAAATTCTGCTATTATACGTAATACCTCTCTATTTAATACTATTTAAGCGTATAAAGATACGCCTCTATTAATAATAGTATATAATATATTATTAGGAAAATCTGTAATTAATAATAATTATAGTTACTTAAAGAATTAATATTTATATTATTTACTACTAGCGCTAGGTACTAATACTAAGAATAAGCGGTAGGGCTATTATAACCTAATTAGGACTAGTATATTTTATAATTAAAATAAATCCCTTAATTCCTATCTCTACCTAATACTTCCTCTATATATTATTAAAATCTATTTAAGTATTAATAGTTTATAATATAGTAGTACGCGGTATATATATCTTATTATTAATAATTATAATAATAGCTAGAATTAATAATATAAGAAGGTAAATATAAGGCGGTAAAGGTAGAGTAGGTAGTAGAGTTTAATTTAATAGATTATAATATAAAGGCTCTTTTAAAACTTATATAATATCCTACTAGCTACTATAAATATTAAAGATAAAGAAGAAGACTCTAATAAAACCCTCCTCTAGCGCCTTAATACCTATAATAGTAATAATACTAGTACTATATAAGGCTTAATACGTAGTATAAGGGGTCGCCGCCTAGGTCTTTAAGTAAAGTATAAGGTAGTTAAAGAATTAAGTAAGAATATATATATAAAGTATTTATAAATATATATAAAGTCTTTTATATTAGGTAAAAAGGTAGTAGAATTAGTAAAGAAAGCTAATATTATAGCTATTAACTATATTATTAGGAAGTATAAGAAGTCCTTACTTTATCTTAATAAGTTTATATAAAAAAGGGAAGGATAGCTTACTTATCTTTAATAATTTATTATAAATTAAAGGTAAGATTCTCCTAATTATAATTATTATTCTAGTTATTTAATATTCTTAAAGGATTACTACTAGAATTTATACTAAAGTAGTAGTAAAGCGTTATAATATATAACTTACTACGCGTACTATTATTTATACTAATAATAATAATAGGGACTTAGTATAAGAAGATATTAATAATAAAGAGGCTAAGTTAAGTAATTTCTATGTAAATAATTCCCTCTCTAAACTATATATTAATTATATAAATCTAATTTTCTAAGCTACGCGTAAGCGGGACGCGCTTTATAATTAAAAGAAATATAATATTACTTAATATTAGCTTATAAATTAGTAGATCTTATAAAAGTCTAGCTAATTATAGTAGGAATATATAATAAACTTTAAAATAAGTTTATTTATTTATATTTAGCTAGTCTAGTATAAATTAATATATAACTTATTATATAAGTTAGATTACCTAGATTAATACTTAAACCTAGGATATTACCCTAACTATTATACTAGTAGCTTATATCTACTACTTATTAAGGTATATTAGTTCTATAACTCTAGTTATTATTCTAGTTATCTCTATATATATTACTAACTTAGGTAGAATAGTTAGATCTATTATAAGCCCCTCCCTCTACTATATATATACTTTAATTATAGAGAAAAGGCCGTTTAATATAATATAGCTAGCTATCTTTAAGACTAGTATTTTAATATTATAAATAATACGCGCTTAGTTAATCTCCCTAGACCTACTTTATAATAGCCTAATAATTATAATCTAGTAGCTAATAGTTTTAAGCCTAATATAAATATAGCTGATATTATATAAGTATATCTTCTAATTATTTAAGGTTTTAAATAGATACCTTAGGAGTTTAGCTACCTCGCGCCTTCTATTAATAGATTATACCTCCTATTATAAGATATAGCCTATTTCCCTATATAAATAGCTATAATTTATAGATATAATAAATTAAAGATTCTCCTTATATTATACTTTTAATTAATAGTTTATTATTATAATTTAGTAATAGGATTTATCTTTAACCTTTTCTAGGTTAGTCTTTATACTAATAATAGACCTCTAACTACTAAATCTAGTTATACTCTTATATCCCTTTATTTTTTTTCTTTATAATATATTCTTTAAGATCTATCTTCTTCTCCTTAATATATTCTTTAAGGTCCTTATAATTAGTCTTCTTCTTATTATTATTAATAATTATAAATAAGTTCTACGCTTATAGTTTTTAGATTTATAGTTATTATTCTAATTATTAATAGTACTTAAAATAATAAAAGGTAATTATAATATAATATAAATATTATTTAAGGAAGTTATACTTTATACTATCTAAAGACTTATATTATTTTATAGCTTTCTAAATAAGTTTATATCCTTTACCTATATAGTAACTCTCTTTATATAGAATATATATAATTAGGCTACTAATAATTTATTAGTATCTATTATATTAAGAGTTTATAATATAATATAAAATACTATTAAGATTATTAATAACCTCAGCCTTTATAACTTCCTAAAGTATACTTAAAGTAAAGGCTTATATTTATATTAAATATATAGCCTTTTATAAAAGGTTTATAATAACTTCTCTTACTAGATAATTAAACAATAAACGCGGTATTACTAGATCTATTATTTTTTATAGATATTAAATTTCTAGTAATACTTATATTATAATACTATATTAGTTATAATTAACCCTATTTATATTCTTAATATATATCTAGGTTTCTATTATTATATTATAATTAGCTATCTCCTTTACTTCCCTCTTATCCTTCTTCTAATAGCTTTCTTACTATCTACTATCTTCTAAGGTTACTAACGTTTTAATAGGGTTTACCTATCTAGTAATAGATTAGGTAAATTATTTAATAGATATTTAATATTAGAGACTATACTATTAAGTTCTATAAATATACTACTAGTAGATACTTAATTAAAAATAGTAGTATAGCTATTAATAGAAAATATAAGGAATATATTATATACTAAATATAGAGGAGAGAAAGAGTATAAGGGATTTTAGGAGATTAATATTAGTTATAAAACGTACTAAAAACTTAGCCTACCTACTAGTCTAAGAGTAGGGACTATAATATTTAATTAGTTAGGGTAATAACTAGAATTATAACTAGAAAGGTTAAAGCGTAGCTAATTATATTACTTTTAGGCCTCTAATTAGATTATACTTTACTATTACTAAGACTAGTAGTAAAATAGTAGATATAGATACTATAATATAATAAGAGCTTATAAATCTTAACCTAAATTCTTAAACCTAATAGTATACTAAAAATATTAGCTTTACTATATTATCCTTCTCTCTAAATAGTAATACTCTACCCTCTTTTATAATTAAGACTTCTATAAATACTTTAACTACTAATCTAGTAGCTAAGGGTAAAAATAAACCCTACTATATCTTTTAATATAAATAGGAGGATAAGTAGCTAGATTAATAGGTAAAGATAGTATAAGCTATTAAGAATAAATTAAAATCTAGTTATAATTATTATAATATCTATTAGGGTTTAATAAAGAAGTTTAAGAGATAGGAATATTTTTATAAATATACCCTTATCTCTAGTAGAGCTTTATAGCTTATATACTACTATTATTATAAGGTTATTATTTACCCCTTTATAAGCTATAGTACTAATAGTATAGGTATCTACCTATTATCTAAAGGATATATTAAGAGATTAGGTCTTAATACTTTATAGTAAATATTAATTATTAATAGTTACTAAGATAAGGTATATTAGTATTATATTTTCCTAGGCTTTAATAGGTAGAATAATAACTAGAACTAATATACTACTATCTACCCTAAAGGAATAAGGGTAAGGATATAAGATTAATATTAAGTAGGCGGAAACTTATACGCGAAGACTTCCCTAAGTAATTTTAATATTAGATTATAGTTATAAGTATACTATTTAATATTACTAATAACCTTAAGATATTATAACTCTTTTACTACCTTAACCTTACTCTCTAAATAGACTTAATATCTATAATTAAGAACTACCTAATAATAAAGGTTAAAGAGATTAAATAAAGTCTTTTATTAGACTTACCTACTAATAGTACTAAAGTCTCTCTATTACTTAATTATTAGTCGGCCTCTAATTACTAATTATATATAGTAATTATAGCTTTCTTTATTAATAAGGATTAGATATAATATAAGAAACTTATAGGCTTTAAGTATCTTAAAGGTTAGTATAATAGCTTATAATTTATAGTAGTTATAAATCTAATTATTAGGTAGTATAAGATTAAAGATTAACTTCTTACCCTTACTATTAATAACGCGAGTAGGCTAGCGATAAGATCTACTTATATATAGTACTAGCTATAAACCTATTACTTATTAATAGAGCTAAGAGGTCTCTAGTCTAAATATAGTTAGAATAAAACTAAGATATTATATAATAGTAGAGCCCCTTATATAGAGCTTTTATATACGTAGCGAGCGCGCCCTTAATATATATAATAGTACCTACCTTAGTTCCTACTAATAGTACTAACTCTATATATAAGAGACTCTAAGTTAAGAGATAGAAGGTATTATATTAAGTAGAAAAGTTAGAATAATAAGTTAAAGCTACCCCCCCTAGCTAAGAGGATTATAACTACGCGTAGGAGTAGGAGTAATAACTTTATAATTATAAGTAGGGCTAGTAGAATTTTAATATAATTTACTTTCTCTTATAAATAGATTATTATATAGCCTAATACTAGGAAATAGTAATATAATAGTAATAGTAAAGTATATTTATACTTCCTCTTAATAACTCTAATAGCTCCCTCTTATATATTATAAAAAAGATATATAATAATTCCTAATAAGAATATTATAAGCCCTCTACTAGACTAGTAGTTATAATAACCTAATATTATAAGTTAAATAAAAAAGGATACCTTAATATTAGATAATATAAAAGAGGAGTAGCTAAGGTAGTAGTAGATTAATAGGAGGGCTAAGGGTATTTATTAATATTAGTTAAATTATATAAGGAAGGGTAAGAGGGTAGTTAAGGGAGTATAAACCTATTAAGAGTAGAGAAAGGGGCGTAGCCCTAGTAAGAGAGAGGAGTATATATATATTAAGATCTAATATAAAGATAGTTTAAAGTATAAGGGAGAGGATAGTATATAATATTTAAAGGCTTAGAAGTATTATAATAAATAGGGTAGGTAAGAGAAGTTTTTTCCTGTAAATTCATAATTTCCGCTTAAAGTTAGAATACCCTTATTAGCTCTAAGTAGCTAGATAGTAGAATATAAAATATAAATATAAATAACGCGAGTAATAATACTTTACTATATAATAGACTTATTAACTCCCTTCTTATAAGCCCTTTTAATAATTTTATTAACTAAGGAGAAGATAACCCTAAGTATTCTCTAATATTTATTTTATATATAGTATATATTATCTAATTAATATTAAAAGAGCTATTTAGAAAAGTTTATATTAATCTAACTAATAAAGAATTTTAAAGGAACTAGGTTAATAATAATAAGTAGTAAGAAGTTTAAGTAGTAAAGAAGGGCCTATTAATAACCCTAGCTAAGGTAAGATCTTTATAGTTATTATTCTAGTTATCTTCTAACTAATTAATTAAAGGTATAAAAGACTATAATAAATAATATAACTTTATAATTAAGTATTAATACCTTAGTTATAAGGTTTATCCTTAAATATAATACTACGGATTATAAAATAATTAAAAAATAAGCCTTAATAAATTTACTTAGACGTATAATAAGATAAGTCCTAATATTAGAATATAATATTAGGGGAGGAGTTATAAGTAGTAGTAGTAGTAGTAGTAGTAGTAGTAGTAGTAGAGGTAGCGGACTAGGGAGTAGAGATAAGATACCCCTATAAGGGCTAGGGAGCCTAGTAGGGGGGAAAGAACTTAAAGATAAGGGAATATATATTAAGAGGATATTAATAAAGGCCTTAAAAACTATTATAGTTATATAAGACGCGTTAAAGGGCGGAATAACGCGTAAAATAAAAAGGATAGTAAGGGTAAGGCTTAAATATATAAAAGAGTTTATTATAAAGGTAGACTAATAGCTAAAGGAGGTATATAAGTTTAAGAGGATAATAGAAGAATAATCCTAGGGGGTTAAGATATAAGGAGGTAAAAGGAGCTAGGTATAAATAGTTAGTTAAAGCTTAATAGATATAAGAATAAGTAATATAAGCCTTAAGGGGATATTTATTATAATATTAATAGGTAGTATTATAAGGAAGGGATTTAAAGTAATAAATAATAAGAAGGCTAGGACCTTAATAGTTTAAATTAATAATAAAACTAAGAGGGAGATAGTAAGGGCGCTTATTAAGGAGTAGCTAATTAAGAGATTTAAAATAATTATATTCCTAAGGATATAAGAGATTATAATAGTAAGGTACCTAGTTAGAAGTAACTTAATACTATTTATAATAGAGATAGAAGTAAAGGAGGAGCTAGAGGAGAATAATAATTAGGTAAAGAAGGTATATAAGTTAATAAGAGTATTAAGATAAACCTTCCTAATTATAATATATAAGGTATTAAAGAAGGTAGTAGATATATTAAAATAAAAAGAGGTTAAAAAGATAATTATTTAATAAAATAAAAAGAACCTCCTAGGGTTAAAGATTATAAGGGTAGCCTAGTTATAAGTAATTATATAAGAGAAGAGAGAGGGAGAGGTAGTAAAGGAGAGAGCCTTACTACTATTAAAGCTCCTTATACTAGAGATAGTAAATAAAGTAATTAAGAAGGGCTTAATAAAAGGGTATAACCTCTTAAAATATAAGAGGTAGGAGAGGAATAGAGTTATAATATAATACTTTAACTATTAATAATATAAGTATATAATAAGATATTATAAGAGCTTAATATAATATAAAATCTATATTAGTAAGTATAACTTAAGAGAATATAAAGTAAAAGAAGGGGAGGTTAAGAGGTATAATAATTATAAGAAGAATAGTTATATAACCTAGGAGTAAGGGTATATAATTAAGGTAAGGGAATTAAATAAGCTCTATTAAAAGATAGTAGAAAATAAAAAGAAGTTATATAAGAGCTTTATAAGAGGAAATAAGTAATAGGATACCTAGAAGTAGCCCTAAGAGGAGTAGATAATAGTAATAATAAGGAAGAAGAGGAAGCTTATATTAGGGTTTAAAGACCTTAATAGGGTTATAATATAAATAAGTCCTTAAGAGGATATAAGGGAAAGGGGAATTATACTACTATTAATAGTAATATTATAAAATAGGCTAGGAAGGCTAATTACTCTCTAAATAATAGAGATAGGCTAATAGATATTAAAGGAAATACTAGTATAAGAGGCTTTAAGTATTAAAGGAGTAAAGGTTATAAAGGATATTTAATAGGGATCTTTATAAGGGTATAAAAGATAATAAAACTATTATAATATAATATATAAAGGGAGTATACTATACTAATAATAGTACTATTAGAAGATAAGGAGGTATAATAGATAAATATCTTAACTATTTAAAAACTATTATATATAAAGAGGACGGGTTTAATATAAAACTTAAGTAGAGGAGTATTCTACTTAATATATAAGGTAGGGAGGGATATAAAGATATATTTCTTTATAAATAAATACTAAATATTAATAAATAGGAGGTTAAATTTATATTAAGGGACTTATACTTCCTAGGGATATAAATTATAAGAAAGGAAGGGGGAGTATTAATATATCTTTAAATATATAATATATATAACTTTAACTTAGAGTCTAAGACCTTAATAGATAGCCCCTTTATATTATTAGAGGTAAAGGAGTAGCTAAGTTAGCTTAGGGAATATATATTAATAAGAGACTTTAACCTCTATTACTTAAATTAAAATAATAGGGGTAGATATATATATTTTAAAGTAGTAGATATACTTATAAATATTATAAAAGAAACGGGAATAAAGCTTACCTTATTAAAGGATATAATAACTTAAAGGATAAGGAAAGTAGAAAGTACTATTAATCTAATATTTATAATAGAGGCTACTAAGTAAATACTATTAAAATATTATATTAAGCTAGACCTCTATTATAAGTTTAATTACATCTTAATATATATTAATGTTAGCCTTAAGGTAGAGGTAGTAATCTTATACTTATAAAGAATATAAAAGATAGTAGACTTAGAGGAGATTAAGAGGTAAATAGGTACCCTTTAATACTTACTACTAAATAGGGAGTTAATAATTAAGGGGTAAATAAATAGCTACCTAGCTAATATACTTTAAGGCCTAATAGAAATTATAAAAAAGGTAGTATTATAAGTAAAGCCCTCTTTAAAGATAAAGTCCTTTTAAAACTTAAATTATATAAAAGTTATAAAGATAGTATTAAAGCTTAAGGTAAAATATAATTATAAGAGAAGCTAGAGGAGTTTAAAGGTATAATAAAAGGCTTAGAAGATTAAAGGGAGGGTATTAAAAAAAGTAAAGGTACTCTATTTTAAAGAGGGAATATATAAGGTATTTTAATTACTTAATAGACTCTAGAAACTAGTTAAATAGGGCTAAGAGAGAAGTATATTACTTTAAAAACTCCTAAAGTTCCTTACCCTTAAAAGGGATAGGGGAGGCCTTAAAGTAGAGTTATTCTAAGAGAAGGTAGAAGTCCTTTAAAAGACCTTCTTCCCCCTACCTTTAAAGGTAGATCTAGGTAATATCTAGGGATTTTAATATAAGATACCCCTAATAATAAATATAAGGGTTATTAAGGAGGAAGTCTATAAAGTAATTAATAAGTTAAAGTAGGATAAAGTACTAAGGATAAATAGGATCTTAAATAAATTTTTAAAAACAATAGAGAGGAAGTTACTACCTAGCTTTATATATTTATTTTAAGCTTATCTAAGAGTTAGATACTATTTAATAGAGTTTAAAAAGGTTAATATAATTATCTTAAAAAATTTAAAGAAAGAGGATTATTTTAAATTAAAATTATACTATTTAATTACTCTTCTTAATACTTTAAGGAAGGTATTAAAGGTAGTTATAATAAAGAAGCTACGTAACTTTATAAAAGAATATAAACTACTACCTTAATAATAAATAGGGGTAAGGAAGGGGAGGTTAATAATAATATCCCTTAAGATAATAATAAAGGTAGTATATATAATATAAAATTATAATAAGTTTAATATAATAAGTATACTATTATTAGATATTATAAGGGCTTTTAATAATATCTCTTATAAGAGGTTATTATATAATTTAAAGAAGAAAGGGGTTTTAACCTTTATTATATAATAGGTATAAAGCTTCCTAATAAAAAGGGCTATAATAATTATATTAAGCTAGGAGATAAATAAGATAAAGATAATAAAGACTAAGATCTCTTAAAGATCCTTAATATTACTTATTTTATTTCTATTTTTTAACTCCCTACTTATAAAAGAGTATATAAAGATAAAACTTTAAGTATAAATTAGAGGCTTTATTAATAATATCTACTTAATAGTATATAATAAAAGTATTAAGGAGAATTATAAGATCTTAGTAAAAGTATATAAAGTATACCTTTATTAAGTAAATATATATAAGGTAACCTTTACCCTTTATAAGTATAAGTTAATCTACTTATTAAAGAGCTTAAAGAGATTTAATATAAAGGTAATAATAGACTTTAAAGTAGTAATAATATATTTAAAGATATTAATAAGAGTCTTTAAACTTTATATTAATAATAAATTAAAATAGGGCCTATATATTAATAGGATAAGATTAAAGATAGAGATATAAAAGCTAGCCTTATTAATTATTACTAGCTTAATATAAGGTATTATACTTAATAAGATAAAATAAGTTTATAATATTATAATCTAGCTAGTAATAACTTATATAATAAAGATATAATATAATTTAAAGGGGATATTAAAGGTAAAGAAGGCTAATATTATAATACTAGAAATTATATAAAATAGGTACTTAAAAATAGTATTTAAGGCATTTAAGGTAACTAGTATATAAGTATTAAAAGTAGAATTAAGGGTCTTATTAATAAAGATAGGCCTTAATTAATTAATATTATATATATTAATAGTATAGGGGATCTACCTATTAATTAAGGAAGGGAACGCGAGGATCTATTATAAATTAAAAGGGAAAAGGGGAAGGGAGGAAAAGGTTATAAAGACTTTAGTAGAAGAGAAGTAGTCCTAGGTAAGGGGAGCCCTCTAAGTAGTAGTAGGGGGAGGGGATATTAGGATAGTAGCCTAGCTTACCCTTAAAGAAATTAAGAGGTAGGTAAAGGAGAAGTAGAAAAAGAGGTAGCTAAAATACTAAGAGGGTATCCTTAATTATACTAGGATAGTAGTATAAAGGGGTAAGATTTAAAAGATAAGAGTTAATCTTTATATAAGGCTTTTTAAGGCTAAGAGCTTTATAAGTATCTAATTATATATAAAGAAGATAGGACTACGCGCCTTCTTATCTAAGAGAAGGGTATTAGGGATTTATAATACTAATTATAAATATAAATAGAGGTATTAAGATATTAAGTATATACTTATATTTTACCCTAATTATATAAAAGGGAGGAGGTAGATACTTTAAAAGGCGGGGTTAGATAACTTCTATTAGATAGTATTAACCTTAAAGGGGTTAAAGGTAGTAATTAAATAGATTATTTAATAAGGTATACTTAACTAATTTATACTAATAAGGGAATAACTTAGGGGGGTTATATAAGGATAGATAGGCTCTAATTAAAGGGTAGAGGGGTAGGTAACCCTAATAAAAAAAGAGATAAGATAATATAAAGAGTATAAGATAGGGTAGTATATAATATTTAAAGTTCTAGAAATATAATAGTAAATAGGGTAGGAGGTAAGGTTTTCTTTTATAAAGTATAATTTCCTCTAGTAAGCTAGATATAAACCGCCCTTATTAGTTCTTAGTAGCTAGATAGTAGAGTATAAAATATAAATATAAATATAAAGACTATAATATTTATTAATATAAGTAATTAATAAAAGGAGCCCTTTTTTAATATATAGAAAGAGTAGTTATAAAAAGATAGTATAATAGTAGTCCTAGATAATAGTATATCTACTATTAAAGAGAGGTATAAGTAGAGATACCCTCTTAAGCTTTTTTAGGATATTAAAACGCGCTAGGACTTAACTTTTTATATACTAGAATAAATATATCTACTTTATAAAGATTTAAAATACTACTTTAATAAAAAACTAGGAGGCATCCTTAAACTTACTAATAATAAGTAGTTATAAGTTAGATACTTAATATAACTTATTAAGCCTTTTTATATATTTATATTACTAATAAGTAGAGGGAAGGAGGTTATAATATATAATATTTTTACTATTTATAATAAGGTCTTTAATTATATAGAAATAGAATTTAAGTAACTAAGGCGTAAGCGGGTTTTATAGAAAGTTAAACTTCTTAAGGCCCTTAAAGCAGCTTATTAGAAGCTTTCTATATATTATAACTAGATATAATTAGGTTTAAGATTTCTTTATAATTAAATAATACTTCTTTATCTAAGTTATAAGGATATAATATTAAAGGGTAGGAATTAGGTTATTAAAACTAGTTAGTAGCTATAAGTAGAAGTCTACTAGTAAGCGCTTAAAAGAACCTTTTAAAACTATTAAAAGTATAAAGTAAATAGCTAAGATTAAAGGGTTATACTAATAAGGAGTTATACTTGTTTAAGCCTTAATAACGCCTTAGAAGCTCTATTAAAGGATTTAAATAATATTATAAAGGATTAGTTATAATAGTATAAGGCTTATAATAAGGTTTCTAGTTATTATTATTATTATTACTAATTTTTTAATATTCTTATAACTCCTTTTACTTATCTAAAATAAGGGTTTATTCTTAAGTAGTAGAAGGCTTTAAAGCCCTAATATCTATTAATTACTTATATAACGCGTAATATCCTTACTATTATAATAGGGGCTATTATATATAAGTAATACTTCTCTATAATAAAGAGGTATTATATAAGCTATATATATTATATACCTCCTACTTTTTATACCTTAATAATAGTCCTTTATATTAAAATTAGTAGAATCTATTTAAATAGGCGGGACTTAATTTAAAAGCTAACTTTAATATATCTAATTAAGTAAAAAGGGCTAATAGTATTCTATATAATATATAAATAGAAGAAGGTTATCTTAATAGTAGTTATATTAATAATAGAGATAAGGATAATAAGGATAATCTAGTAAGTAGGTTATAAGCCCTTTTTATATATCTTAGAAAATAGTATTAATACTTGTTCTTATAATTAAGAGGGTGAGTTTATAGTTAGTAAGAGTCTACTAGTAATAATATAAGGACGTTAAAAAGGTAGAGGTAGGACTAATAGTTACTATCTACTAGGGTTTAAGTAATGCTATCCAGTAGAACTAGCCTATTATTACTCTCTATAATTACTATAAAGTAGAATAGGAGGGATAAGTAATAGTAGTAAAGGATAATAAGGTCTAAGAATAAACTAGGTTTATTTAATTAGTAGTAGAAGTTCTTATAAACTAGAATAAAATATTAACTTTAGAAAAAGTTTATAATTATTATTCTAATTATTATATTTACTTAATATAACCTTTTATACTCCTCTTTATAGATACTAAGCTCCTCTTAATAATTATAAGATATCCTATAAATATCCTATCCTATAAAGAGGTCCTATAAAAATCCTATCCTATTCCTATCCTATATCTTTATAAAGATATAGGATTAGGACTTAATTTACCTATCCTATCCTACGTGGGATATCCCGTAGGATATCCTATATCTTTCCAGCTAGTAGATATATATTTATCTATAAATCCTAGAATTATAGATACTATTAGAACTAGCCCTATAACTTAATACTATTAGGAGGGTATAACTATATAATTTCTATCTTATATTATCTTAAATAATTATAAGTTAATAAGTATATAAGATTATAATATTTAGTATTTAAACCTATTACTATCCTATTATCTTAACCTTAAGAACTATTATATAGATAGGATCCTTATAATAATCTAAATTAGTAGTATAATTATCTAGTCTAAGATTATTTAAATTAGATTATAGGAGAAAAGTAAAAGAATTATTAAATAAGCTATTAGTTAACTTTATAAAGCTAGAAAAAGCCTGTTATAAATAGTTATATTATATTACTATAAAGCTATAAAACTTATTCTTCCTACTAAGACTCTATTATTATATACTTAAATTATAGTCCTTAATCTTTAAGTTTAAAGTAAGAGGTAGTAAAAGTCTTTATAAGCCCTAATTTAATTATTAAAATTCTATCTTTTTATAATTATCTTTCTAAATATATATAAATACTAAATATTACTCTTATAAACTAATAATAAACTAATATAAAGTTATATATATACTAGGTAATAAAGCCTTTTACTAAATAATTATCTCTAATTATAGAAAAGTATTATCTAATTAAGGTATAAATAGCCTTTATAAAGAGGTAGGTAAAACTAGGTACTATATTAAAGTAAATAGAGTACTTATATCTATAGTAATAAAGCCTCTAGACTAACTAATTCATTGTAATTTCTCTAACCTAGGTATATCTTCGCCCCTCTTATTCCTATCTATATCCCCTACTATACGCTTGAAGGAGCTTTAAATATAGAGGGCCCCTATAGTAGTATCAGCCTCCTCTTTCTTATTACTAGAGGGACTAGGTCTAATATTATTAAGAAATATTCATGTAGTAGTCTTAGTAATACTAGAGAAAGATAAAAAATCCTTATATAATTAGTATTATACCTTCTAATACATCCTTAAAGTACTTAATTAATACTTAAATAGTTTATATTTAGTATAATTAAAGTTATATATACCTCCCCTTATTACCTACTACCCTCGTCGCTATTAGTACCCTTCCTACCCTACTATAACTCTATATACCTCGCTTGAATAGCTTCTATCTACAGCCCCCTTACAATCTAATTAGTCTATAAATAAGGGTACTATTAGTGATAAATAAGGGTATTATTAGCGATAATAATTAGATTAGTAAAGGTATTAGAGACTTAGGGTCCTACTTCTACTACTACTTTAAAGCTATATTATAGACCTCTAGGCTAACCTCCCTTAGTAGTAACAAGGTAAGAGTAGTATCTAATAAGGAAGTTTAGCCTCTACTACCTTAATAGCACGCTAGCTAGGCCTGTATAGTCGTTAATTAGGAAGTTCTACTACTATAAATAGGCCGCTTAGCAGGCGCTTTCTTATATAGAGGTATTATATAGTACTTAGAAGATGCTATAATATTAGGAATACTAAATAATTAATATATCTAGGCTTTAAAATTACTTAATTAAGACTAATATAGTTATATATAGGTAGAGAGAAAATATAGAATTTTAGTATATAGGATAGGTAATTTATACGATTTTCTCTAGGAATACTAAGACTACTATTTAAAACTTATATAATAGTATCTTTTAGAATTTTATTTATAAAACCTAGAGGTTAGAAGTAATAGATAGCTATTATAAAATGCTACTGTAGCGTAGTAGGCGCTATACCTCATATAGCTTAGCTTAGTTAGATATAGGGGGTTGCCTCCTTAGATAGTAAGGTAAGCTTTTACACCTATTTACCTAATAGTGCCTTTACCTTATATTTGCTTTTCACGACGTAATTCCGCTATATTTAGTAGTAACACCCTTATATAACGTCCTAATAGGTTAGAATCGACCTAATAGGTAGTATAGACTAGGAGTCCTCTACTAATAAACTTAGTAGTAGACCGCCGCTAAGTTTACTATTCTATACTAGTTAAATTAGACTAGATTTTACCTTAATAATTATAAGGTAAAAATAGAATAATTATAATATATCTAGATCCCTACCTCCTTATAATATTAGGTAAGACGCCTATCTAATATCTTAACTACCGGATTTAGTATTTAGCTTTTACCCCTTACTAAGAAATTAGTCTTCTTAGAAGATTAAGGCCGCAGTTTCCCTGGCGGGGAAACTATTATAACTCTAAAATAGTAACGACTACCTACTTTTCCTATCCGTCTTAATTCTTTTACTACTTTCTATTTACCGTTTACTATACTTACTTTTATACTTACTAGTCTATAACGCGTTTTTCCCCGTTATAATCTATTACTATTATTTACTAAGTTTACTCCATCTTATTAAGGAAGTAGACTCGCTTTATCTAAAGGATTAATAAATAGCTTCCTATAGTAGCGTCTTTACGGGCTACCTTAGAAGAAAATACCTTATAAGAAAATACTATCCTTTTTACTTTCTAGTTAGACGCTTTTATTAAAATAGGGTATCTATAGATTAATTTAATACTAGAGAGAATTTATAGAATTATATATAAAATTATAACTACCTCTCCCTAGCTAGTATAATTAGCTACTAAATACTATGAACTATTAATAAGGAGTACTTATACTTACTCTAGGACTTATTTTATAGAGCTATTAATTTAGCCCTTAGATTAGGTTATTAATAAGCTAGCCCTTTAACTTATATTAAAAGGGTTTACTAGGGATATATAAGAAATTACTCTACCCGCTCTTAAGGAGAGTTCTTAGTTAGAACTAGCTTATACTCTTATTACCCCTTACTCTTTATTACCTACGTTTATCTAAGCTCCGCGGAAGGTACCTCTAATTACCGCCTCTATTAAGGTATTAATATCTATCCCTTTTAGGATATATCCGCACCTTAATCAGGAGTTATTAATATTATAATAGCCTAGCTACTCCCTAATCTTAGTAGAACTAGAGCCTAGTAAGGCTACTTAGATAGAAAATACCTCCTAGGAGCCTAAAGATGTTTTAAGGTTACCGGAAACTATTTAATAAAGCACCTTAGGGTCTATTAAAATAAGATAGCCCCGCTACTTAATAGAATTAGAGTCTAGTAAGGCTACTTAGGTGGGAAATAGCTCCTAGGAGCCTAAATATAATCTAAGCTTACTAGAGACTAAGATAACCCCTTAGGACTCTAAGTTAAATCTACCTAACTAGGACTCTAAGATAAATCTACCTAACTAGGACTCTAAGATAAATCTACCTAACTAGGACTCTAAGATTAATCCGCCTAACTAGGATTCTAAGATAAATCCACTTATACCGCTAAAGTCTAAATAGTATAATTACCTTAAGCCTTAAGTAACTAGTATTAGGCTAGGCGCTTTAATATAGAATATCTAATTAATTTATAAAGAGGAAGTTCTTAAGGTATAAGCTAAGGCCGCTCGCCTAGAGACTACTAAATTATAAGTTACTATAGTCTTAAAGTTAAGTACTACTACTAAGCGTAGGGTAAGGCCTAATATACCTAATATAGGAGACCGCCTAGTTACTATTAATATAGACGATCTCTAGAGAATTATATATAAGGAAGTTAGTGGTAACGCTAGCCCACCTAGGCCGCCTAGTAATCCTAGCCTATAAGGTAATCCTAGCCTATCTAGTCTACTAGGCGTTAGTGCTAGAGGTAATAGCTAAGTAAGATTTAGTACTTAGGATATAGGATTTTTCTACCTAGGCCTACCTAAGTTATATAGTTTAAGGGATATAGTATATACTTATAAAGAAACTATTTTTTATAAAGTATATACTTTTAATAAACGTATATATAATTACGTAATATTAGTTAGAGAAACTAATATAAAAGAAAATCTCGCTATATACCTTAGGGGTATATCCCTAAATTAGTACCTAAAAGAGATTAATAATTTTAAATAATAAGCTTTCTAAGGAATACTATTAGCAGATTTTACTAATTAACTTACTCTAAGGTTTAAAATATTAGTATCTAAAGCACTTAATTAGCTAACTAGGGAAAAGTACTCTATTATTAATATACACTAGGATAGGGATCTATAAGCCTATTTATAAAATATCTAGCTATATACTACGGCTACTAAGGTAGATAATACTTATACCTAGCTAACTTAGGCCTAGAATTAATTAGACGTTAATATCTAGTCTATAATAACCCTACCTACTAAGACTACTATATTCTAAGATTTTATAGAAGAGCTAGAAGCTAAGCGTAACTTATAGAAAGTTATAAATAACTGCTATTACTTAAATAATAGTAATTATAGAAGGTAGTTAGAGCCTAGTTACTAACTACCGCTACTAAATATAATACCTAGGTAATTCTATAATAATTATTAGCTATAGGGCTACTAGGGCTATTAAGGCGGTTTTTAAGCCGGTTATAATAGCTATCTACTATAGCTAATAGGGTATCTATAATAAAACCCGTTATAGGATAGGATAGCTAATTAGGTATAAATCTTTACGCCTTAGCCGGCGCTAGGTAAATAACTTATAATTATTACCTTAGTAGTAGAGGTAAGTAATTATACCTCCCCTAGCTGAGAAGTATAGGGCTAACCTAATTAGGGTAGATATAACGCTAGTCGCGGTGGTTATAATAACTTCCGAGGTAACTATAACCCTTATAGAGGGAGAGGTAGCAATTAATATTAGTACGCCCTACAGCCTATAGGGTAAAATTATAGCTATAGATATTAGAATTAAATAAATTAAATACCTACGCTATAAGCTACTACGTATTACGGATACGCGGAAATAATTATAATAGTTAAATTAAGTAAGTTCTTCCCTAAGGTAGAATATAGTATTAGTAAGTTTAGATACGCCGCTTATCTAGAGGAATATAGTTTCCTATTATAGGCGGCCGTAGTCCCTATAAACGCTCCTATTTATTAGGAAGAAGTATCCTTACTAGACTAGGGAAACGGCGAGGTATATAGCTTTATAGTTAATACTAATTATTTTTATATTAAAATACCCTATATAGATTCCTACTTTATAGAGATACCTCCGCTAAGATTAAGAATTTACCGCCGGTATAAGGAAGATTTTAGCTCTAGAAACCTATTATACGCCTATCTAGCCTTATATTAGGGTAGTAAGAGTAACTAAGGTAATAAGTATTAGGATATCTTAATATATCTAGTTAGTATAACTACGGCTTACTAGCGATAACCTAGCGGTATTAGTTCGGCTTCTTATTATCCGACGGATATCCTTTTATCTAGATATCCGAGAGGCTAGGTAGCTTCCTTAAGGGGTATTTAGATAGTCCTCCCTCTACCTCCTTAGGAGGTAGAGATTAGTTCTTCTATAATAATAAAGTTACTAGAGTATTAAGTCTAATATTATAATACTACCTACTTACTAGTAGTTTATACTATCTATTCTAGCCCTTAGGAACTAGCCTTCTAGTCTAGTTCCTAATAATTCTAATCTCTCTACCTTTAAAGGGGGATAGTCTAGATTATAATAATATAGTAACGCGAAGATATCTAATATTAAATAAGATAAAAATATATTAGAAGTCTAGCGTAATAGAATTAAAATAATACCGGAGTCTAATATAAGAGATATTAAAGTAAGAAATAATATACCTAGTAATAGAATTTCTAATAAAACCCTTACTAGTACTATTATACTTAATAAACTTATTACTACTATTAAAGTTAAAGAAGAGCGGTTAATAAAGGAAAGAAAGCTTTAAGGTATTTAAGAAAGGGTAGCCCGATTATAAGTAGAAGTAGAAGTGGTTATACTAGATCTATATTAGACTACTAGCGGATTACTAGGCGGGATATAATAAGGGTTAGGACTAGGCCTAGTAGAGAATTAATACCCTCAAGATTAGGGTACTAATATACGAGGTGCGTTAGATCCTAGGGTAGGCTCTATCTTTAGTAGTTTTACCCTAAGTTAGTCCGCTAGAGGCTAGTTAGAAGAGCCTAGTAGTAGATACCCTAAGAGCTACCTAAAGCCTAAGGACTTACCCTTTTATAAGGGGAAGAATATATATAAGTATAGGAAATAGTATTATATTATAAATATTACGTTCTAACTAATACCTAATAAATTCCTAACTAAATTTATAAAGGTTACTTAGGCTACGTAGTTCTTAGAAGGTGAACCTACTAAGTTATAGGATTATTATAAAAAGACGTTATTAGGGAGAGTAGTTACCTAAGAGTACTTTACTTAATACTTATTAAACCTTATTAAGGACCTAATAAACCGCTAGCTCTATAATATATAATTATACTTAGATATATAATAGAACCCTAACTAGTTAGTATAAAGTTCTAATATATATTTAAGTAGGATTAAGTTATAAATCCCTCCTTTTCTAGAGGAATATTAGTAGATTAACTTCTTTATAAAGTTACGCCTAGACCTCTAAAAGGCCCTTATAAACTATTAAGACCTCCCTATAACTAAAGAAAGCCTAATTACCCTCGCTACTTAGTTAGAGAATAACTAGCGGTATTATATTAGAATAATAGCGGATAATAGTTATATTATTAAAAAAGGGGATTATCCTAATAGGCGGAATAAAGGTTAGAAGAGGGAAGGAAGTTAAGATAGGGGTATTAATCCTTCTATAAAAGTAGGAAGTATTTAACCCGCTAGCGGCTATAGTAAGTTACCGGACGCTAAGGAAGCATTAATATATTTTAATTATAGAAAAAAGGGCTACTATAATAGGGACTATTATAGGCCTAGGATACCTAGGAACCTAAATATAACACCTATTAATACTATTAGAAAAGGAACTACTAAACTAAAAAAAGGAAGCGCGCCTCTATCTAGACCTTAATACTAGGGCGCTTACTTATTAAAAGGGATTTATTATTAGTATATAGTATTAATATTAGTAGCTTTATAAATATATAAGGTATATAAGACTATATAGACTTTTTAATAGATATAGGAGTAGAGATTAATATTATCTCTTAAAGCTTTATTAAGTAATATAACCTAAAACCCCTAGAGGGTTATTAGCTACCTATTCTAGAGTAGATAAATAGTTAGTTAATCTATTACTACAACGTATACTAGGTAGAGTACCACCTTATTAATAGCTAGGGATAGCTTAGTTAGTATACTAGCGTATTTTATATAATTAAGAAGAAGGGGTTACTAATTATTCTTAATATACCTACTTTATTAGAAGCTAGGGTATAAGTAGACCTAGGGAGTTAAAAGTAGTAATTTCTACTAGATTCTACTAGCGTATCTATCCTAGAGCTATAAATATTTATAGATACCCTTAAAAGTAAATTAATAATTTATACTATTATCTATATTAGGTTATCCTAGGCGGAAACCTAGAGCTCTAATAGTAAAGTACTAGAGCTACCTAAAAGTCTTTATAACTTTTTAGATATCTTTTTAAATAAGGAGGTAGGACGACTACCCCTATTTAAGCCTAGGGACTATACTATTAATATAGATAGTTATAAGCCTCCTTATAAGCCTATCTATAATTTATTATAAAGGGAGTTAGAAACTCTATATATCTACCTAGATAAAGTGAAGTTAAAGGGTTAGATATAAGAATCTACTAGCCCTACTAGGGCTCCTGTTTTATTTATATTAAAGAAGGATAGTAGCTTATAGTTATACATCGACTATTATAGGTTAAATAAGATAATAGTAAAGAATTATTATCCTCTCCCTTTAATTAGTAAAATACTTAATCGCTTATAAGGTATAAGGATATTTACTAAGTTAGACCTTAAGGATACTTATTATAGGATTTATATTTATAAGGGTAATAAATAGAAGATAGCGTTTTATATATAGTATAGCTATTTTAAATATATAATTATACTATTTAGGTTAGTAAATACTCTAGCTATATTCTAAGCCTATATTAATAGAGCTTTAGCGGGCCTAGTAGATATTACTTATATAATATACTTTAATAATATCTTAATTTATTTAGAAGATATTTTAAGTTATAAGTAATATATCTACTAGATACTTAAGTAGTTATAGAAGTTTTAACTTTATATAAACTAAAAGAAATATAAATTCTATACTAATTTAATAGAATTCCTTAGGTTTATTATAAGTACCGCTAGTATATTAATAGATAGTTATAGAGTATTTACTATCTAAGATTAGCTAGTATTAACTATATATTAGGAAGTCTAAGTATTCTTAGGATTTATAAACTTCTACTAATATTTTATATACTACTATTTATAAATAGTATCCCCCTTAACTAGCCTTTTAAAAGGTAGTAAGGATAGGAAGAAGTCTAGACTATTTATATAAGGCGCTAGCAAAGAGAAGGCGTTTTATAACTTATATTACGCCTTTATAACTATACCCGTCTTAATATATTTTAATCTTAATAAGAAAATTTAGATTAAAATAGATATATCTAATTTTACTATAACTACTATCTTATCCTAATAAAATAATAATAGGGCTTAGTATCTAGTAGCTTTCTAGTCTTATAAATTAATACCTATTAAGACTAGGTATAAGATATATAATTAAGAGCTATTAGTAATTATTAAAGCCTTTAAATAATAGTAATATTATATAAAGGGTAGTTATTATACTATTAAAGTACTTATAAATTATAATAATCTTAGGGGATTTATATAGGTAAAGTAGTTAAATAGTTATTAAGCTTAATAGGCTATTTATTTAGCTATATATAACTTTAATATTAAATATTAACCTAGTAAGAAGAATCCTATAAATACTCTATTATATAGACCTAACTATAATAATATTAAGACGTCGTTTAACTAGCTCCTACCTACCTTATAAAATAAGCTAGTAAATTTAGGAAGTATTATCTCTAGCTAAAAGTAGCTAGAAGAAATAACTAAGTATATAGACCTATCTAGCTTAGGAGGGCTTAGGAAACCCTTAACTAAGCCTAAAAACTTAGATAGAAGGGGTATAAAGCTATCTTCCTAGTATTAAAGCAACGTAGTAGCGCTACTACTTAATCCTATTACTAGGATTATTAATTATAAATAATATATCCTATAAATATTAATAAGAGTAGTTACTAGACTTAAAATAGCTTATAAAGCCGGATTAGAATCCCTAAAAAAACTTATTCTCTTATTATAATATAATAATCCGTTTATTACTAAATAAAAGGATAAGGTAAAGTAAGCGGCTTCTAAGTAAAATACTATTAAATAGCCTTAGAAAACTAATTCTATAAGATTACTAAGATTTAAAGGAGTACTCTACGTACTAGATAATTTAGTATTATATATAGAAATTATTATAAGGTATTATAATAATACTTTAATAGGATATTTTAGGTTATAAAAAACCTTAGAGTTAATCTAATATAAGTATTATTAGAGTAGAATATTAATAGATATTAAGCTATACGTCTAAACTTATAAAATATATTAAAGGATAAAAGCTCCTAGATATAAATCCTATAATAATATAGTATCCTTACTATAACCTAAAGGGCCTTAGGAAGAACTTTCTATAAATTTTATTATAGGCTTACTACCTAGTAAATATAGAAATTCTATATATAATTCTATTCTTATAGTTATTAATAAATATATAAAGATAGTCTAATACCTTCTAATTAAGAGTACTTATACTACTTTTAAATTAGCTAAGATCTTATTTAAGAATATTATATTATAGTATAATTTATTAATAGGTATTATATTAGATTAGGGATCTTTATTTATAAGTACCTATTAGTTAGAAGTCTATTATTATATAAAAATAAAGAGATAATTAAGTACTACCTTCTATTTATAAATAGATAGGTAGATTAAACGCTAGAACTAAATATTAGAATATTACCTTAAAGTATTTTTAAATAAAGAATAAGATAATTAAGCTATATTACTCTTAATAGCTAAATTCGCGTATTATAATAGTATTTATATTATACTAGGTTATTTACTATTCTTTATAATATATAGATATAATTTATATATAAAAGATAAAGTTAGGGATAACTTTTTAGAAGGAGGAGTACTTATAATTAAAGACTATATAGAAAACCTTTTAAAAGTAAGAGCTATACTAGCGGATTAATAGTAGACTATTTAAGTATAAGTTATAAAGTTTTATAATAAACTTTATATCCTAAAGTCTTATATAATAAGAGAATTAGTAATATTAATTATAAAGAATTTAAAGTAGAAAAGATTAAATTAAAAGCTATTATATAAGTATACTAGTCCCTTTAAGGTAGTAGATATAATTAGATATTAGGCGTACTACTTAAGTCTCTTAATAATATAGAGAATCTATCCTATATTTTATATTTCCTTATTAAAACTATATTAGAGCTATCTTAATAAAGGTAAATAACTATTTATACCTCCTCTAGAACTTATTAATAGTAAAGAATATTATAAGGTAGAATAAATTCTAGATAGGATAAGAAGTAAAGGTATTTAATACTACTTAATTAAGTAGTTTAATTATAGAATAAAATATAATTAATAGATATCTATTAAAGATATAAATATAAAAGACTTATAAAGGGAATATAATAATATATATATAATAAAGAGATATTATAAGTAAAATACTAGTACTTAATTATTATAATAGAATTATTTAATTATAAAGTTAAGTTATATAAGGTAAGTTATAAGTTATATTTATATAATAGAGATTTTAACAAAGAAGAATATATAAAAAGAATTAAATTAAGGGGAAAATCTTTATAACTTAAGAAAAGAATCTTTACTTAAAGGTATAATACCTATATCCTATAAGGGGAGCGTATTAGTTAGAGCTTATAAAAGATAAGCTAAAGGATAAGGTAGTATCCCTAATAGAGATAGGCGGAGGAGGCGCAGGCGTAGGAGCGGGGGTAATAGGAGTATAAGGGGCGCGAGGGGCGTAAGGGACGCGAATAGGGCGGGTAGAGGTAGAGGTACTAGTAGTACTACTATTATAAGAAGGGCGGCTAGAGGTAGTAGGAGCGGGGGTAGGTAATATAATAGTAGGAGGTATAACCTCCTCTTTTTTATCTTCTTTATCCTCCTCCTCTATCTCCTCTATCTTATTATTATTATTATTATCTTTGTCTTAATATATAATTAACTTATATAAAGATAGTAGAATATTTTAATAATATACTTACCTCCCTTAACTCCTTATTTACCTCTATTATAATAAGGGTAGTTAACCCCTCTTATAAAAGTATTAATATATATTATAAAAAGTATATAATAAAAGAACTTACCTACTATCTTATTATATCTAAGATACCCTCTAGGGTAATAGTTATATAACTACCTACTTCTACCTTAAAGTATAATAATTCTTTAAAGGTTTATAGCTTATATAAAAGTATTTTACCACGCTCCCCTAAGTAAATTACTACTTATACCTTAGAGGTAAAGGTAGTAACGCGTATTATAAAGGTAGTATAATAGGGTAACTTTTTACTCTAAAGGGTAATAACTAAGTTATAAGTAAAGAGGTTAGAGATATAAGTATAAAAGGTAAGAGGTACTTATAACCTATTAATATATTATAAGCGAAGTATATTAAAATCCTATTATTATAAATTAAGTAGTAAGGCTTATATAGGTAGTAGTACCTCTTATAAGCCCTATTAGTCTTATAATTATATAATAACCTAGGACTTAAACCTAGGTACTTAGCGTACTAAAGATAATAGGGCCGTAGGAGGGCTACTACCCTAGCGGTATAATAGGGAAAGGTAGCGCGGTAAGAGGATTAGACTATCTATTATAAGAGTTAGCTAATATAAATACCTTTAAGTATAAAGAGTATAAGAATAATTTAAAAGAAATATAATATAATAAGATATTAATAAGGTCTTTAAATATATAATATAATAAACTTATATAAGAAGGTAATTTATAAGTAATATACTTATAATATATTTAAAGATAATTAAAGGCTATTATATAGTAATATTATAAGTAGAATAGTAAAGGATATTAAGTAAAGACTTACTTTAATTATTATTATTATTAATATTACTATTTAATATATAATATTATATTAGTAATTAATTCTTTATATTATACTTATACTCTAATAGTAGTTATCTTATAAAGTATTAATAGTATTAATACTAAATATATTAGCTTCTACTATTAATATATTAATATATAACTTAAGGTAACTTATAAAAGGTTAGTATTAATAATAGTAGTTATAAAAGAAGTAGAAGTAAATAAAATATAACTTTATTATATACTATATTATATATATTAACTACGCGATTTAACGGCGTAATGTTATTACCTAACTTTTATAATTATTTATTTATATTACGCGTTTATAAAGTAATATAGTAATAAACTTAATTAAAGATTATATTCTACTATTAATACTATTATAACTATAAAGGTTATTATATATTAATACTATATAATATTAATAGTATATCGCCGTTACTACCTTATTACTATCCTTAAAACTCTTTTCCTTATTTTCCCTACTAGGGTTTTAAAGGTTTTTAATAAGTCCTATTATAAATAGTAATAGTTAGTATTTAGGGATAAATACCCTTAAAAGAGAGGTAATTATTAGGATATCTTAATATATCTAGTTAGTATAACTATAGCTTACTAGTAATAACCTAGTAATATTAGTTTAGCTTCTTATTATCTAACGGATATCCTTTTATCCGGATATCTAAGAGGCTAGGTAGCTTCCTTAAGGGGTATTTAGATAGTCCTCTCTCTACCTCCTTAGGAGGTAGAGATTAATTCTTTTATAATAATAAAGTTACTAGAGTATTAAGTCTAATATTATAACGCTACCTACTTGCTAGTAGTTTATACTATCTATTCTAGCCCTTAGGAACTAGCCTTCTAGTCTAGTTCCTAATAATAAGGGTATATTTAGTAAGGTAAACTTTAGATAAGAAATTAGATAGGAGCCGGAACTAGTAGTAGATTTAGATACTATACCGTATCCTAACACTAGCTTATTATTCTAATTATAGTACTTTACTATAGTTTATACTAGATTTTAGGTTACGGGTAACGCTAAAGTAATCTGCCTAGATATAGGATATATGATAATCCTTATTAACTATAAGTTTCTAGTATAAATTCTACTTATAGCGATTATTAAGAAAATATATACCCTAATAAATATCTAGGATATAGGTTCTACTAGGTATTCTATTAATAAATATATAATAATTAATATATATATCCTAGGCTAAAAGGGAGAATAAAAGGCCCTAGCGTATTTTTATTATAATATATATTTAGTAAATAACCTTAAAGTAAAAATACTAGTTAAGATAGATATTATAGGCCTAGAAAGGATAATCCTTAACTTAGATAATTAAAAGCTAACTATTAAGAGCTACGGTAGGCTTATTACCCTAATTTAAATTTTAGTAAAGGATAATATTATTATCCGCCGTATGGTACGTAATAAAAAACGCGTTATTATCCTAGCGAATTTAATAGCTTAAGTACTAGTATAGCTAAGGACTTCCACTCCTTTACCTAATAGGGATTACCTTTTTAAACCCTATCTACTAGGAGTATACGCCTATATTATAGACGCTTCTCTACCTTTTATTTATATTAAGAATAATACTAAGGTAGATAGGGTTATATCTATATATTCTCACCTTAATACTATTATTAAATACGATACCGACTTTTATTATACGGCTTACTTAGAGGATTATATTTATACTATAGTAAAAGCTAATATTAAGGTTAGCGGCTCGCTATTAGGTAAAGAAATTAAAATTTAAGATAGTATCTCCTTATTTAGGAATAAGAGGGAGCTAGAGAAGCTAAAGGCCTTAGTACACGAGTTCTAGGATATCTAGAAGGATAATAGTAATATTATTAATATCCTAGAAAGGGACTAGATAATAATACTAATAAATACTAACTAGAACTCCTCTACGACCTTAAAGCTAAACTAGAGGGTATACCTAATAGGTATTATAAATAGAGAGGCAATTAATAAAGAATTTAATAAGCTTTATAAATAAGGGTATATAAGATAGATAGATAGACTAATACCTTTTACTTTCCCTATATTTATTATATAGAAAACTATCTTAAGTAGGCCGGTAGCTCCGCTTATAAGAAAGGTAAGAGTAGTAGTAGATATTTAAGGTCTTAATAAGATTACTACTACTAACTCCTACCCGCTATAACTATAAACCAAAATTATAAATACCTTATAAGGGATAAATAATATAAGTCTTATAAATAGTCTTACCTTCTTTTTTTAGTTCCTAGTAAAACTTAAGGATTAGTATAAGTTTACTTTTATTTCTTATTAGGAATTAGAATACTTAAAGGTAGTAATAATAGGTTTTAAGAACTCGCCTCCTTTTATTTAGAGAACTATAGATAGGGTACTACGCCCCCTTTAAGACTTTATCCGTGCTTATATAAATAACCTTATTACTTTCTCCTAAATATTTAATAAATATCTTAGCTACTTTAGGTAACTTTTCTAGCTTCTATTTAAACTAAACGTAATAATTAGTATAAAGAAGACCTTCCTTAACTATCTTAATATTATATTACTAGGATAGAGAGTTAATACTTTTAGATTATTAATAACTAAGGAATATATTAAGGTACTTAGGAATATTAACTTCCTTAGAGACCTTAAGGTACTAGAATACTACCTTAGCCTTATAAGATAGATATATAATAAGGTTACCTACTACGCCTAGTAGGCGGATCCTTTATAAGTGGAAAAGATAAAACTATTAAAGGATTTACTAATAAAGGGAGGCTATAAGTAAAAGAATTTTATAAAAATAACGCTAATTAAAAAAAGGAAAATTCTACTTAACTTATTTAACTCTCTATAAGATACCTTTTTAAGTCTAAACTTCCTTATTTATTTCTTATACTTAAGGCGCCTTTATATAGATATTAACGCCTCTAAGAAGAGGGGTTATAAGGTTATACTATATTATATTAAGGGTAATCCTATAAGGGATAAATACCTAAAGACGGATATTAAGCCTATACTTTTCTTATCTAAGTTACTAAACGGGGCTAAAACCTATTATTAGCTAATAGAGCTTAAAGTTATATACCTAGTTTAGACTATTTATAAAATTAGGTACTTTATTAATAATTTACCTTTTATAATTATTATATTTATAGACTATTTAATAATAGTAAATATTATAAGGTAGGTTTTACTTACCTCTTCCTTAGTTAATAAAGTTAATCTTAGACTAGTTTATATATCTTAGTACTTATTATAATTTAGACTGAATATTTAATATTAATTAGGTAAGTAATATATTATACCTAATACGCTATTAAGGCTAATAAATAACTTAGCTATTAAACGCGGCCTATAGATAATTAAAGAAGGTATACTTAATAATATTTTCGCGTTTAATATTTTTCTTATTAAAATATTAACTTCTTTTAAAGACTAAGTAGTAGCTAGTTATACGGCGAGTAAGAAATAGGCTAAGATTTATAATAGCTTAAAGGATAGGGAATCTACCTTATTAGGAGTTTAATTTTATCTTATAAAAGGGCTACTCTACTTTATAGACTATAAAGGAAGGATATAACTATACCTTCCTAAGGAGTTTAAGATAGAGATATTCTACTAGGTATATAATAAAAAGTCTTACCTAGGATTTAACCGTATATATAAGGCTATTATAAGTAACTACTACTTTAGGAAATTAATAAGACGTTTATATTTATATATTAGCTACTACCATAAATATAATATTAATTAAATAAAGTAATACCCTACCTATAAAGCCCTAGTTTTAATAGTTACCCCACCTATACTATATTATACTATAGCTATAGATTTTATCCTTACCTTACTAGAGACTACCTTAGGGATAAACACGGCGTTATCTATTATATACAAGTTTTCTAAAAGGGTAACTATCTTATATAGAAAAGATACCTACTTAGTAGAAGACTAGGCTAAGGTATTCTTAAATAGAATAGTAGATTAGGGTCTACCTCGCGTAATAATATTAGACCGTGATAAGAAGTTTATATCCGCTTTCTAGTAGGGAGTATTTAAAAGTCTAGGAGTTTAATTCTTAATAAGTACCGTATATTATCTATAGATAAATAGCTAGTTAGAGAGGATAAATTAGATAGTTAAGATCGCCCTATAATACTAGCTAACTTCTAACCCTAGAAAAGACTAGATAATATTCCTACCTCGACTTAAAGGCGTCCTAAATAATTTACCTAGCTCTATAATATTTATAAGCCTAAATAAGGTTATATATAAGTACCGCCTACGTGATACCCTTACCTTATTACCCCTAAATAATTAGAAGGCCAGTTAATTTCTAGAGAATAGGATTACTATCTAGAAGGAGGTAGAAGATTTAATTAGATAGGCTTATATTAAATCTAAGATTAAGAATAATAAATACTATTAGCTAATTTAATTTAATAAAGGTAAGGAGGTCTTTATAAAGTTATACGCCGGGTATAGTCTACCTAGTATAATCTAAGTAAAGCTATTAAACTAACGGGCGGGTCCTATTAAGATTATATAGAAGGTAGGGAAATTAGCTTATAAATTAGTAATTCTAGTAAATCAAAAAATCTATCTAGTTATTTTAATTATATAACTAGAAAAGTCGCCGTAAGGTAATAACCCTTTTAATAGAGGCTAGAAGCTAGACTACCCTCTAGTAGTAGAAGAGCTAAATAATAAATAGTACTTATATAAGATTAAAGAGCTAGTAGGAAAGTAGTAGAGAAAGTATAGCTATAGAAAACTAATTACTAAGTACTTAGTTAGGTAGAAGGGCTATAGCCTAGAGGATAATATATAGTATAGCGAAGACCTTCTAGGTTATATAGTTAATCTATAATATAAGTATAACTAATATTATATAACGCACCGCGTACGTTATATATATCTAGCTAGGTAGGTATAAACCTAGCTAAACGCCCCGTCTATATAAGTAGGGATATTAAACTACTATCTTTATAGAGATATAAAATATCCCTTTATAATTCTTAGTAAAGTCTTAGTATTTAGTATAAACTTACTTTTACTTTCCTTAACCCTTACTTATTATATAACTATATTATTATTTCTACTTATTATTATATTAAACTACTACTACTATATATCTTTAAGAGGTAGAAAATACTATTTATAAGGAGGTAAAATATTTACTAGTATAGTTAGGAATTAAGCTAAAAAGGGCGCGTCTAGTTATATAAAGGATAAGATTAAAGTATATTAAGCCGGACTCGTATTAGAATTACCTACTTAAGTAATTAAAGAAATATTAAAAGAATATTAGTACCGGCTACTAAGGCTAATATTACCTTTCCTAGTAGTCCCTAGAATAGCCTACTAATTACCTTAAGGTAAATAGCTGATTATTATAAAGTAGGATCTCGCGGTAGACGCGTTAGATAAGAATACTTAGCCTCCTATTAAAACTACCTTATCTAAGTATATAACTTAGTAAGTTATTTATATTAGGCTAACGTCCCGCGTAAAAAACTCGCGTTAGCTACTAGATTTCTCTTATAATAGCGACCTACTTAAGAGGCGCGAAAATAAGGGCGACGCGGCTAATATATCTAATAGGGGAATAATATAAGATATTATTTATCGTAATACCTATATCTTATAAGGGGATATTAGGATAGCCGGGATTACGCCTAAGTAGTAAGTTAAAAGCTAGTAGATAGGGAACTAAAGGTAAAATTAAACGTATATAAAGTTTATATTAATAAGGATCTTACCTTACTATTACCCCTAATAGCTCTTATTATATTTATAAAGTTATTAAGAATAAAAGGGGAGGATAAAGGGTCTATTATTAAGTCAGCTAGGAATCCTACTCTAAAACCCGACTTAGCCCCGCTAAAATCCTAAAAGTAAGAGAATAGGGTAGCTAATAACCCTACTAGAACTAAATAACTAATTTAAATAAAGCCTACCTTCCTTTAGATTATAGAGGTAAGGAAGATAGTAAACCTAGAGGTAAGGAAGATAGAGAACTAAGGTATTAATTTAATAGGTAACTATATAATATATATCCTTATTATAATAATAATAATATTAGAGGAGATAGTAATAGTAATAAATAAGAAGCTTATATACCTTACTAATATAGCTAATAAGCTATCTAATATAGATAATAATAAATTACTATAGTTAGGCCTAGAAATAATAGCGGACTTTTCTAACGCTATAGGTGCCTTACTTAATTCTATAGGGCGAGCGTTATAGGACTATATTAAGATATATCTAACTAATAAGGGGATAAAGTTATTAGCTAAAGTACTCTATATATATTATTAGAGCTAAGTAAATTATTTCTTACCTTCTTAGTTTTATAACACTCTTAGTATCGCTAATAACTAGGAGGCGGCTATTATTAAGGCTAAAAATAAGAGGTAAGTAGATAAAGTAAATAAGGTAAAGATAATATAAGAGGAAACCTTAAATACTTAGTTATTAGATAATAGCCTACTAACTAGCGAAGATATATAATATACCTCTAAGGAAGCTAATAAATATATTAAGAGGTAGTTAGCCGGCGAAGATATATACTATACCTCTAAGGAAGTAAGTAAACGTGCTAAGAGGTAGCTTAAAGAGAGGGAGGTATAAAAGGAAGTAAAGGGTAAAAAGAGATACTATAGGCCTACGGATTATTAACTCGCTAACGCCCTATCTACCTTACTATCTTAATATATTTTATACCTACTTAAAAATAGTACTAACGCGTAATCTACCTTATAATCTTATTATATTCTATACCCGCCTAAAAATAACTTACCTAGGATTTTAAGGGATAGTTAGTTAAGGTAGGAAAGGATTAGTTTTATTAAAGACCCTATAAATTTTAATTTCGGCTTCCTTACCCCTAATATATAGTAAGACTTCTAGAATAGTATTAGACGGCTAGGTATATAGAAATAGTACGTGTATATAACTAAGGCAGAGTAGAATGCTTTCTATACTAGGAAGCATAGTATATAAGGATATATTTCTCCTTTTCCTATTAGCGGTAACTATTATAAAATACTACTATAGCGTAGTAGGCGTTATACCTTATATAGCTTAGCTTAGTTAGATATAGGGGGTTACCTCCTTAGATAGTAAGGTAAGCTTTTATACCTATTTACCTAATAGTACCTTTGCCTTGCGTTTACTTTTCACGACGTGATTCCGCTATATTAGTATCTAAAGTAATTAAAGCTATTACAGGTTCTAAGAGTAAAAGATAGAAGAGATTATAAAGAATTAAGCTACTATATAAAAGGTTTAAGAGAAGTCTAGATAGCTTTAAATAGGGTAAAGAATAGGTTATATATCCTTAGAAGCTAATAGTACTATTAGCTACTATCTTCCTTATAACTACTATTAAGCTTTTCCCCCTCTTTTTTCCTTTCTATATAATAGAGGCTATTAACTGTTAATTAATAATCTATAAGTACTCCTTATCTAAATTAAGAATACTACTACCTATTATTTTAGTCGGCGTCTCCGATACTATATTCTAAGTATGATTCGATACAGACCTGTAAATATATATATAAAACTAGACCCTTAAACTAAATCTAGGTCTCTACTATCTACGCTATTAATATTAAGTAATATTTAGGTCTAGATATAGTAGATAATAGGAAATATATAAATATACTTATAGATTAGAATACTAATCTTCTTACTATAATAGAATATCTGTAATTTAGGACCCTAAGCTTATCGCGGCTTATCGGTTAGTTAATAAGTCCCCTAGATTCCTTTCCTAGACTAGCGGGAATATTAAAAGTCTGATATTTCTTTATATTCTACCTACGTCTATACCTACGCTCCATGATATTTTCTACTTAAATAAAGTTATATAAGACATCTATAACTATTTAAAACTTTAAAAATTATAAAAATCGGTATAGTAGTTTAAAAGATATATAGTTATAGATGAATTTACCTACTAAATTCTATGCGCCTACGGCTAGAATAATTAGATTAATAATAAAAATCCTGTTATTATTTATAAATTACCTATTCTACTACCTCACCTACTAGCGTATCTAATATCGGTCTAAATAGGGGGAAATATCCGTCTTATTACTAGGTATGGAACGCTGTTAGAATGATCCATATTACTGCATAGGTCTATAGGCTAATGCTGTCGCGTGAATAGGCCGGCTACCTACCTACGTGCCTTATATGCTCCTTACTATTCACCTCACCTACTAACGTGTCTACTATCGGTCTGAATAAGGGGAAATTTCCCGTCTTATTGCCAGGTATGTAACGCTGTTAGAATTATCCATATTGCTGTATAGGTGCATAGGCTAATGCTGTCGCATCTATAGGCTAACATGTCTAATATGCTCCCTACTATTCACCTCACCTACTAACGTGTCTGATATCGGTCTGAATAGGGGGAAATATCCGTCTTATTATTAGGTATGGAACGCTATTAGAATAGGTGCATGCATATGATATGGCTAATGCTGTCCTATATATAGGCTACCTACTAACGTGTCTAATATACTTCCTACTATTTACCTCGCCTACTAACGTGTCTACTATCGGTCTGAATAGGGGGAAATATCCGTCTTATTACCAGGTATACAACGCTGTTAGAATGATCTATATCGGTCTATTAGTATATATATATAATATGGCTAATTCTGTTATATATATAGGCTACCTACCAACGTGTCTAATATGCTCCCTACTATTCACGTCACCTACTAAACGCTAGGTAGTAGGGGTGATTTTCCGACGTAAAAATCTTGAATTTTTACAGGCATTTTCTAGTACTACTATAATTATTCTAATAGGGACTCTTTTAATTTATATAGATTAATTACTTAAGAAAGCTATTAAAGCTATTAAGACTAATAAAGTATTAGGGAGGTAGAAGCTATTCTACTATTAGTAAGTAAAATATATAAAGTAGATTATATTCTATATTAGGATACTAGTAAATTAAAAAAGTAAATAACCCTATTTACTAATTACCTTAACTACTATATTTATCCTTATATACCTTTACTAAATCGCTAGTATTAGATAGATCTACTAGGTTATACTATAAATTATCCTTATTATTATAACTAACCTATTTAACTAAGTACTAAGTTTCCCCCCTTAAATACCTCTTATCTAATAATCTCTTAATTTTATATTTATCCCTATAAATAGCCCTATCCTTAGTAGTAATAAGTAGTAGCCTATTACTAAAAGTCCTATTATATAAATCTACCCCTTCTATTTTTAGCTTAAGTTATACTATTAATACTACTAGCTATATATATATTATAGGGGGTAGCTTAAGCTAATAGGTAAGTAATCCTACCTTTTATAAAACCTTAAATAGGCTAGTATATTATTATAAAAGTTTCCTATTAGAGATACTAGAGATCTTATATCCCTTATATAAATAAAGGAATACTTTATTAGTTTCTTTAAATTATAAGCTTTATACTTACTATTATACTAGTATTTTATTATAATATTATTAAAGGTTATTATATCTTCTACCTATTCTTTATAAGTAAGTTATAAACTATTAAAGTCTTTTATAAGGATATTACTAATTAATAGTATATCTATACTATTATTTACCTTAAAATTATAGTAGAGTTTATTAGAAGTATATCTTATAGTTATTTATAAAGCAGTTAATCTAATACTAGTAGGCTATAAATTATCGAAGCTCCCCTACTAAAATTAGGTAGTAAGGCCTTAGCGACTCGTAGTAGTAGATATAGCTTATAAATAATAGTAGACATCTTATTATAACCCCTATTAATATCTTATAACCCATATTATTATCTTCTAGCCCCTATAGATATTCTATTATAAGCTATACTATTATCTTATAACCCTTATAAACGTCCTATTATAGCTTATACTATCGTCTTATAGCCCCCGCAGATGTTTTATTATAACTACTACTATTATCTTATTAATAAGACGTCTATAGCGGTTATAAGCTATAATAAGACGATAGTAGGGGCTATAATAGGACGTCTACGAGAGCTATAAGATAATAGTATAGCTTATAACAGGTAGTCTATAGTAGTTATAATAGGATGTCTATAAGGGTTATAAGATAATAGTATAGCTTATAATAAGATATCTATAAGGGTTATAAGATAATAGTATAGCTTATAATAGGATATCTACGGAGGCTATAAGATAATAGTATAGCTTATAATAGGACGTCTACGGGGGTGATAATAGGACGTCTACGGGGGCTATAAGATAATAGTATAGCTTATAATAGGACGTTTATAGGGGCTATAAGATAATAGTATAGTATATAATAAGATATTTATAAGGGCTATAAGATAATAGTATAGCTTGTAATAGAATATCTATAAGGGTTATAAGATAATAGTATAGCTTATAATAGGACGTCTATAAGGGTTATAATAGGACGTCTACGCGGGTTATAAGATAATAGTATAGCTTATAATAAGATATCTATAAGGACTATAAGATAATAGTATAGCTTATAATAGGATATCTATAAGGGTTATAATAGGACGTTTATAAGGACTATAATAGGACGTTTATAGGGACTATAAGATAATAGTATAAGTTATAATAAGATAGTAGTAGTAATACGGATATATAGGTTTTCTATAGGATAATTAATTATCTAGCTATCTACGGGCCGGAAAGATATGGGATTTCGGTATGGGATCGAGGCGATTTTCGGACTGGGATGGGATATCCCACGGGATATCCTAGTGGCAAATCGTGAACTAGGCCTAATTAGGTGATATTTTTTATAGGCTAAAAATTTAGCTTAAACCCTATTTAACGCTAAAAAAAACTTTTAAAAACCCTCTAAAACTCGCTAAGATATAAAGCTCTAAAGTTAACGTAATAAATGCGTTAGCTTGTACTATAATAAAATCCCATATCTTTCCGGCCAGTATAGCTATCTATATAATAAGAAGTAAATATAATAGATACGCTAAGGCGCTAAGGCGCTAAGATTAATCCGTTGCTATTAAGCTATTAATAGCTATATTACGTATTAATATACCCGTAAAAAAAGCATACGCCTTTACTATAAATAGTTACTTACCTTATTATAGTTAGTTATCTACCTCGTTAGTAATATTATATAAAGGGATACTATATATTATAATCCACTACTAATTTAAATATATTAGTTAGATCTAATAGTTTATACTACTAATTCTATTTATTACTATAACCCTTCTATTTTACTAGGTACTTAGGTTTTCCTTAGGTAATCCTTTTATTAAGAAGCTATTTAGTTTTAAATAATAGGGCGTCTATATCCTTATTTTTAATAGTAGGAAGGTTTTTAGAGTTAGGATAGTAGTAGTAATATAGGTTAGAAGTAGGAGGTAACGGCTCTAGTTAAGTTATAGAAATAACTAGATATATCTTTATTATAAGGGGTAAATTAAGTTAATACGCTAGATTCCTAACTTTTCTTAAGATTTAAAAGGGGCTAACCTATTATTTAAATAGCTTATAATTTACTAGTCCTTTTAGCTAATATTTATAATATAGCCTAAGGTAAACCGTAGCGCCTTATTATAAATTAAGGGTAATATATTTTCTATTATACCGTGCCTTAGTAATAGTATTAGTAAAGGTAATAGCTTTATTAATAGAATCGCGCTTTACGTAGTATAAGTAATTATAGTCCTTAGGAGGTAGATCTTATAATAGACCTAGATTATTATTAACTTAAAACTTATATATAGTTTTATTTAGTAATAAACTAGTAGTAGTATTTATAGAGTTATTATAAATAGTACTAAGAAATAGTAGTACCTCTACTTAGTTAGATTTAGGATATATTAATAGGTAGAAGTATAAGGTAATTTCTATAAACTAGTTAATCTATTTAAACTATCTATCTATTTAAGGGTAATAGGCTACTAAAGTTAGTATACTTACGCCTAGCTTTATAAAGACTATTTTCTAGAATACTAATATAAACTTAATATCTTAATTATTAATAAATACTTAAGGTATTCCCTAATCCCTTTTAAATAAGGTAATAATAATAGTATTAGCCTATTCTTTAATACCCTAGGTATCTTTACCTGATTTTAGAAAAACCTTTTTAGTAAATTTATTAGTTATTATTAAGAGTATATTAAACCTATTAATATTAGGGAGTTTAATAATAAAGTCTATTACTATAAAGTAGAATAGGATTACTAGTATATTAATTAGTATTAGAGCCCTATATAACGCGTAGTAAGTAGTTTAAAATACCTAGTAATCTAGGTAATATATAATATAAGCGCGTAATCTTTTAAATAGGTACCTTATAAAGATAGAGTTAACTAGTCTATTATAAGTATAATAAAAACTATTATAATTAAATATATTATAAGTAATTTTAAATACTTTAGATTTTATAAACTTAGGTATATAAAGGCGTTTATAACTATTAGTAGATATATAATATAATAAGTTATTTTTTAGCTTAAATTAAATACTAGGTTTTTTAAGTAATTCCTAGGTAGTAGACTTATTAGTTTATATAGATCTTAATAACTTAATTATCTTTATTTATACCTTATTATTCCTATATATAACTTATAAGTAGGTTTTAAAATTATTAAATATTTCTATTAATATAATATAGTAAATATCTTTTATAATATTAGGTAAAATTATAACTCTATCTAATTCCTCTAATAGTATATATTTATAAAGGATATTTAGAATACCTTCCTAATTTTAAAGTATCTACTTAGATCCTAGTAATTATAATAGTATATTAGGTATAATATTTAATTTACTTAATTTATAATATATAGTAATATTAAAACTAGATAGATATTATAAGGTATAAATAAGTTAAAGATTTAGTTTATTTATACTTAAAGTTATAAGTATTATTTACTTAGTTATTAGTATTATAATAGAGTAATTAATCTAAATAATAATAGGAGGTATTTATAAAGACTTAATAAGATACCTTATCTTCTTTATAACTTAGATTATACCTACTACCTTAAGTTTAATAGATTAGTAGTTCTTTTTAGCTCTATTTAAGAGCTTATTAAGAAATAGTATAAGCTAAATACTAGTCCTAGTAAAGGTCTTATTAAGTAAGGGGTCTCCCTTAATATAATAAATTATTACTATAAAACCCTAGTATTTAAAGGTATCTAGATTAATATATATTTATCTAGTATAATTATAATAAATAAGGAAGACTAGACTTTTAAATACCTTTTATAATTAATGATACTAGGTTTATTAATAATTACTTTTATAAATTAGTATTTCTAAGTTATACCTTTAACTTTATTATTAATCTTATTAACTAAGAGCTCTTTTATTAAAGAGGTCTTCCTAATTTATAAAGGCTAGATAATCTAGGCGTATTAATAGATTAATTATCTTAACTAATTAGTAAGCCTAAAGTATATTTTAAGATCCTTTAAATTTAGTAGGAATTTTAAGGCTTAAATAGCTCTAGTTTTCTTAGTAGATATTAATAATCTTAGGCTATCTACCCTTTATCTAAGTAGTATAATAGATAAATAATCTAAAAATAACTTAGTAGGGCTAAGAGAAATATACTTTTAATAATATAAGTTAAAAAGGCGTTAGAGGTATCCTAGATATTCTTTTAAGGTCTTAAAATAGGTAATTATATTATTAATATATACTTTAATAAAACCTTATAAAGGTTAAAGTAGTTTATTAGTTTACCTTTATATATATAATAGTAAACCCTTATACCTTTTAAATATAATATTTAACTATTCTTAGCTATAATAAGAGATAATAGTTAATTTAAGTCTATCTATTACTTTAATAAAAAATTAATAAAAGTAACCTATAATATTAATTATAGAAATAAATAGGTAACTAGCTATTATAATAATAATTTTTAATTATAAAGGTATTAAGTAGCTATCTATCTTTATAATCTTATTTAGGTTATTAATATTAATAATAACTTAGCCTTTCTATTTACCTCCTAGTATATCCCGCTAAATAATAAAAACTAGGTAACTGAATTTAATTAACTAGTTTAACTAAGTTAGTCTACCCTATTAATATATTTTACTAAATATCTTATTAATAACTTCCTAATCTTTCTAACCTAATAGGTATACCTATTAAGGCTTTAGATCTACTTCTAGTTTAAGTAAAATAGGTATCTACTTATCTTTTAAAATATTAATAGTTTATCTATTATTAATTTAAATTTCTAGGAATTTATTAGTTATAATAGTAATTCTAAATATATTATTATATTTATTATAAACTATTATTCTACTAGGTATTATATATTCTAGTAAAGGATTAATTATTATAATAGATAAAGTAGTACCCTAGCTACTAATTTTAAGAATTATAAATAAGCCTTAAGACGGCGTAGGTATACCTATTATTACTATTATAATTATTATAGCTATAATACCTTACGCGATTTTAGATTTTTATAATTACCTTAGCTTTTATATTAACTAATTATAAGTAGTAAGTAGTATATCTTTAAGACTAATTAGATATATACCTACCTAATTATATTTAATAATATTATTAAGGCGGGTATATTATAAGATTTAAGTAGCTTAATTTATAATATTATATTAGTATATAAATAATAAAGAGGAATTAATAATATAAGTAAAAATACTACTATTAAATCCTAGGTTACCCTTATATTAGGGCTTAAATAAGAAGTTGCGATTATTAGGTAGTTCTTTATCCTAATAAGATATAGGTATTAAGGTAGTAGATATTACTAAAATTATAATTATTCCTTTAATATAAATTATCTAATAGACTAGAGGTATTAACTTAGTAATAGTATTAATTTTTATAATTATATCCTTATAAATACTAATAGTTATATATTAGCTAATAGGGTTAAGATATATTTTTTAAGGTACTATTATATTATTATTAATAAGTATATTAGCTTAGAGGCTATTAATAATATATACCTTAATAATTATCTTAATTATAATAGGTTTCCTAAGTAAAGTACCTTTAATAGAAATAGGTATTTTCGCGTATTTACTTATTTTATATATTATATTACTTAGTCCCCTAATTAAGATTAAAGAAGATAGCTTAAAAAGCTTTAAATTAAGTATAATCTAAAGTAATAAAGCGCGGTTAATTAATATTATAAAGTAGCCTATATTTATATAAGCCTTAAGGATTTTTAATATAATCTTAATACCTAGAATTATATAATAAAACCCTTAAAATATATAATCTAGTCTTCTTAAGGGAGGGGTAATACTTAATTTAATTAGGATCCTCTTATCTACCTTAATATATCTAATAATAGGTAATATATCTACCTTATTAAATAACTCTTCTACTAGGCTATACTTTTCTAGGTTTACCTACTTAATATAAAGGTAGTGGAAAAGCTTATTTTTAAAGGTAAAGGCCTCTAAGTACTATTAGTAAGACTAAAGGTTAACGGGGTTTATAAAGTAGATATTAGGGTCTTAGCTAGAGTTATCTAAGGGGTATACTTTATTAGTCCCTTTATATTCTTAATTATAATTAGCGTCCTCTTAATTTTTATAAGTATTATAACTCTTATTATAACTCTTATTATAATCTTCTTTAATTATATCTTCTATATTCTTATCTACCTTATTATAATAGACCTTTAATTAAAGTAGTAGTAGATTATAGTTTTATTATTATTACCTTAACTAGTTTTACTTAAAAGGTAAATCTAATAAATCTAGATTTACGTAGCCGGCTATTATTTAATAGTAATTTAATAAAGGTATTAGATATAAGGCGTTTAAGGTTTAATTTCCTACTTATTAAAGTTAACCTTAGTACTACCTAGGCCTTTTATACTAATTAGAGTAAGTATTATTCTAGTAATTATTTAGATAATTAGAGAATTATTACTACTAGAAAATTAGCTAATATTAAGACCCTTAATAAGATATATACTAACTATTCCTAGTAGATTATTTATTTCTTAAATAGTTACTTAATAAGATTTCCTTCCTAGTTATTATTATACTTTAGTAGTTTTAGCTTATATATATATATATATTAGTCCTATTTAAATTTATTAAGGTTATCTAGGAATTTATCAAACTTTATATTTACCTTAAGATTATAGATATTATAATAGAGGTTATAATTTATATTTATATTTATATTTTATACTCTACTATCTAGCTACTTAGAGCTAATAAGGGCGTTTTAACTCTAGTTTATTAAGAGGAAACTATAAATTATAGAAGAAAACTTCTCTTACCTACCCTATTTACTATAACGCTTCTAGGCCTTTAAATACTATATATTATCCTCTCTCTTATACTTTATTATTACTACCCTAGTATTAGATCTTAATATCTATATACTTCTCTCTCTTATTAGGGTTATACCCCTTTCTCTACTCTTAAAAGGTTTATACTCCTTTAATTATCCTCTTACCCTTCCTTATATAGTTTAATTAATATTGATAAATACCCTTAGCCCTCCTACTAGTCTACTACTACCCTAGCTACTCCTCTCTTATATTATCTAATATTAAGGTATCCTTTTCTATTTAACTTATAATACTAGGTTACTACTATTACTAGCTTAGTAGAAGGCTTATAATACTTCTATTAAAAATTACCGCGTATCTTTTTTATAATATATAAGAGGGAGCTATTAAAGTTATTAGGGGGGGGTATAAATATACTTTATTACCGCTATTATATTACTATTTCCTAGTACTAGGTTATATAATAATCTACTTATAAGAGAAAGTAGATTATATTAAAATCCCGCTAGTTATACCTATAATTATAGGGTTACTACTCCTACTCCTACGCGTAGTTATAGTCCTTCTAGCTAGGGGGGGTAGCTCTAGCCTATTATTCTAATTCTTCTACTTAATATAATACCTTCTATCTCTTAACCTGGAGTCTCTTATATATAGAGCTAATACTACTAGCGGGAACTAAGGTAGATATTATTATATATATTAAGGGCGCGCTCGCCGCGCGTATAAAAACTCTATATAAGGAGCTCTATTATTATATAATATCTTAATTTTATTCTAACTATATTTAGACTAAAGACCTCTTAGCTCCATTAATAAGTAATAGGTTTATAGCTAATACCGCGTATAAGTAGATCTTATTACTAGCTAGAGGTTATAATTAAGTCTATTATATATTATATTAAGTTAATTATTAATAATAGTAAGGTTAGTATCTTTAATAGCTTATAAGATCTTCTAAGCGTATTTATATAACTCCTAGTAGTTAAAGGTATTATAAAGAGTATATTTCTCTTATAATATATAATTAATAGTTATATTAGTAGGCTACTTAAATCTATTAATAAGTATTTATTTTTATTTATTAATCTTAATACCTATTCTTATAAGCCTCTTATTATTCTTAGATAGCTTACTTAGCTATTAAGATAAGATAGTACCTTTTAAGTAAATCTAGAGGTAGGTATAAACTAGGTTATTACCTTTAATACTTATAATATTATAAGTATACTTAAGGAATAAGTAGATATTATAAAAATATATCTCCTTAGGCGTATATTCTATTACTAGGGTACTAGAGGTAGTAGATTTCCTATTATAAAGTAGATTAAAGAAACTAATATTACTAGGATTTTAGTATATACTTCCGTTTATACTATTACTATTAAGTCTAGTAGGTCTTTAAGGGCCTTAAGGCCTAGGCGGTCTAGAAGGTCTAGCTCCTATTAAATTAGCTATCTAATAAACTTAAATTATAATAGTTATAACTTCCTAGATAATCTACTAGATTACTAGGTTATTAACGCCGGCTATATCCTTTATAAAGTAGGAGTTACTTCTAGAAGCTACTAGTATTATATTAGTAGGATACTAGGGTTTAATAGGCTTATTATAAATTATCTCTTTAATAGATTAAGATATACTTTATAAGGTTTTTAAGATTACTTTAAAGCCTTAAGTACTTAATTCTATTAGAGTTATTAAGTAAGATATAAATAGTAAGGTAGCTATAATAGGGGGCTTTTTAAGAGATTATTAAATAGTTATAATATCTTAGCTAAATCTAACTACTACCTTATATATAATTAATTAATTAATTAATTACCTACTTAGAAGGCTAGGATAGCTTAAATTCCTTAACCCCTAGTAAACTAACTAGTTTAAGGGAAGTAGAATAAGACTATTATCTATTATCCCTTATAAGGTTAAATATAATTACCTAGGAGGCCTAAACTTCTTTAAGATAATATATAAGATTATAAAATAACTGGTTTTATTAATTTAATTTAAGTATTAATATCCTATCTTAAGAAAATTATTAAGTTAAAAGGCTAATATAACTATCTCTTAATTAATAACTAGTAAGATAGGTTCTTTATTATATTCTTATAATATTTTTAGAGTACTCTAAGAAGTCTAGAGTAAGGTAGATTTTATTATTAGAGTAGGGTTATTATTACCTTCTTAGTAGTAGTAAATTCTTAATAGGACTCCGCCTTTTATTAGGAATACCTTAAAATAATAGTAAGGTAAAACTTAATATTATAAGATAGTATCTTAAAGTATTTAGTATTAATCTAGTATTAATAATAGGGGTTTTATCTGTCCTAGTAGGTAGGTATTTCTTATAACTTCTAGGTTTTAGCCTTATAAGTACTTTAGAGTTAATATTAGTTTTAGTAGGCTCTAGATCTTACCTGATAAGTAATTAATTAGTACTTATTAAGGTTAACGTAGTATTACTACTATTAATATAGATATATAAGTTTCCTATAAGATAATTAATTATCTAGCTATCTACGTAGTAAGAAGTAAATATAATAGATACGCTAAGGCGCTAAGACTATCCGTCGCTATTAAGCTATTAATAGCTATATTACGTATTAAGTAGTAGTTATAAGGCCTATAGTATAATAATAGTAAGGCTTATAATATAATAGTAGTAGTAGTTACAAGGCTTATAGTATAATAATAGTAGGGCTTATAGTATAATAGTAGTAGTAGATATAAGGCTTTAGACTAACCGTTTTTTCAGTACTTAGGGGTTATTTTTAGTATTAACTTGAATTACTAAACTACTTACGGCTAGCTTATACCCTGTATAGGTTTAGCGTTGTATAACTTTATGAATTCGATTCTAAATTTAATTCCTCGCGGTTAGTCTATAAGGCTTATAGTATAATAATAGTAGGGCTTATAATATAATGGTAGCGGCAGCTATAAGGGCTATAATAAAGCTATAGTAGAAGTAACTATAAGGGCGGCTAGGGGCTAAAGTACTATAGATTATTTATATAGGATAATTTATAGCTTTATTTCAACGTTTATTTAGTATTTATAGGCTATAATTAAGACCGCATGTTATTAAGGCCTTACTACCTAATTTTAGTAGGGGAGCTTCGACGATTTACAGCCTACTAGCGTTAGGTCAACCGCTTTATAAATAACTATATAATAGTAGAGGAGTTATTTAGATTAGCCTAGATATATAAGATTATATAATCCTATTAATTCTAGGTATTAAAATCGTAGGTAAGGTAAAATTTTATAATAATTTCTATAATTTAATTAATATACTTACTTTATCTATTAGTCTATAAATAATAGGCTATAAATATAAGAAATTTAACTCTAAGATATTTAAAGATTTCTTACTAAAGGTCTAATATAAATTAAGGATCTTTATTATTAATAATATTATAAGGAATTCCCTAGTTATATAATAGTAAAGACAAAATTATAACTTAGGCCTACTAGAGGGCCTTTTTAATACCTAGTATAAGAAGGACCTTCTTAGAGAACTTATAAGTAAATATTAGTAAGTAGACTAACCGCGTCGGGTCGGTACTTTAAACTCGAGTTAGGTACCTAACTCGACTCTTAGCGAGTTAATACTAAATTCCTAGCCTAAGTATTCGAGTTAGTACTAATAGTTAGTACCGAGTATTCGAGTTAATACTATAAGGTGGTACTAAGTATTAGTACCGAAGTATTAACCCGACTCGCTAAGACTTTCTTCCCTAGTAATATTTTCTATTTTTTAGTAGTATTTTTTACTATATTTTCTAATTTTTTTTAATTATTATTATTATTATTAGCTAGGTAATTCTAAAAAGTAAATAAGGTAATATAAAAAGGTAATATATATCCCTAGTAAATTAGAGGAGGTATTTAAATTCTAATTTAAAAAAAATCTAATTTTAGAATAGGGATAGTTCTAGAAAAAATTTGGTGTCCCTTACTATTTTATTAGGGCCTTAGCGTCTTGGCGATACCTTAGCGAGTCGGGTCGCTCCAACCCGACTCGCCAAGGTACCGAGGGCTTTTCGGGTCGGTACCGGAAGTAGGTACCAAGTATTCGGGTCAGTACTAATTCATAGTACTAAAACCCGACTCGACGGTTAGTCTATTAGTAGGTAATTTATACCTAATAATATAATAGGTAGGGTAAATATAAAATCTATTATAATTATATAAAATAGTATAAGTAGTATTAGTATAAAGATTTATTCCTTATATAGTAGATATCTTCTTATCTAATTAAATTAGTATTAAGGGTATTAACTAATATAAGTGGAGGGTAAAGGGGTAGGCGACCCTAGTAAAAGAAGAGAATAAGACGGTATAGAGAATACGGGAAAGGATAGCATATAGTATCTAGAGATTTAGAAGCGTGATGGTAAGTAGAGTAGGGGATAAGGTTTTCTTCCGTAGATTACGGTTTCCTCTAGTAAGTTAGATATAGACCGCCCTTATTAGCTCTAAGTAGCTAGATAGTAGAGTATAAAATATAAATATAACTAATATAAGCTTAGAGGTTCTTAGCTAGATATCTAATATATATTATATAAGAAAGTTAGTTATAATATTTATGATAACTATTATAATTAGAAAAGTTATAAGCTTATTTATATAATTCCTTCTTTATAATAGGAGGAATATATAATTATTACCTCTTTTTATTATTAATATAAAAAATAAGCCTATTTCTAAGAATAAATAATATCTCTATCTTATTATATTTTAAAATTATATTTAGATTACTATTTATAAGAGCCTTTAATATATTTATAATCTTTTATTATTACTTATCCTTTTAATAGCCTACTTATAATTAAGATTTAAAATCCTCTATTATCTCTATATTTATTATATAATAGATTATAAGGCTATTAAAGTCTTTAATATTATAAGAAAGGCTATTATAAGATATAAAAAGAATATTAAGAATCCTATATAATAAATTAGAGTTCTTAATAGAGTTTATTATTTAAAGTCTTAATAGTATATTAGGGATTATATTTAATTTCCTAGATTTATAATATAATTTTAAATTAAATAAAGAAAGGTATTAAGAAGCTTATATAAGGTAGAGATTTAATTTATTTATACTTATAGTTCTTAATATAGATTATTTTAATATTAAAATTATAGTAGAATAATTAATATAAATAATTATAAGTAGTTATAAATTTAATTTAATTATATATTAAACTTTTCTTATAACTTATATAATACTAGTAATCTCTAATTTAGTAAGCTAATAATAATTCTTTATATTATTAAGATAGTAATTAAAGGGAAAAAAAGCTATATACTAGTTCTAGAAAAAGGCTTTAATAATTATATAGGATCTCCCTTTATATAGTATATAATAGCTATAAATCTTACTACTTTTAAGGTATCTAGATCTATATATAAAACCCTATTTTAATTATAATAAATAAGAAATTAGGGAGTCTTAAAAGTATCTTATAATTCTTAAAAGGCGCTAATCTCCTCTTATATAATATAAAAAATAACTCTAATTACCTTCCTTTTTCTTATATATCTATTATATATTATATAGCTAGATTAGCTAGATAGCTTAGATAGCTTGAAGACTAGAAGCCTTCTATAGGTAGGTTTTATACCTATGAGAAGCTTTCCTTCTCTATTAATTAATTAATTATATATATATAAATTAAAATAAGTCTATTAGCTACCTTAATAATAATAGTAATACCTTTATTTTACGCTTAGGTAACTAATATCTCTTTAGATATTATATAATCATCTAATATAGACTAACGCTATCCTTATAATACTAGATCTAATCTCCTCTAAGACCTATTAAAGACTTCTACTATACTTACTAGGTCTATAATTATAATAGTACTTTAACCTATTATCTAATAAGGCTCTTAATAGCCTACTAAGCTATTATAATATAATAATATCTACTAAAGGCTTTAATAACTAGGACTACTAAGTCCGCTAAGTCCTTAGTTAGAGAAATTATTAGGGATTCTTATTAAGGCTTACCTAATTTACTACTCTTTCCCTATCTTCTTAATATTCTATTATTATAGCTCTTTAAATTACTTATAAGATTACTATCCTTACCTTTTAATTAGATAAATTTATCTAGATAGGGTATATTTTTATATTAGTTATTAATAATATAACTTACTATATTATCTCCTTAATTATAAAAGATACCCTTAGGCCTATTAAACCGACTTAGGAAGCCTCTACTATGTAAGGAGGTACTTAATCTAGATCTATATTATTAGAAGTTAGTCTCCTTAGAAACTCTAAGCCTTCTTAGCCTTAAGACTAGGTAGTTAATAAGCCCGTATTATAAAAGGTTATATCTAGATTTAATAAGCGAATAAAAGCCTCTTATAAACTACTTAATAATCTACTTTTACTAGGTATATTATTATAATAAACTAATATTATATTATCTTATAATAGTACTACTACTACTAGGTAGATATCTACTAAAGAAGCTATTTATAGAAGACTTATTAGCCTAAAACCTAATCCTTTTAGAAGTATAATAAATATTACTATTAATACTACTATATAAGTAGTATTTAATACTAGTATATAAGTAGCTATTAACACTAGTATAATATAGTATATATATAAAAACCTACCTTAATAAGGACTTTTTAGACTACCTAGACTACTAGGCCTATATAGCTAGGTAGGCTAGGTAGGCTAGCCTAGCTAACTAGATTAGCTAGGGTAGTCTAGGGATAATACTACAGTTAGTAAAAATCGAGGACCTTAATAGAATTTAGGAGATCTTAGCTATTTTAACCCTATATATAATAGTAAGTTACTTACTACTAGCTCTACTATTAAATATATTAGAAAGGAAATATACTTTTATAATATTTATCTCTTCTTAAATTATACTAAGTAAATATACTTATTAAAGGATCTTATAATTATATAAAATAATCTCTAGCTAAGTCTTTATAACTAGGCCTTAAAGTAGTAGATTAGATAATTATCTAATAATAACTAACGCCTAGACTAACCGCGTCGAGTCGGTACTTCGAACTCGAGTCGGGTACCCGACTCGAGTCTTGGCGATTCGATACCAAAATCTGGTACCGAGTACCTCGAGTCGGTACCTAGGTAAGTACCGAGTATTAGTACCGAAGTATTGACCCGAATCGCCAAGACATTTTTCTCTAGTAATATTTCTATTTTTAGTAGTATTTCTTCCTATATTTTTAAATTTTTTCTTCTATTATTATTATTATTATTACCTAGGGAATTCTTAAAAGTAAATAAGGTAATGCAAAAAGGTAATACATATCCCTAGGAAAACTACGACTATAATATTAGTAATATTTTCTTTTTATAGTAATATTTACTATTATATAAATGATTTATTACTATATTACTAAGTATTACTATTATTATTACCTAAGTAATTCTTAATAGTAAATAAGGTAATAAGAAAGATCTAGCTATTCCTATAGAAATAATAACTATAATATTAATAGTATTTTCTATTTATAGTAGTATTTACTATTATATCTATAATTTACTATTATATTACTAAGCATTATTATTATTATTACCTAGCCTAACCTAGGTAATTCTTTTAACGTAATGCAAAAAGGTAATGCATATCCCTAGGGAACTAACAGGGGTATTAAAATTCTAATTGAAAAAAAATCTATTTTTAGTATAGGGGTAATTCCACATTTTTTTAGGATTCCTTACTATTTTATTAGGGGCTTGGCGTCTTGGCGATACCTTGGCGATTCGAGTCGGTACTAATAGCTGGTACCGAGTATTTCGGTCGGTACCTAGAGCTGGTACCAAGTATTCGGTCGGTACTAATTCTTGGTACCGAATCCTGACTCGACGGTTAGTCTACTAACGCCTTATAATATTTAATAATAGTATTAATAAATAAGCTAGATTATTAATAAGAAAGTTTAACTAACTAACTAATATTATAATTAATATTATAATATATAAGAAATATATTATAAAGGATACTACTAACTATTATAAACTTACAGAATTTAATATAAAAATATTATACTATATTAAAGATATAAGCTTAAAGGAAGTAAGGGTCTAATTAGATATATTTATAATACTATTAATTAGAAGCTTTATTATAATATTTATTAATTAAATAATAAGATAACTATTAATAACTTTATAAATAACCTTAATAATACTAAGTATAAATAGTAGGCTTATACTAGTAGGTATTAGACTACTAATAATTAGAATATTAGGTAATCTTAATATCCTACCTATAAAAATAGGTAAGGATAGTATAATTAATATAGTTTTCCTAATAGAGTAGGCTATTAGCTATATTAGCTTAGTAACTAGCTATATAGAAATACTTATAATAACTCTTATAATAATACTTACCCTCCTTTTTTAAATTATTAGAATAATAATTAGGCTTACTAATTATAATAGTAGTAGTTTTAGTTAAACGCCCCTTAAGTTTTACTACCTAGTTAAAGACTTTAAATTATAATAGGCCTTCTAAATAGGTTAGATTCCAAATAGTAGCCTAACTTATAATAATAATAAACTCACCCTCCTTAGAGTAATTATTAATCTAATACTCGCCTATAAGATAATTAGTAGCTATAATTCTTATAATAAGCCTACTAAGTATTTATAAAAGATATTATAAAAGACTTTATACCTAATAATAACCTATTATAATAGTAATATTATTAGTTTAAGTCCCTACCTTATAACCCTAAAGATCCTTTAGAGGGTCTTAGTTAATTATTTTATATAAATAGTAATCCCTTATTAGGTAATAAGGTCCTTAATAAGTAGGACCTTATAATACCTAATATTAATTTTATTAGCTAGACTAATTCTATTAATTACTCTTATTCTATTTATAGGGAAGGCCTTCCCTCTAAAAATAAGCTATTTCTTTATTTATAATAGTAGTACTAGAAACTAAAGAAACCTATATAACCCTTATAAAAGCCTTCTATAAAGGCCCTTATAAATCCTGTTATAATATATATAATAGTAGTAGATATCCTATTAATAATTAAATCTACTATTACTTCTAATTCTACTAAGCTATTAGGTTATAAGTTTTATAGCTAGAAATATACTACTATTCGCGTATCTTAGGGCTATTTAAATAGTAATAATAAGTTAGATATATATCTAAATACTAGCTACTTAGTCTTACTAATAGATTATACCTATTTAAAATAAGTACTTCCTAATATAGAAATTAGGAAAATATCCTTACTAATACTAGTATAAGGAGTAGGTAATAAAGTAGTAAAGACTAATAAGTATATTATAATAAAAATATATATTAAAGGCTCTATTATAAAAAAGCTTATAATAGTAGCTATTATTATAAAGGTCTACCTTATTAATAACCTAAAAGCTAACCTATTAGTAGGTAATAATAACCTTAAGCCTTAAGGGATAGTTCTTAACTTTAGAAAGGAAAAGATAACTCTTAATTCTTATTAAAACCTTATAATAAATATTAATATTTATTCTTATATATCTCCTAATACTAAATAAATTATTAAAATTAAGTTAGCCTTTATTATACCTCTATATACTATTATATAGGTACTAGTAGCGTATAATAGGGAGGTCTTATATAATTAGGACTACCTATTTAAGCTAGATTATATTTAAGACTTTAGTCTTAAAGGGGGTATATTCGCGTATATTATTAACTTATTAATAATATTTATCTAAGTATATAATATTATATTATTAGTAGTATATCTACTATATAACGCGCGTCTTAGTTTAATTATCAAATATAATTAGGATAGAGTATACCTTATTACTCTAGTATACTTACTATTAGCTATTAGTAATATAAGGTTTTAGAAGACTAATCTTATAAAAGGCTTTATAACTATTACGGTAGTATACTCTACTATTATAAAGCCTTCTATAGAGCTAGTAGTAGTAGCGGTAGTAGTAGTAGTCCCTAAGCCTATTATAATAAGGCCCGTATTAGCTACTATTAACCTTACTTTAAAGGATATTATACCTAATAAAATTATAGTATATAGTACTCTAGACGTAGTATCCTAATTTATTATAATAGTAGCTAAATTTCTTAATATTTAGATAGACTATAAACTTATAGTAGATATTTTAGAAGAGGAATAGATATTAATCCTATTAAAACCTAATATTATAATTAGACTATCTTAGATATATCTAGTTACCTAGAAAGATAGGGACCTAATTAATTAAATATTTAATAAATTATATAATTAAGGGAAAATAATATAGTTAAACTAGCCTACTTTATTTAACTACCCTATTTTTATTATTTAGTATAATATTATAGACGGTTATAAAAGCTAAGTAGTTATTAATATTAGGGAACTAAATAAAATTACCTAGTTAGATAGTTGTCCTTTACCCTTATAATTTAAACTTATCTTAGCTATTATAAAGTATCTATATATATCTACTATAAATAGTATAAGGTAGTTTTACTAATTTAATATCTAGAAAAGGGACTATTATAAGCTAACTATTATCTTATATCGCGGTTAGGAATAGTATAATATTACCCTTATAAGGTATAAAGGATTACTACCTTATATCTAATAATAGACTAATAAGCTTCTTTAACTATTTAAGTACTTTATAAAAGTATATATAAATAATATAATTACCTTTTTAAAAACCTTATTAAAGTACCTATCCTACTTATACTAGCTATTTAGTCTCTATTAGAAACGTTATATAAGTCTTAACCTAATAAAGACCTTCTTAGGCTACCCTTCTATTACCCTCCTAGGTTAGAGAGTTAACTCCCTAGGGCTATTAGCCTTAGATAAAAAACTTATAACTATTAGCTTATTAATCTTCTTAATCTCTTTATAAGACCTAGAAATCTTTTTTAGCCTTACTAGCTAGTTATATTTATTAATATCAAGGTATATGTAATATATAAATCTACTTTAAAGGCGTAAGACTAACCTTATAAGAATACTATTAAAGGGTTTTAAAGGTAGTACCTAGAAGACTTAATTAGTATAAATAATATATAAGCCTATTATAAAAGAGTAGTAGGCTTTTAATAATTTAAAGGCTACCTTTTATAATTCTACCTTCCTAATTTATTTTAATTATAATAGAATCCTCTTTATTAATCTTAATACCTCTAAAAGTAGGGCTTTATAGTAATAATGTATTATATAAAAGGTAATATTATTAAAGGCTTTACTAGAATATCTATCTAACCTATTATATTTTTAAGTAAAATATTAAACTAGGCTAAATAAAACTATTAGCCTACTAAATTAGAGGTCGCTAGAATTATCTAGGTAGTTAAAAGAATAAGGTATCTTATTAAGTTATATAAAAAGCCTCTAATAATTATATATACTAACTACTCTATTATAGTTCCTATTTCTTATTAGACTAGTTTAACTTCCTTATTAATAGATAAACTAAACTTATAACTTATTTATACCTCTTCCTATCTATTATAATTTAATATTATAATTAAGTATAAGTCTAGGAAGTCTAATATTATTCTAGATACCTTATCTTAATTATAATTAATAGATTTATTATTAACTAATACTATTAGTACCCTTAATACCTTATACGCCGAAGCCTTTTATAAGGCCTACCTAATATAGGGTAATAATAACCCTACTCCCGTATATTATATTACCCTTATAAAGATATCCTAGGATTTTAAGTAATATATTTCTTAAGCCTATTATAATAATAGCTAATAGTCCTAGCTATTATAAATACTTATAGTAGTAAATAAAGACCTTATTATAAACTATAATAATTATTATTATAGTCTATAATTTAAGGTCCGCGATAATCTAATATACTATATAAACTTTAATAACGGCTAAGAATAGTTATATATTCCTAACTCTTTAGAGAAAGAGATATTTTACCTAGCTTATAATCTATAATATTATAAGGGATATTATTGGACTTATAAGAGAATTATAACCTCCCTCTATATCTATTACTTACCGTAGTACCTCCGTACTTATATAGAGTATTATCTAGAATATTAGTTAAATTAAATAAAATAGTATAGACCTTATAAAAGTATAGTACTAATTAACCAGCCTATTATTCCCTTTTATATTATAGTTATAGACTTTATTATAGCCCTACTAGTAATATAGCTTATAAAAGGCTTTAATAGTCTCCTAATAATTATAGATAAGTTTTCTAAGTAAGTACTTCTCCTTCCTAGATAAACTATCTAGTCGGCGGCTTAATAGGCTAATATAATATTAGCTATACTAACTATATATAAATAGGGGATCCCTTATAAAATTATTAGTAATAGAGATACTAAGTTTATATCTTCTTTCTAGAGGTTAAGCTTTAAGAAGCTTAGTTATAAACTCCTAATATTAACTGCCTATTATACTTAGATAGATAGTCTTTTAAAATAGATAAATTAAATAGGTAAAATAGCCCTATACTACTATATTATATAAAATATTAATACTATTAACTAGACGCTAGTTCTCCTATACCTTTAAGGGTATCTTAATAATTCTAATAGCTAATCTACTAGCGTGTCTCCTAATAAAATCTTATATAGCTTTAATATTATAGCGGAATCACGTCATAAAAAGTAAATATAAGGTAAAGGCACTCTTAGGTAAATAGGTATAAAGGCTTGCCTTACTACCTACTAAGGTAACTCCTTATATCTAACTAATTTATATAGTACCTACTATAATAGTATTTTATAATAGTTACTACTAATAGGAAAAGGAGAATATATCTTTATATACTATACTTTCTAGTATAGAAAGTATTCTACTCTATCTTAGTTATATATATATACTACTTTTATATACCTAGCTATCTAATACTATTCTAGAAGTCCTACTATATTATAAGGGTAAGGAATTTAAAATCTAAATTTTTAAGGTCTTTAATAAAGCTAATCTATTTTAGCCTTATCTAACTATCTTTTAGAATCCTAGGTAAGTTATTCTTAGATAGGTATAAAATATATCGCGAGGTAGATTATAAGCTAGATAGGGCGTCGGCGAGTTAATAACTTATAGGTCTACGGCGTCTTTTAGAGCTCTTCTTATTACCCGTTACTTCCCTTTATACCTCCCTCTCTTTAAACTACCTCTTAGCACGTTTACTTACTTCCTTAGAGGTATATTATATATCTTTACTAGCTAACTACCTCTTAATATATTTATTTACTTCTTTAGAGGTACGTCGTATATCTTTACTAGCTAGTAGGCTATTATCTAATAATATATCTAATAATTAAATATCTAAGGTTTCCTTCTATTTTATCTTTACCTTATTTACTTTATCTACTTACCTCTTATTTTTCGCCTTAATAATAGCTACCTCCTAGTTATTAGTAATACTAAGAGTCTTATAAAACTAGGAAGGTAAGAAATAATTTACTTAGCTTTAATAATACGCGTAGAGTACTTTAGCTAATAACTTTGTCCCCTTATTAATTAGATATATTTTAATATAGTCCTATAATACTTACCCTATAAAATTAAGTAAGGCGCCTATAGTATTAGAAAAGTCTACTATTATTTTAAGGCCTAGTTATAGTAATTTATTATTATTTATATTAAATAGTTTATTAGCTATATTAATAAGGTATATAAGCTTTTTATCTATTATTATTACTATCTCCTCTAATATTATTATTATTATAATAAGAATATATATTATATAATTACCTATTAAATTAATACCTTAATTCTCTATCTTTATTACCTCTAGGTTTACTATCTTCCTTACCTTTATAATTTAAAGGAAGGTAGGCTTTATTTAAATTATTTATTCTATTCTAGTAGGGTTATTAGCTACCCTAGTAACCTCTTTCTCTTACTTTTAGGATTTTAGTAGGGCTAAGTTAGGTTTTAGAGTAGGATTCCTAGCTAACTTAGTAATAAATCTTTTATCCTCCCCTTTTATTCTTAATAACTTTATAAATATAATAGGAGCTATTAGAGGTAATAGTAAGGTAAGGGCCTTATTAATATAAACTTTATATATATTTAACTTTTCCTTTAATTTCCCTATCTACTAACTTCTAACTTACTACTTAAGTATAATACTAGCTATCCTAATATCCTCTTATAAGATATAGGTATTATAATAAATAATATCTTATATTATCCCCCTATTAGATATATTAGCTATATCGCCCTTATTTTTACGCCTCTTAAGTAGGTCGCCGTTATAAGAGAAATCTAATAGCTAATATAAGTTTTTTTATATAATATATTAGCCTAGCGTAAACGACTTACTAAGTTATATAGTTAAATAAGGTAGTTTTAATAAAAGGCTAAGTATTCTTATCTAACGTGTCTATTATAAGATCCTACTTTATAATAATTAGCTATTTACCTTAAGGTAATTAATAGGCTATTCTAGGGACTACTAGGAAAGGTAATATTAGTTATAATAGCTAGTACTAATATTCTTCTAATATTTCTTTAATTACTTAAGTAGGTAATTCTAATATAAGTCTAGCTTAATACCCCTTAATCTTATCTTTTATATAGCTTAACGCGCCCTTTTTAGCTTAACCTCTAATTATACTAGTAAGTATTTTACTTCTTTATAAATAGTATTTTCTACTTCTTAAAAATATATAATAGTAGTAGTTTAATATAATAATAAATAGAGTTAAGTAATATAATTATATAATAAGTAAGAATTAAGGAAAGTAAAAGTAAGTTTATATTAACTACTAAGACTTTACTAAGAATTATAAAGGGATATTTTATATTATAAAGATAGTAGTTTAATATCCCTACTTATATAAATAGGTATCTAGCTAGGTTTATACCTACCTAGCTAGATATATATAATATACGTAGTATATTACATAATATTAGTTATACTTATCTTATAAATTAACTACCTAACTTAGAAGGTCTTTATTATACTATATATTATCCTCTAGGCTATAGCCCTTCTACCTAACTAAGTACTTAATAATTAATTTTTTATAACTATACTTTCTCTACTACTTTCCTACTAGCTCTTTAATCTTATATAAGTACTATTTATTATTTAGCTCTTTTATTACTAGAGGATAGTCTAGCTTCTAGCTTCTATTAAAAGGGTTATTACCTTATAATAACTTTTCTAATTATATAATTAAAATAACTAGATAGATTTTCTAATCTACTAGAATTACTAATTTATAAGTTAATTTCCCTACCTTTTATATAATCTTAATAGGACCTGCCCGTTAGTTTAATAGCCTTACTTAGATTATACTAAGTAGATTATACCTAGTATATAACTTTATAAAGACCTCTTTACCTTTATTAAATTAAATTAGCTAATAGTATTTATTATACTTAATCTTAGATTTAATATAAGCCTATTTAATTAAATCTTCTACCTCCTTCTAGATAGTAATCCTATTCTCTAGAAATTAACTAGCCTTCTAATTATTTAAGGGTAACGCGGTAAGGGTATTACGTAGGTAGTACTTATATATAACCTTATTTAGGCTTATAAATATTATAAAGCTAGGTAAATTATTTAGGATACCTCTAAGTTAAGGTAGGAATATTATCTAATCTTTTCTAAGGTTAGAAGTTAGCTAGTATTATAAGGTAATTTTAACTATTTAATTTATCCTTTCTAACTAGCTATCTATTTATAAATAATATATAGTACTTATTAAGAATTAAACTCCTAGACTTTTAAATACTCCCTATTAAAAAGTAGATATAAACTTCTTATTATCTTCTTACTATAATAGAATATCTGTAATTTAGGACCCTGAACTTATCGCGGCTTATTAGTTAGTTAATAAGTCCCCTAGATTCCTTTCCTAGACTAGCGCGAATATTAAAAGTCTAATATTTCTTCGTATTCTACCTACCTATATACTAACGCTTTATAATATTTTCTATTTAAATTAAGTTATATAGCTTACTTTTAGCTATCTAACGCTTTAAAAATAATAAAAATCGATGTAGTAGTTTAAAAGATATATTAGAATAAATAGATTTACCTATTAATATTAGTCTAACTATCTAATATCTTAGCGTATCCCTACCGCTTAACTTATTTTTTCTTCCTGCCCTATTTTTATTATTTAATACCTTATTATAGATATTATTCCTCCCCCCTATAATCTACGCCTTATAAGCTATGCTAATCGTCTTTAAAGTATATATTATCGCCCTTCCTACACTAAATATAGCTCCTCTAGCTCCCTACTAATACCTTTTAAGCGCGTAGCTCTTTCTAAGCTACACCCTAATACTATTAATAAGAGGGTTAAATCTTATAAGAGTAATAGTATAGGGCGTATTAGACGCCTAAAGAAGACTAATTCAGGAACCTAGGTTAGATCTAGGAACCTACTAGTAAACCCTAGAGATATTACGTTAATAGAACCTAGCCCTAGAGAAATACTATTAGGCACTCGCCCTTATAGCGACCCTAATAAGGGTATTACCCCCTAGTAGCGTATAGCCCTCGCTAATATAACTATTTAAGTAGTTATTCCGCCGAGGAACCTTTAATAACCTACTCCCCCCATCTTTAAAGAGACCCCCTAAGAAATCGCTCCTCCGCTAGCTCCTAAATATTATTTAGATACGCGTCGCTAGTACGCCTCCTAGTAGGCTAATTAAGATAATAATACTAAGTACTAGCCCCCTATTTAATAAGGCTTATACTAGCGTTAGAATAATATATATTAGGGGTAGACGCTAGGTTAGGGATATTAAGTATATAGGGATCCCTATATAGCGGGAGATATAATACCCTACCTAGTTAATAAATTATTTAACCTCCCTATAAGTAGATATCTATACTATAACGTACTATTATAGAAAAATAAATATAGTAACTTAGGGGACGGTTAATAGCTATATTATAACGGTAGGAAGAATAACTAGCTATCTCCTAACTAGTTATATAAGCTAGCTGATATTAACTTATTACCTAAGGGGCCTTAAAAGGAGGTAGAACTTAGGGTATAATTAATTAATAGCTTACTTAGCGACGTTAATAATATTATTATTAATAGATAGTTTATAGGAAGGAGGACTACACGTAGTAAAGAATTTTTAGATAATATTATTAGCTATAATAATTATCTCTCCTTTACTAGCGAGGGTACAACTAATATTAATACCTATATTAGTTAAACTACCTTCTAGATCTAGGGGTCTATTTATTATCTAATAGCGCCTCTTATTACTAATAACGGCCTTAGGCTAAAATTCGCCTAAATCTATATACTAGATAGTACGTAGGAGTAACTAGATATTCGCTATTAATATTTTAATAATTAAAATTAAAATACCCTTACTTCTACTTAATATACCCTCCGGTCTATTAACTTATATATCTAGGGGTTTAAATCCTACTACGACTACCTTAAGGAGGATAAACTATAATATCCTATTAATACTATAAGCGTCTATATCTAATAGCTAAATCCTAAATAATAGGATAAGGGTACCTATAATTAGCCTACCTTTATAGAAGTCGCCCGTGTTATAATAACTCCTAATAACGTTATAAGAGGCCGGATTAAGCGGGATATCCATATTAAAACTATTAAGGGGGGCCTTATATTAATCCCTAACTAGTATCCTTCCTATATAGCCCTCTAATATCCGCTCCTATTTCTATTTAATAAATAGTCGTGGTATAACCGCCTCCTATTAGCCGGCTATTAGCTTCTAGGCGACTATCTACTATATATATCGCGATAGAACTATATTACTAGTACGCTCGCCTAGTATACCTTAATTAGTAGCGATAATAAATTAGAGTAGGAAGAGGGTAGTAACCCTAAGTAGGAATTAGACTAGTACGTCGCCGGCGAGTATATACCTTAGGGTTATAGTAGGTCTTAGCGAGTAATAAGATAATAATTTTATATAAAATAGATATAGGTAAGACTATTTAATATATTTCCTTAGTTATTTTCTAGACCTAAATCCGCTTAGTTATAAATAGTTCTAAATAATTTAGATATTAGTTAGGGGATAGTTAATATAATTTAAATAATCGGCTAATTAATATCTAGATCTAGCCTAATTTCTTTAATTATACTATTAATAGTAGACGTCTATTTAGCTATTAGGCTATTAATATCTAGATATTAATAGAGCTTAATAATCTAAATTAGAATTATTAGAATTATTAGATTATTTAGGTAGACTACTACTCCGGCCTAATAGATACGCTTAGTACTAATCTAGATATCTTACTTAAAGATATTAGTAGTAAGGTAACTATCCTCCCGTTAATAATACTAGGAAGCCCACGTGCTATAAAAGCGAGAATATAGGACGCTATAGTAATAGTCTAAAAAAGGGGTAAACTTAGATTTTTTATTACCTTTATATATAATCCTAAGTAGCCTAATATTTAGAGCTTACTAGAACCTAGTTAGATATTAGAGTACTATTATAATCTAATTACCTATATCTTTAATTAGAAGCTCTAGGAGCTAATAAAGGATCTCCTTAAGTAATATATCCTTAATATTTATATAGGCCACTATTATATTATTAAGTTTTAGAAGCGAGGTCTCCTATATACTTATATTCTCCTTATTATACGGGAAGAGGATTAGATCTAGATAGTTAGCGACGTCGATAGCGTTATTTAAGTATTCGTCCCCCTTTTATAGTAGGGTAATACGCTATATAAGTTAGTCTTATAGCATATAGTTTATAATTACTATACTAGGGTCCCTAGTAATAGATGTTTTAGTCGGGAGAAGAATTATTATAGTAAGGCTTTTCTAAAGGATTTTTACTAAGAGACGTCTTTTATACCTAATAGGAGTTATCCTTTCTATAAACGTCTAGTCGGCCCCCCTAAACCTAATTCCTCTATTAATAATAGATAGGTTATCCCTTATAACCTATACCTATTAAAGAAATATAGTGCCTATATTAATATTAAGATCTACGGCTCTATTAAGTCTATCTACTATTCTATCTAAGAATACCTTAGCTTAGTTCTCCGCTAAGTAGGTATCTTTTCTATATAAGATAGTTACCCTTTTAGAAAACTTATATATAATAGATAATACTATATTTATCCCTAAGGTAGTCTTAAGTAAGGTAAAGATAAAATCTATAGCTATAATATAATATAATATAAGTAGGGTAACTATTAAAACTAGGGCTTTATAAGTAGGGTATTACTTTATCTAATTAATATTATATTTATAGTAGTAGCTAATATATAAATATAACTATCTTATTAATTTCCTAAAGTAGTAGTTACTTATAATAGCCTTATATATATAATTAAATCCTAGGTAAGACTTTTTATTATATACCTAGTAGAATATCTCCTTTTTAAACTCTTTAGGAAGGTATAGTTATATCCTTCCTTTATAGTCTATAAAGTAGAGTAGCTCTTTTATAAGATAAAGTTAAACTCCTAATAAGGTAGATTCCCTATCCTTTAAGCTATTATAAATCTTAGCCTATTTCTTACTTATTATATAACTAGCTATTACTTAGTCTTTAAAAGAAGTTAATATTTTAATAAGAAAAATATTAAATATAAGAATATTATTAAGTATACCTTCTTTAGTTATTTATAGGCCGCGTTTAATAGATAGGTTATTTATTAGCCTTAATAGTATATTAAGTATAATATATTACTTACCTAATTAGTACTAAATATCTAGTTTAAATTATAATAAATACTAAGATATATAAACTAGTCTAAGATTAAGTTTATTAACTAAGGAAGAGGTAAGTAAAACCTACCTTATAATATTTACTATTACTAAATAGTCTATAAATATAATAGTTATAAAAGGTAAATTATTAATAAAGTACCTAATTTTATAAATAGTTTAAACTAAGTATATAACCTTAAGCTTTATTAATTAATAATAGGTTTTAGCCCTATTTAATAACTTAGATAAGAAAAGTATAGGCTTAATATTAGCCTTTAAGTATTTATCCCTTATAAGATTACCTTTAATATAATATAGTATAACTTTATAGCCCCTCTTCTTAGAGGTATTAATATCTATATAAAAGCGCGTTAAGTATAAGAAATAAATAAAGAAGTTTAAACTTAAAAAGGTATCTTATAAAGAGTTAAATAAATTAAGTAGAATTTAACTTTTTTTAATTAATATTATTTTTATAAAATTCTTTTACTTATAACCTCCCTTTATTAGTAAATCCTTTAATAGTTTTATCTTTTCCGCTTATAAAGGATCCGCCTACTAGGTATAGTAGGTAACCTTATTATATATCTACTTTATAAGGCTAAGGTAGTATTCTAGTACTTTAAGGTCTCTAGGGAAGTTAATATTCCTAAGTACCTTAATATATTCCTTAGTTATTAATAATCTAAAAGTATTAACTCTCTATCTTAGTAATATAATATTAGGATAGTTAAGGAAGGTCTTCTTTATACTAATTATTATATTTAGTTTAGATAGAAGCTAGAAAAGTTACTTAAAGTAGCTAAAATATTTATTAAATATTTAAGAGAAAGTAATAAGGTTATTTATATAAGTATAAATAAAGTCTTAAAGGGGGCGTAGTACCCTATTTATAATTCTCTAAATAAAGGGAGGTAAGTTCTTAAAACCTATTACTACTACCTTTAGGTATTCTAATCCCTAATAAGAAATAAAAGTAAACTTATATTAATCCTTAGGTTTTACTAAGAACTAAAAAAAGAAGGTAAGACTATTTATAAGACTTATATTATTTATCTCTTATAAGGTATTTATAATTTTAATTTATAGTTATAATAGGTAGGAATTAATAGTAGTAATCTTATTAAGACCTTAAATATCTACTACTACTCTTACCTTTCTTATAAGTAAAGCTATTAGCCTAATTGAGATAGTTTTTTATATAATAAATATAAGGAAGGTAAAAGGTATTAGTCTATCTATCTATCTTATATACCCTTATTTATAAAGCTTATTAAATTCCTTATTAATTACCTCTCTATCTATAATACCTACTAGGTATACCCTCTAGTTTAGCTTTAGGATTATAGAGGAGTTTTAATTAATATTTATTAGTACTATTATCTAGTCCCTTTCTAAGATATTAATAATATTACTATTATCCTTCTAAATATCCTAGAATTTATATACCAAGGCCTTTAACTTCTCTAGCTCCCCTTTATTCCTAAATAAGGAGATATTATCTTAAATCTTAATTTCTTTACTTAATAGCGAGCCGCGAACCTTAATATTAGCTTTTATTATAGTATAGATATAATCCTCTAAGTAAGTTATATAATAAATGTTAGTATTATATTTAATAATAATATTAAGGTAAGAATATATAGATATAACCCTATCTACCTTAATATTATTCTTAATATAAATAAAAGGTATAAAAGTATTTATAATATAGGCGTACGCTCCTAGTAGATAGGGTTTAAAAAGGTAATCCCTATTAGGTAAAGGAGTAGAAGTCCTTAGTTATACTAGTACTTAAGCTATTAAATTCGCTAAGATAATAACGCGCTTTTTATTATATATTATACGGCGGATAATAATATTATCCTTTACTAGAATTTAAATTCGGGTAATAAGCCTATTATAACTCTTAATAGTTAGCTTTTAATTACCTAAGTTAAGGATTATCCTTTCTAGGCCTATAATATCTATCCTAATTAGTATTTTTACCTTAAGGTTATTTACTAAATATATATTATAATAAAAATATATTAGAGCCTTTTATTCTCCCTTCTAGCCTAGGATATATATATTAATTATTATATATTTATTAGTAGAATACCTAGTAGAACCTATACCCTAGATATTTATTAGAGTATATATTTTCTTAATAATTACTATAAGTAGAATTTATATTAGAAACTTATAGTTAATAAGGGTTATTATATATCTTATATCTAGGTAGATTATAATAAAATACTATAATTAGAATAATAGGCTAGTATTAAGATATAATATAATATCTAAATCTACTACTAGTTCTAGCTCCTATCTAATTTTTTATCTAAAGTTTACCTTACTAAATATACCCTTATTACTATAGTTAGTCTTACTACCCTAATATAGGGCTAGATAGGCGTGTAATAGGTTTCTAGAGCTAAAATCTTCTTTATACCGGCGGCAAGTTCTTAATCTTAGTAGAGGTATCTCTATAAAGTAGGAATCTATATAGGATATTTTAATATAAAAATAATTAGTATTAACTATAAAGCTATATACCTCGCCGTTTCCCTAGTCTAGTAAGGATACTTCTTTCTAATAAATAGGAGCGTTTATAGGGATTATAGCCGCTTATAATAGGAAATTATATTCCTCTAGATAAACGGCGTACTTAAACTTATTAATACTATATTCTACCTTAGGGAAGAACTTACTTAGTTTAACTATTATAATTATTTCCGCGTATTTATAATATATAATAGCTTATTATATAGGTATTTAATTTATCTAATTTTAATATCTATAATTATAATTTTACCTTATAAGTTATAAGGCGTATTAATATTAATTACTACCTCTCCCTTTATAGGGGTTATAATTACCTTAGAAGTTATTATAACCGCTACGACTAGCGTTATATCTACTCTAATTAGGTTAGCCCTATACTTTTTAGCTAGAGGAGGTATAATTACTTACCTCTACTATTAAGGTAGTAATTATAAGTTATTTACCTAGCGCTAGTTAAGGTATAAAGATTTATACCTAATTAGCCGTCCTATCCTATAATAGATTTTATAGTAGATATCCTATTAATAGGCATAGTAGATAGCCGTTATAATAGCCGGCTTAAAAGCCGCCTTAATAGCCCTAGTAGCCCTATAACTAATAATTATTATAAAATTACCTAGGTACTATATTTAGTAGCGGCGGTTAGTAACTAGGCTCTAACTACCTTTTATAATTACTATTATTTAAGTAATAGTAGTTATTTATAACTTTTTATAAGTTACGCTTAGCTTTTAGCTCTTCTATAAAATCTTAGAATATAATAGTCGTAGTAGGTAGGGTTATTATAGACTAGATATTAACGTCTAATTAATTCTAGGCCTAAGTTAGCTAGGTATAAGTATTATCTACCCTAATAGCCGTAATATATAAGTAGATATTTTATAAATAGGCTTATAAATCCCTATCCTAGTATATATTAATAATAGAGTACTTTTCCCTAGTTAGCTAATTAAGTACTTTAAATATTAATATCTTAAACCTTAGAGTAAGTTAATTAGTAAAATCTATTAATAGTATTCCTTAGAAAGCTTATTATTTAAAATTATTAATCTCTTTTAAGTATTAATTTAAGAATATACCTTTAAGGTATATAGCGAGATTTTCTTTTATATTAGTTTCTCTAACTAATATCACGTAATTATATATATATTTATTAAAAGTATATACTTTATAAAAAATAGTTTCTTTATAAGTATATATTATATCCCCTAAACTATATAATTTAGGTAGGTCTAGGTAGAAAAATCTTATATCCTATATATTAAATCTTAGTTAGCTATTACCTCTAGTACTAACGCCTAGTAGACTAGATAGGCTAGGATTACTTTATAAGCTAGGATTATTAGGTGGCCTAGGCGGGCTAGTATTACTACTAACTTCCTTATATATAATTCTCCTAAGATTATCTATATTAATAGTAACTAGGCGGTCTCTTATATTAGGTATATTAAGCCTTACCTTATACTTAATAATAGTATTTAACTCTAGGACTATAATAACTTATAATTTAGTAGTCTCTAAGTAAGCGGCCTTAGCTTATACCTTAAAAACTTCCTCTTTATAAATTAATTAGATATTCTATATTAAAGCGCCTAGGTTAATACTAGTTACCTAAGGCTTAAGGTAATTATACTATTTAAACTTTAGTAGTATAAGTAGATTTATCTTAGAATCCTAGTTAGGTAGATTTATCTTAAAGTCCTAATTAGGCGGATTTATCTTAAAGTCCTAGTTAGGCGGATTTAACTTAAAGTCCTAAGGGGTTATCTTAATCTTTAATAAGCTTAGATTATATTTAGGCATCTAGGAGCTATTTCCCACCTAAGTAGCCTTACTAAACTCTAATTCTATTAAGTAGTAGGGCTATCTTATTTTAATAGACCTTAAGGTACTTTATTAAATAGTTTCTAATAACCTTAAGATATCTTTAAACTCCTAGGAGGTATTTTCTATCTAAATAGCCTTACTAGGCTCTAGTTCTACTAAGATTAGAGAGTAGCTAGGCTATTATAATACTAATAACTCTTAATTAAGGTATAAATATATCTTAAAAGGGATAGATATTAATACCTTAATAGAGGTAGTAATTAGGGGTACCTTTTATAAAGCTTAAATAAATATAGGTAATAAGAAGTAAGGGGTAATAGGAGTATAAGCTAGTTCTAACTAAAAACTCTCCTTAAGAGTAGGTAGGATAATTTCTTATATATCCCTAGTAACCCCTTTTATTATAAGTTAAAGGACTAGCTTATTAATAACCTAATCTAAGGGCTAAATTAATAGCTTTATAAAATAAGTCCTAGAGTAAGTATAAGTACTCCTTATTAATAGTTTATAATATTTAGTAGCTAATTATACTAGCTAGGGAGAGGTAGTTATAATTTTATATATAATTTTATAAATTCTCTCTAGTATTAAATTAATCTATAAATACCCTATTTTAATAAAAGTATTTAACTAGAAAGTAAAAAGGATAGTATTTTCTTATAAAGTATTTTCTTCTAAGGTAGCTTATAAAGACGCTATTATAGGAAGCTATTTATTAATCCTTTAAATAAAGCGAGTCTACTTCCTTAATAAGATAGAGTAGACTTATTATAAGGGTACTACGTAATAACGTGGCTATTAAGTACTATAAATAGTATATATATATATATATATAGAACTCTCTATTCTTATTAATAGTAAGACTAATCGCTACCCTTCCTTTTAAGGGGGATTCCCTCCTCTATATATTATAGGTAAAGGGGTAGTATAGTACTACTATATATTATAGACGCTATATTAATAATAGTATTATATTCTTAACTAGTCCTTATAATTATCTCCTTATCTAGGCTCTTAGGCTTTAAGAGTATAAAATAATATAATTTATAAAAGATACTCCTTTAATAATAGAATATACCTCTAATAAGAGTATAATAATATAATTAATTATAAGGCCCTTAAGCTAAGCCTTAAGGAAGATATAAAAATTATAATAATTATAGATACTATTCTTATATATAATCCTTATATTATAATATATTCTTATTATATTTCCTATTAATTAATTAATTAATTATTTATACTCCTATACTAGCTAAAGCTAATAAGGGTAGACTTTTTAGGAGGTACGCCTAGCGTACCTATCGTTCGGGGAGAAACCTAGCTAAGGGATAAAAACTCCACCTACTA